>Ga0209066_10000279_pt1 | contig 77195 bp, 85 predicted proteins | sample All_14_2_FD_187198 | JGI IMG/M metagenome (GOLD analysis project Ga0209066, IMG submission 187198) | Freshwater microbial communities in response to fracking from Pennsylvania, USA - Allegheny Zone_MetaG_DW_15 (SPAdes) (version 2) ...
CGAGGTAGTCTAAGCCGAACAGCAATTTGATCAACTGCCCGGCGCCCACCATTTGCGCGATCATGTAAAACAGCACCACCACCAGCGAGCCACAAGCCGCAAAAATGCGAATGGGCGTTTGCGAAAAGCGATAGCCTGCAACATCGGCAAAAGTAAAGCGGCCTAAATTGCGCAACCGCTCAGCCATCAAAAAAGTGATCACAGGCCAGCCCACCAGCCAGCCAATGGAAAAAATCAGCCCGTCAAAACCGCTGGCAAACACTAAGCCCGAAATGCCGAGGAATGAAGCGGCTGACATGTAATCCCCCGCGATAGCCAAGCCATTTTGAAAACCCGTAATGCCACCCCCTGCGGTGTAAAAATCTGCCGCTGTGCGGGTTTTTTTTGACGCCCATTTGGTAATCCAGAGCGTAATGCCGATAAAACCGATGAACATCGCAATCGCCACCCAGTTAGTGGCTTGCTTCTGCGTTGCGCCCAAATCAGCGCCTGCTGCAAAAACATCAACAGAGCGCAAGAAAAAGCCAACAAATGCAGCAATCAATAGCGCACATAAAGCGCGATTTGGTTTGATGGTTGACATCATTTGCCAGCCTCCTTGAGCAATTCAGCGGCCATGGCATCAAAACGGGTGTTCGCCACATGAACATAAAACACGGTAATTGCAATAGTTAACACAATCACGCCCAAGCCCAACGGAATGCCCAGAGCGGTTACCCAGCCTTCCCCCAGTTTTTGTGCGAGAAATGGTTTGTTAAAGGCAACCAATAAAATATAGCCAAAGTAAATGACCACAACCAACAGGGTTAGCACGGCCGCGTAGCGATTGCGGGTACGAACCAAATGGGCAAATTTAGGATTGGCTAACACGTGTTCTGCTACCGAAGCGATTGTTTTTTCTGTCATATTTCCCCCAATTTGTTTTAGTTTTTCACGTTATTTGCGCAAAATACGCTAGTTTTCTTTGACGCAAGCATGCCAAGCCCCTATAATCATCAACCTTACCGGCCGGGTAGCTCAGTCGGTAGAGCAACGGACTGAAAATCCGTGTGTCGACAGTTCGATTCTGTCCCCGGCCACCAAAATTTAACGCCCAACCCTTCTCGGTTGGGCGTTTCCATTTCTGCTTCCCGCAAACCACGCGGGGTTCGCGCCCATTCTGCGTGTGCCAGGGGTGGGCACGGTCTGAGCCACAGGGCGGCCGGTTTGACTCTCTTCTGCCCTCTGTTCTCTCAAAATCTCCACCAACTCTTTCGCCGTGGCACGCGCACATTGCCAGTCTGCGCAATGAGTTGTCAGTGTGTCAGATTGAACGGTTTTCCGTCAAACTTGGATAGGCAGAGCATGTCATGAACATCCGTCACTGCTTGGCTGCACACGGCATTGCATACAGCCCTTCGCGTTCCTGGGTATCCACGAGTGTTTGGTAGGCGTGACGAGGCCCCTCGTATCGCGCCGCCTTGAAAACGTCACTCGGCTTCGTGCTGTTGAGTCCTGCGCGCAGCATTACCTGTTCCCCTCGACGCCACTCGCCCTTGAATTCCCATAGCGCTTTGAAGACGGCAGCCTGGCCTGGCGTGCAGTGGATGGCTCCCTCCGGCCAACTATCCAACGTGACCCACCGGAAATCTGCCGAGAACGGACCAAAGACAGGTGTGGTCGGATCTGCCACCTCTGGCATGCCGGCTGTCTCGGCCAGCGGGGTGTAGGTGATTCCGCCGCCGTAGAAAGCGAATCGTTCCTCCAGTGACAACCACTCCACGCCATACCCAAATGGCTCTCCCCGCGTTTCCCGGTGCCGAGGTGCTATCACGCGGATGTTTCCACCCTTTACCCGGACCCGGTCCAGGATCGTGGGCTCACGCCAGACATTGATCAGGCTGCGCGCAAGCAGTACCGGATCACGTCGCGCCTCACCCAGGTGCCAAACGCCGGAACCGAGATCGATGATCCCATCCCGGCTATTGATATCCATGGCCAGCCGCAACTTTGCCCGAAACCACTCCTCATCGAGTTCCTGCGCGGCCACGTCATCCGCCTGCACCGAGACTTGGCCACACTCCGGGCAATGGCACAAGCGTCCGCCTTTCCCGTCGCTCCAGATCTGACATCGATGGAGTTGGCAGTAGGGGCAGAGCGTATGGGTTTGATTCAGGGCTGCCGGTTTCACCGCCTTGCCAAGGGCGCTGGACGCGGCAATCTCGCCAGGCGATAACATGCTGCGGGCCAAGGGTGTGCCGCCGGTAAACAGACGGCACACCAGTGCCCAGGCATCGTGGCTCGCCACTGGTTAGTCCTCGTACACCGGCTGCTGATTCGTGGTCTCGACGTCCGGTGGTACCTCGTGGGCTGAGAGCGTCTGGCCCGGCTGCAGGATGCCCAAGGTGACGAGATAGCTCTCCAACTGTGCCTGCATCTCGGCGTCAAACTTATGCAGGTTCAGACGCCCCTTGCGCGTGACCTCGATGGTCACCACCTTGGGGCGCATCTTTCCAGGCTCGGGCGGGTAGTAGAGATTGATGTGCGCGGCCGTCACCAGCCAACCCCGGCTCAGGGGATTCTCGTTGGGAAACTCGTCCTGCAGCAGATCCGTCACGCAACGTTGATCACTGGACGCCATCGCCGTGCAATCCAACTTCAATGCCGAGCTGGGGCTGAGGACGGAGATCGATTTCACCTGCAGGACATCGAATCCATCGGCCTTGGCGGCTGGCACGTTGAAGCCGAGGCTCAATACCGACAAGTCCAGCGTCGGCGGCTTGATGCGTTGGGCATCGACCTTCACGCCCAGCAGATGCTCGGCGAACGCATCGAGCAGCATCTGATGGTATTTGACGCCGCCCCTCACCAGGGTCCGGGTCACGCCGGTGGCCATCGAGTATTCCAGTACCGAATGGATGTTCGGGTTGCCCACACGACGCTTGAGGTCGTCACCCTCGAACTCCAATTGCAGCATCGCCAGATCCTTGACGTGGACGCTCAGCAAGAAAACCCCAGGGCTGCGTTCCATGACATAGGCCTTGCTCCGGTCGCCGCATTGCATCTCGCGCTGGTAGAACGACGATACGGCCTGACGCAATCCTGTCATGGCCGGCTCCGAGGTGTTGGGCCGGCGGCATACGCCGAGATCGTGCTGTTGGGCCTGTCCGCCGTGACGCTCGAAATGATCGACGTCGCCCGCGCGATCGAACAGGTCTGGGTGCTTTGCGTAGAGCCAGAACGAACGGTGCATGTCGCTCTGGCAGGCCACCAGTCCCGCCAGTGCAGCCGCATTGCCCGTCGATACCTGGAACATGGCCTGTTTGCCGGCGGCGTCGCCCAATTCAACACTGGCACGGAGTTTCGCCGCCACCCGATCGCGCACCGTCACGTCCGGACAAGTGAGCAAGGCATCCACCAGCGCCTGCGAGGTTTCTGGCGCATCAGTCCAGGTAAACCCAGCGGGCATGGTCAGCCCATTGTCCGTCAAGAAGTCGCGCAGCCCGGCGTCCACCGGCAGTTCGAGCAGCACTTCGACCCAAGTCTTTTTCATCTTCGTAGTCCTTTCCGAAATGGCGTCGGAGGTCTGCGAACGAGGAAATCGAAGCGCTGGCCGGCGACTATGGTTACTAAACTTATATCGCGCATTAGTAAAGCAGCGTGATACAGCGTGATTCTGTTCCCCTCTTATCCGCTTGTCAATAAGCAAGGAACATCTGGCGTTTTCCTGTATCACAGAGCTATACTTTCAGTCCTATCAGGATTTATTGACGAGACAGGAGCATCGCCATGGGTTCGGCGTTTGGAATACGCCTGCGAAGCCTGCGCGAGGCCAAAGGACTGACCTTGCAGCAGGTGGCCGACGCGGTCGGCTGTACTAAGGCCTATATCTGGGAACTGGAGAAAAAACCGGGGCAGCGGCCTTCCGCCGAACGGATCCAGGCCATTGCGAAGATATTGGGTGTAACGATGGGTGACCTCATGGGAGAGCCCGTTGATGAAGCACCTGAGGCCACGCCCGATGATGTCGTTTTCTTCCGCGAGTATGTCGGCATGCCGGAGGAGGAGAAGCGGCGTTACCGGCAGGCGCTCGAAGTGATGTTTGGCTCGCGCAAGGACGGAGACAAGAAGTGACTGCGGAGGTACTCACGCCGCCCAAGGCCGCGTACAACATCATCAAATGGATGCGGGCTTACCTTGGCGGTGAGATGCCTCTGGTTACTGATCTCGACTTGATCCGGCAGATGCTTCCATCGACGCCCTATGGCAAGGGCGTCAAGGAAATCAAGCCGCCGGCACCTGCGCCGTGGTCTGGCTGCGAGGGGGCACTGGTTCGTAATCCGAGCGATGCCGCCGAGTGGGGCATTTTCTACAACGGCTCTGCCAGGCCGGAGCGGCGGCGTTTCACCATCGCCCACGAGCTTGGCCATTTCGTACTGCATCGCGCTCAACCGCCCGAAGGCGGCTTCAATTGCGACAAGTCCAGCGTCTACTCGGGCTCGGACACCATGGCGGTGATCGAGCGTGAAGCCAACGTCTTCGCCAGCAATCTCCTGATGCCGGGAGATGTGTTCGGCAAATGCATCAATGGCTCGCATGTCGACCTGCATCTGCTGAGTGACCTGGCGAAGCAATTCGACGTGTCGTTCGAAGCCTTGTGCATCCGCTTTATCCAGCACACGAGTCAGCGCGCAATCCTGGTCTGTTGGGACAACGGTTATCTGGATTACGAGTCCCGCAGCAGGGCGGCGGTTATGACGCGAGCCAAGGTGCGGCGCACGGATGATCCGCAGGAGCCGCTACCGAATACCGTGGCTGCCGATACCTCGGTGACACAGGAATGGAACGGCATCACTTTGTCGGCTGCCGTCTGGTGTGCCGAGGAGGCACCGCACATGAAGCTGACGGAGTTCAAGCACACCTACAGCGAGCGCGATCGGGTACTCAGCTTGTTGCTGCTGGAATCAGCCGAGCCGCGACCGTGGGATCAATCATGGCAGGACGGCGACAGCTTCGATAGTTACGACCAGTTCATCTCGAACGGCCAATTGCCGGTTCGGTAACGGAAACTGCGCGCCAATGCGCAGACTTCCGCCAAAACGCGTTACTCGGAGTCCCCTTCGTACATAGCATGAGCAGCGTTACCTTATGGAACGCTAACCATCATGCACGACATCGAACTCATCTCCATCGACCGGGGGGGCCCAAGCCCCCGGCACGCGTACGAAGAAATCGCCGACTTGCTCTCTGCAGCGTTGTTGCGACTGCGCACCAGAAATTCAGCGTCAGACGATCCAGATAAATCTGCTCGTAGAGAGCCGGTTTGTCTTGGCTTCTCCCACCCACAGCGCGTGAATGCGAACCCCAACCAGCAAGAAGGAGTTCGCCCATGACGACACACGCACCCCTGCCCGATACAGCAACGATCTCGGCTCGCATCGCTCAACTTCCCCTGCTGCCCATGGACAGCATCTGGGCATTGTGGGACGAGCATTTCGATCAGCGACCGAATCATCATCACCGTACCTGGCTGGAGAGCCGACTGGCTTACAAGCTTCAGGAGCGGGCGTTCGGCGGTCTCAAGGTATCGGTACGGCGCAAACTGGAGAGCATCGGCGAGACCGGCGTGCTGCCCAAGAATCTTCAGCGCGAGGCCGATCGCCTCCTGCCGGGCACCATCCTGACGCGCATCTATGATGATGTCGAACACCATGTTCTGGTGCGCGGTGTGCGCGACTTCGAATACCGGGGGCAGCGTTTCACGAGCCTGACGGCGGTGGCCAGGGTCATCACCGGATGCCCATGGTCAGGTCCGGTATTTTTTGGACTCAAGACACGCAGCAAGCAGGAGGCAGCATGAGAGCGAACCGCACCATGGCGACGCCTTCGCAGCCTATCGTCCCCAAAAAACGCTGCGCCATCTATACGCGCAAATCTACCGACGAGGGACTGGACCAAGAATACAACAGCCTGGAAGCGCAGCGGGATGCTGGCCTGGCATTTGTTGCCAGCCAGCGCCACGAAGGCTGGGTTGCCGTCGGCGATGGCTACGACGACGGTGGCTATTCCGGTGGGAACTTGGATCGTCCCGGGCTCAAACGTCTCATGGCCGATATCGAGGTTGGCAAGATCGATATCGTCGTGGTGTACAAAATCGATCGCTTGACCCGGGCCTTGTCAGATTTCGCCAAACTGGTCGACGTGTTCGATCGCAACGGGGTGTCGTTCGTTTCCGTCACCCAGCAGTTCAATACCACGACCTCCATGGGGCGGCTCACACTCAACATCCTGCTGTCCTTCGCGCAGTTCGAGCGCGAGGTCACGGGTGAGCGTATCCGCGACAAGATTGCCGCGAGCAAGGCCAAAGGCATGTGGATGGGCGGGATGCCGCCCCTCGGGTACGACGTCGTCGAGCGCAAATTGATCGTCAATGCCCCCGAGGCCGAACTGGTGCGCGGCATCTTCTGCCGCTATGCCGAGCATGGTTCGGCTGCGCAGCTGGTGCGAGAACTTGCCATCGAGGGCCACACTACGAAGTCCTGGGTCACGCAGGGAGGACAGCATCGGCCGGGCCGACCGATCGATCAACAATACTTGTTCGCCATGCTGCGCAATCGCATCTACCTTGGCGAGATGGTGCATAAGGGAGAGAGTTATCCGGGGCAACACCAAGCCATCGTTTCTCCGGAGCTCTGGAATGCCGCCCACGCCTTCATCGAACGGCGGAAGCAAGGCCCGCGCGAGCAACGCACTGAACACCCGGCACTGCTGGCGGGTCTGCTGTTTGCCCCTGATGGGCAGCGCATGATTCACCATTTCACCAAGAAGAAAAACGGACGCCTCTACCGCTATTACGTGCCCTACCTGCACAAGCGGCGAAATGCCGGAGCCACCTTGCAACCGGGGGCTGCGGATGTTGGCGCGCTGCCCGCAGCCGAGATTGAATCTGCTGTTCTGGAGCAGATCCATCTGGCCCTGCGCTCGCCAGAGATTTTGGTGGCCACGTGGCGATCCTGCCAGAAGCACGCTGCGGGTGCCGAACTCGATGAAGCGCATGTGGTGATTGCCATGCAACGCATCGGCGCAGTGTGGGAACAACTTTTTCCGATCGAGCAGCAGCGGATCACGCAACTGCTGATCGAGCGTGTCCAACTCCACGGGCAGGGACTGGACATCCTTTGGCGCGAGGATGGTTGGCTCGGCCTGGGGGCTGACATTGCCGCACACCCCTTGGTCGAGGAGATGAAGGAATCCACGGAGGAGGCGTTCGCATGAGGCAACCAAGCAAACCAGCCATGAAGGCCGACAATCCCCGGCTGCGGATGGTTCGTATCGACATCGGCGGCGATGCCCGCAACTACACCACTGGCCAACAGCGGGTAACAGTGGTGCCGCTTACCATCCGTCGCAAGCAGAATCGCAAGGTCATGATTCCGCCACCTGGGGACGACTCTGTGCTGGGAACCGGTGGCCACGATCTGCCGATGATCAGGATGTTGGGCAAAGCTTTCTACTGGCAGCGCCTGCTCGATGAGGGGCGCTATCCCACGGCGAATGACTTGGCCCGTTCATTGAAGCTCGAGCCAGGTTGGGTGGCGGAAGTTTTGCGTTTGACCACGCTGGCGCCGGACATCATTGAGTCCGTCCTTGACGGTCGCCAGCCCCGTGACCTGAATCTTCACACCTTGCGCGGCCGCCGTGACCAGCTGCCTCGTGATTGGGGCGAGCAACGCAAAGCGCTGGGGTTCGCGAACTGAACCACTGACGCCAATACACCTGCCAAGACGGCGAGCCCTGTGCTCGCCGTTTTCGCTTCTGTGCTCCAGGCAATGGCGAACCAGAAGTTTCCTCGTGGTTCGCCATTCCGTCCCTCTTATGTTCGCCACCGAAATTTTCCAATGACATCTCTTCCTCAACAACGTCATTGGAGGTTTATATGCCGACACCGGCAAGCAACATCCCTCGGTCGTCCCACCCGGCGATCACTAGCCTGGCACCTGGCGACCGCCGGGTCCTGAACGAAAACGAGCTCGCACAGCGATGGGGTGTCAGCCCCAAAACTTTGCAGCGCTGGCGCAGCGAAGGTCGCGGACCTCGCTACCTCAAGTTGTCGAAGCGAGTCAGTTATCCCCTCGAAGCCGTCATCGACTTCGAATATAGCGCGCTGCACGACTCGACCTCCGAGCGCGTGGCGAAGTGAGGGAGCCGACATGATGACTTCTCACACTTCACCCGTCGACATCGAACAGGCCATGCCGTTGGCTGAAATGAGCATTGCTCAGATCGCCGCGCTGCCGCCGGCACAACTGCAAGAGGCACACACTAATTTGCTGACCCTGCAGTCCTTGGTCAAGGGCGTGCTCGATCGCTTCCATGCTGCGCTCGATCAGCGTTATGCCGAGCAAGCCGTGGCAGTCAGGCAAGCATCCGGCAAGGACTTCGGCGTCTGCCATCTCTCCGATGGACCACTGCGCATCACGGTCGACGTGCCCAAGAAGGTCGTTTGGGATCAGCCGCAACTGGCCGAAATCGCTCAGCGCATTGCCGCCGCCGGCGACAAGGTCAGCGACTACATCGACACCGACTACTCGATTTCCGAGACCCGCTTCAACGCGTGGCCAACGACCCTCAAGGAGACGTTCGCCAAGGCCCGCACCGTCAAACCCGGCAAAACCAGCTATCGGATTGCCTTAGTCCAGGAGGATCACGAATGAAAACCGCAACCCTGCATCAATCCCTGCAAGCCAAGCTCGGCGCTTATACCGGCGAACACCTGACCGCCGCGATCCGTTATCAGGACCGCTACGGCAACCTGGTGGAGAAGCCCCTGCTCGACGCCACTCTCGATGAAGTGGCCTTCGCCATCCAGACCCTCAATGCCGAGAGCGCGAGCATCCACCGCCGCCGCAGTGCGCTCGACAGCCTCTACACCCTGGCCCGTGAGAATGGCTGCCTCGGCTCGGACACGGTGGGCGTGATCGCGGTGGAGGTGACGAAATGAACCAGATCGTTGCCTTCGACTTCGAGTCGCATGATGTGCGTGTTGTCATTGGCCAGGACGGCGAGCCGAGGTTCGTCGCCGCCGACCTGCTGTCCACTCTGAGTCTCGATCGCAAGGCGCTTGAGCGCCTGGACGACGACGAGAAGGGTGTGAGTTCAATTCACACCCCTGGCGGGCAGCAGGAGATGACCGTGGTCAACGAGTCCGGTCTCTTCAACCTGGTGCTCGGCAGCCGCAAGCCCGAAGCCAAGCGCTTCAAGCGCTGGGTGACCCACGAGGTTCTGCCCTCGATCCGTAAAACTGGATCCTATGCCATGCACGGCGCGATTGCCGCACTGCCGGCCCCGACCCAGGACCGCGTCACCGCCCTACTGATGATCGGCGAGGCGGTGGCCAAGGTGCCCGGCGTCAAGCACGGCATCGCCATGGCGGCAACGCTCACCTGCATTCAGGAGAACACCGGATTGTCGGTGGAGACCATGCGCCGGGCGCTGCCTGCCTGCAACGATCCTCTGGCGGCGGTGAATCCGACAAAGCTCGGTGAGCAAATCGGTCTGTCGGCCAGGGCGGTCAACCTCAGGCTGTCGGCTCTTGGTTTCCAGAGTCGCAACGACCGCGATGAGTGGGAACTGACCGATGCCGGCCAGGCATGGGGCGAAGCCTTGCCGTACTCCCGCAATGGGCACTCCGGCTACCAGATCCTCTGGCGGCCTGAAGTCGCCGATCTGCTCAAGGAGGCCGCGTAATGTCTCTACCCATCATTTCAGCCGACGAACGGATGCGCGAGCGGCATAGCGCCAAGGTCGGACTGGTCGGTTTCCCTGGTGTCGGCAAGACCACCCAGCTTAAGACCCTGCCGGCCGATTCCACACTGTTCGTCGATCTCGAGGCCGGGGACCTCTCGGTGCGCGACTGGCCGGGTGACACCGTGCGGCCGCGCACTTGGCAAGAGTTCCGCGATCTCGTGGTGTTCCTCGCAGGCCCCATGCCGACCGCCACCGCCGAACAGGCGTTTTCGCAGGCTCACTTCGAGCATGTCTGCGCCCGGTATGGCGACCCGGCACAACTGGCCAAATACGACACCTACTTCGTCGACAGCCTGACCGTGCTCTCGCGCTTGTGCTTCGCTTGGTGCAAGACCCAGCCGCAGGCCTTCAGCGAGAAAAACGGCAAACCGGATAGTCGGGGCGCTTACGGCCTGCTGGGCCAGGAAATGATCACGGCGCTCACGCACCTGCAACACGTCCGGGACAAGCACGTCATCTACGTCGCCATCCTCGAGGAGAAGACCGATGACTTCAACCGACGCTACTACCAGCTGCAACTGGAAGGCAGTAAGACCGCACTGGAGTTACCAGGCGTCCTCGATGAGGTCGTGACCCTGGCCATTCTCAAGGCCGACGACGGCACGACCTACCGTGGTTTTGTCACCCGCGCCGACAACACCTTTGGCTACCCGAGCAAGGACCGCAGTGGCCGCCTTGACGCTATCGAGGAGCCGGATCTCGGCAAGCTCATCCAGAAATGCCTCGGCACCCAGAGCAACTGAGGCCGCAGACCAATCCATCGCATTGACCCAATTCAAGGAGAAACACATGAACCAGAACACATGGCAGGACTTCAACGATGCAGAACAGCAACAGGGTTTTGATCTCATCCCCAAGGGTGCGCTCGTCAAGGTACGCATGACGATCAAGCCGGGCGGCCACGACGATCCTGCCCAGGGTTGGACCGGGGGTTATGCCACCGAGAGCTTCGATACCGGCAGCGTCTACCTCGCCTGCGAATTCGTCGTGCTGGAAGGCCCGTTTGCCAAACGCAAGATGTGGTCGAACATCGGCCTGCAATCCCGCAAAGGGCCAGCCTGGGGGCAGATGGGCCGCAGCATGATTCGCGGCATCCTCAATTCCGCTCGCAATGTCTCGCCTCACGACAACTCACCCCAAGCCGCCACTGCCCGGCGCATCAACGGCTTCGCCGACTTGGATGGCATCGAGTTCCTGGCCCGAGTGGATGTCGAGAAGGACGCCAAGGGCGAGAACCGCAACGTCGTCAAACTGGCCGTCGAACCCGATCACAAGGACTACGCAGCGCTGATGGGAATGGCGCCCAAGGTGCCGAGCGGTGGCAGTTCCGCTACGCCAGCGCAGGCGACTCCGTCCCATGCGACTCCTCAGCGTCCGGCTGCCACTGGCAAGCCAGCCTGGGCACAGTAGGAGCGTAGGCATGAACGGAAAACGTTGTGGCAATTGCCATCATCTCGATCCAACCAGTGCCAGCAACATTGGCGGCTTGCGTATCGCTCGCTGCCGCCATCCGAAAGGTGTGCGTATCGGCACAACCACCATCCGGAACGACTATGTCGAGTTGGATGCCTTCTGCGCTGAGCATGTCGTCCGTGCCCGGTGTGGATCGCAGCCGGGAGGCGGTCATGTATGAGCGGAAAGTGTTGGGTCTGCAAACGACAGGCCAGGGGCTTCGGCTATTCCGACAACCAGCATCGCGTCGGCAACCCTCGTCGCTACCCCGTCGACTGGGTGTTCTGCTCCCGGCGCTGCCAGGACGCGTTTCACGCACTGTATGGCAACTGGCTGCGCGTCAAGGATGGCGGCAAGGACATCAGGGAGGTCGTCATGATCGATCCGTCTGATGTCGAGTTGGCGGCCATGCGCAGTTGTCTCAAAGCGTTCGGCGAGGCAGCAGGCGCGATCGGATTCACTAAGCCGCTCGGCGACTACTCCGAAGCGGAGGCGCTGCGCGTGATCGATGCCATCGTGACCTGCTACACCGATGCGATGGTCGTGCACCACGAGGCGACCAAATTCCCACCAGTGCGGGGCATGCCGCCTACACCCGATCCGCTGGCGAGTCCGTTCGCGGATCTGGAGGATGACCTGCCCTGGGAAGACGGGAAGAGAGGCAAGTCATGATGGACTTCAACTCCTCTTCCAGCATTTCTGGACAGATCGCCGCCTTGGTCGACGCCGGGATGCAGCGCGTGCGATCCACTCAGACGCAGCGTGAGTACCTGGGTGCTTCACGTCTCGGAGCGTCATGCGAACGAGCCCTGCAGTACGAGTTTGCCAAGGCGCCGGTCGATCATGGCCGTGACCATGATGGGCGCTTGTTACGCATTTTTGAGCGTGGCCATGTAATGGAAGACTGCATGGTCGAGTGGTTGCGGGCAGCCGGGTTCGATCTGCGCACCCGCAAACCCAGTGGCGATCAGTTCGGTTTCTTGGCGGTCGGCGGACGCCTGCAGGGGCACATCGACGGCGTCATCGTCGATGGCCCCGAGGGCTTTGCTTACCCAGCGCTCTGGGAATGCAAGTGCCTCGGCTCGAAGTCGTGGCGTGACCTGGAAAAAAACAGGCTGGCCGTGGCCAAGCCGATCTACGCCGCGCAAGTAGCGATCTACCAGGCCTATCTGGAGTTGCATGAACAGCCGGCAATCTTCACGGCAATCAATGCCGACACCATGGAGATCTACACCGAACTGGTGCCGTTCGATGGGGCACTGGCCCAGCGTATGTCCGACCGCGCGCTGAAGGTGATTTCGGCCACGGATGCCGGAGAGTTGCTACCACGCAGCTTTCTCGAATCCACCCACTTTGAGTGCCGGATGTGCGCATGGCAGGACCGGTGCTGGAGGAATACACCATGAACCCTTCATCAATCACCGCTGTACTTGGCGAGCACTTAGTTGATGCAAGCGAGGCGGCTCATTGCCTGAATCTGCCGAGGTACTTGCTCACGCACCCCAAGGAGCGCCAGCGGCTTGGCGTACCGCATTACCGGGTCGGCAAGCTCGTGCGCTTCAAATTGCAGGAGTTGGAAGCTTGGATGCTGGCACAGGGGGGCGCGTCGAATGCTTGATTTCAACCAAGCCTCTGTTGAGTTGCCACAGGACAACGGGGTGACACGTGAGTCGTTAAGGGCTGATCTCGTTGCTCGACTGGAATCGGTCCTGGCCACTCTGTTCCCGGCAGGCAAGAAGCGCAAAGGGAAATTCCTCATCGGCGATGTGCTTGGCAGCCCAGGCGATAGTCTCGAGGTTGTCCTCGATGGTGAGAAGGCCGGGCTGTGGACCGATCGTGCAACCGGTGATGGCGGTGACATTTTCGATCTCATTGCGGCCCACTTGGGCGCCAATGTTCAGACGGATTTCCCGCGTGTGCTTCAGCACGCGGCAGATCTGCTTGGGCAAGCACCGTCGACGCCATCGCGCAAGGCCAAGAAGGAGCCACCTGTCGATGACCTTGGTCCGGCCACCGCAAAGTGGGACTACCACGATGCAGCCGGCAATCTGATCGCGGTGGTTTACCGCTACGACCCGCCCGGACGGAAGAAGGAGTTTCGCCCGTGGGATGCCAAGCGGCGCAAGATGACACCGCCCGAGCCGCGCCCGCTTTACAACCAGCCGGGCCTGGCCTCGGCCAGTCAGGCTGTGCTGGTCGAGGGCGAGAAATGCGCGCAGGCGCTGATCGATGCGGGCGTCACCGCCACGACGGCGATGCACGGTGCGAATGCCCCGGTGGAGAAAACCGACTGGTCGCCGCTGGCCGGCAAGTCCGTGCTGATCTGGCCTGACCGCGACAAGCCGGGCTGGGACTATGCGACGCAGGCAGCGCAGGCCATCTTGTCTGCGGGCGCGAAAACCTGCCACATCCTGTACCCGCCAGAGGAAGCGGCTGAAGGATGGGATGCGGCCGACGCCATCGCCGAGGGCTTTGACGTTGCGGCCTTTCTCGCTCATGGCCCGCGCCTGCAGATGCACGACATAACCGTGGATGCTGATCCGGTGGCCAGCAGCGACGAGTCAGTCTGGGGCACGGAGGATGCGCTGGCGCTGGCCTTCACCCGACGTTACCACCGCGACTGGCGTTACGTGGCGACCTGGGGCCGCTGGCTGGTGTGGGATGGCAATCGCTGGCGTACCGAGGACACGCTCGCAGCCACTGATCTGATCCGCAGCGTTTGCCGGCATGCCGCCGTGCGTGCCGAGAATCCCAAAGTGGCGGCCAAGCTCGCCAGCGCGAGTACGGTCGGTGGCGTGGAGCGGCTGTCACGCGCGGACCGCAGGCATGCGGCCACCACTGAGGAGTGGGATGCCGATCCATGGCTGCTCAACACCCCCGGTGGTGTGGTTGATCTGAAAACCGGTCGCCAGCGCCCGCACGACCGCGCTGACCGGATGACGAAAATCACCACGGCCACGCCCGGGGGTGAGTGCCCGATCTGGCGTCAGTTCCTCGACGAGGTCACAGGTGGTGACAAAGAGTTGCAGAGCTACTTGCAGCGAATGGTCGGTTACGCCCTCACCGGCTCGACGCGAGAGCACGCGCTGTTTTTTCTGTACGGCACAGGCGCGAACGGCAAGTCGGTGTTCGTGAACACCTTGGCCACCATCCTCGGCGACTACGCCACCAATGCGCCGATGGACACCTTCATGGAAACGCGCACCGACCGGCATCCGACCGATATGGCCGGCCTGCGCGGCGCACGCTTCGTGGCGGCCATCGAAACCGAGCAGGGGCGACGCTGGGCCGAATCGAAGGTCAAGAACCTGACCGGGGGAGACAAGATCTCCGCGCGTTTTATGCGTCAGGACTTCTTCGAGTTCTTCCCACAGTTCAAGCTGTTTGTGGCCGGCAACCACAAGCCCGCGATTCGCAACATCGACGAGGCGATGAAGCGGCGACTGCACCTGATCCCGTTCACGATCACCGTGCCGCCCGAGCGCCGCGACAAGCATCTCCAGCAGAAATTGCTGGCCGAGCGTGACGGCATCCTGGCCTGGGCGGTGCAGGGCTGCCTCGACTGGCAACGCCTGGGGCGGCTTGATCCTCCGCAGCGAGTCGTGGAAGCAACTGAGGAGTATTTCGAAGCCGAGGATGCACTGGGTCGCTGGCTGGAGGAGTGTTGCGTGCGCGAGCCCAACGCCAAGTCGCTGACCGCCGAACTGTTCACCGACTGGAAGCAATGGGCGGAAGCGGCGGGCGAATTCATCGGGTCGCAGCGGCGTTTTTCTGATCTGCTCATTACGCGCGGTATCGAGAAATGGCGCAACAGCATGGGTGTGCGGGGATTTCAGGGGCTCGGTCTCAAGAACCCACCTGCACCCGCCTACACCCCCTACGCCGATAACTGACGCTCATGAATAACCATCTGCCTGACGCAGCTGACGCTCTTTCACGTAACTCGCCACACGTGTGCGCGTGCGCGCCTCATGGAATGTTTCGACAAACCGTGTCGGCTGCGTCAGACCGAGAACAAGAAAGGACTGAATACATGAACACGACGATCCTGGCCCTCGATCTGGGCACGAATACCGGGTGGGCGCTGCACCACCTGGACGGCAGCATCCTCAGCGGCACGGAATGCTTCAAGCCGCAGCGTTTCGAAGGGGGTGGCATGCGCTTCCTGCGCTTCAAGCGCTGGCTCAACGAACTGCTGTCGGCCAGCCATTCCATCAACGCGGTGTACTTCGAAGAGGTACGGCGTCACGCGGGCGTGGATGCCGCGCACGCCTACGGTGGTTTCATGAGCCACCTCACTGCCTGGTGCGAGCACCAGAACATCCCGTACCAAGGCGTGCCAGTCGGCACGATCAAGAAGCACGCAACCGGCAAAGGCAATGCCGGTAAGGACGAGATGATCGCAGCTGCACGGTCACGTGGTCACGATCCCAAGGACGACAACGAAGCCGATGCCCTGGCCTTGCTGCACTGGGCCATCGAGACGCAGGAGGTGTGACGTGAAGATCCCAGCACAGCAATACCGCTGCCCGCTCGGTCGCCTGCAGCCGCAGACCACCGACCTGGAAACGGTCAAACAGTCCGGCTGGCGTGACCAAAACATCCTCGTGGTGTCCGAGCAGGACGACCGTCTGGACTTCGTCGAGCGGGAGTTCGTGCGACGGATCGGCGATCGCCTGTACGGAGGGAAACGCCATGGTTGAATGGACGATGGAGGATGTGGCAGCCCGCTTTTCCGAGGCGGCAGAGACAGGACGGCGACTGCCTCCGGTCAGGGTGCAGGGTTACTTCAGTGTGTGGCCAGCGTTCGCACGTAAGGAATGGGAAGGCTTCACGGACAAGGACTACGAGTACCGCCCGCTGCCACCAAGCCCCGAGGCCATCGACCGGATGCTGGAGGCGATGCGCTGGGTGCAGTGGCTGGAGGAGGAGCAGCGCCACCTGATCTGGATGCGTGCCAAGCAATACGAATGGAGGGTCATCTGTCGTCGCTTTGGTTGCGAGCGGACGACGGCGTGGAGACGGTGGCAACGGGCATTGCAGATCGTTGCTGAGCGACTCAACGAGCAGTCTCATCGCGCGGTAGTGTTTTGACGTGAATTGGCGTCAATAGGCGCGTAAGCGCTGCAATCAAGGGCAATCAGCGGTTTTTGACCATGCAACATCTACCCCGGATTTTGGATAGTATGACAGCTATGATCTGGCGAGCGGTGTGGGTGTGAAGCTACATCGCTCTCAGTCAGGAAATTCGACGGGTCCTTCCTGTCAAAAATCCCATGCGGGAGGCGACAGCGCGGCATTTCGATAGCGTCAGACTGCGCAACGAGGTTACCGGGGTTACCAGTTACCACCCCGGTTACCACTTGAACCGAGTTACCACCCAATCTACGACCCGCCCACTGTGGCGGGTTTTTGCATTCCATGACCCAAACCTTGAACGTCGAATACCGGAAGGTCGAGACGCTGATCCCGTTCGCCCGCAATCCGCGCACGCATTCCGAGGCGCAGATCGCCAAGCTCGCGGCCAGCATCGTCGAGTTTGGCTGGACCAACCCGGTCCTGGTCGATGGTAGCCACGGCATCATTGCCGGCCACGGTCGCCTGGCCGCTGCGCGCAAGCTCGGCCTGTCCGAGGTGCCGGTCATTGAACTCGGCCACCTCTCGCCGTCACAGAAGCGCGCCTATGTAATCGCTGACAACCGCCTGGCACTCGATGCGGGATGGGATGAAGAGATGCTCGCCGCCGAACTGGCGGAACTTACGGAGTCAGGTTATGACCTGACGCTGACCGGATTCACCAACGAGGAAATTGAAGACTTACTGGTGGATGGTGGGGAAGGAACGGCCGAGGAGTCCTCGGCTGATTCCGACGATGCTGCCGACGAGGTACCTGATACGCCGGTCAATCCGGTATCGCGTCCTGGTGACGTCTGGCAACTGGGTGCGCACCGCGTGATCTGCGGGGATGCTGCCGACGCCACCGTGGTTGCAGCCTTGATGGCCGACGACAAGGCTGCGCTGTGCTTCACCTCGCCGCCCTACGGCAACCAGCGGGACTACACGAACACCATCATTGATTGGGATGCCCTGATGCGCGGCGTTTTCTCCAACCTGCCGATGACTCCGAACGGCCAGGTGCTGGTGAATCTTGGGCTGATCCATCGCGACAACGAGGTCATACCCTACTGGGATGGCTGGCTCGACTGGATGCGCACGCAGGGCTGGCGGCGTTTTGCCTGGTACGTCTGGGACCAGGGACCAGGATTGCCTGGCGACTGGAATGGTCGGCTGGCACCGTCGTTCGAGTTTGTCTTCCATTTCAACCGCCAGGCACGCCAGGCCAACAAGATCATGCCCTGCAAATTTGCGGGTCAAGAAACGCATCTACGCAAGGACGGCAGTTCCACGGCCATGCGCAAAAAAGATGGGACGATTGGTGGCTGGACAGCGGCCGGCACGCCCACGCAGGACACCAAGATTCCGGATTCCGTGATCCGCATCATGCGGCACAAGGGAAAGATTGGACAGGACATCGATCACCCGGCGGTATTCCCGGTGGCACTGCCAGAGCACATTCTGGAAACCTACACCGACGATGGCAACATCGTGTTCGAACCATTCTGCGGATCCGGCACCACGCTGCTTGCTGCGCAACGCACTGGCCGCGTAGTGCGGGCCACCGAGATTGCGCCCGAGTATGTTGATGTGACCATCAAACGTTTCCAGCAGAATTTCCCGCAGGTGCCGGTCACGCTGGTGACCACTGGGCAGACCTATGGTGCGGTTGCCACAGAACGATTGGGAGCACCCACATGACGATTTCGTGGCTGGCCGACAAGATCGAGCAGTGGCCGACTGCCAAGCTGGTGCCCTATGCCCGCAATGCCCGGACGCATTCGGATGCGCAAGTGGCGCAGATCGCCGCGTCGATTGCCGAGTTCGGTTTCACCAATCCGATCCTGGCCGGTGGTGATGGCGTCATCGTGGCCGGGCATGGCCGTCTGGCTGCAGCCCAGAAACTCGGCATCGCTGTCGTTCCAGTTGTGATCCTTGATCACCTGACACCGACGCAGCGTCGCGCCCTGGTAATCGCGGATAATCGGATTGCCGAAAACGCCGGCTGGGACGATGCCATGCTCCAGGTCGAACTGGCCGCACTGCAGGATGACAACTTCGATCTGTCCCTGACCGGCTTCGATGCCGATGCCCTGGCCGACCTGCTCGCCGGTGAGGAAACAACCACCGAAGGCGATACCGACGAAGATTCCATTCCGGAAGACACTGGCCCCGTCGTATCAAGGGCCGGCGATGTCTGGCTCTGCGGGGAGCACCGTGTGCTCTGCGGGGACTCGACTGATGCCGATGCCTACGCAGCTTTACTGGGCGACGAGATCGCCGACATGGTATTTACGGATCCACCGTACAACGTCAATTACGCCAACTCGGCCAAGGACAAAATGCGCGGCAAGGACCGCGCGATCCTCAACGACAACCTCGGTGACGGGTTCTACGATTTCTTGCTGGCCGCACTGACGCCCACCGTGGCGCATTGCCAGGGTGGTATCTACGTGGCCATGTCGTCGAGCGAACTGGACCGCTTGCAGGCGGCGTTCCGTGCGGCGGGTGGCCACTGGTCCACCTTCGTTATATGGGCCAAGAATACTTTCACCCTGGGGCGTGCCGACTACCAGCGTCAGTACGAACCGATTCTCTATGGCTGGCCCGAGGGCGCCGATCGTCACTGGTGCGGTGACCGTGACCAGGGCGATGTCTGGCAGATCAAGAAACCGCAGAAGAACGATCTGCACCCGACCATGAAGCCGGTGGAACTGGTGGAACGGGCGATCCGTAATTCCAGTCGCCCCGGGGATGTGGTCATGGATCCCTTCGGCGGGTCAGGCACCACGATGATTGCCGCGCACAAGTCGGGCCGCAAGGCGCGGCTGATCGAACTGGACCCGAAGTACGTCGATGTGATCGTTCGCCGCTGGCAGGACTATGCCGGGGCGAAGGCCATCAGGCTGTCCGATGGCGTGGCATTCGACGCGCTGTCAGTCGGTGGGGAACTCCGGCAGGAGGTCGCCGCTGGTGATGTCGGCGCAGTAAGTGACGTTGCCGAATTCGGCGGGGTCATCGGCGAGGATGACCCCGCCGACTGACTGGATTGCCACGCCGTACTTGCGAGTGAGCTTGGTCAGTTCGGCGATGAATGTGTTGTAGTTGGCTTCGAGTTGCGGGGTGGTGACGACGGCGGCCATGGTGATCCCCTTACGCTGCTTCGGCTTCGAAGGACTCGTCGGTCACTTCGCAGTGGATCACGAAGCCGGTGAGGTAAGGCAGTCCCTTGGGGATGCCGTAATCCTTGCTGGTCTGGCGGCCAATCGTCCAGCCCATCCACCGCGTTACTGCGGCGTCGATGGCTTGCTGGATCGTGTGGCCCCGGAGCATCTCGTTGAGGACGTCGTCGGCAAAGTGGCGTCCGTGGCGGCTGTCGAGGAACAGCCTGACCGATTCGAGGGGCTGGTAGGTGGCATCCGAAATTGCGGTCATCGCGATCGGCCAGGCGGCTGCGGCGGTGTCGTTCATCGTGCCAAAAAAGCCCCAGGCGTCGTTCTGGCTGGCGGGGATGTTTTGCTGGGTGGTCATCGTTATCTCCTTCTGGTTGATCGTTGCGACACCCGTATGAACGCGCTGTTTGATTGAGAAGCCAAGCTCTTCATCGCAGAAATCTGAATCATTTTTCCGAGGCGATTTGGTCGAGCAATTCCATGGCACCGGCGTCGCAGCACAATGCGATGCGCAGGGTGCGCAGCGCCTGATCGATGCTGACTTCGGGCCGGCGATTGTCGAGCAGCCAGCGAATCGCGCTGGCCTGGTCGTTGCTGGGTGTCGGCGACTCGATCGCCACCCCGACGTAACGCCCGTAGCTGCTGCCGGAGGGATCGACGTAGAGCGTGGTGCGGCCGGGGGCGCAGACTTCGACCACACGTCGGTGACCATTAGCATGGCCGCCACGTCCTGCTAGCCAATCGCGGTCTTCCAACAGAGTGTTGGCGAAGGCGTCGTACTCGGTTGCGGTCAGCTCCTTGCGGAACTCGATCGTGATGACCTCGGGCGGTGCACTTGGATCGCTGTTGTGATGAACCTCGTCGATGCTGCAGGGCTTGCGGGTAAAGCGTGCGCGGATGCTGGTGCTCATGATGGTCTCCATTCAGTGGATTGTTTCGACACCCACATGAACGCGCTGTTTGATTGAGAAGCCAAGGGCATTCTGAATCTTTATTTGGGGGCGGCGGCGCGTGTCGCCACCCCGGTTCCGGTCAGACAATCCGGTAGATGCGCTCGCCGCCTTCGGGCTTCTCGGAGGCAAGGTTGAGCCCGAGTTTTTTCTTGAAAGCACCGGCAAAGGTGCCGCGTACTGTGTGGGCTTGCCAGCCGGTGGCCGCGCAGATCTGGCTGATGGTGGCGCCCTCGGGACGCTGCAACATCTGGATCACGGTGGCCTGCTTGCTGTTCTCACGGGTGCGGGGCTTGCCCTCGACGCCGATCTTGAGCAGGCGTTTTGCCGCGTACTGCTTTTCTTGCGCCCAGTTGGCTTCAGCCGCCGACACGGCGGCCTCAACCTCCGGGTCGGGGTGAATGGCCGCCCGCGTCGGTCGTGCGCGCCCCAGGGCGTCGTAGCCCTCGGCGGCGACGAACCAGTCGGTGCTGTCGCGGGTGACCAGGGCCTTGTTGAACAGGCCCTCCAGCACCTTGGTGCGGGCACCGCCCTTAATGTTGTCAGGGAACCATTCGATCTTGCCGCCGGTGTGTTCTATGGCGTAGGCGAGGATGGCGTGCTGGGCATGGCTCAGTTGGATGGTGGTCATTTGATGCTCCTTCTGGGTGGTTCATGGTGTGGCCATAAACGCGCTGTTCGAGAGTGAAGCCAAGTGCTTTCCGCTTCTATTTCAGGCCTGCTTCGCGGCCTGTCGGCCCGCCTCGTAGGCCGCCATCAGGGCGCTCTTGACGCCCCAGACACTGACCTCGTGGAAGTCCATCCGGTCGCTGTTGCGGGTTTCCAGGGTTTCGATGAACAGGTGGTCCAGTGCGATCTGCTGGAGCAGGGTTTCGAGGGCTTGGTTGACTTGAGGGGTTTGCTTGCTCATGTGTGTCTCCTTGGGCGTCGTTGATGGTGATGACATGAACGCGCTGTTCAAGAGTGAAGCCAAGCTATTCCTGCTTGGCTTCAGGTCTTTCAGCGCACCTCGGATTCGAGGAGGACGTCGTCGTAGCTGAAATCGCGGTTGCCGATGTAACTGCCGTTTTCCAGTTCGTACTCGGGTTGCTCGTCTCGATCATTCACAAACACCACGCGCAGTACGCGCCCGTCGATGCGGATGTAATCGCCGACCTGGGCTTTGATTGGGTAACTCATGTCAATCTCCTTCAGGATGGTTGATGGTGATTGCATGAACGCGCTGTTCTGGAGGAAAGCCAAGCACTGAATCGCGACGTCTAAAAACTTCTGCGATCGGCTTGATGTAAATCATGGGTTTGTCGATACGCGCCTACGCTCGCCATCGCGGCGTCTCTCATGTAGCAGTCAAGAAGGCGATCGATACCGGACGCATCACGCCGGAGGCAGACGGCACGATTGAACCAAATCGCGCCGATCTCGAATGGGCACAGAACACGGTGGCGGCCCGCAAGCCAGTCGCTGCAAAAACCGCTTCGCCGGCAGCGGAGCCGATTCGCCCGGCAAGTGCTCCGGTCGAACCTGTCGCCCCGACGCTGTCAGCAAGCGGTACCTCGCTGTTGCAGGCCAGGACTGTCAACGAAGTCGTCAAGGCGCAGACCAACAAGGTGCGCCTGGCCCAGCTCAAGGGCGATCTGGTCGATCGTTCGCAGGCTATCGCCCATGTGTTTCGCCTCGCCCGCACGGAGCGTGATGCCTGGCTTAACTGGCCAGCCCGGATTTCGGCCGAGATGGCTGCCAAATTGGAAGTCGACGCCCATGAACTGCACGTCGCCCTCGAATCTGCCGTGCGCGATCACCTGATCGAACTCGGTGACATGCGGCCTCGGGTGGATTGATGGAACAGGAAGAGTATGAAGGCGCCCTCGATATCGAGCGTGCCTGGCGGGAGGGGCTTGTCCCGGATCCACTGTTGTCGGTATCGGAATGGTCGGATCGGCACCGGATGTTGTCCTCCAAGGCTTCGTCAGAACCTGGCCGCTGGCGTACCAGCCGCACGCCGTATCTGAAGGCCATCATGGATTGCCTGTCGCCCACCTCGCCGGTCGAGCGGGTGGTGTTCATGAAAGCGGCCCAGTTGGGTGCGACCGAGATGGGCAGCAACTGGATCGGCTACGTGATTCATCACGCCCCCGGTCCAATGATGGCGGTCTGGCCGACCGTGGAAATGGCGAAGCGCAACTCCAAGCAGCGGATTGATCCGCTGATCGATGAATCGTCAATCCTGCGTGAGTTGATCGCGCCGGCCAGGAGTCGCGACTCTGGCAACACGATACTGGCGAAGGAGTTTCGCGGTGGTGTCCTTGTGATGACCGGAGCCAACAGCGCGGTTGGATTGCGTTCAATGCCGGTGCGTTACTTGTTCCTCGATGAGGTCGATGGTTATCCGATTGACGTCGATGGCGAAGGCAGTGCCGTGGCACTGGCTGAGGCCCGTACCCGGACATTTTCTCGGCGCAAGATATTCATTGTGTCGACGCCGACGATTGCCGGTGTCAGCACCATCGAGCGGGAATACGAGGCCAGTGATCAGCGGCGCTACTTTGTTCCGTGCCCTCACTGTGGGCACCGGCAATGGCTGCGCTTCGAGCAACTGCGCTGGGAGCGTGGTGAAGATGGCAACTTCCCGGATACCGCTGCCTATGTCTGCGAGTCCTGCGAGGTGCCGATCCCGGAGCACCACAAGACCTGGATGCTGGAGCACGGCGAATGGCGGGCCATGGCTGACGGTGCTAGTCGCACTGCTGGGTTTCACTTGTCGAGTCTGTACAGCCCAATCGGCTGGCGCAGTTGGAAAGATGTCGCGGCCGCCTGGGAGAGTGCCATCAGTAAGGAAGCCGGATCCGCCGCCGCGATCAAGACCTTCAAGAACACGGAACTCGGGGAGACCTGGGTCGAGGAAGGCGAAGCACCCGATTGGCAGCGCTTGCTGGAACGCCGCGAGGGCTATCGGATCGGGACCATCCCGGTTGGTGGCCTGCTGCTGACTGCCGGTGCCGACGTCCAGAAGGATCGCATCGAAGTCTCGATCTGGGCCTTCGGTCGTGGCAAAGAATCCTGGCTCGTCGAGCATCGCGTGCTGATGGGTGATACCGCCCGCGACGAGGTGTGGAAATTACTGGCCGGCGTGCTGCGGGAAACCTGGACGCATGAAACCGGCTGCCAGCTTGGATTGGGTCGTCTTGCCCTGGATACCGGCTTTGCGACGCAGGAAGCCTATGCGTTTGTCCGAAGTGTGCGCGATCCGCGTCTGATGGGCGTCAAAGGTGTGGCACGTGGTGCAGCCCTGGTTGGCACGCCGACTGCCGTCGATGCAACGTCCGGCGGCAAGAAACTGCGCCGAGGCATCAAGGTGTTCTCGGTGGCCGGTGGCATCGCAAAGCTGGAGTTCTATAACAACCTACGCAAGGCACCGGAGGTGGCCGAGGACGGCGTGACGATCCGTTACCCCGCCGGCTTTGTCCATCTGCCCAAGGTGGATGCCGAGTTCTTGCAACAACTGTGCGCCGAACAGTTGATTACGCGGCGCGACCGGAACGGATTCGCCATCCGTGAGTGGCAGAAGATGCGGGAGCGTAACGAAGCACTCGACTGTTACGTCTATGCCCGGGCCGCTGCCGCAGCCTCCGGCCTCGATCGCTTTGAGGATCGGCACTGGCGAGAACTAGAAAAGCAACTCGGGATCGCCAGCGCTGATCCCCCCGATTTATCCGATGTACCCGATGCCGAGGCCACCCACAGAGGTGGCCTCACTGTTTCTGGCGTCCGCAATGGCGGACGTCGTTTGATCCGCAGCCGCTGGCTGACTTGAAACCCACCACAAAGGAAATCGCATCATGAGTCTGCAAACCCAAATCCACAGCCTGGTCATCCGTGTCGCCGACGAGTTCAGGACGGTCTATGCCAAGATTGGCAACCTCTCGTCGCTCTCGACGACCGACAAATCCACGCTGGTCGCCGCTATCAACGAACTCAAGGCGGCGATTGCTGCGGTTGCCGTCATCGATGATCTGGCCCCCGGCAGTACAACCACCACCTTCTCTGCCTCCAAAATCGTCACGCTGCTCGATGACTTGCGTGCCCAGATTCTCGGTGGTGCCGATGCGGCTTACGACACACTGCTGGAACTGCAGCAGGCCCTGCAGAATGACCAGACCGGCATTGCCGCGCTGACCGCCGCCATCGACAAGCGCGTGCGCTTCGATGCTGCACAAACCTTGACTGCGCCGGAGCAATTGCAGGCCCGGACCAATATCGGCGCAGTGGCCAGTACCGATATAGGTGACACCAGCACCGACTTCGTCGCCATCTTCGAAGCACAGTTGATCGCCTGATCATGAGCCTGGTTTCACAGATGGCTGCGCTGGCCAGTCGGGTCGCCGCCGAGATCAAGACGCTGGTACGCCCTGAGCATCCGGGGATCGCTCGTGCCTGGGTGACCTTTGGCTATAGCGGTTCCGCCATCCAGATCAGTGCCGCTCACAACGTCGCAACGGTCACCCGGCTGGCAGCGGGACGTTACCGGATAACTTTTTCCCAACCCTTCGTGGATGCGAACTACTGCTGGCTGGCGTTTGCCCGCAGCACCGGAAATTCGGGCAGCGCCAGGACGGCCTTGGCACGTTCGACATCGGATGCCAAGACGGCGGCTTATGTCGACGTGGTGTGCGCTACGGGCAATACCTCCCTGGCGGATACCACGGAGATGAACCTGGTGGTCTATCGCTGATGGCACATACCGAAGACCAACTGACCGCCCTTGAGGCGGCGCTGGCCAAGGGAGAGCGGCGCGTCACCTTTGGTGACAAGACCGTGGAGTACCGTACGGTGGAGGAACTCCAGGCGGCAATCGACGCGGTCAAGCGCGATCTCCACGATCAGGCAGTCGCCCGAGGTCTCTGGCCGAAGGCACCACGCCAGATCCGGGTCACCACGAGCAAGGGATTCTGAGATGCGCTGGCTGAAACGAATCTCACGCCGGATGTTCGGTGGCAGTCCGCTGCACGAGGCGGCTGGTGGTGGACGTCGTTCTTTTGCCTGGCTACCGGCCAACCCGGGTGCGGTAGCGGCGCTGATGGCGACCCAGACCGAACTGCGCACCAAGAGTCGCGATCTCGTGCGCCGCAATGCCTGGGCCAATGCCGCGCTGGAGTCCTACGTGGCCAATGCGATCGGTACCGGCATCAAGCCGCAGTCCCTGGTGGCGGATGCCGCATTGCGCGAACGGATCCAGATGCTCTGGCGCGACTGGACGCTGGATGCCGACGCTTCGGGGCTCACTGATTTCTATGGCCTGCAAGCCTTGGCCTGCCGGGCGATGCTGGAGGGCGGCGAGGCACTGGTGCGGATCCGCTATCGGCGCCCAGAAGACGGGCTGGCGGTGGCGCTGCAATTGCAGGTACTCGAACCGGAGCACTTGCCGGTGACCATGAACACGACGGCTGCGAACGGCAACGTGATTCGCGCCGGCATCGAATTCGACCGCCTCGGACGGCGTGTGGCCTATCACCTGTATCGGGCACATCCCGAGGATGGCGCACTGGCACCGATGTCCGGCAATGGCGGCATTGAAACGGTCCGTGTCGATGCATCGGAAATCCTGCATCTCTTCCGCCCCCTGCGGCCAGGGCAGATTCGTGGCGAACCCTGGTTGGCCCGGGCCTTGGTCAAGCTCAATGAACTCGACCAGTACGATGATGCCGAACTGGTGCGCAAAAAAACTGCCGCTATGTTTGCCGGTTTCATTACGCGCCTGGCACCCGAGGACAACCTGATGGGCGAAGGCGTCTCGGACGCCAACGGGGTGGCTCTAGCCGGTCTGGAGCCCGGCACCTTGCAGATCCTGGAGCCTGGCGAAGACGTCAAATTCTCGCAACCGGCCGATGTCGGCGCGAGCTATGCCGACTTTCTGCGTATGCAGTTCCGTGCCGTCGCCGCTGCTATGGGTGTCACCTACGAACAACTGACCGGGGATCTCACCCAGGTCAATTACTCGTCGATCCGTGCCGGCCTGCTGGAGTTTCGCCGTCGCTGCGAAGCCTTGCAGCACGCCGTGCTCGTCCACCAATTGTGTCGACCGATCTGGCAGGCCTTCATCGAGCAAGCAGCACTTGAGGGGGCGTTGTCCTTGCCGGGGTATGCCCGGGGCGGTCAGGCCAAGCGACGCGAGTATCTGGCTGTGAAGTGGATTCCGCAGGGCTGGCAATGGGTGGATCCCAAGAAAGAGTTTGACGCCATGCTCACCGCCATCCGGTCGGGTCTGCTCTCCCGTTCGGAGGCTATCTCATCCTTCGGCTACGACGCCGAAGATGTTGATCGGGAGATTGCCGCTGACAACGCACGGGCCGATGCGCTCGGGTTGGTGTTTGAGTCCGACCCCCGTCATGACTTGGCAGCTGCGCCGCCAGCCGTTGTTCCCCCCGAAACCCCGGAGAACCCCTGACATGCATTTACCTCATCTTGCGGCCCGTCTCTACGGGACGCCGCTTCTGCTCGCCCGTGCCAAGCTCGACGTGATTCTGTCGGTGCTCGGCGAGCGGGTGAATTGGCCTGAATCCGAACTGGCGGCATCTCTCCCACAGGCACGGGCACGCATCGATGCACCTGCAGGTGTTGCCGTGATCCCCGTGGTTGGGTCGCTCGTTCGTCGCACCATGGGGTTGGAACCGGCCTCGGGCTTCACGTCCTACGCTGAGATCGCCGGCATGGTCGATGCGGCGATCAGCGATCCGAGTGTCGAGGGCATCTTGCTCGACATCGATTCTCCGGGTGGCGAAGCAGGCGGCGTCTTCGAACTTGGCGAGCGGATCCGTGCTGGCGATGCCGTGAAGCCCATCTGGGCTGTGGCGTCGGACGCCGCGTACTCCGCTGCCTATGCCATTGGCTGCGCGGCATCTCGTCTGGTGGTCACACGTACCGGCGGCGTGGGCTCTATCGGCGTGATTGCCATGCACGTCGACCAGACCGCCCGCGATGCCCAACAAGGCTATCGCTACACCCCGATTACGGCGGGAGAACAAAAGAACGATTTTTCTCCCCACGAAAAGCTCGGCCCTGATGCCCATGCCCGACTCCAGGCCGAAGTCGATCGTCTCTACGGCCTGTTCGTGACTCACGTCGCTGCGATGCGTCGGCTCGATGCCGAAGCGGTGCGTGCCACCGAGGCCGGCATCTATTTCGGCGAGGAGGCGGTGAGTGCCGGGCTGGTCGATGCCGTCGGCAGCCTCGATTCGGTCATCGCCGAATTCGGCAGTTTTCTGGTGGCTCGTCGGGCGCGCGGCCACGCGGTATCGAGTTCCTCGCGCTCACTGGCAACACCCATCGCATCAAGTCCTTCAACTTCCATGGAGATCTCAACCATGTCTCACCCTGACACAACTGAAAAGCCACTGACCGATGAACCGGCAAAAGCTCCCGAGCCCGAATCGGAGACCCCGGTCACTAATGAAGTGCCGGCCACTGACGCCCAAGCCCGCCCTGCGGAGAACGGAACCAACGCACTCGCCATCGCCGAACTGTGCCAACTCGCCGGCCATCCGGAATTGACGGCCCGTTTCCTCGCGGAAGGCGCTTCTGAAGGTCAAGTCCGTAAAGCGCTGCTGGCCAGCCGCGCCGACAGCCCGGAAATCCGCTCGACGATCGCACCGGATGCCTCGGCGCCTCAGCAATCCCAATCTGCCGCCAATCCCCTGTTGGCGGCTGTCAAGAAACTCACCGGAAAGGAGTAAGCCATGCCCGTCATTACCGAAGGTCTCAATCTGGGCGATCTGCTCAAGTACGAAGCCCCCAATCTCTATTCGCGTGACCAGGTCACGGTCGCCGCCGGCCAGAACCTCGTACTCGGCACCGTGGTCGGCATCGACGCCACCACGGCCAAGGTCAAGCAGATCGATCCGGCCGCGACGGATGGCACCGAGGTCGCCGTCGGCGTTCTCGCCACCTCGATCGACGCCAGCCTGATCGATCGCGAGGACGGGATTCTGATTGCCCGTCACGCCGTCGTCGCCGATCACGCCCTGACCTGGCCTGCCGGCATCACCCCCCTGGACAAAGCCGCCGCCATCGCCCAACTCAAGGCGGCCGGCGTGCTCGTTCGCCACGCTGTTTAAAGGAGTCTTCTCATGCAGAACCCGTTCTCGAATCCTGCTTTCTCGATGGCCAACCTCACGGCCGCCATCAACCTTCTGCCAAACCGCTACGGCCGGCTGGAGTCACTCAACCTGTTCCCGGTCAAGCCGGTGCGTTTCCGCCAGATCCTCATCGAGGAGAAGAACGGCGTGCTCAATCTCCTGCCGACGCTGCCGGTGGGCAGTCCCGGTACCGTGGGGCAACGCGACAAGCGCAAGATGCGCTCCTTCGTCGTGCCCCACATCCCGCACGACGATGTGGTGCTCCCCGACGAAGTCCAGGGGCTGCGCGCCTTCGGTTCGGAAACCGAACTGGAGACCGTGGCCGGCGTCATGGCCCGCCATCTGGAAACCATGCGCAACAAGCACGCCATCACGCTGGAACACCTGCGCATGGGTGCCCTCAAAGGCATCATCCTCGATGCCGACGGCTCGACGCTCTACAACCTTTACGACGAGTTCGGCATCGCTCCGAAGGCGATCAACTTCGCGCTGGCCACGGACAGCACCAACGTCCGCCAGAAATGCGTCGATACCCTGGCGCACATCGAGGAGAACCTGCGCGGCGAGTTCATGACCGGCGTGCGCTGCCTGTGTTCGCCAGAGTTCTTCGAAAAGCTCATCGCCCATCCCAAGGTCGAGAAAGCCTACGAGAACTTCCAGCAGGGGGCGATCCTGCGCGACGACGTGCGCACCGGCTTCACCTTCGGCGGCATCGTTTTCGAGGAGTATCGCGGTCAGGCCACCGATGGCAACGGCGCCACCCGTCGCTTCATCGCGGCCGGCGAAGCGCATGCCTTCCCGGTAGGCACCATCGATACCTTCGGCACCTACGTGGCACCGGCGGATTTCAACGAGACCGTCAATACGCTGGGACAGCCGCTGTACGCCAAGCAGGATTCCCGCAAGTTCGAGCGTGGTACCGATCTGCATACGCAGTCGAATCCGCTGCCGATGTGCCATCGCCCGGGCGTGCTGGTCAAGCTGACGATGTCCTGATGACCGTCCTGACTGATCTGTATGCGGCAGCCGGGCGAGCTGGCTTGCTCACACCCGCCGTCATTGGGGGCGCGGAAGTCCTGGTGGATTTTCGTGCCCCCGATGTCGAGGTGCTCGATGGCCTGGGCTTGTCCTCTGACTATGCAATCCGCTACCCGGTCGAAGCGACGATTCTGGATAGCGGTCACGAACTCGTGATCGGTGGCGTGACCTACCGCGTCCGCGAAGTCAGGGCCATTGGGGATGGTTCTGAATGCCGGGCCACACTCACCCGACTTTAGGGGCCGATCTTGATCCAGCGGTTCCAGAGCATACGCGCGATGGTGGCATTCACTGCTTGGCGATCGAAACGATCGGGATCGAAATCAAGGCCAGCCCATTCCCGGAAGGCTTTGGTTTCATCCCCGTAGGGATCATCTTCCAGTCGGTCGAGGAAGTCCTGATAGCCGCCCGAGCCTCCCGCATCGTCGGGCGGGCAGGCACGCTCGCCAGCCTCGACCCAGGCAAAACCGCCATCGCTCGGCGTTGGTTTGACGTCCTTGATCGCTTCGACGGTGATGCGGTGCTGCCAGCCATCACCGAAATCGTAGAGGTAGGTGCAGGAATCTCCTTCGGCGAGCAACTGGTTAAGGCGGTATTTCTTCTCGTCGAGCACCTCCCAGCCAGGATCGGTGAATTCTGGATCGGGCACACCGTAGTGCTTGTCGCGGATCTCGAACTTGTGCAGATGCGAGTCCGACCAACCCATCGCGGCCTGAAGGATGTGATGCAGGGCATCGAGCCTAGTCCGGCCGTCCAGGTGAATGCGACGCCAGATCGTCGGACGAATGCCGAGAAGTTCAACACGAATCGTGTAGTGGTCGGGCGTCGACTGACTGCTGCGATGTTTTTTGGTTTTGGTGGCGGTGGCCATGCTGGTTTGTTTCCCCGTGATCCTTGCCGTCCATTTTACGTACCCATTCGGAGAATCAAATGCCCACATCCATTCGGGAGCGGCTATTGCAGGAGATCATCAACCGACTCAGTCCCCTGGCGCAGGCAGAAGGCGCACAGATCAAGCGATCGCCGACTACTGCCATCAGCCGCGACGCGAGCCCGGTCTTGCTGCTCTTTCCAGAAGCTGAGTCCATTGCCCAGCGGGCCAATGATCGTATCGAGCGCCATCTGATCGTCCGCCTGGTCGCCATGGCCCGTGAAACCAGCGGCGAAGCCGCCGAGGTCATTGCCGATCGTCTGCAGGTTGCCGCTCACGCAGCCCTGTTTGCCGACGTCAACTTTGGCGGCCTGTGCATCGGACTTCAGCAACTTGATTGCGAGTGGGACATCGAGGATGCCGATGCCACGGCGGCTGCCATTCCGACACGTTATCAGGTCACGTACCGCACCCTGGTACATGACCTCACTGCGCAGGGCTAAGACCATGGAAGTAACTCTCAGCAAACCTCACGAACATGCCGGCATGGCGTGCAACCCCGGCGATGTCATCGAACTGGCAGACGATCTCGCGCAATGGCTTTGCGAAATCGGCAGTGCTCAACCGGTGCTCCAAGCTGCCAAACCCAGCAAGCAACCCAACATCACTCAGGAGTAAGCAATGGCCTATTTTTCCGGACAAGGTCGCGTCTTCATCGGCGCGCGTGACACCAATGGCAACCCGCTGGGGCTCACCTTCGTCGGCAACGTGCCTGATCTGAAGGTTTCGCTGTCCGTCGAGACCCTGGAGCATCAGGAATCGCAATCCGGCCAGCGCCTGACCGATTTGCAACTCATCAAGACCAAGAAAGGAGAGTTCGCCTGCACCCTGGAGGAACTGATCCAGACGAATCTGGAGCTCTCCCTCTACGGATCCACCACGGCGGTCACCACCGGCACCGTAACCGACGAGCCTGTCATCGCGACGGCGGAACTCGGCAAACTCTATTTGCTCGGCAAGCAGAACGTCTCTGCCGTAGTCATCAAGGCAGGTGCTACCACCGTCGCCAATACGAAATACACGGTCAATTCCAAGCATGGCTCCATTCAGTTCACCGACATCACCGGTGTGACCGGTGCGATTGCTGCCAGCTACAGCTACGGTGCTGCCAACGTCACGGCCATGTTCACGCAGCCCTTGCCAGAACGCTGGGTTCGCTTCGAGGGTCTGAACACGGCCGACGCCAACAAGGAAGTCGTAATCGACCTCTATCGGGTGGCCATCAATCCGGCGAAAGATTTGTCTGTGATCGGCACCGAACTCATGAAGTTCGAGTTATCCGGGCAGGTGCTGGCCGATCTCACCAAGCCGGCTGCTGGTGCGCTTGGCCAATTCGGTCGGATCGTGTTGCTGTGATGGGCAAGGAGATGTTCGCGGCACTGCCGCCGGTGCCGGCGTCCGTCGAGATCGCTGGCGAGCACATCGAACTCACGCCGCTCAAGGTGGGCGAAGTGCCAGCATTCGCTCGGGCGGTACAACCCATCGCAGCGAATCTTTCAGCATCGCCTGATTGGCTGGCAATTCTGGCCGAGCACGGCGAGGCGGTGATCGCAGCTCTCGCCATTGCGACGCGCCGTCCGGTCGACTGGGTGGCTGGGCTCGATCTCGATGAGGCTGTGCGCCTGGCCGAAGTGGTGTTCGGGGTGAATGCCGATTTTTTTATCCGGCGCCTGTTGCCGAGCGTGACGCAGGCAGCGGCGCGAATCGGCCTGGCACTGGAAAACCCGACGCCTGGAGCCATGCCCTCCAACGCATGATCGGCGCAGGGCATGCCTACGCAGACATTCTCAACTACACGCTGGCGCAAACCGATGCCTTTCTGGCCGCCATCGACCAGCAGGAGTGCCGGCAACTGGCGAATCTCCTGTCGGTAACGGCGACCGGCAGTCAGGGCAGCAGTGACGCATTGCGCCGGATGATGAAGGTGCTGTCGTGCTGAAACTCTCCCTGACCGCCTCCGGCCTGCTCGACAAGTCCCGCCTCGATGCCTGGAGCCGGCAGAAGCAGGCTGCCATCCACAAGGCGGTCGCGACCGGAATGCAATCAGGCGGCAAGACCGTTGCTGATGCCGTGCGCAGCAGGGTAAATGCCGATTTTACGGTCAGAAAACCGGCCTTCGTGAGATCGCTGCGGGCCAAGGTCTATGACCGCAACCCCGAAAAATTGCCGGCGCTGCTAATCGGCTCGAAGATTCCCTGGCTCGGCATCCATGTGCGGGGTGGAACCATCTCCGGCCGGATGCTAATTCCATTGACCGAGGAAGGCCGCCGCATCGGTCGTCGAGCGTTCAAACGGGTCATCGATACGCTGATTCATTCGGGCAACGCGTATTTCATCCGCAAAAACGGCCAGGCCATCCTGATGGCCGAGAACATCAAGGAAAACGCCTCGGTACTGACCCGGTTCAAGCGCGCGGAACGGAGCCGCACCGGCGCGAAGTCGATCAAGCGCGGCACAGAGATTCCCATTGCCGTGCTGGTACCGGCGGTGTCCATGAAACGCCGCTTCGATCTGGAAGGAACGGTACGCGGCCAGATGCCCGTCCTGGCCAGAGCAATCGAGAAGCAGTTGACCAAAATTTGAGAGAGATGAATTTGTCGTGACTCAGGATCGCGCCCAACTGCTGATTACTGCCGTTGACCAGACCCGCTCGGCCTTCGACTCGATTCGCGGCAACCTGTCCAAGCTCGGTGATGAATCGAACCGGGTCAAGGGAATGCTGGCCGGACTTGGTGTATCGCTTTCCGTGGTCGGGTTTGCCACCATGATCAAGAGCGCCATCGATGCAGCCGATCAACTGAACAAGCTCTCGCAAAAGATCGGTATCTCGGTCGAAGCGCTGTCGACTTTGCGCTTCGCCGCGCAATTGTCCGATGTCAGCCTGGAGACCCTGCAGAAGGGGATCAAGGGGCTGTCCCAGAACATTACTGAGGCCAATACCGGTATCGGCGACGGGGCGCAGGTCTTCGATGCCCTTGGTATCTCGGTCAGAAATGCCGATGGCAGCATGAAGTCCACCGAAGCTGTGCTGCTACAGGTGGCCGATGTCTTCGCCAACCTGGAGGATGGCGCGGTCAAGACGGCGCTCGCCGTGAAGCTGTTCGGCAAGAGTGGCATGGACATGATCCCGTTCCTGAATCAGGGGGCGGCTGGCATCACTCAACTGACTGCCGAGGCTGAACGACTGGGCCTCAAGCTCACCACTGAGACGGCGCGCTCGGCGGAAGCCTTCAACGACAACCTCACGGCACTCAAGGCATCGAGCTCCTCGCTCGGCATCGCACTGGCCCGTGATTTTCTGCCGGAACTGACGAACATCACCAACGCCATGCGCGAAGCGGCCAATGAGGCGGGAACGTTGAAGGCGTTGTGGGTCGGTCTGGGCGGGGTTGGCAATCTGATCTTCAACGGCACCGAGATCAAACGTGCCCGCGACGAGGTTGCGCGGATTCAGGAACTGGTCGATTCGACGCGCAAGAAGGTCGATACCGGCAAGGCGCCCGTGCCGTTCATGCCCTTCGACGTCAAGTTCAACGATGGCGCGATGGCGACGCTGCGGAAGAACCTCGCCCAATGGGAGCAGGAACTGGCGGGGGCGAAGCAGCGCCTCGATGATCTGACCAGTCCAAAGCGCCCCGAAGAGAAGACGCCGACCGGCAAGCCCACCGAGGACATGCAGCGCATCGCCTGCGTGGTATCCGGTGGGCAATGGGTCAATGGCAAGTGCGAGAAAAAATCCGCCGGGGGTGCGGAGAAGGACACGACTGGCGCACAGCTTGCGGTGGTCAAGGCGCAGGCCGAAGCCGAATTCAAAGTCCTCAAGGAAGGGCTCGATCTGCAGAAGACGGCCCTGGATCGCGCGCTCGACGACCGTCTGGTCTCGATCCGCGACTACTACGGCCGCAAGACGCAGATCGAGCAACAGGCCATCGATCAGGAGTTGGCGGCCAAACAGCAGGAGTTGACCGCGCAATCGGCCATTGCGGTCGGCGGCAAGGACGAAGCGCAGCGCCTGCGGGCCAAGGCCGAGGTCAAGAAACTCGAAGGCGAAATCACCGTGCTCAACATGAAGCGCAGCGAAGTCGAGGTCGCCAATGCCCACGCTGCCGCCAAGGCAGAGAAGGAACTGGCCGACGAACTCGCCCGTGTGCGTGACCGCTTGGCCGAGATCCGGGGCGCAGGGGGTGGAGGGGGTGGCGACGTGACCCGCGCCCGACTCGAACGTGAATACCAGCCGCTCATCGAGAAACTCAATCGCATGGGCGACACCACCGGCGCGGCCGATGTCGGACGCCTGATCAACGTCGAGGCGGACCTGGCGGAACTCGCCAAGCTTGAACGCCAGTACGGCGTCGTCACGGAGCGCATGGCCATTCGCGAGCGCGAACTACAGGTGCAGAAGGACGCCGGGATGCTCACCGAGTCGCAGATGCGGCGCGGCGTACTCGAGTTACACCAGCAGACCGCCGCCGAAGTGGACGGCTTGATTCCGAAGATGCAGGAACTGGCTGCATCCACCGGGTCGGAGGAAGCCATCAACCGCGTGGCCCGACTCAAGGTGGAAGTCGCCAGCCTAAAGACCGAGGCCGACGATGTCGCCACCCGCATCAACGGCGACGTGGAAAACGCCTTCGCCACGATGTTCGAGCAGATCGGTTCGGGGGCGAAATCGGCCAAGGATGCCTTTGCCGATTTTGCCCGTTCGGTGATTTCGGCGATCAACCGCATCGCTGCGCAGAAAATCGCCGAAGAATTGTTCGGCGGGATGAGCAAGGGCGGCGGTGGCGGCTTGGGTGGCCTGATCTCGGGGCTATTCCAGTGGGCCGGCTTTGCGTCCGGTGGTTACGTCACAGGGCCAGGCACGACCACCAGCGATTCCATTCCGGCACGACTGTCCGCCGGGGAATACGTCCTGCGTGCGGAGGCGGTGCGCCGGGTCGGCGTCGAGTTTCTGCATGCCCTGAACGGCGGTCTGGCCGCACCCCGCTGGTTGGGGCCGCGTCTGGCCTTTGCCGAGGGTGGTCTGGTACCGGATATCGCCCAAGCTCCTGCTGCTTCACCGTCGCAATCGGTGCGCATCGTCAATGTCATCGATCCCGGCATGGCGGCCGACTACCTGAATTCCGCCGCCGGTGAAAAAACCATTCTCAACGTGCTTTCACGCAATGGCTCGGCCGTGCGCGAATTACTGAGGTAAGCCATGGCTTTTACCAGTGGCACTGCCACCGATTATCTCGATCTCTTGAACCGACTCAAGCAGTTCATCACCCAGGACATGCTGCCGGCCAACGAGCGCTGGTCAGTGCTGCGCTGGGTGCCCGGACCGCCGGCAGAACTGGTGCTCCAGGGCCCTGGGCTTGCCGGTACGGAGCAAATTAACGTCGGTATCCTGTCCGAGGCCGGCGCTGACTATGGCAACTGGAAACTGCGTGGCTTCGTCGGTTGGAATGCGGCGCAGACCTTCGACGGCCAGTACAACCCGAGCGGGACGTTCTACGCGCTGCTGATGGCCTCCGCCATGCCGTATTGGATCGTCGCCAACGGTCGGCGCATCGTCCTTGTCGCCAAGACCGGCACCTATTACGAAATGATGCATCTGGGCTTGTTCCTGCCTTATGCCACGCCGGGACAATACCCGTACCCGCTTCTAGTCGGCGGCACTTATAACAGTTCGACGCGCTGGAGCAATTCCTACCAATACCGCAATCACCTGCCCAAATCGTCGGGGTATTCGGGTGCGTACTACGCGCCGACCGGCGTGTGGACCGGGGTGTCGGCAATGTGGCCGAACAGTTGGGGCAGCAACACGCGCGAGTGCCCCGACGGCTCCTACCCGCTGCTGCCGTTCATCCTGGCCGGCTTGGGGGAGATGGACGGCTGCTACTGCATACCGGGCTACGCCAATGCCGTCGAGAACATCATCAGCATCGGTGGCGTCGATCATCTGGTGGTGCAGGACGTGTATCGCACCGGCTACAGCGACTACTGGGCCCTAAAACTCGCGTAATGCGGCCCATGTGAGGTAATCAATGGCATTTCAATCCGGCATAACCACCTCGCCGAACGATCTCCTCGACAAGATCCGGCTCTTCGCCACCGGGGTCTGCGGTTACACGCAACTGATGTACCAAGCAGATGCCGGCTACTTTCGCCTGCACCTTCAGCACGCCGCCAGTGGCCAGTTTGTTAACCTGCATTCCTATGCGAGCTACGTCGCCTGGTACGGCTCGACCAGTTTCAACAGTGGGCTGGCCTACAGTTCGCAAACCGTCGCATCGGGTTCGTTCTCTGTATCCCAGATGTCGGGCAGCGCCGAGTATTTCCTCTTCGGCGGCGATGGCTGGTGCTATTGCATCGTACAGACGGCCAGCACCACTTACGGGCCGCTCATCTTCGGGGCGATCACCAAGACCTGCACATTCACTGGTGGTGCTTTCCTGTCGGACACCTACAGCACTTATGTTCGGGCCGACATCGACGGCAATACGAACAAGTGGAAGGTCGGCACCTCCGGCACGGATGCAGTGCGGGCCTTCTACAACGCTACCACGCGCCAACTCGACAGCTATTCGCCCATCGCCTTCAACGGCGTGACACCCATGTATCCCTGCACGATTGAAGTTGGTCGCCCGACGCCGAGCTACTTCTACTCGATGATGGGTTTCGCGCCCGGTGTGCGCTTGTTGCGCATGAACGGACAGTACGTGAACAAGGACATCGTCACGCTGGGTGGTAGCGACTGGATGGTCTTCAGCATGAGTTACGGCGGCTACGGATTTCTGAAATGACGACCTACGCTGGAGCCATTCTGCCGTCCGGATTGCCGTCTGATCCTGCCTACGGTGCGGCCTACAAGTTCCTGCCGGCCCCTTTGACGTTGCCTTACCCGAGCGCCTTGGCTAGCAACCCGCCGAATTCGGGGGCGATGACCAACAACCTGCCGGTCGCCGAAATCGTGGTGGGCTTTGCGGGAAATGTCCTTCGTCAGTTCGAGCAGGACTGGTATCACCACGTCCACCTGCTGCCGGCCAAGATCGCACTGGGCAACCTGCTGTCGACGCAGATGCGCCAGGTCGAGGTCTGGAACGCCCATTTCGCCCCCAAGACCCTGTCGGCGCTCAATGGCCAGAACGATGGCGGCATCACGCTCGCTGCCCCGGCGAATCCGCCGACCACTTACGGAATGCTGGAGTCGCGCCTGCACAACGTCTCGGTCAGCCTCGACGGGCCGCCGGTGATCGAGGCAAGTTTCACCTTCCAGTTTCCCAACGAAGCGCCGACCCTGTCGATCTCCGGTAGGCGCGTCGTGGTCTTCGGTCTGAAACCCAACTGGGCGGATGGCTGGTTGGAGCGCCTGATGTGGGCAACCGACGTGCTGGCTGCCCGCGACGGCACCGAACAGCGGGTCAGCCTGCGTGCCAAGCCACGTCGCTCGCTGGAATTCTCAATCCTGGTCGGCCGCGACGATGCGGCGCTGCTGGATGTGCTGCTCTCAAGCTGGCAGTCCCGGGTCTATGCGTTGCCCATCTGGCCCGACAAGGCAGTCCTGGCAGCCACGGTCACGGCCGGCAGTACGGTGATTCCGTTGACTACTACCAATCTCGAATACGAGGCCGACGGCTTGCTGGTAATCGGTTCTGACAGTCGCAACACCGAGGCGGCGGAAGTGCTGTCGGTGGCGAGCAATGCCGTGACCCTGAAACAACCGTTGCTGCAGACCTGGCCTGCAGGTGCGTTCGTGACGCCGGCGCGCACGGCCCGTCTGCGAGTGACGCAGGCAGTGTCGCGTGTGACCGACGCCATCGCCCGGGCCCGCCTCGTATTCGACATTGCCGGCACCACGGCCATCGCGAAACAGGAGTCGGCGACCACCTTCAACTCGACACCAGTCTGGACGACACGGCCGAATCGGGTACGCGATGTCGATGCCGACTACCTGCGACTGGCCGAGGTGCTGGATTTCGAGACCGGCATCACGGCAGTGGATGACCATGCCGCGCGTCCCTTCGTGCGGCGATCCTTCGACTACCTCTTCAAGAACCGTGCGGAGATTTCGGCTTTCCGGGGCTGGCTGGCTGCCCGGCTGGGCCGTCTGACGGCGTTCTGGCACCCGACCTGGGAAGCCTCCATCGTCCCGACCAAGAAAATTCTCTCCAACCAGACGGTGATGACGGTGGCCTCGCGCGGCTACGCGCTCTATTTCAATCCGATGCCGGGCCGCACGGAAGTGGCCTTCCTGCACAAGAACGGCACCTGGTACTTCCGCACCATCACGAGTTTCGGGGCGGGCACTACCGGCGACGAAGAAGTGATGGCAATCAACCAGTCCTTCGGCTTCGATGCCAATCCCGAGGATTGGGTCGCCATCTACTTTCTGGAGAAGACCCGACTCGACGCCGACCAGATCGAAATCAACTGGCAGACGGACAGTGTGGCGGAAGTCTCGCTACCAGTGCGCAGCGTGAAGTCGTAACCAGGATCCAAGGATGAGCTACAACACGCAGGAAATCTCGGCGGCCGCCGGCCAGCCGGTGGAACTCTATCGCTTCGTCCTTGGCCAGTTGGTGTGGACGGTGACGAGCGGTCGCGAGGCGATCACCTATCAGGTCGAGAGCTACCAACCCGCCGTGATCCGCCGCTCGGCGGTCGAGCAGTCACCGGAGTTTGCTCGGAATGGCATCGACCTCGAATGCGCCCGTGATTTCGCCGTGGCGCAGCTCTTCGCGGCCGCGCGTCCCAACGGCGTCGTGTCGCTCACGGTGTTCCGCAATCACCTCGGTGACTCCGAGTACATCACCTGGTGGAAGGGGCGCGTGGCCTCTGTCGCCTTCATGGGTAGTACCGCGAAGATTCGTTGCGAGTCGATCTTCACGGCCCTGAAACGCCCTGGCTTGCGTGCCTATTACCAGACCGGTTGCCGCCATGCGCTGTTCGATCCGGGATGCGGCGTGAACAACCAAGCCTACAAACTCACCGGCACGGTGGCGTCGTTCTCCGGACTGAATGTCATCTCCAGTACCTTCCTGTCGCAGGCATCGGGCTGGCTGACTGGGGGTTACCTGCGCGTCGGTGGCGTGCCGCGCATGATTACCAATCACTCCGGCGACACCATCACGCTTTCGGCTGTGCTGCCGGGACTGGCCGCAGGGGTGGCGTTCGAGGCCTTTGCCGGCTGTGACCGGACGTTTGCCACCTGCCAGTCCAAGTTTGGCAACAGTCTCAATTTCGGCGGGTTCCCCTGGATTCCCGCCAAGAACCCCTTTGCCGGGGATTCCATCGTCTGAGGACAGATCCATGTGGGTACAGATTGCAATCTGGGTGATCACCACGGTCATCGGCATGCTGCTTGCGCCGAAGCCGCCCAAGCCTGCTTCCGCCACGCCGGGCAACCTCGATGTGCCAGTGGCGGAATCCGGAAAACCCATTCCAGTGCTGTTCGGCACGCGCGTCATCCGTCAGGCCAACGTCGTTTGGTACGGCGACGTCAAGACCACCGAGATTCGCCAATCGTCCGGTAGTGGAGGCAAGAAATGATTGTGACGCACGACGACGCCAAGGCCTTCGGCTACTGCAATGCCGGCCTACGCAAGTGGTTCCCGCGCGATGGCGTGACCTTCGACGATTTCCGGCAACACGGCGTGACCGCCGACTGGCTGCGCGCCACCGGCGATGCCATGGCGTGCCGGCTGGCCGATGCCGTCGAACAGCAGCGCGAGCAACAGCAGGAGATGACGTAAATGGGTGGCGGAGGTAAAGGCGGTGGCGGTTCGTCATCGTATGTCGTCGGCCATCGCTATTACGCCGGATTGCACCTGGCGATCTGCCACGGCCCGGTGGATGCGGTGACGCGCATCATCGTCGGCGAACGCACGGCGTGGAGTGGCAGCGTCACGTCTTCGCAGACGCTCTACGTGAATGCCCCGGAACTCTTCGGCGGGGATTCGCGCGAGGGTGGCGTTCAGGGTTACGTCGAGGTCAAGCTGGGCGGGCCGGCGGAAACAATCTCGGGCTATCTGCAGCAGAAACTCGGCAGCGTCATTCCGGCCTTCCGAGGGGTGGTCTCGATCATCGTTCAGCAGTGCCAACTGTCGGCGATGAACCCCTACATCAAGCCGTGGAGCATCGAGGCACGACGCATCCCGGCTCCGGCTGCCCTGGGGAGTGGCTACATCAATGGTGATGCCAACCCGGCACACATCATTTACGAGTGCCTGAACAATGCCACCTGGGGGCTGGGCTACGCCGCCAGCGAAATCGATGCGAGCAGTTTCCAGACGGCAGCCAACACGCTGGCCTCGGAGCAGTACGGACTGTCCTTGCTTTGGGATCGCGAGCAGCCGCTGGAGGAATTCATCGCCGAGATACTCCGGCACATTGATGGCACGCTCTACGTCCATCCGCGTACCGGCAAGTTCGTTCTGAAACTGGCTCGGGCTGACTACAACGTTTCCAGCCTGCTGGTGCTTGATGCCTCGAACATTCTTGAACTGGAGAGTTTCTCCCGGCCCTCGGAATCGGAACTCGTCAATCAGATCACCGTCCGTTACCGAGATCGTTCCACCGACAAGGACGCCGCCATCACGGTGCATGACCTGGCGGCACTGGAACTGGCGGGTGGTGTTGTTTCGTCGGCGACGGTCGACTATCCAGGAATCAGCAATGGCAGCCTGGCGTCCCGCGTGGCGCTGGGCGACCTCAAGCAACTCTCGGTACCGCTGGCCAAGGCCACGCTGATCGCCAATCGGCAGGCATCGAATCTCAATATCGGCGACGTATTCAAGTTCACCTGGCCGGAACTGGGTATTGCGCAACTGGTGATGCGAGTCGTGCGCGTGTCCTATGGCACGCTGACCGACGGTCGGGTGCGAATCGAGTGCGTGGAAGACATCTTCGGCCTGCCGTCCGCCTCCTACGTGTCCCCGACCCCGACTTCGTGGGTATCTCCGCTAACCTCGCCAGCCCCGGTGCCGTATCGCCGGTTGAACGAAGCGCCGTGGTGGACCGTGGTCAAACGGGTAGTCGGCGAATCGGCGACTGCACAAAACGAACTCGACCCACAGGGCGGACTGCTGGTGGCCTGCGCGAGTCGCCCGTCCGGTGATTCGCTCAACGTCAAACTGCTGACGCGCCAGGGCAGCGCTGCCTACGCTGAGGTGGATACGATGGGCTTCACGCCGAATGCGACGCTCATCAATGCCTGTGATGAGCAGGCCACGGTATTCAGCATCGGCAATGGCCAAGACCTGGACATTGTGAAGCTCAACACTTACGCCTACCTCGACAACGAGATCGTGGCGGTCAAGGCGATCAATCTGGTGACGGGCACCGTCACGGTGGATCGCGGCGTGCTCGATACAGTGCCGGCACCGCATCTGGCATCCGCGCGCATCTGGTTCGCCGATGCGTTCGAGGCGCTAGTCACCGAGCAATACCTCTCTGGCGAGTCGCTGCAGGTCAAGATGCTTCCGGCGACTGGCCTTGGGCGACTGGCGGAATCCGCAGCACCAGCAGACAGCTACACGTTTGCAGGCCGCATGATCCGTCCCTATCCACCGGGGAACGTGAAGGTGAATAACGTGATGTGGCCGACGACGATTCTCGGTCAGATTGCACTCACCTGGGCCCACCGTGACCGCATGCAGCAGACGGTCTATCTGGTGACGCAGTCGGAGGGCAACATCGGCCCGGAGGTGGGCGTGACCTACACGGTGCGCTTCTACAACGAGAACAACTCGCTCCAGAAAACCCTGACGGGGCTCACCACAACCACCTGGACGTATCTCTCTGCTGACGAGGCGACCGATAGCGGACTGGGCCGCATCAACGGCAAGTTCAAGGTTGAGATCGAAGCCGTGCGCGCTGGCTACACCAGCTGGCAGAAACAGACCCGCAGCGTCGACCGCGCAGGGTACGGCCTGAACTATGGCAAATACTATGGAGGCATCTAATGGCAAGCACTGATCCCAATCTCGGACTCACCTACGGCTGGACACTCGGTGAGTCGGGCTGGCATACCAGCATGGACACCAATCTGAAACGGCTTGGCGCGCTGGTCGGACTCTCGGTCAAGGATCGGGATCTGACCACGCCGCCGGCCAGTCCTGTCGACGGTGATCGCTACATCATTCCTGCCGCAGCTACTGGCGTCTGGGCCGGTAAGACCAACCAGATCGCCGTGCGCGTGGCGAGCGCATGGGAGTACTACACGCCGAAGGTCGGCTGGCTCTGCTACGTCGAGGACGAAGCCGTGCTCTCGGCCTACAAATCGGCAGGCTGGAGTGCTGGCATCGCCATCTGACACCGTTTCACCAACCACGCGAACCCGCCCACAAGGCGGGTTTTGCATTTCTGGAGGAGGAAAACATGGATTCCACACCAATGGAGCGCCGCAAGATGGTGACCATCCCGCAGGAAGAATTCGAGGCGATGCTGGAGCTCGCCGCCGAACGCGGTGCCCGGCATGCACTGGCCGATGTCGGCCTCGACGGGCCAGAGGCTGCGCACGACATCCGTGAACTGCGCGGCCTGCTGGATGCCTTCAATGAGGCCAAGAAAACCGCTGGCCTGACCATCGTGAAGATGTTGGTCACCGGCCTGGTCATGGCGCTGCTGGCCGGCGCGTTCCTGAAACTGAAGCTATTCGGAGGTGGGCAATGATCGAAACGCTACTGGGCGGTTTGCTGGGTGGTGCGTTTCGCCTAGCCCCGGAAATTCTGAAATGGATGGATCGCAAGGGCGAGCGCAGCCACGAACTGGCGATGCAGGATAAGGCGCTGGAATTCGAGAAATTACGCGGTGCGCAGCGGATGGCCGAGATCGGTGCCAGTGCCGATGCGGCGTGGAATGCCGGTGCCATCGATGCGCTGAAAGAAGCCGTGGCGGCGCAGGGGCAGCGTTCCGGCGTGCGTTGGGCTGATGCCTTATCGATCAGCGTGCGGCCGGTGATCACCTACTGGTTCATGGCGCTCTACTGCGCGGCCAAGACTGCAGCGTTTGCGGCTGCCGTCACCGCCGGTGCTGGTTGGGGCACGGCGATCCTGCACGCCTGGACGGAAGCGGATCAGGCGTTGTGGGCGGGCGTGCTGAACTTCTGGTTCCTCGGCCGCGTATTCGACCGGGTTCGGCCGTGACCCAAGTGCCGCAAGCAGCCATCGAGCTGGCCAAGCGCTTCGAAGGCTTCCACCGGGCGGCGAGGGCTGATCCCGGTCGGGCACAGCCGTACATCTGCCCGGCCGGATACTGGACGATTGGCTACGGCCACCTGTGCGACCCAAAGCATCCGCCGATCACCGAAGCAGAAGCCGAAATCTATCTGGCACGTGATCTGCAAACGGCGCTGGTGGCGACCTTGCGCTATTGCCCGGTACTGGCCACCGAGCCCGAGGGGCGGCTGGCAGCCATCGTGGATTTCACCTTCAACCTTGGTGCTGGTCGGTTGCAGGCATCGACGCTGCGGCGGCGAATCAACCAACGCGACTGGGTTGCGGCTGGCCAGGAGCTGCGCCGGTGGGTCTATGGCGGTGGGAAAGTGCTGCCGGGCCTTGTCACGCGGCGGGAGGCTGAGGCCGCTTGGTTGCTTCGGAACACCTGATCTCGGATCAGACAGCTTCCAGTGCTCGATCCGCAGACTCGCCAGCGGCAACAAAGCTTCTCAGAATGTTTCCGCCGGATTCGCCGACTAACAAATAAGCCAACTTGAAGCGATCGTCTGAACCTGCCAGAGCCTCTAACTTGCGCACCTGCTCCTGTAGTTTGACCATATCTTCGCCGAGCCAAGCCATGATGCGGCGAATACGATCCTCGATGTTTGCGCTGTCCTTCAATTCGGCGAGTTCGTGGACGACATCATGCTTGGTTCCGATCCAGTCCGCACAGAGGGATTCGACCGAAGCACGAATATCTGTGGGCAACTCGACGTTCGTCAGTTCCTTCTGTACATAGTCGGCGTTGCTCATCAGACTCATTGCGCAAGCATATGCCGCTGAGCAGAATTCATCGATCGCACCGCTGCCAGAAGCGACGGGCTGCTGATGGTTGTGCGGCTGAGCACGGAAATACTCCTGACTGAAGGGTTTCCACTCATCCTCGGAGAATAGGCGGGAAACGTACTCACGGGCCGAGCCCGGTTCCCATTGGTATTTTTCGGAGAACAGGTCAAGGAACCCTAGTAGGTGAAAGAAAGCCCGATTGCTGATATCCCAATGAAGCTGTTCCCCGATGTAGTCACCATTGATTCCCTTGTACTCGTCGATGCCCCGTCGCAGGCCAAGGCAGAATTCCTCGATGACGCGATTGACCACGACCGGATCTTCTCCGGCATTAGCTGCAATCTGATCGATGAATGTGCGCTCATTTGTCACGGCGGCCACCTTTCTCAAGAAACGTCGATGGGTGTCGTCTTCCAGACATCTTGAGCCAACGCGATCAGCATCCCGTGCCGCTTTTCGATGGCTGATGCATCCCATGACGGGAACGATTCCAGCTTTGCATTGATCCGGGAGATTGACGTGTTCTGTCCGACGTCGGTCAGATCCACCAAGCTGCGAGTCAGGTAGTTGCTGCTCTTGCCATACTCCGTTTGCTTTCCAGAGTAAAAGTCGTTGCTGGCGACGATGTTGATCGGCTTCTCCAGCAGGGTGAGATTCCCCAGCCTGTTTTTGTAATCGTCGTAGACGGCAGCAGGATTCTCAGCGGCCCATTTTGCGCGCAATTCTGCTGTGGGCGTGTCGGGAAGGATGTGCTCGATTTCGAGATTGGTATAGGGCTCCAGCGTGCCCGGCGACTTGAGACCACTGAACGCCATATCGACATGCTGCGTCAGCTTCGCAAGCAGGTAACGGGTGCGATATTGCTGCATTGAATACAGCGTGAACCGCTTCAGTGCATCAGACAGTTCCTGGGATTTGCCCGCCATATTCTTTTCAAAACGGTCGACCACGAAAGCGTTGAGTTTTGCGCGCTGCTTGGCCGGGTCGGTGATCTCTGCGATTAAGCGCAGCTCATCGGCCCATTGGGAGAAACTGCGCTCAAGGTCCTTGGTCGGCGTTTTGGTGAAGATGTAGTAAAAGAGGAAGCTCTCCAGCTGGGTCACGAAGTGGTCGAACAGCGCCTTGGGAAAATTCGCTGCTGCCAGCAGCAAGACATAGTGCAAGCTGAATGCGCCACCTGCCAGCCGCTTGAGACTATCCATCGCGAGGCTCGGCTTGCCATCGTTTCCAAGCCCATTTCCGAAGGCCAGGTAGTGATCAACGTTGCGAATAACCTTGCGGACAAACTCAAATGGCTTGTTCGCGTAATCACAAAGCGCCGCATTGTCCTTGTCGATGAACCAGTCGTAAATCTCGTCTTCGCGCACGACCGCATCGCCACGAGCATTCTTGATCGCGTAGTTCGCCATCAGGAAATAACGCAGGAAGCGTAGCGGCTTCTCCTTTTCCTTTTCGAGCGGTTTGGTGATCTTCTTCCACTCGTCCTTGAGCTGGGTGAACTGTCCCTGCTTGACCTGAGTGAAAAGCAGGTTCTTCAACAAGTCCATCGGGTTCAGACCCACGCCGCGCTCGTTGATGGTCTCGAAGATTTTCAAGGCGCTGCTGACATCGGTGGAGATCTGGATGAACACGACATTGTTGGCCAGGTAGCCCCAATACTTCTTCAGTTTCGCCGTGTCGTCGTAGTTGTCCTTCAGGTATCGGTAAAGCGTCCCGTAGGCATTGACCAAGTTCTCCAGGGATCCGAAGCTTGGAATGCCCGCCGCCTGGATGCCGGCACGCACCGCTTGTGGGTCGTTATCCAGTTCCACCAGTTTGGCCATGACGTCGCCGGCATTTTCGTAGCGAGGCTCAAGTTTCAGGCTGGTTCTCGTCTCGCCATCGCTATCGGTGTAGCTCGTCGAGATCAAGCCACTGATCGTTTGCCGCTGGGCCTCACCCTGGAAAAGGTACTTCAGGGCGCACAGCAGCAGGAAAAAGGTCGTGAGCCGCTGCTGACCATCGATCACCTCATAGTGATTCTTTTGATCGGTCGGAGAGACCAGCACAGTGCCGATAAAGTATTCGCGGACAGAGCCGGCATCAATTTGCTCGTTGATGTCATCCAGCAGCTGATGCACTTCCTTGTCTGTCCAGACATATTCGCGCTGATAGTCGGGGACGATGTAGAAACACTCCCGGAACGCTTCCTCGATACTGAACTTGTGGTTCTCTATACGGGCCATGACGATGAATCCTTCGAATATTTACTAAATGCTTTCGCGCAGTGCCACAAACTGGTTGGTGGGCCCTTCCGTGCGCAGTACCAGACTGTCGCAGTTTGAAACGATGTAGCCCAAGGGCTGCGTAAACGTGTAGGGATACAGGATTGGCAGTGATTGCAGCGCCATAAGCGAGACGGGCTTGCCAGTACAGCGCAGAGCCGCCTCAATCAGCCAGGCAGTGACGGCATCGTTGTCAATCACTCGGGGGGCAAGGCGAACCACCCGCTTGCCTTTTCCCAAGCGTTCAACGGCGCCCCAGCTTGCTTGTGTCTGGATGACCATATTGGTCATGCGGCGTGTGCCTTCGCGCTCGCCGTAGATCTCACTCATCCGTCGATGGACTTCAGCGGAGGCGCAATCGCCCTGAATGGACGACAAGCGGCCCACCAGTTCCGCCACTTTCCCGAAGAATGGATAGCAAGCGACGGCCATCCCCCAACAAAGTGCTGCGACCGGAATATCCGGCTGCGCCTTGTAAAGGTTGGCTCCCTGGTCGGCAAAGGCAACCAGTTCGGCACGCGGCTCTAGCCACAGCCGATTCAAGACCGTTCGTGTTTTCTTTCTGGCTTCAAGGCCAAGCTCGGCTGCATCGAGCAGTGCATTCAGATCATCTAGTCCAGCCGTTCCCGCACGAACTCTCAGTGCCGCAGCTGCCCATTCAAGCTGAATGAACCGATCGAACCCGATTTGCGGGGCTGATGTTTTCATTCTTTACCAATCACGTAATTAACTTTCACAAAGGGGACGATCAGCTCCTCTACCGAGATACCGCCGTGCACAACCACCTGCTCACCGTCGGTAACAAAAGCCGTTCTCCCGCCTGCGAATAAGGGCATGAAGTTCGCCGGTAGTCCAGCGATGTCCAACTTCACCGTATTTGGGTAGCTCGCCACAGAATCGGCCAACAAGGGTTCGCTGCGATACACCCGTACCCGCTCTCCGCGCGTCTCGGGAATATCTCCTTGGGTCGGTCGCCCCATGCCGACCGCCTCAACATTGCCGTGGTCGGCTGTCAGATAAATGTGGAATCCCTTGTCCAGCAGCAGGGAGAATAAGCGATCAACAAACCCCGTCTTGAGCCAGTTCGCAATCCACAGCGCCACATCCTGCTTCGATCGTTCCTTGTGCAGGCGATCGTCCACCTCATCAATCACCAGGCCCACAACTTTCGGTCGGCGATCGTCGAGATCAGTTGCCAGCGCATCCAATTGCTCGACCTGGCGCAGCGAACGCTGATACATGATCTCGTTCGGTTTGACGCCTTGCTCTTGCCAATACGCCTTCCACAACGACTCTTCCTTGTTGGTATGCCCGATGGATTCTTCGAATTCACGGGGTTTGCGCCCGGAGAACATTGCCTGACGCGAAACCGAAGTCACCGTGGGTAGCCAGGCGAAGGATGTGCCCTCATCAAAGGCAAAGCGCTTGGTGTTTTCGATCAAGCGCTCGCGAATCTGCACCCACTGATCCAGTGATAACCCGTCGAAAACCAACAGCGCGATCTTGTCGGCGCCAATCGCTTTCCTGCGCGAACTCAAATAATCAGGAATCCGATGCACCATCACCGGGCCATTGTGAAAAGAGAGCGTGCTCAGATCCGCATAATGCTTGGCCGCCACCCACGCTTGTAAGTTTTGGTCAGATTGATCCTGCAGCGTCTTCACGAGCCCATGCACTTCGACCATGGCATCGTTACCGCTGCTGTTGCCAAGGTCATGCACGCGCGCCAGAATTTCACCGTACTGCTTGGCAAACTCACTCCAGTCCTTATGCGTAGAGGCGGAGGTCGGGGTGGCCTCAATCAGCTTGGTGATTCCCTTTTTAACTAGAGAACTGCGTGCCGCCGGATCTTGAACGATGCCCGCCTTGATCCAACTGGGCACGCCGGCAGGCACACTCTGAACGGCAAGCGGATGTAGCGATCCATTCAGAAACATGGAATCAACCAGAACCTGCACATCGGAGTGATCGAAGGGGATATCGACTGTTGCCAAGTAGTCAGGCGGTGCCGGCTCTCCAATACGCAAGCCATCCATCCCCAAGCCTGACAGGTATCGTTGCCAGGCGTCCTGGACCACACGCAGCAAAGCGTTCTTCGAGGCCAGCCACGCGGCCACGGGTTGTCCTACAAACAGGCCTTTGCCCTGGATGATGCCAGCCGCGTGCTCTGCAAACACCGGTGGAAGTGATCGATTGGCAAAGTGCATGCGAAGCACTTCCCGCCAGAAATCGACGTCGGTGCGAATACTGGATCGCGGCGAGAGTTGATAGACACGCTCCAGGATAAAGTCCTTGGATTCGTTTTCGCCGCGCACGCCCTGCAATTCGGTGTCGTGAGCGTCCAACAGAACAGCAAGATGTTCTGGCTCTACCTGTTTGACGACGTTGTAGGCCAAGCGGGGGAACAACTGCGCCAGACTCAGGCTGACCACACGGCCGTAGTGCCCGATATCCCAGGGCAGTTCGCTGGCATCCGATCCTCGCCAGTGGACCACCAGAGAGGGCGTTGGGCCAGACTCTCCTCGATCCCAGGCAACGCGATAACGCTCCTCAAATTCTGTACGAAACACAAAAGGGTCTTCGTACAGCATCAATTCAAAGCCACGGCTGCGCAGTTCCGCCAGCAGCTTTTCATCCAGCAAAACATCATCCGGATCGCAAGCAACCCAGAGCCGATCCAGGTCAGCAGTAAAGCGGCTGAGAATTCGTTCGGTCCACTGACTCATACCGCTTGCACCTCCCTCACGGTTTCAGCGGACAACACCTCGTCAGAAACCCGCACCATCATCACGGCATTCAAATCCGGAACGCTGGCCTCGGCCTCCGCCAGCGCGGCTAGCCTTGCTTCATGCTCCTGCAGCAGACGCTTGCGGCGATGCTCACGCACGGCTGGCAAACCTATGCGACCGATCGCTTGCTGCCTGGCTTCAAAGGCATAGTTGGCGCGTTCGCGTTCCTCCTCCAGCCGGGTTCGATGCACCTCCAGCAGTTCGGTGAAGATCCGCTCCCCTTGGGTTTTTGCCGCCATCAAGCCAGCCTCAAACCATTTCACCGCCTCCTCAGCGCTCGTCGCCGCGCTAACTTCAACGGTTTCAGTGAGCAGCAAGTCCCACACGCGCTTCGCCGTGGGCACAAAAGCGCGGCCTTCCTCATTGGTAAATACTGGCAGGTAACGCTTCCGGCTCAAGCCCTCGGCGGCCAGGCTGATCTCCCACAGTGACCAAATCCCGCGTACCGCGTCTGGCAAGCCGGTGACGCGGATAACCGGCAGAGGCTGTCCAGCAACAAAACGCGGCAACTCGCTGATGACGGCACGCGCCCGTGCATCCTCCATCGTTACCCACTCAATTTCCGGATTTTCGTCGGCAGTTCGGGCATCGAAACACACCTGTGCCGATTCGCTGCCATCCGCCCATTTGACTCGCCACGCCTTACCGTCTTTGGTGGCAGAGCCGCCACGCGCTGTTAAACCTGCGGTGATGGCCCGTTCCAACCAGAACTGTGCCGGGTGGTCACGCCATTTCCGGGCGTCATCAGCTTCAAGCTCATGGGCATCTGAAAGCAGATCGCTATTTTTCTTCGATGCGGCCAAGGTCTCCCGCAACTGCGACACCACGGCTTCGCATTCCTGCTCGATGGCATCGGGGTTTTGCAGGCCATGCACGAACAACTCATCAAAGAGTGGCTCTGCCTCAGCCGAATCCATTACATCGGAGGCCTTGTCGACGCCGAACTCCTGCGCGATCACTGCCAGTTTCTCTTCAAGAACCTGGCGCACCCGATGTTCAACGGTGTCTTCGAGGACGAAGTTGATGGCGCGCACCACATGGCGCTGGCCAATACGGTCCACCCGGCCGATGCGCTGTTCGATGCGCATCGGGTTCCACGGCATATCGAAATTGACGATCACGTGGCAGAACTGCAGGTTTAAGCCTTCTCCACCTGCATCAGTTGAAATCATGACGCGCACCTCTTGCGAGAACATCTTTTGCGCTCGGGTTCTAGCGTCCAGATCCATACTGCCGTTGAGCGTGGCCACCGAGAAACCTCGGCTCTCCAGGTAATTCGCCAACATGGCTTGGGTGGGCACGAACTCGGTGAAGATCAGCACCTTCAGCTCCGGGGCACCTTCTTCCTGTTGCAGCTTGTAGATCAGTTCCAGCAAAGCCTCGGCCTTGGCGTCCGTGCCCGACGCTTCCGTCTCACGCGCCAGCTTCAGCAGCGTTTCAACTTCTGATTTTTCTAGCTCCCAGCCAGTCGCCTGCATGGCCAGATCTACCTGCGACTGGCCGTCCAGATCGGCCCAGTCATCCTCGCTGGTGCTCTCAAACAGCGATGCCTGGGGCTGCGGCTCATCGAAAAGCGCCAGACGCTTTTCTAGTGTGGTGCGGATGGCCGCCGTGCTCGACGTCACCAAGCGCTGCATCAGAATCATCAAAAAACCGATGTGACGCTGCTTGGCCACCATTGCCTGGTTGTAGCCATGCCGCACGTAGTCGGTGACCGCCTCATACAACTGCTGCTGGGCGTTGTGTCGTGCTTGCCATGCCACCGCCTGCAAACGGGTGACACGAGGTTTGAAGAGGGGCTGCCCCTCGGCATTGATGGACAGGCGTTTCTCCGTGCGAATCACAAACGGGCGCACCCGGTCACGGTTAACGCTGCCCTCGTCGGGGAAAGCCTCACGATCGAGCAGCTGCATCAAGCGCATGAACTGATCGGTCTTGCCTTGGTGCGGTGTCGCGGACAGCAGCAGAAGATAGGGCGAAGCCTCGGCCAGCGCGGCACCTAACTTATATCGCGCTACCTGCTCGGTGCTGCCACCCATGCGGTGAGCCTCATCGATGATGACCAGATCCCACGATGCTGAGATCAGGTCTTCAAAGCGTTCGCGGTTGTAATTGTTCAGTTGCTCGAGACTCCAGCCGCGCCGACCCTCCAGTGGTTTGACCGAATCCAGCGAACAAATCACCTGATCGTGCATGCGCCACAGGTTTTCTTCCTCACCAGCCCCCCCACTCCGCCACTGACGAAAAGCCGCCAGCTCGGAAGGCTCAATGAACTGGAATTTCTCGCCGAAGTGCAGACGCATTTCAGCCTGCCACTGGCGCACCAGCCCTTTGGGTGCCACCACCAGAATCCGCTTTACGCGCCCCCGCAGCTTGAGCTCGCGCAACACCAGCCCGGCCTCGATGGTCTTGCCCAAGCCGACCTCGTCGGCAAGCAGATAACGAATACGGTCACGGCTGATAGCTCGGTTCAGCGCATACAACTGATGGGGCAAGGGCACCACGCTGGACTGGATCGGTGCCAGCAACAGGTTGTCTTCCAGAGCGTCGAGCAATTTAGCAGCGGCAGTGGCATGCAGGATTTGATCAACCGATGGCCGAATACTGGCCAGCGATAACAAATCGGATGCCCGGGCGCGCACTACAGCGTCTTTGGTTGGCAGCCAAACCCGATAGGCGATCTCGCCCCACGCATCCGTGCGTTCGATTACCCGGCAAGACACCGCCTGCCGGGTAAACCAGCACCAATCGCCAACCTTGAAGCCGCTACCCGCCACGCTCAGATCCCGTCCTCGGTACGGGTCAGCGCCAAGTCATAGAGGGTGAGCAGTTTTTCGTCTTCTTCTAGAACCTCCTCGGGAAGTCGTCCAGCGACCGAGATAATCGTCGCATAGTCCTTGGCGGCCCATGCAGATTTGAACCCTGCTCTGAGGGCCTCAAGGCGGAACTCCTTGAGTCTTCTACCGGAGAATGCTGCGTACTCGGCAAACTCTTTGATGAGGGCCTTTTCACGTTTTTTGTCCAAATCGTGAGCCTTGTTCGGATCCGGAACGTACCAGCGATCTTTTGCTTTGGAGACAAGCCTTGGGTCGTCTTTTTCCAGACTTCGCATATCCTTGTGATTCGAGGAAAGATAAGCGTGAATCTGACTGGGTACTTCACCGGTGCCGTCGTACTGTAAAAAATTGTCCTCCAACAATGCCAAGAGCTCAGGCTTGGATTCGTGCTTTTTCCATCCTGCTCCGAGCTGGCTGATGAACTCGGGATGTACCTCTTGGTAAGTAGAAGGCCTAGCCTTGAGATGGTCAGTCAGCCAGTCGATGGCGCTTCGTTCGTCGTAAACAAACATCTCCATTTGCGGGGCGACTGCGACCTGTAGACGTTTCTTGTCGTATTCGGCAACCTGTTCTGGCAAAAACACCATGCCATCTCGCATCACAAATCGTTGAGCCAAACCGGCCTGGAATTCCTGCGACGATATTGGGATCATTACGTTGTGTCTGACGAACCAGGCCACCATGCGGTCGAAAATGATGCGTGGATCCCTCTCGGCAATGAACTCCAAGGCTCCCGATTTCAGTTTGACTGTCGGCAGGTAGCTAAGATGGGTTCTGGCAAAGTCCCATACTGACTCCTCGGTTCCACCTGTCTTCGCAAAACGCTGCTCAAGGCCCCCATTCGGTTTATATGCTGAAATCACAAGGTCTTGTTTTACGGCAGTGACACCGACAATGGCATTGAGCCCACCGCGCTTTTTGTCCAAGGCTGCGACATTAGCAACGACGAAGCCGGCTTCACTCAAGGCGCTTTGGATCGAATTCCAAACAGCTGCTTGGGTGTTAGAGAACTCGATCGTTATCCACCGGCCAGGTTTGAGCATCCGGTATGCCTCTGCAAAACAATCCCTGATGAGATGACGATAGGACTCGAGGCTCTTCCGCTGAGTTTTGTTTTCGATGGCCTCTTGTTGATTGTTGGTGAAAGCACCAATCCAAGCTTCCCATAAGAAACTGAGCTCGGAGTACATGATGTTCGAGCCGAATGGTGGGTCTATGAATATGTAATCAAGCGAGTTATTCGGAATGAACCTGAAATCGGTCGCACTTTGCGTGCTAATAATCGCGGTACGAGGAAGACGCTTGGCCGCACGTCTAATCTGCTTGAAACGCTCGTCCAGAAGAGTCATCACACTCATCTCGACCTGATTGGATGGAATGTAGAGTGTTCCCCGCCTGTGGCCCGCAGTGGCACCGCCTTCGCCAGCTTTCTCTCCGCCTACTCGGGAAATGGCTATCTGGTGTTGCTTGGAAGCTCGAAGCAGGCTTCCAGTAACGGCCCACCGATGGGTTTCTGGGCAAGTTGCCCATGCTGCGGCTAGAAGCGTGAGGCTTCGTCTGACGAAAAAATAATCGGCTTGGGTAATGCCCTGCCTGATAGCCTCGGGTGTCTTGTCCCCTGCGGGAACAATGTCGCGAGGGAACCAGTCGGAAATCTGGTAATTCTCAATTTTGGCGATCAGGGCGAGATCGGCTTCGTCAGGGACCTTCTCTAAACCCCTTCTGCCACCCACTGCATAGTTGATGAGAACCGGTTTGCTTTTCGCGAGCTTAAATGGGGCATTGGTGACCTGATCGATGCCGGTCTGCCACACTCGATCAAGAGCTCTCTTGGTGAGACTTTTAGAGCAACCAGGACAATCAAATTCGTCCCGAACCTTGCCCTGATCCTTGTCAATTGCAACTTCCCAGAAAACCATTTCTGCAGCGCATTCAGGACAGGAGAATACGTCGCTCCAAACGACGTAGTTGATTTTCCCAGAGACTCCTGCCTGAGAAAGATCTGGTTCGGGATTTGAAACAATTAGCGACTTGGCTTTGGCTAGGTCCTGTGGAGTGGGGTTATGAAGCGTCTTGTACATCCACCCAAGCTTGGCATCCAGCGATTCCAACACCTTGGTGGCTTTGTGTTCAAAGTCGTCTTCGTCAATTGGGGTGTTGTAACTTTTTGCGATAAAAGTAGCAGCGGGAGACAGGTCGCTGATGATCGCGTTTCTAGCCCCCAATTTGGAAAATGGCCGCCACGTCTCTCGCCCTTCGGAAGTATCTGAAGCCAGAATGGTGCCGTCTGATTCGACACGGTATCCGAGGGATCTAACAGTTTCGGCGTCGCCACATAACTGAGCTGCCACTCCCGTCATGCCTGTGCCACAAAAGCCATCATAGATAACATCGCCGGGCGACGTGTAATGGAGTAAGTACCGCATGATTGCTTTGTGCGGCACCTTCGTGTGATAGCCATGAGCGTTATAGATGGCGTCGTTCTTGCCTTCGCTGACATCTGCTGTGAATGGTTCTCGGGAATATGCCCCGGAACCCTCGTAAGTCTTTCCCTGGATCGTGACGAAATCGCCGACGAATGGATTCGGACAGGCTGTGTAGTAAGGTGGATCAGATAAGGCGAGAATTACTTCATCGGTAGCAACCGGAAACCCATCCCTTTTCCGGAACGCTGCATCTTTCAACTTTTCAGCTAGAAGTTTTGTGTAGTGCTCTCGCCGCGCCTCGTCGCTAGGAAACGTCTGCCCAAGGCATTCAACCTGGCCCGATTTGGCCGCGTGGTTTTGAAAAAGATCACTCATCAGTTCTGTCCTTGAATTCTTCTTGTTATCGCCGTCTCGCCAGCGCCGACTTTTGTATGGTTATGCCTGTGCATCACTCAATAATGAAGCGCAGCTTTTCAGGATCTTCCTTGCCCTTGCAGCGGTCTTTCAGGAAGGCCTCAAAGCGTTCGCGCACATCCTTGAGCGTGGCCGGCGAACCCCCCAGCAACAACGCCTGTTTGATCTCGTCGCCCTTGACCACTACTTTCTCCAGGCCCACCAGTGCCATTTGCACCGCACTGGCGAACTCGCTGGTGACGGGGTCTGGCAGCTTGCGCGAAGTCAGGAAGGCGTTGATCAGCTTCTTGCTGGCGTCGGGCAGCAAGGCGATGCTTTCCTGCGAGAACGGGTCTTCCAGATTCTCCAGCAGCGTTTGCTGCCAATTCGCCACCAACTGATCCAGATCGTCGTCCAGCTTGTGCAGTGCCTTGGCGGCGGGAATGCCTAGTTCCAGTTGCTCGGCGGAAGGGCGATATTGGCAATGGGGGCACACGGCTACCGTGTTCAGCGTGGGCTCATCCAAGGCCGAGCAACTCTTCAGACCATTCAGTGCATCCTCAAAGGCGGTGAGCTGGCTGACGTTCATCATCTCGACGCCGGCCAACACGCGCAGGCCTTGCAGCCGTGAATCATTGCGCAGCGTGTTGCGACTCTTCTCTTCCGACACCCCCAGCCGTGCCTTGGTGTGGCTGGCAATGTAGGCGGTGATGTAGTCCTTCTTGAGCTGGTTGAGCGTTTGTCGGTATTCGCCGGCACGTTCAGCCGTGCGGTCTTGAGCCAGCTTTTCTTGCATGGCCTTGCGCGCGGTTTCGGCCTGCTTGACCCACTCGTGCCCCGCCGGCAGCACCATCTCCGCTTGCGACAAGTAGGCGGCCGTGCTGCCGAGTTCCACCACCAGATCGAGCATGCGCTCGACAGCGGCCAGGATGTCCAGATTCTTCTTCTGCGCTTCGATGTCTTCTTGCGTGACACGCAAGTTTTTCAGTTTGCCGACCGTGTTGTACGGCGACAGGTCTTCGGTGAACTTCTTCAGTGAATCCAGCCGGGCATGCCAGTCTTTGGCTTCTTCATCGCGCAGCAGGTTCTGGCCCCAAAAGCCGAGCTTGCCTTGCTGCAGATCCGAACCGGCCTTGAGCACGCGGGGGGTGAGCGCGCTGATCCGATCCTGTAGCTCCCGCACGGAGTCAGGGTCGCCTTGGGTGGCCTTTTGCGCCCACCCCGATGCCAAGCCAAAGAACTCAAACAACGCCTTCAACACAGCGACGTTGATTTCCTTGGGCGCCTCAACGTGCTTGAACTGTTTGAGGTCGTCCAGCGAACGTTCGGCCAGTTGCACCAGTTTGCCGGAGTCGATCTTGTCGCCGGTGATGGAAAGCACCATGTCCCCGGAGTAGACCAAGCCGCCCAGCACGGTGACCAGCAGATCCGGCTCCAGCCGGTATTTGATGGGGGCGAAGTATTCGACGTCGGCCGTGCCGGAGAGTAGTTCGCTGCGATTGAGTACCTGGCCGTGGCCCTTGTCCTTCAAGCGCTTCAGCACTTCTTGGGCGTAGCGGGATTTGGCGGGTTCAATGCGGTCGCCATCCAGCAGTTCGAGCGCATCCAGCACTGCCACAGCATCCTTGGTGCGGTTGCCACCGGCCAAGGCCCGCAGTGCATTGCCCACCAGTTGCTTGCGATTGCCCTCGGTAAACAGGACAGAGAAGGTCGGATACTCGGGCGCGAGATCCTGGAAGTGCTGGCCCAGCGCGAGGCCGGAAGTGATGTTGACCACGTCGCGGAAGTTGATCCGCTCATCCGGGCCAAGGCGCGCACGGTCACGCAGGGAAACGCCCTTGGACCAGTCTTGCAGGGTTTTGGTCTTGCCCTGGTAGGTGACTTCGAAAGCCGTCATCTGCTTTTCCTGCAGCCACTTGCTCATGGCTTTTAGGAAGTCCTGCGACTTCGACATATAGATGGCCTTGGCCCCACCACTGGCCGTTGAGGCCAGTTCAAGCGCGGCGGCATAGGACGACAGGTGGCGCTTGATCTCTTCGTCCAGACCTTTCAGGCGGAAGAAGACCTCATCGGCCAGGTTGTTGTCCGTGAATTTGCGCTTCTCGAACGGCGGGATGAAGTAGATGTAGAAATCGCGTTCCGGTTGGGCGGTGGGCCGATCATTCGGCGCACCGAAGAACAGATAGCCCATACGATCGGCCCGACGCTCCTGCCATTCAATCTGGTACTGCCAGATCTGAAATCCCGAGACGTAGCTGGGGTCGCTTGGATTTTCACGAACCAACTGCAGCAGTGCTGCGTAGTAGGCGCGGTCCAACTGATCATCATCCAGGCTGCCGGCGCGGTTTTCGATCTGTGCGTCGTAGTCGATGTCCTTCTTCAGGTCCAGGTAATACTGCTCGGTGTCGGCGGCCTTGGAGATGAACTGGCCGTTGACGGTCTTGAGCACTTCCCGAAGTACTGTCACTACCTTTGAGAGTAGATTCTCTGCCGCATCACCTGGCAAATCCGTAATGGTTGGGTCAAATAAACATAGAGCGTCTCGCAACTCGGCTGCGGTGGGGCCAATCGGAACGTGGATGTCCCCCCCTGTAGTCAGGCGATGTACGGCTAAGGCATTGATGACGCGCAAGGCCATGCCTTTGTAGGTCGGGCGAGTAAACGACTGCTGAACGCGAGACTCCAACACATCGGAAACGCGAAGCACTTCCTTGATATTGGCATCAGGGCGTAGCGCAGAGTTCTTCTTGATCGTCTGCCAATAGCTTTCGTAGCTGATGAGCACCGGCTTGTCGGTCGGGACTTCCTGATCGAGTAGTGCCTTCATGGCGCTTTCGATAGTGGTCAGCGCACCGCGCTTTTCTGCAAAGTGAATCTGCTCGAAAGTCTTGAGATAGTCGGGGTGAACGGGAAACAGGCGAACGTACTCATCCATCCGCTCGTTCATGTTGCTGTAGTACTTGGCAAAGGGCGTCAGGTATTCGCGGATCTTGTTTTGCTGGTCGGCGCTCTTTTTCAGCAGGCGGGCAGCGACGACAAAGCTGACGTCGTTGCGATCGATCAGGATTTGCGTGAAGCGTTCGTGCACGCGACGCATGCTGTTGGCCACATGCTCGAAGCGTGCGCTATCAAAAATGGCTTCCTGCACGCCAGCCACAAAACGGAACTTCAGATGTTTGGTGACTTCACCGATCTGGCGCAGGATGGCCAGATCCAGTGCCAGTTCGTGGCCACGGCGGGAGTCCAGATATTCGAGGAACTCATCGACCACCAGCAAGATGCCCTGGCCTGGATACACGTCTTCGAAAGCTCCCATCATTTCTTCGAAGGAGTGCTTGTTGTCGAGCTCCTGGTCTGCTGTGGGGAAGGTGTAGTTCACGCCCATATTGGCGAGGAACTCTTCCAGTCGACGGGTGATGATCTGGCGCAGCGGCATTTCCAAACCGCCGACTTCGATGCGCAGCACCTTGAACTTGCCCGCGATCGACGCGGCAGCCTCGGCCACTTTTTGATGGCGGATCATCGGGGCGTAGGCGGCATCCTGGGCCACCAAGGACAACACCGACATCAAGTGCGACTTACCCGTGCCGTAGTTGCCGACGATCAGGACGCCCTTGTGATCGACGGTGTCGTCGAAGCTGAGCTGGGGAATCATGAGCTTGGAGATCCGCTCCGCCATGTCGTCGGAAATGACGTAGGTGGAGACGAGCTTCTTGGCTTCGTCTGGCCGATCGGCGTCGAGCAATTGAATGACCGATTCGATTTGCTCGAACTGGATCAGATCCCCGTATTTCATCTTGTTCGTCATGTTTTCCCCTTAGCTTCCAATCTCAAGTGCAACCACGCCTTCAGCGTCGTAGTCGCGATATTCAGGATGAGTCATTTCGGCGTAATACAGCCGATTCCCCCTGAGCTCACCCGGCCACACGGCCACAACACGCTTCGAGTGCGCCAACCGCTTAATCAGATCGAGCGGATTGATCTGCAAACCACGCTCAAACAACAACTCCAGATTGTCGAGCAGCAGTAAGTCATCTTTCCGTTCCTTGTCGGCGATGTCTCTCAGCAGCTGGCCCACCGAGAATCCGCGTCCGGCATGCGGGGTCGCTGACAAGCGACGCCCCAACTCCAGATTCACGTTCAAGGGCTGCACGCCCCGTTTTTTGCCCAGTTCCTGCAGCAGTTTGGTTTTACCGCTTCCACGCGGGCCAGCCAAGACGATCAATTTGTTATTCAGTTCGCCGAGTTGGTCTATGTACCGTTCCAGTTTTGTCAGCATGGCGCACGCTCAGTCCGACTCGGCATCGCGCCGAAGGGGTTCGGGGGAGCGGTAGCCCGGTGCCAACAGGGCGTTTTTCACGCCATACAGTGCCAGATGATCTTTCAGCCACAAGCGATACTCATGACCGCGCAGGCTGTGATCCGGCGAACAGTCCACGCACCACTGGCGCAGGATGTAGCCGGCAGTGGCGGCACGCAGTTTCATGCGCAGGACCCCGCTATCCATGCTGTAGTCCATCTCCGTGATCTCGGGACGGGGCTGGTCGGGGTGCGGCACCAATTCCAGTTCGACGATGCGCGTCCATTGAATATCCTGGTCGCTTCGCTCGTGAGACTGAACCGCTGCACCTTTCATCACGACTGGATTTTTGATGCGGGTAATGACGAAATCACGGAATTCCTGGCTCTTCCGGTCAAAAGCGCGGACGTGCCACCGCGAACCGTTATCGAGCAAGGCAAAGGGAACAATCTCCCGGTCAGTACGCCCACTGGTGATTGAGTGATATTCGATCGCCAGCGGACACTCCTGATGGATTGCCCTGGTGACGGAAGCGAGCACATCCAGATCCGGCTGAGTCAGCCGTGACGGAGCATCACTGGTTATCCATACCTTGAGACGTACCGGCTCGCCATCGCCAAAACCCTGCGTTAGCCAAGAAAGCACGCGTTCAGGAGGGGAATCGAAGACCGGCCGGAAAGCCGGCCCGAGGACGTAGGATTTGCCCTTGGCGTCGTAATCAATGTTGCCGGGCGCCAGTTCCTTGTAGAGCGCAAGGTCTCGGGTCGCTGCGGCTGACTGGATGCCAAACCGCGTGACCAGGTCCTGGCGACGGATTTCCCCGATGAAGCGCACACGCAACTCCACAAAGGCGAGTCGGTCGCGCTGGGGCTGAGTCAGTTGTTCAAGCTTATCGTTCGACATCTTGGCTAGCCGTTCCGCAGTGAAAGATGGTCTGTGGGCATATTAGAGTTAAGTATATGGTTTGCGATGAAGCATGTCCATTAACTCATATGCGCTTGCATATCCGCTGCATTGTGATTATGATTGAAACTCATAAGAGTGATAATCATTGAAAGGCGGCAAGCGATGGAAACTGCAAACTTCGTAGCGGGCGTGTTCATTAGGGCGGTGGCCTTTGCTGCAGAGAAGCACCGCAATCAACGACGGAAGGATGCAGACGCATCGCCGTACATCAATCACCCGATTGCCTTGGCAAATGTACTCGCGAACGAGGGGGGCGTGGTCGATTCGACAGTCCTTTGCGCGGCCGTGTTGCACGACACCATCGAAGATACGGAAACCACGGCTGACGAACTCAAGCAGCTGTTCGGCGACAAGGTGACTTCCATCGTACTGGAGGTCACCGACGACAAAGCGCTCGCCAAAGAGGTTCGGAAGGAAGAACAGGTCCGGCACGCGCCGCACATCTCCACCGAGGCCAAGCTGGTCAAGCTCGCCGACAAAATCTGCAATCTGCGGGACATTCTGGCCTCGCCGCCGGCGGATTGGTCTGCCGAACGTAAGCAGGCGTATTTCGAGTGGGCTGCCCGGGTTGTGGCTGGCCTCCGTGGGATTCATCCTGAGCTGGAAGCCGTATTTGATGGGCTTCTTGCCAGGCAGTCAGAGCTTCTCTGAAAGGGCGATCGGATGCGCATCGAACAACACCTCGTCGCTGCCTGGGCATCCCAGCTGTCGGACAAGCTGATCAAGGATGCCATCCAGAATCTGGAGGCCATGGACTCCCAGGAGATGCTCTCCGGCGATTCCGGTCTCAAAAATCCCTGGGAGGAAATCTGTGTCCAGGTACAGGCCGAGCAATCCGTCTTCTGGGAAGCCTACGTCGAGACCATGGAGGGGCTGCTCGGCGGGTATGTCGAGATGCTCGATGCCGATGCCCGGCTTGCACTATGGACAGTCACCGAGAGCGGCCAGGACTACCTTGATGACCACCAGACCGACGATGAGGATGGTCTGGATATTCCGGTAGATGCTGACGAGATCGTTGCCATGCTGATGGACAGTCTGCTATCGGCCGCCGCGAATCATGAAAGCCGCAGCATCAGCCGGTTCCTGCAGCGGCATGAAGAGGGCTTCGACGAACTCCTAGATGACGAGGAGGAAGATTCGGAGGAAGACGAGGACGGTGGCGAGGAGGACGCGGATCGAGAGCCTGACCATGCAGAGGCCTCCGCGCTGCATTTTGATCTTCGCCCAGGTCTTTCTGACCCCGTGGTTTTTGTCATCTCGCGCCAACAGGTCGAGGCGCTTGATCTCGATGAATCCCTCGACTTCCTGCACTCCCTGGTACCGACTGCTCATCCTGACCATGCCTGGGCGTACAAGGGACGGCTGTCGCTGGTGATTGCTGGCTATGACACGGATCCGCGCGAGCTGTTCGAGATCCCGGAGGTCTGCCAGTATCTCCGCGCCTTGGATGAGCAGTGGCCGTTCTGGTTGTTTTTCTTCAACCAGGTGGATGACTCCATCAAGTTGATCGCGCTGTGCCTGGCTTCATCCATCGAGGTCGTGCCGGGCGCCGCCCACATTGATCCAGAGGGCCTGCGAGCCTTTATGGAGCGGGCCTTTACCGCAGTGAACTATTTATTCGAGAGCTACGGCTTTCCGGAATCGGAAAACGAAGCGCTGTCGATGGAGGTGTCGCGCCTTTTTGCCAACAGCCTGATCAGTCCAGACAGGGAGGGTTATCTATGAATGACCAATGGCCCCTCTGGGCGGGAGATGTCCAATGACTGCATATCAGAACGAACTGGTGGTTGATTTCGGCGAGGTGGGCTTCCGAAATTCAGAGCATCGCTTCCGCGTGCGTCTCGACTCGCGACCCTTGATGCAGCTGATCGAGGCAGCTGACAACGCGCACCGCGTCTATGAACTGCTGTTGATTGATCGCCCAGGTGACATTTGGGCCTACACCTCAGTTGTCCTCGACGAACTTCCGCCGGGTGTTGCCAGTCGGGTCGCGCGTGCCCGCGAGAAATGCGCACCACGCTCCGAAGGGCAAACACATGCCTGGCCAGAGGGGACAATGCCGTTCCAGGATTTCGACCAACTGTTCTATTGGGCATGGGATGACACGGAACCCGAGGATGAAGCCTGGTTGAATCACCGTGACTCAGGCGTGATGCACTCGTTTGCCCAGCAGGCCTTGGCTATGGCTCGGGCGGCTCAGAGCCGCCTTGCATGGAATGACCACCTCCTGCGCCACGTTGTTTCATCCGTCCGCGCTGGCGAACACGCGTACTGCTTTTTAGACCGTGAAATCGCCCGCCAAAAATCTCGGGAGCATGAGCCCAACGAGCCCGTGCATACCTCCGCCTTCTATAAGCAGCTGGATCAACTCCTGCGCGATACGGAACTTGTCTCGGTGGCATACCGCGCCAATGGCGACCATCGCGTACTACGCATGCTAGCTACCGAGCAGCGCCGGCGCGCCCAGCGCACGGGCCATCGTGCCGGCAATGCCCTGCACCTCGGTGCCCTTGTTAATCGAACGATCGACAACGAAGCGTGGGACTCGGAAATCTGGTTTTTCAGCGAAGGATTGTCCCATGGCGATCTATTCATCGAAGGGGGTGGCCTGGGCAGCACATCAATCAAGGAACTGGTTGAAACTCATCACCGGATGCCGGGCAGGTTCATCTTGTCCGTGCGTGACGAAGGGGAAATTGCAGGCTTCGATAAGGAGTCGGGTGACGGCTGGGCCCTCTATCGGCGGCAGCAACCCGACAACCGTCGCGTCGCACTGGAACGAATTGCAGACCGCCGTCACAGCAAACTCGGGCCCGTGCTGAGCTTTCCCGGCCGAGGAATGACGCTTTTCGATTACGAGAAGGTCGTTGTGGTCGTGGGTTCCGCAGCCTCAGCGGCTAGTCGTTCCGCCTTGGCGCTCGTCATCGCCGAATGGCAGAACCAGGGCGGCGATCCCTTGCTGGTTGTGTGTGGGGAAACCAAGGCGTTTGACGATGCCGGCTGCCGCGATGTGCTGGTGGCGCCCCAGGAAGAAGTCGGCGGAAGAACTTTCCATAGCTGGTTAGGGGATGCGCTGCTGCGCGTGCGGCCCTGGTTCGACGTCGTCTTGGCGATCAATGCTCCGGCTTGGGCTGCGGAGGTTCTTGCGCGCCAGGCCGCACGCACAGAGAGTCTGTGGCGTCCATGGATTGTGGCCACTTCCGACGTGGAACACCTGAATGTCGATTTCACGCTCGACGGCAATGTCGATGAAATGCTGCGTGAGGCCGGTCAGCGCGCCAAGGGAATGCGGCCCCGGCTGCTTTAGTGGATGTCGCCATGCCTGCCAAAGCACCGCCCCATTTCTCCTTTGCCGCACTGGATGGCACTGTGCTGGGGTTGAGCGAAAGTCGGTTTGACGAACGGCAGCGCCGCCAGCGCTATCGCCTTAAAAAAGGGGCGACGTATTGGGATTACGCGCCCCTGCTGGATGTTGTGCGTCGGGAGCGTGGTTTTGGGACGCATCGTTTCACGGGCAAGTCAGCCGCCGAATGGGTAGCGGATTTGCGGGAGCGCAAGTCGCCGGAGTTGGATCGCTTCAGCCAATGGTATGAAGCCCTCGTTGGGCATTTTCTGGAGGAACTGGCAAAGCGCCCCCGCTTCCCGGACAACCTCTACAGCATCGAATTGGCGAAGCCGCCCCTGACGTCATCTTTACCCAGTCTGATTCGCGGGATGGGCTTGAAGCGAGCCAGCGCCGAGCAATGGGCGGCAACCCTGCGGGCAATGACCAGCAAAGGGGTGAAGCCCGAGGAGTTGGATGAGTCAGGCGTGCTGATTCGCCTTGAAACCCAATTTGCAGGGGAAACGTTGTCGCAGGCACAGCTCGTCCGTCTGATCAATCTTCGCCACGTGACACCGAAGTTTGTCTGCGAGTCGCGCTTCGGCTTCAAGACGATGGCAGGGTGGAACGAATGCTGCCAGTGGGTGCCGGCGAAAGACTATAAGAAGCGTGGCCTGTGGGGATCCAAGGGCGACGGGAGTTGGTATGTCATTCGATATCGGCACCGGGCACTGGGGTGGTCTGTCGTGCGTTGCCGCTACACCGACCTGTTTACGAAACGAGCAGATTGGTGGTGGGTGCTCGACGAGCGGGGCAAGCTCATTGCACAACTCCCGGAGGGCTTCGATTCGCCGGAAGATGCGATTGAATATGCCGAGCACAAAATAAACCAGCGCTTCTCGTCGATGGGCAGGGAACATGCCTTGGCGAAATGGGAGCGCTACTCGCTGCCGGGCAACGACGGCTATCGCGAGATATTGATTCAACTGGATGATTGGCCCGGGAGTTACAAGCCGCGCCACTATCGGACACGCAACGTTCTCGTCCATGTCCGGACAGGTATTCGGGAAACCGACGACGGACGGCGGGTGTTGTTCTTGGATGAAATCCAGAGCGATTGGCATGCCGATCTTCATGCGGCAGGCAAGGAGGATTCTTCAACGCAGAACAAGGCGCAGCCACCGGATGCGCCTTTCCGGAAGGACTGGCCTCTGCTGGCATTGAAGTTGATGCTGTGGTGGTCGCAGGTGCAGAAGCTGGATGGCGTGGCCTGGAGTACGGCTGAACTCCAGTCTGCGCGCTGGAGAAGCTTTGGCCCTCCGGAAGCGCTTTATCGGTCTGCCTTGCCTGACGCCGCTCGATCGATTGCCAAGGCCCTGAATCTCGAAGCGGCGCAAACCAGTATGACGGTCCGCAGCAACACCCGCTGGGTTGAGCTTGCCGATGATGGCTGGGTCGTGCGCAACCGGTCTGGCGTGCCCATCACGAAGCCGTTTCGCCACCGGGGTCAAGCGGAGGTTTTTGCCGATCTGACTGGAACGTTCGTGAAGGTGAAGGTGCCCGTACTGTGGTTGGCCGATTTGCCAACGATCAAGGCAATTCCGCTGTACGGCGTTGCCACGGGGGACTTCTGGCTTCAGTCTGATTCTCGGCCTGCAAATATGGAGGGGATATCCCCGGAGGAGAAAGCATGACTGCGCAGATTTCAGAAGGACTTATCTACGAGGGCCAGCAACTCTCGATGTGTACCAATCCCCTGGGGGATTACTTCGCCATGGGCGGTGATCGACCGAGATTCGAAAACAACTGCACAGCATTGTGGCGCGGCTATGTCGGCACCTGGGAAATCGTCGACGGCCGTTTGTATTTGATCAAGTTGCGAGGGGATTTGGAAGGTGGTGGAGAGGCTTCCCTGGCCACCATTTTTCCAGACTATCCCGATCGTGTTTTCGCGCACTGGTATTCCGGAACGATCCGGATTCCGCAGGGCAAGCTTCTCAACTATGTCCACATGGGGTACAGCAGCACCTACGAGCGGGATCTGTTTCTGGAGATCGAGAAAGGTGTCCTCAAGACTACCCGCGTGCGTCAGAACGGGCACGCGGAAGGCGACGGTGGCCCGGAGGGCTACGGGATCGGTGGAATGACGGTCTTCCCACGTGGCAAGCAAGCGGAGGGGGATGCGCCATGATCTATCTCTATTGGTATTTGGGTATTGGGGCGGTCGTCCTATTCCTCATGGTGGCATTCCATAAGCTCACCAAGAAGAAGGACGACAATTCGCTAAGCGACGTACTCGCGGATCTCGGGCCAGAGCGAAAATCGCTGTGGTTTCGACTTCTGAACGATGTACTGGGTCCCGCCCTGATCGGAGCGCTGATTGTTCCCTTCTGGCCTGTCCTTGTTTTCTTCAAGGTAAAGGAACTCGTCTTCGGTGAGCCCGCTCGTGGCGCTATTGATGAACCAGAGTTTGCCGTTACGCGCGACGACCTGCAGACGCAGTTGAGCCTTCAGGAAATCGAACAGCGAGAGATCGTATTTGACCCCTTGGGGGCCGCGCCGAATGTGCCATTCGGACATCTGAATGCGGCATGGAAGAAGTTCTGCGAGGGCATGGAGCCGCACGACAGCCTTTGGAGTTTCACCGCCCAGTGGACCAGCGCGTGGGGTAGCAAGGATATTCGGCAGGGCTACGTCATCGTGCGTGGCGAAGAAATTGGTGCCCACTTCATTACGGTCTGGAAGGACATCGAGGAGGACGCGGACCAAGAAACGGCGAATGGCAAGAAGACGAGTGGATTCGATATTCCGGCTTGGCTTCGGAAGCAGGCGGACTGATTCGAACATGACCACCGAGAGATGTTGAGTATCGCGGACATCAGCCAGACTGAGGGAGGAAAACCATAAAATTAGCCTGGAGCAAAAACAACAAGCCAGAGGGGCAACCACCGGATCGCGAGATCGCCCGCAACGCTGGCCAGTTGTTCGGGCGGCTGGACGAAATACTGCCTTTCATTTACATCGCTCAGTACGGGGCATCTGATCGTGAGCTGCGCGAGAGGACGACGGATGAGGCGGCCGGGCTCTTTGCCATAGGGAAGCAGACGGGCGGAGATCGTCCAGGCATCGCACCCCGCGTTGGGCTGGTGCTGCCAATAAGCCTGTGCCGAGATGAAAAGGTGCGCACCACATTGCTGGAAATTCCCGCACTGATTGATGGCACGAAGAACATCACGATGTCTGACCGGCGACGTGCCGTACAGGCCAAGCTTGATGATGCTTTTGGCGGCGAGTTGATGCTTGAGGAGCGGGATGGCCTGGATGGATTTTTCGCGCTCAAGCCTGGTCCCGGCTTGTTCAAGCGGTTGCACGAGTCATTCGATTACGTCATCTCGGTTCTGGACAATCCGACTGGGGTGGTCTATGTGACCGAAACGAGCAACTTCCATTGGCGCAGTTTTGGCGAATTGATGGAGTGGTACCACGGACTACGCGGATCTGATCGCTTCGGTGGGTGGTCGGCCTTGACTCCGTTCTATGTCTGCGGCGACACAGGGGTATTGCACTCCTACAGCACAGATCGTTGGGCGCGACGAGGGCTGATCACGCCTGCCGAAGAGCCGTCGAAGTGGTTTGTGATCCGCCCCGATCTGCCCAACGCGAATCTTGCCGTGCGCCTGGAGATGGAGGAATACGGTTGGGCAAAGTTGCACCTGACGCTCGATGCCACCACGGTCTCAATTTACTTGTCCGATGTCTTCGATCCATTTCCTGAGTTGGTCGCCTGGGGGCGGGAGATTGACGAAGGCGATCTGCCGATCCAGATGGAGATCGACGAAGAAGGCCGGATAGCCGTTTTGACCGTACTGCGTACTGAGAATCCGTCCCGCGTCCTGTTGCGCGTCACGCGCAATTACGAGAACGAAATCTTGCTGGAAGGTGTTGTCGATCGGGCTACCTTGGCGTCAGCGCTGAAGTCCGAGCTTCGGCGCTTCTTCACCACGGAGTTCGATCCGCAGCACTGGGACATGGGGCGCGATGAAGATCCGGAAGAGGGTTATGTTCAGACCCGTGACCTGGCGCTGGGGCACGCGTGGCTTGCGCTGGGCAAGTGACGACAAGAATCTGTAAAGGCGATTGAGGCGGCGATGATCAAGGACGTGATTGATAAGTTGCGCATCTACCTGTTTCCACCGGTCACTCGGCGGGATGCACTGGAGATCGCAGCCGAAAAAATGGCGCAGGCCGATGTCGCGCTGATCTGTCACGGCAGAAAACCGCCTCAATTCCACATCTATAACGAGCCGGCAGAACCTTGCTGGTGGATACAGGCTCCGTGGGGCGATGGCCGTTCTGAATATGCGCTACGGAGTAGTCGGTTGATTTTGGTTGGCCGAAAGACGGGCATCGTTCATTACGATGGATCGGCCAACGATGAAGGCTAGTTGAGCATGTGCGCAACAGAGCAGGAGCTAGAACATGTCGAAGCAACCCAGTCCGTTCTATGACCTTTTCGATGGGGCATATGAAGCCATATTGACATTCCCCGTCGACGAGGAAGGCTGCGGCCCATTTTTCGACGCTGAAGGCAACCTCGATCTGAGCAAAGGAGCAGAACTCTCTCATGAGCCTGTCCAGGTCGTCGACCTGGGCGAGGGCCGTTACAGGATGGGTGACAACAGCCTGGTTATGTCAGGACTGCTGACATTGCTTTGGGGTGACGAGTTCATTGCCAACAAGAAGGGCGACGAACTCGAACTCGTCAAACGCCTACCGAGCAAGTTCAAGCACTACGACAGCATCGGCAAGGCCAAGTCCCTCGATGTGGCTCACCGTTATGGCGGGGGGTGGGCAGAAGAGTTGATGCTGTTGCGGGTAACGATTCCGATCGAGCAGGCCGATGCTTTCGAGCGCGAGATTGGGTTGCACGAAGCGCCTGCCATTGAGACGCCAGTGATCGAAAACTCCCGCCACATCGTCCTGCTCGGCGACTCAATCTTCGACAACGCCAGCTATGTGCCTGGCGAGATGCCGGTGATCGAGCAACTGCGTGCAGAGCTGCCGGAGTGGCAGGCGACACTGCTGGCCGTCGACGGCGACATCGTCAAAAGCATAAAGGATCAGTTGCGGCGATTGCCCAACAGCGCCACACACCTAGTCATCAGTTGTGGCGGTAATGACGCACTCGGCCAGATTCAGTACCTGCTTTCATCCGTCTCTTCCATGGAGGCCGCTCTGTCGCGCATGGCCAGTATTCGCGAAACGTTTGAGAGTGACTATCAGACGATGCTCGAATCAGTGATGAAGGTTGGCTTGCCGACGGCCGTATGTACCATCTATGAGTCCATCCCCAATCTCGAGCGTGCCCTGCATGTCGCGCTCAGCATCTTCAACGACGTCATTATTCGTGAGGCGGTTCGCTTGGGCCTGCCCGTCATCGACCTCAGACTGGTATGTGGCGAGGCAGAGGATTACTCGGAAGTGTCCCCCATCGAGCCATCAGCAAAGGGTGGCCAGAAGATTGCGAAGGCAATAGCCTGTTTGGTTGAGTCATCTGAATGCTTTGTGCGGGATGGTCAGACCAGGATCATCTCAGGAGTGGGGCAGTCCGAGTGACAAAACAACTGGAAGAAAAACACTTTGCCGCAGCGGCACGCTTGATCGACGAGGCCGACAGCCTGATCATTGCTGCCGGCGCTGGCATGGGCGTGGATTCTGGCCTGCCTGATTTCCGGGGCGTGGGCGGATTCTGGCAAGCCTATCCCGCTCTCGGTCGGGCGAAGATTCGCTTCGAGGAAATCGCCTCTCCGGCCACCTTCGAAAGGGATCCGACGCTGGCTTGGGGGTTTTATGGCCACAGACTGAATCTGTACCGCGCCACTGTGCCTCATGAAGGGTTCCACTTGTTGAAAGCCATGGCGGACGAAATGCCGTGTGGTGGCTTCGTCTTCACCAGCAATGTCGACGGGCAGTGCCAGAAAAGCGGCTTTCCGGAAACCCAGGTGGTCGAGTGTCACGGCTCGATCCACCATCTCCAGTGCCTGGAACCCTGCACCGATGCCATCTGGCCAGCACATGACTTCCATCCGGTGATCGACGAAGAGCATTGCCGGATCCAGAGCGACATGCCCCGCTGTATCAACTGCGGGGGTCTGGCCCGGCCCGCCATCCTGATGTTTAGCGATTGGTCTTGGTCCGAAGGCAGGACGCGAATCCAGTCATCCCGGTTCACTACATGGCGGCGGACGTCGGAGCGGCCCGTGGTCATCGAGATCGGGGCTGGCACCGCCATACCCAGCGTGCGAGAGTTCAGCCACAGACAACAGTGCCCGATCATCCGGATCAACCCGACGGAATCGCAGGTGCCGCGCGCAGGAGATGTGGGCATTCCCCTCAGTGCGCTTGCTGGTATCTGTGGCATAAGGGCTGCATTGTCTGGCAACCGTCTCGACTTCACCGGCCCAGCCTGAGTTAGGTCGCCGCCGAGCGGAGCGCATGCAGTGCTGGTATAGGTAGGTGCCGCTGTTCGCCCGTCCGTTCTCGCCATGGACGAATGAGCAGGCCAGCGGCAAGCCTGTCGGTCGTCGCTCCGATTACGGGCAGAAACAGGACATCCGTTTCGGAGACGACGACCCTAATGCATCCGGATTGTTAAAGATCTACGTATCGCCCACACGGGCAGCACTACGACCCTCGACACGGAGGGATTTTCAAGCTGGCTATTGATCGAGTACGTGTCTGAGTCAGATTGCATTCACTATTTGTCCAGCGACGTCGTTTGTACGATCCCGGAAAACTCGCGCAGAATTTCAGGGTGGTTTTGGGACAAGAAGCGGATCACCGCTTCGTTGTCCAGCAACTTGGTCAAGTAACCCTTGGCAAGCACCAGATTGAGAACGTCCTGACCATAAGACTGCTCGACCAATTTGAACTGCCCCTCGAGATTCGCCATTTCGCGCTCCATCTTTGCCATTTGATCGGCCGTAACACCCTTTAGCTTCTTTGGCACACCTTCATTCACCAGCATGTTGCCGGGGGTTGCCGCCAGCAGCGCTTGGGCGTAAGACACGGTGATGTTGTTGGTGGCCACCATCAGTTCCACGCACTCCACCTGCCGGGTCGGTTTCAATTTGCGCAGTACCGGGCTCAAATTGGCGGAGAAAATCTTGTCCTTGAGTAGTCGAACTGCCTCTGCACAGATGCCGTCCAGCAGATTGATTTTCTTGGTGATGTGCTCAATGTCCAGTTCCAGCGATTTCGCCAGGCGTGCTGGCGTGACTCCACGCTCTACGGCGCGACGTATCATGAAATGTTCCTGAATGGTCGATAGCCGGTTGATTCGGTTGTTGTAGGTGTAGCTCTCATCGTCCTTGGCGATCAGGCACAGGGCTTCGCTGAACCCAAGTTGCTGCAGCGCTAACATTCGGATATGCCCATCCAACAGCAGGTGCATGCCGGTGGCCTTGTCCGCCTTGGCGATGGTCAGGGGTTCGATCAGCCCGATGGCATCGATGGAAGAAATGATCTGTTTGAATTTCCTGGAGTTGGCAAGACCGTCTGGAGGCTTACGTGATGGCAGCAGCTTTTCAAAAGCAACCGTTATGGGGTCAGGAATAAATCCAAGGTGCATCTCGGTCATGCGGTGCTCCCCCCGGGCCAGACACGTTCGGCGATGTGTTTGGGCAATGTTTCCAGTCCTTCAGCACGCAGCAAATTGGTGAAATTCTCATCGGCAAGGAGATGGCGCATCGCTTCCACCACAAACAGCAATCGCTGCTGGGCAAACTCCGCCTTTTTGACCATGAGCTTTTGGCGCTCGACCTCCTTTTGGTAGGTGCGCACCAGGCTTGAAGAGGTGACATCCGGAACTTTCCGAGGCGTCCCTCGGGCAATTGTCCGTCCCAGAGACCTACGCTTCTCGATGACCTTGCGCGCCTGAATCAGGTGATTTCCACGCAATTGCCCGCTCTCATACGCCTCCTGCAAAGCCGCTTGAATATCCTTATCGTTGCTGCCGGCGCCTGCAATGGTCAAGGCGGCATTGAGTGGAATGCGTCCTTTCTCCACCGCAATCAGCAGTCGCTCTTCACCATTCTTGAGTAGTTGCAAAATGCCATAGACGTAGTCCTCTCCGAGGCCTGTTTTCAGCGCGATCGCTTTCTTGTCGTAACCTTGGTCACGCAATTTTTCAATGCCTGCCAGCAGTTCCAGAGTACGTCCTTGGCGGCGAGCAATGTTCTCAGCCAGGCTCATGATGAAAGCGTCTTCATCACTGACATCGACCACCATCGCTGGAATCGTCGTTTCGCCCAGTGATTTGAAGGCATTGAGTCGACCTTCACCGCAGATCAACATGAACTTCTCATTGCCATCCGCGTCGGTTCGCGGCGTCACGGTGATCGGTTTTTTCAGGCCGATATTCTTGATATTGCCCACGATATCCGCGAAGACTTTGCCATTGCGGTCACGCGAGTTGAGCACTTCGATCTTGTCGATCGGAATCATTTGCAAGTTGCTGGAGGGGGGCTCTTTTTTCATGCGGCTCTCCTAACCCGTGTGCGTTCGGCCATGCCATAGAGGAAATCCATGCTGTCGAACCGGTAACTCTCGAACTCGATCCCATTGTGTTCAGCCAAGCTGATGCGTGGTTGGCCGAAATCCAGTTGTGGCAGGAGGTAGTAATCGAGAGCGGTTTGGTTGGAATGGTCCAGGCGCACCGCCACTGTGATGTCCGGCCGCAGACTGGTATCGAAACGGACCTTCCACCGATGACCACCAGCTTCGGTGGTGTGGCAGCGAACCACCACTACTGAAACGCTGAACTCTTGGTTGACTCGCAGCAGATCGGTCGCCGGATCGCGGACGACCAGTCCGCCAATTTCGCTGATTTGCGCCTCTGTATTTGCCACGATGACAGGATGCACCCGGCGCAGGAGGCGATTGACCTCCAGGTAGTGATAGTCCCGGTCGGGCGTGAAGCCGACCATCTGGTAGGCACGTATCAGACTGCCAAAACGATTCATATAGACAGCGGCCGAAGGCATGTTTTCGGTCTCGTCGATGATCAACCCTGACAGGAGACCGCGATTCTCATAGAGGGCACGCAGCCGCTCGATCAACTCCTCGTCGGTATAGCGCCGATTTCGTTCTCGAATAATTCCCTGTGCCGTGTAGAACAAGTCAGGTTGAACGATGGGCTCGAAGGCCGCTTCTTTCTTGATCCACATTTCCCTGGGATTGGCGACCCGGGTTTTCTTGAGCTTGAAGGAGATCCGGTTGTAGACGTTGTTGCCGATGTACTTCTCATTGGTCAGGATTTCCTGAACGGTGGCACGAGTCCATTCGCGTCCCAGGTCGGTTCTTACCTTCATGGCGTTCAGGCGGCCGGCGATCTCGGATGTCGAGATGGCGTGATCGATAAACCATTGGTAGATCAGATTGACGGTACGAACTTCGTCGTCCGGGCCGGGCATCAGGATCACTCGGTCTGTCTGCAGACTCTTGTGCTCGCCGCGCGCAAGCTCGCTTTTCACGGATCCGTTCTGATCAACCAGGATGCGGCGCAGGCCATAGCCGGCTGGGCCGCCCTGGCGATAGCCGAGTTCGATCAAACGACACTGTCCAGCGAATACTTTGGTCGATAGCTCCCGGCTGTATTCACCAGCCATTGCCCGTTTGACGCCTTTGACGATGGTCGAGACCGGTGAGCCATCGTTCTCGAACTGCTCAGCACAGTAAGCGACCTGAATGCCGGCACGACGGCAGATGTACTCGTAGTAAGCACTCTCATCGGCATCTTGAAAGCGCCCCCAGCGGCTGACGTCGTAGACCAGGATGACCTGGAAATCCGCCGCCCCGGTTTCGACATCCTTGATCAGCTGTTGTAGTGCCTGCCGACCATCGATGCGCAGACCACTCTTGCCAGCATCGGCGTAGGTCTTGATGATTTCGATGCCGCGTCGGGTCGCATATTCACGAATCTTGTCAGCCTGATTCTCGGTCGAGTACTGCTGGTGCTCGGTGGACATGCGCACGTACTCAGCGGCCCGGAATAGGGATGCCTGGGTTTGTCCCTCGCAATTGGTGTTTTCTTGTTCTTGCATCGCCGCGCTGCTCCCTTACATGCGAAAAGGTGCCTCTCGAACATCGGGCGTCACTTCGCGACGAGTGGTTGGTCAAGGCATACACGGGTCGAGTTGGATTCGGATGCTCAATGGTTCGAGAACGCACATGGGAGAAGTTAACAGGCGGCAGCGGTGCCGCCGATCACGTCCTCATTTGCAATCACACGTCTTCATCGACTCGAGCCATTGTCAGCGTGGTGATTTCGACAATCCACGTCTGGCCGCCAATCGCCCCATCCTCAAGGATTTGCGCCATTCGGTAGCGGCCTGATGGCGGGTTGATTAACGCGTGTGACACGTCCTCATTTGCAATCACCGTCGTGCGCTGTTTTTGATTGCGTTGCTGCTGTAGATTGCGGTTGCGCTCAACGTAGGCAGGATTCTCTTCGCGGTACCGTTTCCAATACTCAGGATTTTCGGCGGCCCACGTTTTGCTGGAACGGATGTCGTTGTCGCGGTAATCGGAATCGCCCTGACGTGCTTGCTGTTGCCAACGTCGACGGCGTTCGCGTTGGCATTCCGAGTTGGTGCAGTATTTCTGATTCGGGTTTTGAGGCCGAGGGGTGAATGTGCAGCCACATGCATTGCAGGTTTTTGTCTCCATGCCAGTCTCCGTTAAAAAGACTGTATGGAAACGCTGTCAGGTCAGCGGGTTGGCTCGGAGAGCGGCTATTTCGATGCAGAGACCGATCGCGGGCTGGGCCCCTAGGCTGTTTATCAACCCCGTTTCAATACCTAGAGGGCGCATTGCGGCGAATACAAAACCGCTACGCCCGAGTGGACGTAGCGGAATTGTTTCAGCGCTTGTGCTTCGTCGGATCAACCAAAACGTACCCCTGGCCAGGGCGCGGTGTTGGTGGCAGGGGCTTGCCCTGAACACCAGTGACCTCATTGCCGGTCTTGGGGTTTTGGTATTGACCCGATTTGGGTGCCGGGGTGCCCGGCTTCAGCGTTTTGCTCATGGCAAATCTCCTATAAATGAGCAGTTACTACACTGAGGCCGACCTCTTATGACGTTTGACTGTCCTTGCGGTCCAGACAAAAATCAGCGAAACTCGCAGCTGTCTAACGGCAGCGGTCTCTTCGGAGATCGTTTTTCGCTTGGGTAGCTTCAACTACCCAAGCGATCCCCACCTATCTGGACTGACCTCGCGGCCGGTCCAAATTCTTTTAGCTCGTGTGCGTCGCTAGACCTCCGAGCTGATCTTCGAAGTTCTTCCGGACTTCACCCTTTGCGCCCAGAAGACCATTTAGCAGGCGCCAGTTGTCGCTTTCGAAGCGGACTCGCCCAGCTACGATCGCGGGATGAATCCGTAGCTTGTCGGCAAGCGCGGTGGCATTTTCGGGAGAGTGGACCGTCTTCACCGCCGATTTCTGCCATTCGGTAGCCGGAATTAAAGCGTCGCGAGCACCTTGGTCAGCCTCGTGCTCTTCCTGGCTTGATCGTGTTTTGTCGTCGAGGTTGTCGGCAATGAAAACGTGCGAACCATTCAGGTGTTTTTGCACGTGCACCAATTCGTGCATCAGGGCAAACCAGAAGTTGTCCAGGCGGTCATGCCGAAGCGTCAACGCAACAATTGGACTGCGGTCATCGAGCATGGCGGCACCGTCAAGATAGGTTTTCTTGTAGTGCGGCTCGATAATTAGCGCGATACCGTTGTCTGCAAGAAACTCTTGCGCTAAACGCGGTCCCTTCTCGAACCTCGATAGTTTTGCCAGATCGCGAAGCCATTCGTTTGTGATGACACCTTCGTGATATTGAGTTGAAAGCTTTAGGGCTCTAGCCTTTTTCAGGACGCAAATGCGCCAAACCAGGAGCGCATATTCATCCATGACCCGAGACCCACTCTGATGGAGCCGTGCGCGCAAGAGGGCGGGACGTGCCATGTCGCCGACAGACCCTCGCATGAATTTTCTGACTAGATCCTCAGCGTATTCCTTGACCTGCTTGATCCCGCCTTTGAAATCGGCGAAGTGGCCGCGTTCCCACATTTCCTGCAAGGGAAACTTGGCATAGTTGTATTGAGGCTCGGAGGACAGATCGACGTCTTCATCCTCCGAACCGCCGATGAGAACTTCCGCCGGAATGTTCAAGCCGGTGTGCAGCTTTCGAATCATCGAAAGACTGAGAGACCGCTTTCGTGAAATCACTTCCGACACTTTGGACAGCGAACCAATGTAGGGCACCAAGTCCTTCTTGCTCAACTGCTGCTGATCCATACGGAACAAAATTGCCTCGATCGGATCCGGGGTGACCGGTTGGATCTTGCTGCGCTCATAGGATTCGATCACCAGCGCAAGCAGTTCCAGTTCGGCCTCTGCATTCGAGCCGGAGGCAAATTCCTCGTCCATCAGCGAAGACAGACGAGCGATCGCAGCGTCGTAATCACGCTGGGTCTTGATGACTCGAACCTGCTGCTTCATGTTCTTCCTCCTTTCCTCTTGTCTGATCACTTGCGTCGCCCTTTGAAGTCCAGCTTGTCGTACTCGGCGTGAGTGCCAATCCATTCGATCAATACAATCCCATTCTGGTATTTGGCTTTCACCACCAAACGGTAGGTGTTCCCCTTGATGTTGAAAATTATCCGGTTGTCAGCCAAGAAGCTGGCGCTTGGGTAGCGGTCCTTGACCTCTTGTGGTCCACTCCAGTTCGCTGCCTCTACTTCCGATTGCCAGGCGTCCAGTGGCCCGCGAGTATCCGCGTGCGTTTGTTTGAACGCGTCCAGCTTCAGAAGGCCGACTAGCTGCATACAATGGTGCCAATGTTCCCATCACGAACCAGATTGTATATTCCCAAATAGGGAAGTGTCAAATTGTTCCCAATTCAGCGGTATGGCCGCGTTCCTATAGTGAAATGTCAATGAGCAGCTGAGAGAGAAGCGGGAAATAGAGGGGCTGCACGAGGCGACTGAGTGTCGGGATAGCAGACGCGAAGCCATTCGCAAAGCAGGATTGCGGCGCGATGCGTGGGCGGGGGTGGTAGAAGTGCGAAAAACATCCTCAGAAGCCCCTGCTGGCCTCAATCCTTCCTAAAAAAACCAAAATGCTTTAAGATGTTGGTTCTTCGGGTGGAGTTTCTCCACCACCAGTAATTCAAAAACCAACCCTTATCGGTTGGTTTTTTTTCGTCCGTTCCCGCCAGTACTGGCGCGGATTCCGGGCATGGCCTCGCGAGCGCCACTCACACGAACCCCGCATTTTCACCCCTG
>Ga0209066_10000280_pt1 | contig 77188 bp, 78 predicted proteins | sample All_14_2_FD_187198 | JGI IMG/M metagenome (GOLD analysis project Ga0209066, IMG submission 187198) | Freshwater microbial communities in response to fracking from Pennsylvania, USA - Allegheny Zone_MetaG_DW_15 (SPAdes) (version 2) ...
GACCACCCCAGTCTTGCACCACCAGCACCACATTGCGCAGGTCCAGCCGTTCAATCAACTCCAGCAGCACCTGGCGGTGCCAACTGAAGCTGTGTGCAGTTTCTTTTTTGGGCTTGTCGCTCTTGCCAAAACCGATCAGATCGGGCGCCACCACCCGACCACCAGCAGCCGTGAAGACCGGAATCATTTTGCGGTACAGGTAGCTCCAGGCGGGGTTACCGTGCAGGCACAGCCAGGTCAGGGGTTCGTTGTTGGGTTCGCAATGTCCACACGCCAAGGGTTTTTCATCCAAGTAATGCAATCGCAGCCCATTGAGTGATGGCAAGTCGCTGATGTAATTGGGCGACCACGGGTAGCCTGGCAAGTGATCAAACCGCGCTTCCGGGGTGCGCAAAGCATCTTCGCGCAGTGGCTGTGCGTGGCGGCGGTGCTCGGTACGCCGTTGACGAAAAAATTCGGCCAGCAGGTTGGCGCAATCTGTGGCCAGCACCCCGCCCTGCACCACCGTATGGTGGTTGAGGCGGGCTTCTTCAAACAGGTTCAATACCGAGCCTGCAGCGCCGGTTTTCGGATCGTTCGCACCAAATACCACCCGCTTGAGGCGGGCATGCAACAGAGCCCCGCTGCACATGGCACAAGGCTCCAAGGTCACAAACAGCTCGCAACCATCAAGGCGGTAGTTACCCAGTATCTGGGCAGCTGAGCGCAAGGCGGCTATTTCCGCGTGTGCCGTGGGGTCGTGTCTGGCAATCGGCGCATTGCAGCCTGTAGCGATCACTCGGCCCTGGTGCACCACAACCGCACCCACTGGAACCTCGCCTTGCGCTGCAGCGGCACGCGCTTGGGCCAACGCCAAGCGCATGAAATGCGCATCGCGAGTCGCACCATCGCCGATGACGTTATCGATGGTGGCGGGCATTTTTCACCATCTTGAAAGTCCGCCTGGTCTCAACCCGCCTGGCCCGTCAAACCCAAACGGCCCATCCACTGGGCCAGCGCTCGCGCATTCGTATCTCCCTGCAAGTAAGCCGCTTGTGTCGCTGCATGGGCCTCGGGGCGGTGCTGGTTGAGCTTGAGCTTGCATTGGACATCCACGACACGCAATTCAAACGCCACAATGCCGGCCAACATTTTTTCGGTGAACGACACATCCAGACTGCGCCACTGCTCGGCATAAGCGGGTTCATGGTCGCCAATCAGACATTTGAGCAAGGTGTCTTTGTCTGCTGGATCGTCGATCAGTCTGACTTGCACACGGCAATGCACCGCCAGATAGTTCCACGTAGGCACACGGGCCAAGTCGGGATACACCGAGGGTGATAGGTAGGCATGCGGTCCGAGAAACGTCACCAACGCTTCTGGCCGGGCACGCAAAAACCGCCCATGTGGATTGCCCTTGGCGCAATGACCGAGCAAACGCCAAGGCCCATCCGAATCGACCAAGTGCAGCGGCAAGTGAGACACAAAAGGAGAGCCATGGTCGTCGTTTGAGATCAAGCTCGCAAACGGGTGCTCGCGCACGATGCGACCGGCATGCACCAGATCTTTGTCAGCAAAAGCGGGGGGCATATACATGGCAAGGACGCTCCAAGGGCTCAATCTGATGGCGAATCATGTGTTGCACCGAGGCATGCAAAGCTCGCACCGGTGGCACTCAGCGCATCACTCCCACTCCATCATCAACAAGACGCCCAAACCCGCGTGGTTAAAGGGATTGGCTGTGATCGACATGGGGCCTTACCGTCGCTTTTACCGTCAGAAGCGCACATCTTTTGCTGGCGCGGGAGATGGAGCGATTTGCGGGAGAACAACTCTAGCGACACCATCATCAATCAACTGGAAGGATACAGGAAGTCGGCGCCAGTTTCCGCTTGCGTGTCACGATCCGGTCGTCAAGTCAAGCGTTTGCTTTGCGCGCTGCCAGTTTTGCTTCAAGCAGACGATAGGCCCGCTTCTCATCCAGCTTCGGCAGGTTCGGCTCGTTCTGCAAGAGATCAGCCAACACCGGCGTCACAACATCGAACAGTGCAGACAGCAGCGCTTCGCCGACTGCGCGCGGCTCTGCAAGGTCCTCCAGTAGTCCCGACATTTCGCCGTGGGCGAGCTTGTTGCGGCCTTCTCGGTAGACCTTGTGGACGGCTGCATCCACCGTAAGCGCGCCCTCGGGTACGGTCTCACCCTCAGGCTTGAGCGCGGTTTCGGCGAATTTTGTCATATCGTTCGCCTTGCCGCCTGCGCCCGACAGCCCGTCAGCGGCACAGCCATAGTTGACCACTGCCATGAAGTCGGAAGCCTCGCGACGAGCTTCACCGACCCAGTACAGCGCATTGGCCCAGCGTTCGACGAGATGCAGCGCATGTCCGCTTCGTCGTCCATCGACGTAGCGCTGCAAGATCCACCCGGCAGCATCCAGGAAGGATTGCTCGCCCGCCATCTTGGCAGCCAGCGCACCCGGACGTCCGCCAAGGCCAGGCATCTGTACGCTCGACCCATGCAATATCCGTCCGTCTAGCGTGGTCGCGAACCGGTCCTCTGCAAAAAGATGCTGCCGGCCGGCTTTCGTAAATCGTCGCGCATCCTCGATCTGGAATCTCAGTCCGATTGCGTCAATCGCAAGTCCCACCACCACCGACGCTTTGAAATGAGACCGCGCATGCTCATGCCCTTCCATCCGGATGGTCGCTACCCAGCTGTAATGCCGCAGCGTGCGCAGAACATCCAACGCATGCGACGCACGGCGACCACTCTCGGCGGCAGTTGATCGAGCGGTCAACTCATCCATATCCAGTTCACGAGACTCGACCTGGTGGATGAGTTCTCGAACTTCCGAGTCCTTGACAAAGGAATCGAGCCATTCCGCTCTGGGCAGGAATCGCACTGGTCCCACGGCGAATGCCGGCACGGCTTGATCCGAGTGAAACAGATGGCATGGGATATGCCGGTCAACGTCGGGACTTGCACTGGTGGCAAGTTGCTGCAGGCGAGCTTGATAGTCGTCGGCGAGCACAGCGTAAAAATCGTCACCGAGCACCACATCCTGCTCATTCTGGCCGTCCGGTACTGTTGGAAGGTGCGATTGGCCGTCGCGGAGCGTGTCCCCGATGGCCTGGAACGAAAGCTTCATGAAGGCCTCCCGGTCAATTGTCTGGCGCAGCGCTTCGCGTGATCTCCAGCTTTGCTGTGACAGCAAGTGAGCTGCGTCCACGCCAGCTTGCGTGATCCGATACTGCCCGCCTTGCGACACCGGAATGGCAAGCGGAACCAAGGGGTTCGCGCTGAGGGCATGCCACTGTGCAAAGGTCATCGCATTCGCCGTGATCACGTCCTCGACGATGGTCTCCATGAGCTTCCCAGGCGGCGTCTCTTTTGCACCACCCGAGCTTGCAAACTTGTTCTCTCTTACCATCTCTCCCTCCTGCTTAGCCCAATATGGGGCTGGCGCTACACACAACCAGCTTCATTGATCCGCGGGTCATGGCCACATACAAGTGCTGTGCGCTCATGCCCTCCGTATTCAGCACCACCGCCACTTCCGCCTCCAGCCCTTTGAGCAGAAGCGTGCTGCCGACCGCACGCTTGGGCAACGGGCGGCCCAATAATCGGTTCTCTTCGCGCACTCGCCTGGCAGCCTCCGCAAGCGGGACGTTTCCTGCCGAGGCCCCACGCATCGCCTTGAGCACGCCGTAAAGAATGGCGGGCCGATGCACGCGCACGTTCGGCATTTCGCGCAACTCCGACAACAGTGTTGCGGCAGCGGCGATGGACGGGCCGCGCTGGAACGCCAAGGCACTGCTCTCCGCTGTGGAGGGCGGATTCCTTGCGGTTCCTCGGGCCAACGACTCCAGACGCCGTGTCAGCTCTGCGACACCCACGTTGGTCATGACGCTTTGCGCCAGCGCCAGCAACTGCCCCATGGCCCCCGCAGACGCAACATCGAAATCGTTGCCGAAGGTGATGAGGTCTTGCAAATCGACTGCCTCAACGGTCGAGGCCCCTGGCGTCTGGCTTGCAAAGTTCTGCTGGCTCGAACGGTTGCGGCTGTCAGCAATGATCAGCACGCGCCCGTCCGCGGTGGGCGGCAGCGTCCGCGCGGCAGCCAGTCGCTGCGGGTGGTCGTTGGGCGGGATGGTCTGAACCCACGTCACATGTGCTGGTGGTCCGGTGCGCAGATCCACCGATTGACCAGCCACGAACAGACGGCGGGCCTCCAGCAGCCATCGTCCGAGTGCTTCCGCACCGGCATTGCGCCACCGCCACGGCGTGGCCAGTTCCGCCACGACCGGGAAATGCGCGCACACTTGCTGCTCCCAGTTGGCCAAGGCGTTGCCACCGAAGCCGAAGATGCCCTGCATCGGATCGCCAAGCACGCAGGTCGGCAGGATCAGCGAGAGAAAGTAGACGAGATAGTGCTGAGGCACCGAACAGTCCTGGTACTCGTCAACAATGAGGTGCGCATAGGACGCTCTCAGTACCTCGCTGACGTGCCCGGCCTGCAACAGCTTCCAGGCGAATTCGCGGATCGCTGGGTAGTCTCGCGCCGACGTGGCGAGTCGCAGGAGGTCCGGGTCATGACCGCTGCGACCCGGAAAGCTCGCAATCAACCGAATGGCCCAGCCGTCGATGGTGCTCAATCGATAAGCACTGTGTGGCACACCGGCACGGTCCAGACGGCCACGAAGCGCCGCTACGCCAGCGTTAGTGTGCGTGAGCACGAGAATGGGCTTGCGACCTCCGTGCGCGGCCAGGGCGTGGGCAATCAACTGCGTCTTGCCGCACCCGGCCGGTGCCGTAACCGTGCCGCGGGCAATCGCGCGCAGGTCGATTTCAGCGGGGCCCATGAGCAGCCCACGCAGATACCTGGTCCACCAGTGCCTTGAAGCCTGGATCGCATAGCGGCAAGTCCGGCGCCACGATGCTCCTTGCTACATCCTCCATCCAGGAGATGGACTTGAACCAACCGGCCTTGCGGATGCGCGCCGCCTGCCCGAGCAAGGCTCGGTTTGGCATTGACAGCGCTTGCGTGTTCTGGATTTCGTCCCAGACGGCCTGAACGGTCAGCGTGTTGTTAGAGACCGTGCGCAGGTGTTCGTGAATCAGGTCGCCATGCAGGTCGTGGGCATATTTGATCAAGTGCTGGCAGGCCACCGGCGTGAGACTGCCAAACAGTTCGTCCTCCAATGCGCGGCCTGCGCGGTAGGCGACGACCGCACCACCGCCCTGCAGAAATGCCTGCTCGACGACAGGCGTGGGCTTCTTGTCGTCATCACGTACCACCATGACCCTGTAACCCAATGACTGGAAGGCCGCCGCGCGGGCATAGGGCCGGTCGGGCTCGCCACCGCCACAATCGACCATGGCAATGCCCTGTGCTGCCAGCGACACGCCGCCGTGTTCGACCCGGTGCAAATCCAGACCACGCAGGAGTCCGATCTCGCTGGCCCCTTCGCACACGATCACGGAGCCAGCCAGAAAGGCCTCGGGATAGAGGCGAATGGTGCTCTGCGTGTCGTTATCGGTCCCCACCATGCGGGACTCGTGGCCGTGAAGACTGCGGCGCAGCACGAAAAGCTGGCCACCCGACAACTCCCTGAGCGCCACTGGAGAATGCGTGGTGAGGAACGCCTGCAGCGGGGCCGCTTCCTTCGCTCCGAGAGAGCCGAGAAACCGGGCGATGCGGTGCGGCTCAAGGCCGTACTCTAGCTCGTCCGAAAGGACAATCGTCGTCTGACTGGCCGCTTTGCGCTGCAGACCGGCAACCAGCAGGCGCGTGGACCCGACGCCGAGACTGCGAAGCGGGATGCCGCCCTCGTTGTGCAGAGAGATGGTCCCGCCGCCGAACGACACGGAATGCGAGTCGAGCAGTGCCCTCGCCTTCGCGCCAATGTGGACGCCGAGTTCCTGGGCGGTCGCGGCGACGATCCCCAGCGCTTCTCCCAATTGCTGCTCGGCCTGGTCGCCAAAGGTGCCGCGCGCATCCCGTGCAGCCTTCACGAGTGCCGCCGACGCATCAGCGCGTTCTTCCGAGATGCGGTTCAGGACCGAGCCCCGCTGCCAAGCAAGGTTGTAGTCAGCGAGCGCACCGATCCGCGTCGGCGCCAAGGCCAGACGGTCCTTCCACGCGAGGGTCTTCACCAGACCTTGCTGGGCGGCGCGGTCGGAGATGAGAGTCCAGGATGGCTCCAGGTCGCTGGCGACGGTCAAATTCAAGCAGAGAACCACTTCTGCACCGGCGGACGGCTCGTCTTCTACGAGGCCCGTGGCGGCGTGATAGCCGCGCAGAAACGCACCGAAGCTCTCCAGCGTACTCATGCTGTCATCCAGCGCGCCCAGCGTCAGCGTGATGCTGATTGGAGCGGTGATGTCCAGGCCGAAAAAGTCAGCGTCGGAAATTTGGACATTGCGCCTAGCACCCAAGCACAGATCGATCGCATCCAGCACTGTGGATTTTCCGCTGTCGCCCGTGCCGATCAAACAATTGATGCCAGGCGATGGACACCACACCAGTTGCTGAATGCCACGGAAGTTGGCTATCTCGATTTTTCTTATTCTTGCCATTGGGTGCCCCTGTGACGGTGTGCGGCTTTTCCCGCTTTAGAAAGTTTTGGTGAGGAAGCACTGCTGCGCACTTTTCGACTATTTCCGCAGCCTGAAAGCACCCCTGCTGCAGACAACTAGCAGTACCTACGCTGCCAAAGCGATGACACTCGCTATCGCAATCGAGCTTGTGTGACTGGCGCTCACCAACCAATGAACGATCCCCCGCTCACTCGCAATTTTCACCAATCGGCGGTGTAGTACGACAGCCGGTGCGCCACTCCGCTGAGAGACAACCTCGACATCCGTAAAAGCGATGCCATCGCCCCAACCCGTGCCGAGTGCTTTCAGTACGGCCTCCTTGACGGCAAAGCGCGACGCAAGTCTTTCTGTTCTGTCGCCGCCCTCATCCGCGGTAGCCAATTCTGCAGTCGTGAAGTAGCGATCCAAGAAGTCGCTCGCCTGTTTGTTTACGAGGCGAGCAAAATCCGCGGTGTCGACAACATCCACGCCATGGGCCACAACATTCCGAAAATTCAAAAGCTGCGTTTCGTCGGTCATTCCTGGGCCTCCCGTCACTAGCTCATTCGAATAGCATCAAGGATTGTGAGCAGGCTTCCGCCGAGCGCTTTTCGGTGGACCAAGAAAGGTCAGGCTCTTCGCGTCTTGATCAACCAATATCTTCCCGCCACCAGCACTCAGGACTTGGCGCCAAACCTCGAATCCGACCAAGATCGCGCGCTGCCATTCACCTAGCGACCGCTCACGTACTTCGAGGAGCGACGTCACGCCTTTGACCGTACGTAGCAACTTGTAGTCCAAGTCGGTGACACCTTCGAGCCACCGATGCTCCTTCGCGTAGTCGAAAACCAGCGCCGCAACACCCTCATCCAGAACCTGGGCTCTGCCGCCGTCCTGCACCTCGTCTACTTGAGGATCGCTCTTGCGCTTCCTTTTCAGAAGTTTCCGAATAACAGGCGACCAGCCGAGTACCGCGACGTAGCCCAGATGGAAGACGTCGTGAAATCGATAGCCATCAGGGTCATCAGCGTTGTCGGTCAAGTCGTCACCGATCTTCTTGCCGTTGACGCGCATCCGAATCTTCGTTCGCCCCTTGACGATGACCTCGCTGAGTTCAACTTCGAAACGTCGAGGCAACCGCTCGTTCTCTTCGAATTCGGCATCGAAAGCGAGCGCCCCTGTATCCTGCGGCCCCCAACGGTCCCGGGTCTTCTTCAGATTTGCTTGCGCGACATCGCTCAGTTTGAGATCGAACTTCGCAGCGACGTTTGCGATGTACCAGAGCAAGTCGCCCAACTCTTCCGACACGCGCTCCTTGAACAGGAGATGGGAATCACCGTCTCGAAGGTGCTTCTTGTACTCGCTGAGCAGTTCGCCCGTCTCACCTGCCAGCCCGAGCAAGGGAACCACGAGATCGGTTCCTGCATCGCCACTTTTCTGTCGCGAAGGAACGCGATCGGTCTTTTGTGCTTCTTGCTGGTAGGTGTTCAAGTTCATTACGAGCTTCCTAAGTCCAAGGTTGACTGGGAAATTGACCTGTTCGCAGACTTCTCACCCTGTTTAAGGCTGGCACGGCCCGAAAGGTCCGCCTCAATCTTCGAATTGATACCCCATTTGGGTGGATACCAAGGCAGGTCCAACGGTCCGGTGGGAGAGAACTTCTGCTTGATGCGTGTCCGCCCTGAGATGCCGGCCACGTCCGGGTGGGCCACCCGCGCGTACTTGTCAACCTCGCAAAAGAGGTTTTGGCAATCGATCAATTGCAGCCTGCGCCCCCACAGGGATTGGAACTTGATGCCGAGCCGCTCAAACTCGCGCTCCTGGTTGTCAGCCATCAATCGGATCAGCTCTGCCTCATTGAGGCCTGCGCTGTCGCTGAAGCACTTCCTGAGGCCGTCCCGAGCACCAGGGCCTGGTATGACGAAATCCATTTCCGAGAAGTCGGTGACTTCGCTGTAGTTGATGTCCGTCACGAACTGATATGCCAGAAAGTCCCCGATCGTTGGGTAGCTTCTGAGCAATTCGAACGCGGTCTGCATCTTCTTCAACTGCGCCAACTGGCCCGCAAGGTCGTCAGCCATCATTCGTTCCAGTAGGCGCAAATGGTTCTGATGCTTGGCCGTATGCCCGAAAGCGGAACCTCCGGGCGGCATGATGTAGGCGGCCGAGTAGATTCGCCCCCCTGCCCTCATCGCCTGGCTCAGAACCTTGTCGTAGTGCTCGAACTTGTAGTTCTTGAACGTGATCTCACCGAAAGTGTGTTCAAGCAACTTCCAGGTCTCGATCTTGTTGAACAACTTGAACAGCAAGGTGCGGAAGAGCACCTCGGACGTCGACTGTGGAAGATCATTGCGGTAGATCACATGCCTGATCAGATACTGGCTGACGCGATCCGAAGCGCGATACGCGTTCGTAAACTTGTGGACGGAGATCACCGGATCACTGGTCCATGGCGCGGGTTTGCCCTTCAGCCTCTGGCAGAACACGTTCTGCCGCTCCACTGCGAACCGCCAGTAGCTATCAAACACCGGCGTGACCTTGATCGGCAGCAGGTGCGTCGGACCAACGGTCGGTGCTGGAGCGGCCACAGGGTCATTCTCCGAAGGCACACAGCTCTTGCTGGCTCCAACCCTCACGCTGCAATCTCTACGTCTGTCGCGAGCACATCGCCAGTGTCAGCCTCCTGATGCTTCAGAGGAAAACTCGCACGAGCCGCAGCGATCAGCGGTTGCAGGTCCGGATCAGACTTGGAGATGCGCTCGAACTTCGCGACGCCGACAACGACATTCATTCTCAAAAGCTTGGTTTTCATTTCATGGGCCATGAAGGCGCCCAACTGGGCAATGCCGAGGTAGTTGCCATATGCCTTCACGAACAGCTGCTGCGTCGCGTAGAAGGCGTTGATGACCAGTCCCTGCTTGGTCGGCTCGAAGCTGACGTGCTGAAGGCAGGGAAACTGAAGCTGGGCGTCAGCTACATGGTCTCGGGCTGGATCAAATACGCTCGCTTGAAACATCGACCGCCGCACGCCCTCCCGTCCTTCGAACTGGGAAAGGATCCATTCGAGCTGATTGCCATCGCAAGGGCCGCGCCCATACCCGGTCATTCGCTCGAAATAGAGACCGCGGCGGTTGTCCCGCTGATTCATCGCTTGATAGCGGGGAAATGCATCCTTGTAGTATCGAAACAGCGCGGCGCGATCGCCCTGCGCGACCTGCCACAAGCGCTGCGGAAAGATCGTGAACGCCACATCGTCCACGCTGCGCATGCGTTTGGCCGAAAGCAGCGTATCGAGCGCCTCGCGGATGGCCGGCGTTTCCGGAACTGCACCCCGTTCATCGAAGCCAGTCACGCTCAGGATCAGGGGCGATATCTCGGGACCCGCGTGATCGATGACGTGAAGCACGGCCTTGGCCCAGGCTCGCGAAATGTCAGGCTCGTCGACGAGGAGCGGGCCGATCGAATGGGGAAGCTTACTCATCTGCAGTCTCCTCAAGGTGACGGAATCGAGCCAGACCAACGTACTGGCGCCGGGCGATACGGACATAGGTTGCCCACGGGGTGCCGGGTATTGCCACTCGCGTGATGCCGCACTTTGCAGCGCGGAAAAGTCGCGCGGCAGCTAACTCACGCTCGGGCAGCAGCATTGAGGCGTCCACAACCACACCCGATGGAAGGAGCACAAGCGCATCCTGTTCAATGTCGAGCGTCGGCGAATTCCAGTGCTGATCCGCTACGGTGAGCGGCGTGGACACGACCTCCCCCAGCAGTTCCGTGCGGATCATCTTTGGCGTGATCCGCCCGAGGCGATCACGCTGCGCTTGGTTGATCATGTTGATGCCGTAGGCGAGGTGATTCACCAGAGTCGCCTGCCCTACACCAAAGTTGCAGGCAATGGCGTACATATCGAGGGCTGTTGCGCGATTCGGGTCCAGGCCGCGCTTCGCAAAAGCTTCTCGCAAACCAAGCGTTGGCATCAAGACGAAGGCCGCAAAGGCGTCAGCCAGAATCTCGTTCGGAGGTCGATCTGCGTTATTCGCTTGGTCTTCCCTCAACTCGTCAATGGTCGACCCGTGCCCGAAGACGTGATGCCCCAGTTCGTGCGCGCACGTGAAAGTTCGTCTCGCCAAGGGCCTGAGGACAGAGACATGAATACGCGGCTTCGGCGTTCGGTCGTACATGCCCTCCATATTGATATCGTTGAAGCGCACGGCGACGTTATGCGCCTCGCACAAACCATAGATACAGGTGGGACTCTTGAGATCCACGCCCGCCTTCACGCGCGCAGTGATCGACGCCTGCATGCCTTGCATCACCAGGGCTTTTCGCCCCGCGGCCGTTGTGTTCGAGAGCTGAGCACTCATTTGCTCTCTCCTCCCTCTTCGGCGTCCGAGCTGCGCATCGACGCCAGCAGCCGTAGCAGTCGATCCAGGTCGTCGGGCTTCAGCTTGCTCAATTCGCGCGCGGCAAGCTGAAGTCGTGGATCATTCATTTCGAGTTGTTCGGCTGTTTCGCCAAGCAGCCACGAAACGGTGACGTCGTAGGTCTCCGCGAATTTCACGAGTTCTTCTGCTGAAACACGTCGATTGCCGGCCTCGATCTCGGAAATCGTCGGGCGATGCATCTGCAGCAACTTGGCCACTTGGCCCTGAGACAGGCCTGCGGCCTTTCTGGCCTCTCGCAGTCGTTCGGCGATCGCCGAACGCTGGGCGTCCGGGCTGTCCGTCATTGCGCGTTCGCCTGCTTGGGTTCAGCTACGACTTGCGCTTCTGCCAGCGCGACGACCTTTGCCACGATCTCGTCAATCGTCAGCGCGACGCAGGAATCATCCTGCCGGAAGATGTTCACGTCATTGTCGATGGTGATCCCGAGCTTCGCACCCAACATGCCAATGGCTACGGGCCAAATCTTGCTATCGAACTTCGGCAGTTCCTCGATGGGCTTCGTCGCACCACCAAGTGGTGGGCATTCAAGCTCACTCGTCGCTTGTATGTTCTGCAGGACTTCCACGAGCGTCGCCTGAATCAGAGCAGCATCCATTTGGACCTCCATATGGGCCATTACGGCCGGTAAGAATATCTTACCAAGACTTTTGGATCTCTGCAAACGGCTCCTCTGGTGCAGCCCAACAAGCCATAGTCAACCCGGCTTCGGACGAGTGACCTTGGCCTTGCCCGGCTTCCTGAATCCCCGATCTCCAGCCATAAATGCCTCTAGCATGTACGAGATCAACGCCATTGCGTCCACTGCCTCGCCGTAGGTCTGTGCATGCAGCGCGGCATAGCGGTCGAGGTCGGCTTTCAGGCCAGTCGGGCAAACGAAGGTCAGCTTGACACTTTCAGTCTTTGGGAGCGGCCCCAGCCGCAGCTTCTTGGCGGTGTTCATTTAGCGATGCCCCTAGTGAAGAAAAGCGGCTGGTAGGGCCGTAGCACCAAGTCGCGGTTGACGATGATCCGCACCGGCAGGCCCGGCCGACTAGTCAGCGTCGGCTGGATGTTCATGTTGCGCCGGGTCATCTCCTGGCCCACCTGATTGATGCTGTCCTGGGCGCTGTCGCGCCCGGCGATCACGATGCGATTGCCGTCCTGCCGGTTCTCGGGCGCGGCCAGCTCGGCTCCCACGCCCAGCAGCGTGGTCAACGCCGCGCCGACAAAGACGCGATCCCAATGCCAATCGACGCCATCCTCCAGCCCTGAATAGCCGGCCGGATCGGTGCCTGCCAGGTTGTCGAGCTTCAGCGAAGACGTGTCGGGCAGGATGATGCGGTTCCACACCACCTGCACACGGCTCTGCCCGTAACTCACCTGGCTGTTGTACTTGCCCAGGATGCGCGAGCCCTGCGGGATCAGCAGGAACTTGCCCGTGGCCGAGTCATAGACCGGCTCCGTCACCGTGCCGATCACGTCGCCCGGCAGGTCGGACTTGATGCCCGTCACCAGTGCGCCTGCGATCACCGTTCCGGCCATGACCTGGTACGGCGATGCCGGCATTTGCAGATTTTCGGAATTGCGGGTTTCCGTAGAGCCGCCTTTCAGGAAAGCCTCTTTCTGGTCTTGCCGGTTCTGCGCCGCGGTCGGGTCGGACGGCTGGGCCGCCGTCGAGGCCGGCCCGGCCGCCAGAGAGTCGAAGCCCGCCAAGGCGTTGCCGGGCGCAGTCGCCGCGACTTGTGTTGCGGCCGCTGCGCCGGCCTTGGCCGGACTGCCCGAGCGGAAGAACACCGACGAAGCCGCCGCGGCATCGGCCTCCTTGCGCCGTGCATCATCCGGGTCGTGGCCCGGCGGCGCATAGGTGGGCGTCACCGGCTGCTGCGACTTCACGATGGCCGGGCCGAGATCGCCCGGCAGCGGCGGCCCCAGCTCGGGCACTTTCGCGGGCAGTTTGGAATAGTCCGAAGGCAGGCCGTCCAGCCCTTCGGACTTCGAGACACGATCCACGTTGTACAGCTCGGTCTGCTCGCCTGCATTGCGCCGGTGCGGCTGCAATGACCAGATCGTGGCTCCGAGCACGGCGACCGACAGGCCGCCAGTGAGGATGGCCAGCGTGCGCCGGTTCAGGCGCGTGACCGGACGCGGCTGAGCACGTAGCACCATCGCCTCGGGTGCCACCTTGCCCGGCGACGGCACGGCCTGGTCGGGAATGTCGTCCTGGCTCATGGTCAGTTCCTCCGCGTGCCACCCGAAACCCCGTCCGTGCGCTCGATCCGCACCACGTCACCCTTGTCTGCGCCCAGGCGCAACTCGGCCGCGCCGAACAGCCGATCCACGATGTAATACGGCGAACGGAATCGGTAGTTGACGAGTTGGCCGTCGCCCTGCGCACCGATCACAAACAGCGGCGGCAGCTCGCCCTGAGCAATGCCCGGCGGGAACTGGATGTACACCTTCTCGCCATCGTCGAAGGCGCGCAGCGGCTTCCACGGCGGATTGCTGCCGCTGACCGCGTAGCGGAAACGGATCTTCTCCAGCGACAGGCCAGTATCGACCGAAGCGGCAGTGCTGGCCGCCTGCGCCTGGCGCTGCAGGGCCAGCATCTTGTCCTTGGGGTACTCCCAGGACACCGAAGCCATCCATGTCTTCTCAGTCGAGGTCAGCTCCAGCAGATAGGTGCGCCGGCTGGTAGTGACGACCAGATTGGTCTTGAGGCCCGAGCGGGTGGGCTTGACCATCACGTTGACGCGCAGCGCATCTCCGCTGCCGCTCGACGTGTCACCCACGATCCAGCGCACCGTGTCGCCTGCAGCCACCGTTACCAGGTCCTCACCGGGCTGCAAAGAAACCACCGTCACGCGGCCCACGGCCGCATAGACCTGGTACAGCGCGCCATCGGTGAAAGGCCAGACCTGGATCGCATTGACATAGCCCTCGCGCGTGGGCGCAACGCGGGCTTCTGCGTTGGCGCGCGAGACCCGCACCTTCTCGTCGGCAGGTTCCGGCACGGGCTTGGCCTCGTCAGCCTGGGGCAGTGGCTTCAACTGCGACGGCAGCGCGAGCAGCTGCGGTACCGCGACCACCTCCACCGGCTTCGGTGCCTCGGGCAGCGGCTGCGCCTGCACGGGCTCATCGAGCGAAATGACCGGCGGCGGCTTGCCCTGCGTGGCGCAGCCCGAGAACAGGATGGCCGATGCCAGCAGGATCACCGGCAAGGCGGATTTGCAGAAATACGCATTCATGGTTTTGCTCCTTCGTTTCCTTCCAGTTCGCGGCTCCACGACAGTCCGTTGACGTAGATGCCCAGGGGGTTCTTGCGCAGGCGTTGCTCGGTGCGCGGGGTCTGCTGCACGATGGAAATCACCGCGTTCCAGCGTTCAGTGCGATCCAATGCACCGTTGACATAGCGCGTCTCCGTCCAGCGCAGGTTGAACGACTGGTCGCTGGCGCGGGTCACGCTGGCGATCTGCACCGTCACCGACTCCTTGCCAATGCGCGCAAAGGGATCGTTCACGCGGGCATAGTCGTTGAGCACCACGGCGCCTTTGTCGGTGGTGTAGTTGTAGGCATCGAGCCAGTTCTGCCGCACCACGATGGGGTCGATGGACAGCGAGCGCACCAGGCCGATGAAGCGACCGAGGTGGTAGGCCATTTGGGCGTCGCTGGGCCGGTACGGCGTGGCGGCTTCGCCGACTGCGCGCACCTGGCCCGCGTTGTCTACCTCCACCACGTAGGGCGTGACGATGGACTGCGCCGAGCGCCAGACCAAGCCACCAGCCATCAGCAGCGCGAGCGCGAGGCAGCCGAAGGCCATCCAGCGCCAGTTCTTGGCCTGCACGCGCGGCGAGCCGATGCGCTCGTCCCACACCTGGCCGGCGGCTTGGTACGGCGTGGCGGGCTGCGGTGTGTCGGCGTAGCGCACCTGGGGTCTTTTGAATCGCATGAGGGTTCTCCTTGAAGTTCAGGAATCGAAGGCCATCCGTCTTCACCCGTCGTCCCGCAGGCTCGGGCCTTGGCTGGAGCTGCCGCCATCGCCGCCCCGCAGCGTGTGGGCGGCGGTAGTGGCGGCATGGGTGAGTTGCTGCCGGCGATGCAGGCGCTTGGCCCAGGCGGGTTGTTCGGTGGATCGGGGCGCTGGGTCAGCGTTGTTCGCGGCTTGTGCTGTGGCGCCTGCCCCTGAAGACGATGCGGCGTCATCGGGCTGGAAGGCGGCGGCGACACGCTCCTTCATCGAGCGCGCGCCATCGGCCACTTTCTGCCCGGCCGCCTGCGCGCCGGTCTTGGCGACGTTGCCCACGCCAGCGGCGGCGCCCTTGAGGCCGCCGCCGGCCGAAGCGGAGCCGGCTTGGTACGCCGACCTGGCGCTGCTGACCGTGGATGCCATGGTGCGGGCGCCGTTCCCCACCGCTTTGGCGGCGGCAGGCGCCATGCGGGCACCGGCGACCACCGCGCTGCCCACGCCCGTGGCCGCGGCGCCGACGGCGACAGCGGCTCCGGCCGCGCCGACGGCAGCGCCGGCCATCGCACCCGCGCCGAGCTGCGGTCCCCCGGACACCAGCCCGGTGGCAATGCCCGGCCCGAAGATGCCCAAGGCGAGCAACGAGAGCGAGGCCAGCATGATGACCAATGCATGGTCGATCGACGGTTCGCTGGGGTGAACCTGGAACTGGGCAAACAGCCCTGTGCCGATGCCCACGATGACGGCCAGCACCAGCACCTTGATGCCCGAGGAGACCACGTTGCCCAGCACCTTCTCGGCCAGGAACGCGGTCTTGTTCCACAGTGCGAACGGCACCAGCACGAAGCCCGCCAGTGTGGTCAGCTTGAACTCGATCAGCGTCACAAAGAGCTGCACCGCCAGCACGAAGAAGCACAGGATGACGATGAACCAGGCCAGGAACAGCACGACGATGGGCACGATGTTGATAAACACCTCGGGAAAGCCCGCCATCTCCCGGATCTGGTCCAGGATGGGCGCCGCCGCATCGATGCCGGTCTTGGCCAGCCGCCCGGGCTGCAGGAAGTTGCCCATGCTCAAGGTCGAGCCGCTGGCCGTCAGGCCCAGGCCGGCGAAGGACCGGAACACGATGCCGGCCAGCATGTTGAAGTTGCCGATGATGTAGGCGAACGCGCCCACGTAGAGCACCTTGCGGATCAGCTTGGCGATCACGTCCTCGCCCTGGCCGGTGGCGTGCCCCATTGCCCAGAACAGCCCGGCGATCGTCATGTCGATGACGATCAACGTCGCGGTCAGGAACGCCACCTCGCCCTGCAGCAGGCCGAAGCCCGAATCGATGTAGCGCGAGAACGTGTCGAGGAAGCGGTCGATGACCGAAACGTCGTTCATGGCCCCGGCTCGTCAGTTGCCATAGAAGTTGACGGACTGCGGCGTGTACGGCGTGCCGGAACCCACGAAGCGGCGCGTCACCTCGCGGCCACGCTCGACGGCAGCGGCCTGCCGCGCCAGCTCCAGCGAGGCCGCCCGGTCCTGCGTGATCTGCAACCGCTGCGTCTGGATCGATTGCTTGGCCTGCAGGGCCAGCAGCTGGTTCATGGCCTGCATCGCCTGCAGGGCGCCGACGGCCGACTGGCTCTTGCCCACGAGGTCGGCCAGCACGCCTTCGTCATCATTCAGGTTCTGCGAAGCCTGGGCCTGCATCTGCATGGTGGTCTGCAAGCCGTTGAGCGTGTTCTTCCAGCGTGCTTGAGCGTCCTGGTACATCTGATTGCCGCTCACCGTGGCGGCGTACTGCTCTGGATACAGACGGGCGAATTCGCGGTCGATGCTCGTCACGTCATAGGCCAGGCCTTTGGCCTGCGCGATCAGCCGCTGGGTGGTCGCCAGGTTGGCGCGCAGCTGGCCCACCACGCTGGACGGCAGGCTGGCCAGATTGCGCGCCTGGTTGATGAGCATCCGCGCCTCGTTCTGGAGCTGCTGGATCTGGTTGTTGATCTGCTCCAGCGTGCGAACGGCGGTGAGCGTGTTCTGCACCAGATTGGTCGGGTCGAGCACGATGTCGCCGACGCCGAACAGCGCGTGCGCGGGTTGCGCGATGCCGAAGGCGAGAACGCAGGCGGTGGCCAGTGCGGCGAGCCGGGGCTTGGAGGTGGTAGACAGTTTCATGGTCGGGTCTCCTGAGAATGGATGGGGACAACGGCGGCGCCCGGCGGCATGCCGGGAAACTCGCGCAGCAGCTCGGCCGCCCAATCGAGGCTGCGGTGGCGCAGCCATGCGGCTGCGAACGGGGAGGAAGCGGAAGGCGTGGAAGACGCGGAGGCGGTGGCCGCCGCGTGCACTGCGTCGATGTCGCGCTGGTCTTGCGGCGTGGAAGCGCCCGCAAAAGCCAGCGTCGCCGGCCCCAAGTCGAGGTCGAACAGGCGGTTGCCGAGGCGCGATTGGTAGTAGTAGTCGCGCTTGGGCTGCGCGGTGGCGACGATCTCGATCTGGCGAGCGTTCAGCCCGAAGCCCTCGTAGATCGTGCGAATCTGCGGCTCGGTCGCCTGTGGATTGGGCAAGAAGATGCGGCTCGCGCAGCTCTCGATGATGGCCGGCGCGATGCTCGAATCCTTGATGTCCGCCAGCGACTGCGTGGCGAAGATGACGCTCACGTTCTTCTTGCGCAGCGTCTTGAGCCACTGCCGGATGCGCGCAGCAAACACCGGGTCATCGAGGAACAGCCAGGCTTCATCGAGGATCAGCAGCGTGGGCGCGCCGTCGAAGCGTTCATCGAAGCGCGCGAACAGATAGCCCAGCACGGCCATCACGGCTGCCTTGCTGTGCATCAGTTCTTCCATCTCGAAGCACTGCACGTCGGCCATGCCCAGACGGTCGTGGTCGGCGTCCAGCAGCTTGCCATGCGCGCCGCCCAGCACATAGGGCGCCAGCGCCTGGCGCAGTGCATTCGATTGCAGCAGCACCGACAGGCCGGTCATCGTCCGTTGCTCCAGCGGGGCGCCGGCCAGGCTGCCCAGGGCGGACCAGACAGCCGCCTTCTCTTCGGGTCCGACAGTCACGCCTTCATGGCGCAAGCGGCCTTCGACCCATTCGGCGGCCCAGCTGCGGTAACCCTCACGGTCGATCCGCGCCAAGGGCTGGAAAGCGATTTCGCCATCCAGCCCGAGGTCGTAGTGCTCGCCGCCGAGGCCCAGGATCGTGGCGCGCATCGAGCGCCCCATGTCGAAGGTGAAGATGCGCGAACCGCGATAGCGCCGGAACTGCATGGCCAAGGTGGCGAGCAGCACCGACTTGCCCATGCCCGTGGGGCCGGCCACCAGCGTGTGGCCCACGTCGCCGATGTGCGTCACGAGCCGGAACGGCGTCGCGCCTTCGGTGCGCGTGACGATCAGCGGCGGGCCGTCGAGGTGGTCGTTCTTCTCCGGCCCGGCCCACACGGCGGACACCGGCATCAGGTGCGCCAGGTTCAGCGTCGAGACGATTGGCTGGCGCACGTTGGCGTAGGCATGGCCCGGAATAGACGAGAGCCACGCATCGACCGCGTTCAAGGTTTCGGGGATCGTGACGAAGCCACGCCCCTGGATCACGCGCTCCACCATGCGCAGCTTCTCGTCAGCCACCGCGGGGTCGGCGTCGAGCACCGTCACCATGGTGGTGACGTAGCCGAAGGCCACCTGGTCGCTGCCCAACTCCTGCAGGGCGGCATCGGCGTCGGTCGCCTTGTTGCTGGCGTCGGTATCGACCAACGGGCTTTCATGCTGGAAGATGGTTTCGCGCAGCAACGCCACCACGTTCTTGCGCTTGGCGAACCATTGGCGGCGCAGCCGCACCAGTTCTTTTTCTGCTTCGGCTTTGTCCATGCACAGAAAGCGCGTACTCCAGCGGTACGCAAAGCCCAAGCGATTGAGATCGTCCAGAATCCCCGGCCAGGTCGAGGTCGGGAAGCCCCGCACTGTGGCCACGCGCAGGTGCTGGTCGCCCAGCATCGGCGCCAAGCCACCGATCAACGGTGCATCGGCTAGCAGTGCGTCCAAATGGAACGGCACTTCCGGCACGGCCACGCGGTAGCGCCGCGTGGAAACCGTGGCGTGCAGATAGGTCAACGTCTGCGCGTCATCGAGCCACGCGGTCTCCGGCATCACACCATTGAGCAGGTCGAAGATGCGATCCGTCTCCGCCTGGAAGGCTGTCAGGCGCTCGCGCCAGTCCACGCCTTCGGTCGGCTTGTTCTCGTACAGCAGGCCCGCCGCGCGGGCGCGAGACTCCTCCGCAGGCAGGTACTGCAACGTCAGGTGGTAACCGCTCTCGAAATGATTGCCCGATTCCTCGAAGGCGGCCCGGCGCTCCTCGTCCACCAGCCAGGACAGCGGCTCAGGAAACTCCGAGTGCGGGTAGTCCGCTGCCGGCCGGCGCTCGGCCTCGATGAACAAGGCCCAGCCCGAGCCCAGCCGGCGCAATGCGTTGTTCAAGCGCGCCGACGTGGCGATCAGCTCGCCCTGCGTGGCGCTATCGAGATCGGGCCCACGGAACCGTGCCGTGCGCTGGAAGCTGCCGTCCTTGTTCAAGACGACGCCCGGCGCCACCAGCCCGGCCCAGGGCAGCCAGTCGGCCAGCAGCGCGGGCCGCTGGCGGTATTCGGCAAGGTTCAGCATGGCGGCGTCCCCCTACACGTCCAGCAGCGGCCGGTGCTTGATGTGGCGAGCGAAGACCTGCATGAACTGCGGATCGACACGCGCGCCCCAGACCGCCAGCGAGTGGCCGGCGATCCAGAGCACCACGCCAGGAATCCACAGTTGCAGGCCGAGCCCGACGGCGGCGGCCAAGGTGCCGTTGACGATCGCCACGGTGCGCGGTGCGCCGCCTAGCAGGATCGGCTCCGTCAGCGAGCGATGCAGCGGGACCTCGAAACCGGGCGCGAAGCCTTGCACTCCATCGTGGGCCGCGTTCATACGACGGCCCCGCCCGAGAAGCTGAAGAAGGACAGGAAGAAGCTCGAAGCCGCGAAGGCGATGGACAGACCGAACACAATCTGGATCAGCTTGCGAAAGCCGCCCGACGTGTCGCCGAACGCAAGCGCAAGGCCCGTAGCAATGATGATGATGACGGCCACGATGCGTGCCACCGGCCCTTGGATTGACTCCAAGATGGACTGCAAGGGGCCTTCCCACGGCATCGAGGAGCCCGCGGCCTGAGCAGTGCCCGCGAGCAGCAGCATCAGCCCCGCGAGCATCAGGCCCTGCGGGGCCGGGAGAACCAGGCTGTCCAGCCGTGCGGGCCGGCGAAGAGGATTTGCGGAAGTACGGAAAGCAGGAACGATCATCTGCGTCATGGCAGTTCTCCAGGTTGGTCAAGGGACGGGGAAGTCGCCGCGGCAGGTGCTGCGGGGGAAACCGGCGGTAGCTCAGGAAACGGCGTCTCCGGCGCCTCAAGCGCATCCGCCAGGTGGTAGCCCTCGCCGTCGAAGCCGACGACGCGGGCAATGCTCTCGATGCGGCGCTTGCGCCCACGCCCAGCGATGTGGATCACCACGTTGACCGCCTCGGCGATCAGCGCACGGGGCGGGTTCACCGCCACTTCGAGAATCAATTGCTCCAGGCGCAGCAGTGCGCCCAGGGCGGAGCCGGCATGGATCGTGGCGATGCCGCCCGGATGGCCAGTGCCCCAGACCTTGATGAGATCCAGCGCTTCGGCGCCGCGCACCTCGCCGACCACCACGCGATCCGGCCGCAGGCGCATAGATGAGCGCACCAGCTCGGTCATGGACACCACGCCCTGGCGCGTGCGCAGCGGTACGTGGTCGCGGGCCGCGCATTGCAGTTCCACCGTGTCTTCGAGCACCAGCACGCGGTCGCCAGTGGCGGCAATCTCGGCGAGTAAGGCGTTGGCGAGCGTGGTCTTGCCTGTGCTGGTGCCGCCGGCGATCAGGATGTTCTGGCGCTCGCGCACGGCGCGCACCAGCAGACCCGCCTGTTCGGCGGTCATCATGGCGTCCTCGATGTAGCGCGACAGCGGGATCACGCCCACCGCGCGCTTACGCAACGCGAAGGCTGGGCCCGGTGCAGCGGGCGGCAAGATGCCCTCGAAGCGCTCGCCGGTCTCGGGCAGCTCGGCCGTCAGGAGCGGCTGGCCGCGGTGGACTTCCGCGCCGACGTGGGCTGCGACCAGCCGGATGATGCGTTCGCCATCGGCCTCGGACAGCTCCACGCCCATCGGCGCACGGCCCGTGGACAGCCGGTCGATCCAGAGCGTCCGGTCGGGGTTGAGCATGATCTCCACCACGTCCGGGTCTTCCAGCGCGGCGGCGATCAGCGGCCCCATCGCCGTGCGCAGCATCTGGATGCGGCGGTCCAGCGACTTGGCCGCGAAAGAGGAAGCAACGGCGCTCATAAGGCGCGCTCCTGCGCGTCATCCACGCGCGTGGGGTCGGGGTTCAGTTCCTCCACCACGTCGCGCACCAGGCTGCGCCCACGCAGCAGATGGCGGCCGAGCTGTTCGACGAATTGCTCGAAGCGCACCTTGCCCTGGGCGCGAGCGGCCTCCTGATGGGCCTCGGGCACCGGCGTGCTCACCGTGAGGTAGTAGCGGATGAACAGGGCGAGCGTCTCGATCTGGATGTTCTGGTCGCGCTCCATGCGCTCGGCTTGGCGCGACAGGCGATCGAGCCGCTTGGCAATCGCAGCTTCGCGCTGGTCGGCCGCATCGGGCGACAGCCAGGATGCCAAGGCAGCCGCGACGATGGACGACTTGGACACGCCCTTCTTGGCGGCCAGTTCGTCCAGGCGCTTGGCGTGCTCGGGCTGGATGAAGAGGTTCAAGCGGTGCTGGCTCATAGATCGATTCCGTCGTTAGGGTCAAGAGATGCCAGCCGGGCCGTGCGCTGCAGGGCCGGATCGAGCTGGCGTGGAAGGGGAAGCGGCATGTCGTCGTCGAGCAGCGCGAGGTCTGCAGCGGGTGCAGCCAGCTCGGGGTCGTACTCGACGGCTTCAGACAGTTCGGGCTGGCGGCGCGGGCCACCGTCGTCGACGCTGCCGATGCCATCGACGGCTTCGATGGCCGGTGCTGCCAAAGCAGTGGGAATCGCCAGGCCGCTCCAGTCATCCGCGCGTGCCGGAGGCACGTCGGCATAGCGGCCATTCGCCAGCGCAGGCGGCGGCAGCACGCGCCGCTTGAAATTGCTGTCCGCGTAGTAGCGCAGCTTCCTGGCCTTGATCGGCGCGACGCTGGACACCATCACGACGGACTCGTCGGGCGGAAGCTGCATCACCTCGCCCGGCGTGAGCAGCGGCCGCGCCGTCTCTTGGCGCGCCACCATAAGGTGGCCCAGCCACGGTGCGAGCCGGTGGCCCGCGTAGTTGCGCTGTGCACGCAGTTCGGTCGCGGTGCCGAGGGTTTCGGAGATACGCTTGGCGGTGCGCTCGTCGTTGGTGGCGAAGGTCACACGCACATGGCAGTTGTCGAGGATCGAATGGTTCTGGCCGTAGGCCTTGTCGATCTGGTTGAGCGACTGCGTGATGAGGAAGCTGCGAATGCCGTAGCCGGCCATAAAGGCCAAGGCCGTCTCGAAGAAGTCGAGCCGGCCCAGCGCCGGGAACTCGTCGAGCATCAGCAGCAGCTTGTGGCGACGTGAGATTCCGTCCGAGCCATCGAGCGATTCCGTCAGCCGCCGGCCGACCTGGTTGAGGATCAGACGGATCAGCGGCTTGGTGCGGCTGATGTCCGAGGGCGGCACCACCAGGTACAGCGACACCGGATGCTCGGCCGCGATCAGGTCGGCAATACGCCAGTCGCAGCGCGACGTGACTTCGGCCACCGTGGGGTCGCGGTAGAGGCCGAGGAACGACATGGCCGTGGACAGCACGCCCGAGCGTTCGTTGTCGCTCTTGTTGAGCACTTCGCGTGCTGCCGAAGCAACGACGAGATGCGACGTGTCGCCAAGATGGCGCGTCGTCATCATCCGGTGCAGCGTCAACTCGAAGGGACACGCGGGGTCGCTGAGGAAGTTGGCGACGCCGCGCAGCGTCTTGTCCTCGCCCGCATACAGCACGTGCAGGATGGCGCCGACCAGCAGCGCGTGCGAAGTCTTCTCCCAGTGGTTGCGCTTTTCCAGCGCGCCTTCTGGGTCGACCAGGATGTCCGCGATGTTCTGCACGTCGCGCACCTCGTGCGCGCCGCGCCGCACTTCCAGCAACGGGTTGTAGGCCGCCGACTTGGCATCGGTCGGGTTGAACAGCAGGCAGTGCGAGAAGCGCGAGCGCCAGCCGGCCGTGATCTGCCAGTTCTCGCCCTTGATGTCGTGGATGACGGCGGATGCGGGCCAGGACAGCAGCGTCGGCACCACCAGGCCCACGCCCTTGCCCGAACGAGTAGGCGCGAAGGTCAGGACATGTTCGGGTCCTTCGTGACGCAGGTACTGGCCGTCATGCAGGCCAAGGAAAACGCCGGCGGCCTGGATCAGCCCCGCCTTGCGAATGTCCTCCGCGTTCGCCCAGCGCGCCGAACCGTAGGTCGTGACCAGCTTGGACTGGCGTGAACGCCAGATCGACATGCTGATGGCGACCACCACGGCCACCAGGCCGCTGCCGCCCGCGATCGCGCCGCCGATGTCGAAGACGCGTGGCGCATAGGCATCGAAGAAGAACCACCACTCGAACAACCGCCAGGGGTGATAGACCGGCGTGTCCAGAAAATCGAACCAGGGCGAGCCCAGACGTAGCTGGTAGCCCAGGGCGGCGGCGGTCCATTGTGTGGCGCCCCACACGCCTGCGATCACGATGCCGAACACGACAGCGATCTGGCCGAACAGCACGTTCGTCCCTTGCATTGACTGACCTCCCATCGCGGCACAGGGATGTGCCTCAGGCATCAGGATCCGTGCCGTGAGAGGTGCGGTCAAAGACCGTTGTGGCGAGGATTGAGGCCGAAGGAGCCAGACTTCTTGCTGCGGCGAAGACAATAAAAAAGCCGCAAGCGCGAGCGCGCTGCGGCGTGATGAGGTAACGGCGGGAACTTCGTCGCGGCGAAGCGACGGCCAGGGGTGCTACTTGGATTTCTGCTCCGGCCGATCACCGAAGAAGCGCCGGTTGACCGCTTCGGCCGCGCGACGGCAGAGTTCTTCGCCGGCCTTCGCACGGTCTTCCTTGCACAGACGCTGGACTTCCTTCAGGCGCTCTGGATGGGCCACGAGGAAGTCCACGGTTTCTGACGGTCGAGAGGGGCTGCATGCGGTCAGCGCGGCAGCCAGCATCAGCAACATCACCTTGTTCATGGTTCCGGCCCTTTCAGCGGGGACAAGGAGTCTTCGGCGGCGCTGTAGCCATCCGCCGAATCAATGGAGGCAACTCGCTCGATGAACCGGGCCAGCATCTCGGATGGCTCAACGTCACGGTGCAGCAGATAGGTGGTCAGCATCTGTGGTTTTCCGGCCAAGCGCCGCGCCACAACGCCTGGCCCGCGGCCGGACGCAATGTGCGCAGCACCCGCCAAACCCAGTGCCAATCCAGCGGAGACCAGGGTCATCATTACTTCGTAGGAGGCCACCCGCTGCGCGATCAGTGGTGTTTGCTCGTATCGATGCAAAACGCGATCGACCTGGCGTGCATGGCCTTCACATATCGCCGGATCGCAGAGCGCCAACGGATGGCGCAACACTTCCTCCAACGGGACGTGCCTGTGAGCCAGCACAGGATGGCGAGCCGGGACCGCCACCATCAGTTCGTCTTCCCACGCACGGCTGACCACAATGCCGTCGCCCACCTCCTCGGCCATCGAGAACCCGACGTCATACAGGTCATCGTGCAAACCCTTGATCTGCTGGTCCAGCGGCACCTCAAACAATCGAATGTCTATCTCTGGGTCTTCCTCGCGGCACAGCGCAAGCAGCGCCGGCATGCGCGAGGGCGTGATTCCATCGGACAAGGCGATGCGCAACTGTCCATGAAAGCCATTGGCGGCCGACTTTACGCTGTCACGCGCCTGCTCCAGAGTGGCGAAGACACGCGGCATGTGCTCCAAGAACCGCTGGCCCGCCCTGGTCAGTCGGGTGCTGCGCGTGGTCCGAGTGAAAAGCTGTGCCCCCAATTCCTCTTCCAGCTCCTTGATGGTGCGGGACAGAGGGGACTGATCGATGTGCAGCCGTTCAGCAGCGCGGGAAAAGTGGAGTTCTTCGGCGACTGCGAGAAAACAACGTAGATGCCTGAACTCCATAGCCACTACTCCATCACCGCGGCACTCAGGGCCGCCACACAATCAACAGATCTTTCGCCTGCACCCGGTCGCCGGGCTTGACCAGGACCCGCTCGATCACCCCATCGCACTCCGCCGTCATGTGCATCTCCATCTTCATGGCCTCCAGCGACAGCAGCGTCGCCCCCGCCTGTACCTGCTGGCCCTCCGCCACCGGCACCGTTACGATGGCTCCGGGCATGGGCGCGCCTACATGCAGCGGATTGCCGGCCTCGGCCACCTCGCGCTGGGCTGCGGTGGCGGCTCCCGCCTTCGCCACGCTCGTCATGCGCGACTGACCGTTCATCTCGAACTGCACCTTGGCGACGCCCTCCTCCTCGTGGATAGTCTGCAGGCTCACCAGCAGCGTCTTGCCAGCGTCGATCTCCAGCGCCACCTCGTCGCCGGGCTTCATACCGTAGAAGAAGGTCGGCGTAGGAAGCACGGAGACATCGCCATGTTGTTGCCGGTGCTGGTGGAAGTCGGCAGTCACTTTGGGATACATCAGAGCGCTGGCCAGTTGCTGGTCGCTCATCTCCTCCAGTGACATGCCACCCGCCTTCGCGGCCCGAACGCGAGCAGCCTCCAGGTCCACGGGCGGGAGGTAATCGCCGGGACGGTAGGCCGCGGGCGGTTCGCTTTTCAGCACCTTGCGCGACAAGTCCTGCGGGAACCCGTCCGGAGGGAACCCCAGTTCGCCCTTGAAGAGCGAGACGACCGATTCAGGGAAGGCCACCTCGTGCGCCGGGTCGACCACCTGGGCGGGCGTGAGATCGTTGGCCACCATCATCAGGGCCATGTCTCCCACCACCTTGGAGGTGGGCGTAACCTTGACGATGTCGCCGAACAGCTGGTTGACGTCGGCATAGGCTTGCGACACTTCGGTCCAGCGGTGCTCCAGGCCCATCGCCCGGGCCTGCTCGCGCAGGTTGGTGTATTGGCCGCCAGGCATTTCGTGACGGTAGACGTCGGCAGTACCTGAGCGGATGTCGCTCTCGAAGGGAGCGTAGAAGTGGCGCACGCCCTCGAAGTAGGTGGAGGCCTGGTGCAGTGCCTGAAGCGACATGCCGGGGGCGCGCTCGGTGCCCGCTACCGCCGCAGCCATGGCCGAGAGGTTGGGCTGGGCCGTGAGGCCGCTCATGGCGTCGAGCGCGCCGTCCACGGCGTCGCAACCCGCCTCAACGGCCGCAAGCACCGAGGCCGCCGCGATGCCACTGGTGTCGTGGGTGTGGAAGTGCACCGGCAGGCCGGTTTCTTCCTTCAGCGCCTTAACCAGCGCGGCCACGGCGCTCGGGCGGCAGATGCCGGCCATGTCCTTGATGGCCAGGACGTGCACGCCAGCCTGCTGCAGTTCCCTGGCGATGCCAACGTAGTACTTCAGGTCGTACTTGCTGCGCGCGGGGTCGAACAGGTCACCGCTGTAGCAGATGGCGCCCTCGCACAGCGCGCCGGCTTCGAGCACCGCGTCGATGGATACGCGCATATTGCGCACCCAGTTCAGCGCGTCGAAGACCCGGAACAGGTCCACGCCGGCCGCTGCGGCCTGTTGGACGAAGAACTGCACCACGTTGTCCGCATAGCTGGTGTAGCCCACGCCGTTGGCACCGCGCAGTAGCATCTGGAATAGGATGTTGGGCACGCGCTCGCGCAGCTGCGCCAGACGCTGCCAGGGGTCTTCCTTCAAGAACCGCATGGCCACGTCGAAGGTAGCGCCGCCCCAGCACTCCATGGAGAACAACTGCGGCAGTTCGCGCGCATAGAACGGCGCGATGGGCAGCATGTCCGCCGTGCGCATGCGGGTGGCGAACAGCGACTGGTGTGCGTCGCGCAGTGTGGTGTCGGTCATCAGGACCGGCTTACTGTCCAGCATCCACTGGGCAAACTTCTTAGGTCCCAGTTCCTTGAGCCGGTCACGGGTGCCGGGCGGGATGGGCGTGCTCAGGTCCACGCGGGGCAGCACGGGCTTGGGGAATGGCAACTCGGGCATCTTGCGGCCCGCCATCTCGGGGTTGCCGTTGACGATGACGCCGGCCATGAAGCCCAGCAGCTTGCTGCCGCGGTCGCGCCGCTTGGCAAACTCCAGCAGCTCGGGCGTGGTGTCGATGAAGCGCGTGGTCACGGCGCCGGACGCAAAGTCCGGGTGGTTGATTACGTTCTCCAGAAACTGCAGGTTCGAGGCCACGCCACGGATGCGGAATTCGCGCAGCGCGCGGTCCATGCGCTGAACCGATTCCTTCGCGGTCGGTGCCCAAGCCGTGACCTTGACCAGCAACGAATCGTAGTACGGCGTGATGACGGCACCGCTGTAGGCTGTGCCAGCATCGAGCCGGATACCGAAGCCCGAGGCGCTGCGATAGACGGACAGACGGCCGTAGTCGGGCAGGAAGCCGTTCTCCGGGTCTTCTGTGGTGATCCGGCATTGCACGGCCGTGCCGTTGATGCGGATCTTCTCCTGCACCGACACACCACTTACCAGGACACTACTCTCGTCATCCTCTGTGACGCCGATCTGCCAGCCCTCACTGATGCGCAACTGGGCCTTGACAATGTCCACGCCAGTGATGAGCTCGGTGACAGTGTGCTCGACCTGGATGCGCGGGTTGACCTCGATGAAGTAGAACTGGCCGCTGTCGGCGTCCATCAGGAACTCCACCGTGCCGGCGTGGGTGTAGTTCACTGCCCGCATCAGGCGCATGGCGCTGTCGCACAGGGCTTGGCGCTGGGCGTCGCAAAGGTAGGGCGCCGGCGCGCGCTCCACCACCTTCTGGTTGCGGCGCTGCACGGTGCAATCGCGTTCGAACAGATGCACCACGTTGCCGTGGCGGTCGCCGAGGATCTGCACCTCGACATGGCGGGCGCGCTGCACCAGCTTCTCGAAGTAAACCTCGTCGTTGCCGAAAGCGGCTAGGGCTTCGCGCCGGGCCGCAGCCAGCGCATCGGGCAGTTCAGCCTCGCCGCGGATGACGCGCATGCCGCGCCCTCCACCACCCCAACTGGCCTTGAGCATGACTGGGTAGCCGATGCCTGCGGCCAGTCGTTTGCACTCTTCCAGGTCCAACGGCAGCGGCGGCGTGGCCGGCATCACCGGCACACCGGCGGCTACGGCGGCATCGCGCGCGACGACTTTGTTGCCCAGCGTGCGCATCACCTCGGGGCGCGGCCCTACCCACTCGATGCCAGCAGCGATCACCGCTTCGGCAAACTCGGGGTTCTCGGACAGGAAGCCGTAACCGGGGTGGATGGCGTCGACCTGTGCGGCACGGGCGATGCGCAAGATGTCATCAATGTCCAGGTAGGCCTGCAGGGGCTTCTTGCCTTCGCCGACGAGGTAGCTCTCGTCGGCCTTGAAGCGGTGCAGCGCCAGCCGGTCCTCGCGCGAGTAAATCGCCACTGTGCGGATGTTCATTTCCGAGGCGGCGCGCATCACGCGGATGGCGATCTCTGAGCGGTTGGCAATCAGGACTGATTTGATCTTCCCCTTTAAAATTACTTCAGACTGCAGCATGGTCCTATGGGTCACTAGTTGGTTGATGGGTATATGCAAGGTACGCCACCTATTGACGTCGCCTTGCATGAACAATCAAGTTGCAGCCCGCCCTCGGTTCTGCAGTATCAAATTGGAAGGCAGCGACGATGGCTATCGGCGCCGCCAAAACTCAAGGTGTCGTAGCCCGCCCCAACAATCGGCGGGCCTGCAGCACCACGGGGAGATCCACCATCCGTCCATCAATCTGAACTGCACTTCCCCCAGAGGCTGCATCCGCCTCTAGCACGCGCTGTGCCCACGCCACATCCTCTGCCGAAGGCGCAAGAACCTCATGGACTACGCCAATCTGCCGTGGATGTATGCACAACTTGCCGCCGAACCCGAAGCGAAGAGCACGATTGGTGTCCTGTCGCAAGCGTCTTTCATCAGCGATGGCGACCGTCACGCCATCCACAGCAGGAGCGAGTTGACCAGTCCGAGTTGTCATAGCAACTGCAAAGCGCAAAGGCGCCAGTTCGGATTCGTCCTCAGAACACTGCAGGCCCGTGTCAGCTATGAAATCGATGTGGCCAATGACCAACCGCACCACTCCCTCGAAACGTGCGATCTCCGAGAGGTTGGCATAGCCGGCCGCACTTTCGATCATCGGCAGAAGCGGGACCTCCGGCAGAGCCGCACGCACGGCCACCAGCGCAGCCCTAGACTCAACCTTAGGTACCATCACAGCGCTCAATCCGGAACATCGCGATAAGCAACGCAGATCCTCTTGCCCCAGTTGTTGGTCGGGCGAATTGATCCTCACAACCAAGGGCACGCCAAGCACCTGCAAGACTACCGATTCATCGACGATGAATTGGCGCGCCTGCTCTTTCTCGCTTGTAGGAACAGCGTCTTCTAGGTCAAGAACGACGGCATCGGCACCACTGCGCATGGCTTTCTCGAATCGATCAGGCCGATTGCCGGGAACAAAGAGGAAAGTACGAGCAGCAGATAGTGCGTTGCTAATTGGCATGGGGAAGTTCTCAAACTACTAGATACGCGGTGTGATGCGCCCGATACAATCAAACGATTCTTTTTAACCCAGAGCCGAGACCAACTCCGGCACAGCGGAGAACAAGTCTGCCTCCAGACCGTAGTCCGCCACACCGAAGATTGGCGCCTCCGGGTCCTTGTTGATCGCCACGATCACCTTGGAATCCTTCATCCCCGCCAAATGCTGGATCGCCCCGGAGATGCCCGCTGCGATGTATAGCTGTGGTGCGACGATCTTGCCTGTCTGGCCCACTTGCAAGTCGTTTGGAGCGTAGCCCGCGTCCACGGCGGCACGGCTAGCGCCAATGGCCGCGCCCAATTTGTCGGCCAGCAGGGTCATGACTTCTTGGAATTTGTCGGAACTACCCAACGCTCGACCACCCGAAACGACGATCTTGGCGGCCGTCAACTCGGGGCGATCATTCTTGCTCACTTCGCGGGTCACGAAAATGCTCTTGCCCGTGCCGATAGCAACCCTAGCAATTTCAACAGCGGCAGAGCCACTGCTGGCCAATGCGGCGTCAAAGGCCGTTGCACGGACTGTGATCACCTTGACGGAATCGCTGCTCTGCACGGTTGCAATGACATTTCCAGCGTAGATCGGACGCTCGAATGTGTCGGCCGTCAACACTTTGGTAATCTCGGAGATCTGTGCCACGTCCAGCTTGGCTGCAACTCGCGGAGCTACGTTCTTGCCATTGGCAGTGGCCAAGAACAGGATGTGGCTGTAGTTGTCCGCGATGGTCAGCACCTGGGTGGCCACGTTCTCAGCAAGTTGATCGACTAGAGACTGTCCATCAGCGACGATCACTTTGCTGACACCATCAATCCCCGAAGCGCTCTCGGCCACGGTGGCTATCTGGTGCCCTGCGATGAGGAGGTGAACTTGTCCGTCGTGAAAGAAGCTAATTTGTCTAGCGGCAGTTATGGCGTTGAGCGTCGATGGCCTCAGAGATTTCTTGTCATGTTCAGCAACTACGAGTACGGTCACGTGAGTCCTCCTCAGATCACTTTGGCTTCGTTCTTCAGCTTTTCGACCAAGGTAGCCACATCGGCAACCTTGACACCCGCTCCGCGCTTGGGCGGCTCCGAGACCTTGAGGGTCTTCAGGCGCGAAGTCACGTCCACCTCCAGGTCTTTGGGCTTGATCGTCTCCAGCGGCTTCTTCTTGGCTTTCATGATGCTGGGCAGTGTCACGTAGCGCGGTTCGTTCAGCCGAAGGTCGGTGGTGATCACCGCCGGCAGGCCGATCTCCAGGGTCTCCAGGCCGCCGTCGACTTCGCGCGTGACACGGGCCTTGCCGTCCACTACCTCGACTTTGCTGGCGAAGGTCGCCTGCGGCAGTCCGGCCAGGGCCGCGAGCATCTGGCCGGTCTGGTTGGCGTCGTCGTCAATGGCCTGTTTGCCCAGGATCACCAGCCCAGGCTGTTCTTTGTCCACCAGGGCCTTGAGTAGCTTGGCCACGGCCAGGGGCTGCAGGTCCAGATCGGCCGGGGTCTCCACCAGGATCGCCCGGTCCGCACCAATGGCCAGCGCCGTGCGCAGGGTTTCTTGGCATTGCGCCACGCCGCAGGAGACGGCGATCACTTCCGTGGCCACGCCTTTCTCCTTCAGGCGAACCGCTTCTTCCACCGCGATTTCGTCGAACGGGTTCATGCTCATCTTCACGTTCGCGATGTCCACGCCCGTGCCGTCCGACTTCACCCTCACTTTCACGTTGTAGTCCACCACGCGTTTGACGCACACCAGAATCTTCATATGTAAAACTCCCCTTTTTTATGCATCAACACCATGTCACTCAGTTGCTCAAAACGAGCGCGGCAGACCAAGAATGTGCTCGGCAACGTAGCTGAGGATGAGGTTGGTGGAGATGGGCGCGACCTGGTAGAGCCGCGTCTCGCGGAACTTGCGCTCCACGTCGTATTCGTTGGCGAATCCGAAACCTCCGTGGAACTGGATGCAGGCGTTGGCTGCCTCCCAACTGGCTTTGGCCGCCAGGTACTTGGCCATGTTGGCCTGGGCTCCGCAGGCCTTGTGGGCGTCGAACAGCCGACAGGCCTCCCAGCGCATCAGATTGGCAGCCTCCACCTCGATGAATGCCTCGGCGATGGGGAACTGCACGCCCTGGTTTTGCCCAATGGGGCGGCCAAAGACCACACGCTCCTTGACGTACTTCGTCACCCGGTCGATAAACCAGTAGCCGTCACCGATGCACTCGGCCGCGATCAAGGTGCGCTCTGCATTCAGGCCATCCAAGATGTATTTAAAACCCTGGCCTTCCTGGCCGATTAGGTTTTCCGCTGGGATCTCAAGACTCTCGAAGAAGAGCTCGTTGGTTTCATGGTTAACCATGTTCGGAATGGGCCGCACCGTCATGCCGCTTTTCTCGGCCTGGCGCAGATCGACCATGAAGATGGACATGCCCTCGGACTTCTTCTTCACCTCGGCCAGCGGCGTCGTGCGTGCCAGGAGGATCATCCAGTCGGAATGCTGCACACGGCTGATCCAAACTTTTTGGCCATTGACGACGTAGCGATCGCCCTTCTTCACGGCCGAGGTCTTGATCTTAGTGGTGTCCGTTCCCGTGGTGGGCTCGGTCACGCCCATGGACTGCAGGCGCCACTCGCCGCTGGCAATCTTGGGCAGATAGAACTGCTTCTGTGCCTCCGAACCGTGGCGCAGCAACGTGTTCATGTTGTACATCTGGCCGTGGCAGGCACCGGAATTTCCGCCCGAGCGGTTGATCTCCTCCATCACAACCGAAGCCTCGGCCAATCCCAGGCCGGAACCGCCATATTGCTCCGGGATCAGGGTAGCCATCCAGCCTGCCTCGGTCAACGCCTTGACGAAGGCTTCGGGGTAGCTTCGCTCCTCGTCGACCTTTCGGTGGTACTCGTCAGGAAAGCGCACGCAAAGGTCACGCACGGCGTCGCGGATGTCGAGGTAGGAGGTGTTGTTGTCGCTGTTCATGGTGCTTTTCATTTAAAGGCGGCTTCACTCAAGGATTGCAAGAGCCTGCATGGTCAGGAAGCCTTCGTGGTCGTTCGCCCAAAGGCGCACGGTTTTGCCGTCCGCCGAAGGCTGTCCATTGAGACGGAAGGGGTGCAGATCGAAAGTCGGCCGCGCGGCCCGGAAGTCGAAGGCCCGCAAACGCGCGTCCGGCATGTGGCGACGCACGAGATCGGCCAACAAGGTCGCGATCAGCGGACCGTGCACCACGAGGCCGGGGTAGCCCTCCTCCTGGGTCGCATAGCTGCGGTCGTAGTGGATGCGATGTCCATTGAAGGTCAGCGCCGAATAGCGGAACAGCAACACCGGATCAGGCACTACGTCGCGCTGCCACGCAGCACCGGTCTCCGCCGCCGTGGGCGCAGCAGGTGCATCGCCAGTTTGGGGCGCTGGACGGTAGACGATGTCCTGCTCTTCCGAGACTGCCAGGCCATGGGCATTGCGCAGTTGGTGTTCAACCAGCACGAAGACCAGTTCGCCGCTGCGGCCGGCCTTGTGTTTCACAGATGCAATGCGCGAATGTCGTTCGACCTTTTGGCCAACGCGCAGCGGATTGCTGGCTTGCCAACGCAGCCGGCCACCTGCCCACATGCGGCGCGGCAGCGGCACCGGCGGCAGAAAGCCACCGCGGCGAGGATGGCCATCCTCGCCAATCTCATCATGATTCGCGTACGGCAAGAAATTGAGCCAGTGCCACAGCGCAGGCAATTCGGTGCCCTGGTTGCCATTCAGGCCTGACGTGGCCGCGACGGGCTCGGGATCCTCACGATTCAGTGTGGCACTCAGGCCGCGCACGGGAAACACCGTGAGGCAGTCTTGCACCTGCTCCTGGCGACCGGTCCAGGCCTGAAGGGCCGCTATGGCTTCCGCGTCAAGGCGGACGGGGGCGATGCGATTCGTGGTCATCGAGGGACCTCGTAGTAGCGGAGCTTCTCGGGATCGACCTCGGTGCCCAGCCCCAAGCTGTCCGACAGCACCAGGTCGAAGTTCTCATAGGTAACTGGTGCGCTCGATATGTCGTCCTTCAGCAACCGCGGCCCGAACAACTGGCAGCCCCAGGCGAACGAGGGAAAAGTTGAGAACAACTGTGCGCAGGCGGACGTCCCGATGCCCCCTTCCAGCATGGTCCCGCCAAACAGCGAGATGCCCGCCGCCTCGGCCACGGTGGCAACCTGGCGAGCGCGCAACATCCCTCCATGCTTGGAGACCTTGATCGAGAACGCATCGGCTGCGGATTCGCCTGCAAAGGCCATGGCGTCCTGCAGCGTGCACACTGCCTCATCCGCCATGATAGGCATGGTGAAACGCGCGGCCAGGCGCTTCATGGCCCCGCGATTCCAGGCCGGCACCGGCTGCTCTACGGCATCAATGCCCCCAGCTTCCAGGCGCTCGATGCACCAAGCCGCTGAAGATTCATCCCAACCTTGGTTGGCATCAACGCGCACGCTCACAGAGTCGCCAAGCGCCTTCTTGATGGCCAGCGCCCGCGCAACGTTTTCGGCCGGATCGCCTTTGCCCACCTTGACGAGAAACAGCCGGTGCGAGCGCCGCTCCAGCAGTTCCTCGGCTTCCGCGACGTCCGGCCCGATCTCGCCGTGACCCAGCACCCACAGCGCGGGCATGCGCCGCCTGACGGCCCCGCCAAGGAGAGTCGACACGGAAACACCCAGTGCTCGACCTGCGCAGTCCAGGCACGCCATTTCGACGCCAGACTTGGCATAGGCGTTGCCCTGGATGGCTTGCTCCATGCAGGCGAGCACGGCCATGGTGTTGCATGGATCCTCGCCTACCAGCCTGGGGGCAAGGTAGTCTTCGATGACATGCCGGATGGCGCCAGGCGTTTCCGCGCCGTAGTTGGGAATGACCGACACCTCCCCAACTCCCACACATCCCTCGTCCGTGAACAACTGGACTATGACCATGGCCTGGTCGGTGATGGTCGCCATGGCCAACCGGTGCGGCCGCCGCAGCGGAAGCGCGATCAACGTCGTAACAATGCGCTCAATCTTCATGGTGCGTCCCCGCATAGGCCATGGGCCGCTTCTCCAGGAAATCGCGCAGGGCCTCCTGGTGGTATTTCGTCGCGCGGCACTCAGCCTGCGCGGCCGCCTCGAAGCTCAGCAAGTCATCCAGCGACTGCGTGGCGGCAGTCTGAACGCCCATCTTGATGCCGCGCAACGCAATCGGCGAGGCGTGTGCCAGTTGCGATGCGAACTCCATGGCTCGTCCTTGAAGTGTCTCGGGTTTGGTGGTTTCCGCACAGATACCAAGGGCCAAGGCCTCGGCAGCGTCCAACTCGCGGGTGGTTAGCATCAGCGCCTTGGCGCGGAGTGACCCCACGAGCCGAGGAAGGGTGTACAGCGCCCCGCAATCCGGAATTACGCCCAGCCGAAGGAAGGACAGACAGAACCGGGCGCGGTCGCTGCATAGCAGGTAGTCGCATGCCAGCGCCAAACCGAAGCCAGCGCCGTAGCAGCAGCCGTCTATCGCCGCAACCACCGGGCACGGCAGTTCGGCCAGGCCGCGCACGATGGGGTGATATTCCTCGATCAGTCGACGGCGACTCGTCTCGGCGGAGAAATCTGCGGCACGCATGTCATCAATGTCGCCGCCCGCGCAGAAATGCTCCCCGCTTCCGGTGAGCACCAACACTGCCGGCGGACGCTCAGCCAAGGCCAGGAACTGCTCGCGCAAGGCGAGTCGCAAGGGTGAATCCAGCGCGTTGCGTCGGGAGGGGCGGTTGAGCATCAGCACCCCGACGGGGCCTACCTCGCGGTAGTGCAGGCTGTCGCTGCCAAGGGAAATCGATGGATTCGTCATGAACTGGAAATCATTGGTGGGACGTGGTCGCTAGGCAAGCAGCCGAAACTGTGCGTCAACTGCGAATTGCGCGATCCCGTGGCTCAGCACCACGACATCCCGCTCGATGGCGATCGCGTCGAACCGAATCTGCGCCTCAGCGTCCCTCCACAGCCGAACGCACAAGCTCTCGCCCGGAAATACCGGCTGCGAGAAGCGCACATCGAACCGTGCCAAGCGACCCGCCGGGCCGCTGCGAGTGGCAAGCTGAAGAACCGCTCGCGCCGCAATCCCGTAGGTGCAGAGGCCATGCAATATGGGGCGCCGAAACCCAGCAGAAGCCGCGACGGCGGGGTCAGCGTGCAGAGGGTTCATGTCTCCGTTCAGGCGGTACAGCAACGCCTGCTGTGGGAGCGTCTTAAACACATACTCCACATCGGGTACACGACCCGGGCAGGCAGGCAGGGGTGCAGGTGCTTCATCGCCAGCACCAAATCCACCATCACCCCGACAGAACGAGGTCTGATCGAGCTCGGCGATTGCCACGCCACTGCGATCCGTCAGCGTTCGCCGTACAACAACCAGAGCGCCTTTTCCGGGCCCCTTGTCCGTTACGTGCGTCACTGAATGATGCGCAGTGATTTGCTCCGTGGACAGCAGATCTCGATGCAGTCGCATCCGCTGCTCGGCGTGCACCATGCGCCGCCAGTCGATGCCTGCTTCAGGATCGCGCATCCACAGCCCAGGATAGCCCACCGTCACCGCGAAGGTCGGAAAGACCCGCGGCGCTTGAGCCTGCAGGAAGCACAGCTGGGCCTCGTCCAACGGGTCTTCGCCCAAGCCCAGCGTGGCCGCGTACAGCAACACGTCCTGCACGCCGTGTCGGTGCTCGAGTGGCGGAAACTGCCAGCCCCGGATCTGCTCGTACGACAGCGCCATGGGTCAGATCGGATCCCAGCCGATCACGTCCGGGGAACGTTCGAGCGCGAAGAAGCTCGAGCGCATGGCAGGCATCGCGACTTCGGCGATGGATTGCGCGGACCACCCCTCGTTCATGTGGACCGAGCGCACTGGCCGCGGCTGACTCATGAGCATGATTTCGTTGGCCCGCACCGCGAAGACCTGACCGTTGACGTCGCACGCGGCATCGCTGGCGAGAAAGACCGCCATGGGCGCGATCTTGATGGCCTCCATCTTCTGGAACTTGGCGACACGGGCCCGCTGCTCTTCCGTCTCGGTCGGCAGCGAGTCGGTCATCCGGCTCCACGCGAAGGGTGCGATGCAGTTGGATCGCACGCCGAAGCGTTGCATGTCGAGCGCGATTGACTTGGACAGCGCCACGACGCCGAGCTTGGCCGCCGCATAGTTGGACTGCCCCAGGTTGCCGATCAGCCCTGAGGTTGACGTCATGTGGACGTAGGCTCCAGACTGCTGGTCCTTGAAATGCGGGGCCGCAGCCCTGCTCACGAAGAAGGTCCCATGCAAATGCACGTCGATGACCGCACGCCACTCTTCCTCGTTCATACGGAAGAACATGCGGTCGCGCAGATTGCCCGCGTTGTTGACGACGATGTCCACCCGCCCGTAGTTCTCCATTGCGGCGGCGACGATCTGTTGCGCGCCAGACCAGCTGGAGACCGAATCGGTGTTGACCATCGCCTCGCCACCCGCGGCGCGTACCTCATCCACGACCGCTTGTGCGGGAGAGGCGCCTCCGCCTTCACCGCTGAGGCTGACACCCAGGTCGTTGACCACCACCTTGGCACCCGCTGCCGCGAGCCCAAGCACTACACCACGGCCGATGGCACCCGCGCCTCCGGTGACGATCGCTACCTTGCCTGTCAGTTCAGCCTTCATGCTTCGCTCCGTTCCAGTTGAGATGCGCCTGCGGTCATACGCTGCCGGGCCCCCAGGTACTGCTCCTCCAGCCGCTCCACGATGGTGGATACCAAGGGCAGGTCGTCGATCTGGCCCACGCCCTGCCCTGCGCCCCAGATGTCCTTCCACGCCTTGGCCTTGGATCGGCCGTCGGCGAAACTCATGCGGGACTTGTCGCCGATAGGGAGGTCGTCGGGATCCAGGCCGGCGCGAGCGATGCTCTCGCGCAGATAGTTGCCGTGCACACCCGAGAACCAGTCGCTGTAGACGATATCGTTGGCACCGGCTCGCAGGATGGCAGCCTTGTATTCGCCACTGGCATTGGCCTCCTGGGTCGCAATGAACCGGGTACCCATGTAGGCCAAGTCGGCGCCCATCGCTTGCGCGGCCAGGATCGCCTGCCCGCTCGTGATGGCGCCCGACAACACAAGCGGGCCGTCGAACATGCGGCGTATCTCCCCAACCAAGGCGAAAGGCGACAGTCGGCCAGCATGTCCGCCCGCGCCGGCAGCGACCGCGATGATTCCGTCCACGCCGGCCTCGAGTGCTTTCTCTGCGTGCCGGATGCTGATCACGTCATGTAGGATGATCCCGCCATAGGAATGCACGGCGTCGACGATCTCCCTCACAGGCGCGCGCAGCGAACTGATGATCACCGGCACGCGGTGTTGCACGCAGGTCCGCATGTCGATCTCCAACCGGACGTTGGAAGAATGCGAGATCTGGTTGACCGCGATCGGACCGATAACGGCCTCCGGATGGGCCTTGGCATGCGCCTGCAGTGCCTCGTGCAGACCGTGCAGCCATTCATCGAGCAGTTCCGGCGGCCGAGCATTGAGCGCCGGAAACGAGCCGACGATGCCGGCCTTGCACTGCGCCAGCACAAGTTCCGGATAGCTGACGGTGAACATGGGCGCGGAGACGACTGGCAGACGCAGGTTGCGCAGCACCTCCGGCAAGCGACTGGAAGAAAGGGTATCAGGCATGGTTGAACTTTCAATCGAGGGTCACGCCGGAGGTCTTGATGCGGTCAGCCTGCAAGCGCGAGTCGGACTGCAGGAAAGCATGGAACTCGGCCGGATCGCTGGCGACTGCTACGTAGCTGTAGGCGTCGATGTTCTTGCGACGGAAGTTGGGCGTACGAATCACATCGCGAACGTCGGCCGCAATCTTTGAGACCACGCTGGCCGGCGTACCGCGCGGCGCGAGGAGCCCGATGTTGAAGACCGCATTGATGTCCTTCAAGCCAGCTTCTTTAAAGGTTTGCACATCTGGCAGCGATGCGCTGCGCGACTCGGCCGAGATGGCCAGCGCCTTGAGCGCCTTGCTGCGCACGTGCTGCTCGATCACCGACACGCCCAGCACCGCAGCGTCAACCTGTCCCGAGATCACGTCTGGGATCAGGTTCGCGGCGCCTCGATACGGTACATGCGTCAGCCGAATGCCTTCCTGCTTCTCCAGCGTGACGATCGGCAGGTGCGCGATGCCTCCAGCTCCGGTCGAGCCATAGCTCAGCGGCTTGTCTCCAGCAGCCCGGGTCTTGGCCAGCTTGACGAAGTCCTGCATGGTTTCGACCGGCAGATCGCGTGTGACGAAAAAGACCAATGGCAGGCTGACCATGCGGGAGATCGGCACGAAATCCTTATCCACTGAGTACGGCAGCTTTTTGTAGAGGTGCGGGCTCATGGTGAGCGATGCCTCTGTACCGGCGAAGAGCGTGTACCCGTCGGGCTGGCTCTTCGCGACCGCATCGGCGCCGATGATTTCGTTGGCGCCGGGCTTGTTGAGCACGATCACCGGCTGTCGCCAGATTTCGCCCAGACTCTGCGCAAGCGCTCGAGTGAAGTTGTCGACTGGCCCTCCGGCGGAATAGGGCACGACGATGGTGACCGGTTTGCTCGGATAGCTCTGCGCCTGGCAGGTGCCGGCCGCGAGAAGCACTACTGCAGCAACGAAGCGGACGATGGCGTTTGGGGACATGGTGGTTGTCTCTCTTTCGTTTTGGTGGTTAAAAAAAGGAAGGCTGGATCAGCCGGGCCGGCGCAGGATCAACAGGGGGCTATGGCCGTCCTGAATCACCCGGTCTTTCTCGTCGAGCAGTTGCAGGTGACGGCCCAGACGGCCCGTGCTGCCGCCCTTTCCCTGACGGGCGTCGTGTACCTCCGTGATGGTCAGATGCAGCTTCAGAGTGGCCCCCACAGTGATTGGCAAACGAAAACGCCAGTCGTCCAGCGAAAGCATCGCCACGGCTGAGCCGTCGAAGATGCCCATCTGGTGCATGAAGCCAGTCAACAGTGCAACGCCGAATGCACCCCCCACAATTCGTTCGCCAAAGCGGGTTCCCGCAGCAAACACGGCGTCCGCATGGATGGGATTCCAGTCGCCCGAGAGCATGTTGAAGAAGGTCAGGTCCGCCTCGGTGACCGTGCGCCCAGAGCTCACGAAGGACTGCCCCACAGTGAAGTCCTCTAGGTACATGGTCATGGCGAAACCCCTCCGCCGCTGTCCATCTCGGCGGCGATGCGTTCCTCGGCCATCTTGCGCAGCAGCACGCGAGACGTCTTGAGCCCGTTGGGCCCAGAACTCTGGGGAAAGCAGTCAACCGTCCAGACGCGGGCCGGCACCTTGAACCCGGCGACGGATTGGCGCAATTCCTGGACGATCGCTTCCGGTCGGAAATCCGTATCTGGTTGCTGGATCACAAATGCAACGGGGCGCGGCTGGCCATCAATGTCTGCTGCTACTACGTGTGCATCCTCCACGCCGCTCTGCCGCTTGATCACTTCCTCGATCTCCTCAGGGTTCACCAAGTGGCCGCCCAGGCGCATGGCATCCCCGAGGCGGGAAACGAAGACGAAGGTCCCATCACCACGCAGGTAGCCCAGGTCGCCGGTGCGGAAGTAGCCGTCTCGCATAGCCGCGGCGGTAGCTTCAGGATTGCGGAAATAGCCGATGAAGTTTCCTGGCGCGCGGATCTCCACCTCTCCCGGTGCACCGGCAGGCAGTAGTTCGCCGGTCGCGGTGTCGCGCACACGGATGGATGTGTCGGCGGGGGCCATGGGTAACCCGCCACCCAACAGCCGCTCCTCCACCTTGAGGCTGCTGGGCTGCGCCGAGAACAAGGCGAGCACTTCGCTTGAGCCGTACAGGCCATGCAAGGGCATACCACGTTCGACGCATTCGCGAGCGAACAGGCCAAAGCTGGAAGTGAAAGCGCCGAATCCGAAGAAGCGCGCGTCAGGGAAAGGCCTCTCTCCTGAGACACATTCCGCAAGGCGCCGAAACATCTCATCACTGCCGAATGCATGGGTCACGCGACGAGACCGCATCAGGTCAGCAGCCTGAAGCGCATCAAAGACGTCTTGAATGATTACCGTCGCACCGCCGGCCATCGCAGCAAGCACGCTGTTGAGCCCAAAGACGCCGCACATCGGCAACATAGCGAGGAGTACTGCATCCGGCTGATTCAGGCCCAGAGACGCGGCGCAAAACCGGGCGTGTTCTGTGAGCGTTCTCTGGGGATGCATCACTAGCTTGGGCACTTTGGTCGTGCCAGAAGTGGAGAACAGAATGGCAACTTCCCGCGGATCGGAGCCGTCGAGCAGGCCCGGCGCTTGATCTGCGCGCGGCTCAAAGGCGCTCAAGGGCCAAGCGCACGCGAAGGTTGCGGGCGCGGCAGCTTCGTTGACCAGGACCACCTCACGCAGCATAGGCACCGCCGCCGGACTCACGCTCGCCAGGATGCCCAGCGCATCCAGTCGTGGATGCTTGCCGTGCGTCAGCAGCAGCAGGGCGCCGCTGGCCCTAAGGAGGTACGCCACCTCCTCGCTGCGGTAGCGCGTGTTGATGGGGATCGCAATAGCCCCAAGGCGCGCCGTGGCCATCAACAGCGCAATCCACTCCATGCTGTTGAGCAGCCACAGGGCCACGGCGTCACCGCGGCCGATGCCGCGGTTCCGCAGCCATCCGGTCGCCTGATCGACCAAGGCAGCAAACTCCTGGTTGGTTGTGCGCCGACCGTCTTGCATAAAGGCGGTGCCTGCAGGGTCGGCGTGCAGCCGAGCCTCGATCAGGCTTGAGAGTTGCATCGCTTCCATGTTGCCTCTCACGCCCGCTCGAACACGGCAGCCACGCCCTGTCCGCCGCCCACACACATGGTTTCCAGGCCATAACGCACGCCGCGCCGCTTCATCTCATGCAGCAGGCTCGTCATGATGCGCACTCCTGTGGCACCGACCGGATGGCCCAGCGAGATGCCGGAGCCGTTTACATTCACAAGGTCACTACCACTCATGCCCCATTGCTGGAGTACCGCGAGCACTTGGCAGGCGAAGGCTTCATTGATCTCCACCAAATCCATGTCGGAGAGGCTCAGGCCTAGCCTGGCCATGAGCTTGGCAGTGGCCGGCACCGGACCCATGCCCATGGTTGCCGGTTCACATCCTGCGGCCGCCCAGCCGACGAAAAAGCCCATGGGCTCGAGTCCCAGCCGCTCGAGTTGGTCCTCGGCAACCACCAGGCAGGCTGCGGCGGCGTCGTTCTGCTGGCTGGCGTTGCCCGCGGTCACTACGCCATCAGCGCGAAGGGGCTTCAAGCGAGCCAACGTATCTAGCGACGCGTCGGATCGCACCCCCTCGTCCCTATCGAAGATCAGGGCTGGACCTTTTCGTTGCGACACGGCGATCGGAAGAATCTCGTCGCGAAAAAGTCCTTGCGCTTGCGCCGCGGAGGCGCGCCTGTGGCTTTCCATCGCATATGTGTCAGACTGTTCCCGCGTGATCGAGAAAGCTTGAGCGACGTTGTCGGCTGTCTCGATCATTCCCGAAATCGGGCCAAAACGCTGCACCGGCTGGGACCGCTCCCGGCCTCGGTCGAGCCGGTCGTAGAAACTGGTCGTGCCGGCACGCCGCCCCCAGCGCATGTCCGTCGAGTAGTACTCGATGTTGCTCATGCTCTCCACGCCTCCAGCGATGACCGCGTCCACGGCGCCTGCCTGAACCATCATGGCCGCCGTTGCGATCGCCTGAAGCCCTCCACCGCAACGACGATCCAGTTGCATACCGGGGACTTCCACCGGCAGCCCGGCGTGCAGCGCAGCCCAGCGTCCCACGCACGGGACTTCGCTGTTGGCATAGGACTGTGCGAAGACGACATCCTCAATGCGCGCCGGGTCAATGCCAGACCTCGCCACGACCTCACGTACAACGCCAGCAGCCAGGTCTTCGACAGGCACGGCGCGCAGGGAGCCGCCGAACGTGCCGACGGCGGTGCGAACGGGCGCGACGATGGCAGCCCTTCTAAATTTGCTCATGGGAACTACTCGCTTTGGAATGCCGGAACTCGGCGGTATCACTCGGGCAACAGATCGGCCTGCTTGACCAGTTGCGCGTGGATCGTGAGTTGCTCCTCCATTAGCCGTCGCAATTGGACTGGTCCACCACGCTCCAACGAAAAGCCCAACTTATCCATCTGCATTTGCACCTTTGGATCGGCCGCAGCACGGGTGAATGCCGAAGAAATTCGGGCCACGACGTCCGCTGGCATCCCCTTTGGCCCAAGCACACCCGCCCAGGAGGTAATGGGAAGTTGTCCGAACCCACTCTCTTCCAGCGTCGGCGTAGAGGGGAACGCAGCACTGCGCCCTCGCGACATGATGGCAAGTGCCCGGATTCGCCCTTGATTGACATATGGGACACCGATGGTGGTGCCGATCATGGCGTCCACGCGACCCGCGACCAGATCAAGCACAGCAGGTGGCTCGCCCTTGTATCGCACGTGCGCCATGTCCACGCCCATGCGCGCCTTGAGCTGCGCGAAAGTCACGATTCCAGTGTTGTTGCCGGTCGCGTATGTCAGCTCTCCCGGGTGCTTCTTTGCATGCTCAGCGAATTCCGCGAGATTCTTAACAGGCAAATTGGAGTTAACGTAAAAAACAAAAGTAAAACGACCAATATCAGCAATAGGCGAAAAATCCTCCATGACGTTGTAGGGGGGTTTAATGCGCATTGCAGGCAACAGGGACAAATTACCAGATGTGGCCATAGTGATCCGATATCCGTCTGCCGTGGCGCGAGCAACGTCTTGCGCAGCCAGCTGCCCCTCAGCACCAGGCTTGTTTTCCACGATGATCGGCTGTCCCAGATAGTCTTGCGCTCGCAAGCTAAGTGATCTGGCAACGCTATCCGTTGTTGAACCCGCAGGAAAAGGCACGACCAAAGTTATCGGCTTATCTGGGAACTGCGCATAAGCGCTTCCACAACCGATGAGAGCAATGGCGAGGAAAAAACAGCGTAGTAGCGGATTCACAATTGTCTCCTTGTAGTTGAGTAGAAGGATTTTGTGGCCTATGTGGCGCCAGCGGAAGCCATATAGATCGCAACAGATTGGTGCGAAAATCACACCAATCATGCTAGAATTTGCACCAAGAGGTGCATATGAACTCAGATGACTTTCTATTTTTCGCAACACTGGCTGAGGCGGAAAGCCTTTCGGATGCCGCACGGCGGTTAGGTATTGACCGTTCGGGAGTTAGCAGACGGTTAAAGGAGCTTGAAGGCAGAGCTCACGCACAACTGGTAGTGCGAGACACGAGAAACATGGCGCTTACAGCGCTTGGTGAGGCCTTTTATGCTCACTGCGTTGTAGTACAGGAGGAAATGGCGCGCGCAAGGCATGTTCTCGACAGCCAATCCGGGTTTATCCATGGCCCACTTCATATCAGTTGCCCACCGGCCGTTACTCGAAAACTGCTTGTCCCCGTTTTTCAGAATTTCTGTCAAATCTATCCGGCCGTTTCTCTTCAGATGACTTTGCAGGCGGGACCGGTCGATTTGATTGACAAGCAAGTCGACGTTGCCATTCGTTTTACAAATGAGCCAGAACCTCAATATGTAGCCAGGCCGCTTGCCACCACTGAGTGGCTTCTGTGCGCCAGTCCAGGCTTCGTAGGAAATAGTCCACTGGAGACTCCCGAGCAATTGGTGCCGCATCCGTGGCTTGGTATTCGGAACAGGATGGAAATCGCCCTCCATGGCAACTCCGGCTCGCACCGCATGCTGCGCACCTCGCGCATGTCCTGCGGTGACTACGCACTTCTCCGTGACCTTTGCCGTGATGGTCTGGGTGTTGCCATGCTGCCGGCCTATATAGCCTCGGATTGCTTGGCGGACGGGACGTTGTTGCGAGTGCTGGCCGATTTCCGAATCGACCCCACGCCAGGCAGCACGCTGTACGCGATCACACCGCAGTCCCGCTACATGCCACCGCAAGCTCGATCTTTCGTCTCTTATCTGAAAGAGCAGGTTCGCTTGAATGCATGGGACGGTTTGGTTGCTGCCACGGACGGGGGTTAGTTCGACATGGGCTTCTGTCATTGCTCAGCGTTCATTCGGTACTGAGGAATGAGCCGATTCCACCGTTCGGTCTCTTTGTTAAGTAGCGCTCCTAAGACCTCAGCCTCTCCGCCTTCCGCCGTGATCCCAAGCGCAGCAAGCGAGCGGCGAACCTCCTCGGAGCGGACTGCGTGTGTAAGTTCCTCCGTCAGCCTCTGTACCACAGGTGCCGGTGTGCCAACTGGGGCGAAGATGCCGCACCAGGTCAGCACTTCATAGCCAGGCAGGTTCGCCGCATCCGCAAGCGGCGGCACGCCTGGAAAGAGGGGCGAGGCCGCAGAAGAAGTCACGGCCAATGGTCGGACGGCACCGGCCGCAATGTTGGCTCGCTGCGATGTGACCGAATCGATCATCATGTCCACCCGACCAGCTAGCAAGTCAGATGCTGCGGCGGAACTGCCTTTGTAGGGGACGTGCAGCAGCTCAATGCCCGCTCGTGCCACAAATAGTGCACTTGCTAAGTGAAGCGAAGTGCCCTTGCCCGCAGATGCATAGGTGTACCGCCGGGGGGCCTTCTTTGCCGCAGCCACCAACTGATCGACCGATGTCCAGGGACTCGTAGGCGGCACTACCAAGACGCTAGGCACGCTGGCCAAGAGCACAACCGGCGCCAAGTCCTTGCGGGCATCGTAGGGTACGCGAGGATAGAACCATTTATCGACTGCCAAACCGGTCGAATTGATCACGATGGTGTAGCCGTCTGGGGCAGCCTTTGTCGCGGCATCCGTCCCAATAAGACCGCCTGAGCCAGGCCGGTTGTCGACAGTGACAGGTTGCCCGATGGTTTCGCTCATCTTTTTCGATACCACACGGGCCACTGTGTCGACCGCGCCGCCAGGCGGAAAAGGCACGATCCAACGTATGGGGCGACTCGGATAGCCATCCGCAGATCTCGCGGCGCTAGTCGCTGATACCAGAGGTGCGGCAAGTGCGCCAGCGACGAAATCTCTGCGATTGATATGCGTCATTCATGTCTCCTTTAAAATTTTGATAACTTTCAGCGCCGCCTGTATCTCTCAAGCTTTTCTGGTACTGGTGCGACTCCACAGCCGGGACCGGGTGGGACATGGATCTCGAAGTCGCGTATCTCCAACTGGCGATCGCCCAGCGCGTCGGCGAGGATCTCCGGGCCTATAAGTTCGCAGCCAAAAGGCAAGGCTTGGAGTGTCGAAAAGACTTGCAGCGCGAAGCTGGTGCCTATCGCGGAATCGAGCATGGTGCCGCCATACACCGCAAGGCCGCCAGCCTCGGCGATGGCGGCAGCCTTGAGCGTCTCAGCGGCGCCGCCAAGGTTCACTACTTTGAGCGAAAGCACGTCCACACAAGATCTGGCAGTCAGCGACAAAATGGAATCGAGGCTATTGACACTTTCGTCGGCCATTAGCGCTACCGTGCCGGCCGCCCGAAGCCTGCGCAACCCTTCGATGTTCTGTCTCGCGATCGGTTGCTCGACTAAGTCGACCCCCACAGCAGATAGCTCGGGAAGCCAGCGTCTTGCTGTCGCCTCGTCCCAGGCCTGATTCAAATCGACGCGTATCGATGCTTCATCGCCCAGTCCTTGCTTGATAGCGGCGACGCGCCGGACATCATCCCGCGGTAAGCCAGCACCGATCTTGACCTTGAATAGCTTGTGCCTTCTTGCCGCCAACTGCTCACGGGCGGCTCGAATGTCTTCCTCGGCTACACCGCTTGCGAGAGTCCAAGCTACGGGAATGCTGTGCCGACAGGCACCGCCTAGCAGTTCGCCTACGCTGACGCCAAGACTTCGCGCTTTCAGGTCGCACAGGGCGGTCTCCAAAGCCGACTTTGCTGCCATATGCCCAATGGCGGCTCGCTGGAGCGTGTGGCGAGCGACTGTTAGGTTGGCGGCGTCCGTGCGTAGAAGTACTGGAGCAAAGTAGGCGTCGATCACTGCCTTGACGGACTCTGCGCAATCGGGTCCCCAAGTCGGACCACCAATGCTCGAAGCCTCACCGAACCCGCTCCACCCACCGGCCCTGACTTCCACGATCACATAGCTCTGCTGCGTTACCGCGGTGAAGGCCATTTGTAGCGGTCTGCGCGTCGGCACGTCAACGATGGTCGCTGTGACGGATTCAATTTCCAAGCAGGATGAGGACTTCATGCTGCAAATTGTTTCCATGCCGAACTCATCCGTCCAATGTTAAATTTCGATGAAATTGATCGATTGGAGAACTGAATGTTCGAACTTCGCCACCTCCGATACTTCGTCCAAGCCGCGCAACTGGAACATATGGGGCGGGCCGCGGCCGCTCTCCACATTTCGCAGTCTGCGCTCTCCCATCAAGTCATCCAGCTCGAGCAAGTCCTGGGCATCGCACTCTTTGATCGCGTCGGACGCACCGTGCATCTCACGCCTGCAGGTAGGCACTTCAAGGCGTATGCGCAGCACATCTTGAAGTCGGTAGAGGACGCCAGGAACTCCATGTACGAAATCGGCGCGCTGAATGCGGGGGAGCTTCACATTGGCGCGTTCCATACCTTCGCCGCATCGCTGCTGCCGCGCGCCGTCGCGCGCTTTCATCACCTCCATCCAAACGTGCGCATCGTTGTACTCGAAGGACACGCAGACAGGATTGAATCCGCTGTTGCAGACAGCGAGGTCGATTTCGGCGTGGGATTCGCTCCACTATCCCGCGCCAGCCTACGGTCTGACCCCCTCTTTGAAGATAAGCTGGCCTTGGTCGTACCACCTTCGCATCGGCTATTCGGACGCCGTAGGATTAGGCTGCGCGACCTTGACGCGGTGCCGCTCGCACTTCTGACCTCAAGGTTCTCGATGCGCCGACTGCTCGACGGAGCGATCGCTGGTGTACTCCGGTTAGACGTCCGACTTGAGATGGAATCGGTTCAAGCGCTTTTGAGAACCATCGCTGACTGCACCGAAATTGCTACTGTTCTACCTCACCGAGCGGTATCTGCGGAAAGCGGGCTTGGTGTCATCTCTATCGTCGAGCCTTCGATCTCACGATTGGCAGCTCTGCTCTGGCATAAAGATCGGATTCCGAGTCCTGCAGCTGTGGCTTTCGCGAACGAGATACGAAATCAAGCTGATAAGCAATGCTGAACGGAGATGGCACAACGCGAGTACGCGAATTTGTGGAAGGCAATTCTTGAAATGCCAGACTCCTACGGCTTCGCTTAGTGGTTATCCGTAAATAATATTAATGGCTGTTGGCACCTTGCGGAACGCGATGATCGCCGCGGCAAGGTGGTTGAGTGCAACGAAACTGCGCTCCAGTTTCTCGTAGCGCACGAGTAGCTTTTGGAAGCGGTTGAACCAACTGTGGCAGACCTCGACGACCCAGCGTCGAGCCTTCTTCTTGGGATCGCGGCGCTTGCGCTCTGCCTCCTGCCGGCGATCGACGACGTGAGGGATATAGCCATGCTCCTTGATTATCTCGAGTCCAGCGCGACTGCGGTATCCCGCGTCCGCGCACAGGTGTTTGCTGCGCCTGTGCGGCGGTTGCCGCCGAGTCACGACGATGGCCTCCAGAACCGCGTCCAGCATGGTGATGTCATTCACGTTGGCTGCGGTCACGATGAACGACAACGGGACGCCACGACCGTCCACCAACAGGTGCCGCTTGCTCCCCTTTTTTTCCCCGATCGGTCGGGTTGCGCCCGACCGCTTCCTGGGCCTTGGGCGCTTTGAACAGCGCCCCGTCGATGCTTTGCCATCGCCAGGCTATTCCCTCCATCTGGTCGCACTCGGCAAGCCCGGCCTTCCAGAGCGCTTCGAACACCCCAGCCTTCTCCCATTCAAGAAAACGCTTGTGCACGGCGCTCGCGCTGCCGAACCGCTCCTTGGGCAACGCCTTCCACTGGCAGCCCGTGCGAAGCACGTACATCACCGCCTCGAAGACCTGGCGCGCCGGCTTCGGCGGCCTTCCCGCGCCTGCCTTGCGCACATACCCCTTGTCATCGGGGCGAGTGCGCTTTGGAATGAGTGGCTCGACCCGTATCCAGAAGTCGTCCGTCACGACCCATGACTCAACTCGTTTGGATGTCATCGTCTCGTTCCAAGACCGCTGGGAATGCGGCTTGGACCGAGATTGTACTATTTACGGATAAGCTCTTAGTGGCTGGTACGCTCACTTGGTGAAGCTGATGATCCGCCACTGACCGCCAGGCACCAGACTAAACCATACTACAAGGACTTCCTCCATGGTCAATGGGCTTGCTTGGAAGTTGGCTGCTCCTCCTTGATCAACGGCTGTTTGACATTGGCTGTTGGTTGACTCCCGGCAGTTGAGGGTGCGGTGCGACAGAGAGCAGACTGCACATCTACAAACGGCCGTGTTGCGCATCGTGGCGCGGGCCCAGATACGAACCGCTCAGCCGGGCTTCATTCGCGGTACGGGATTGGGCGCGATTGCCGCCCCGCACGGTTTACCGAGTTCGCCAGCTGCCGGTCTAGTCAAGTGGCCACGATAGCCCTCACCTTATGATCTACAGCCAGGCAGGGGAACGAGTCAATGGTCACACTGCTTGCCTTCACCGTGTCGTGACGCTACACACGCTGCATCAATTAAGCGGCACCCGCCAAACGCCATCACGCCATCACGCCATCGGCCACGCTCCACTATGTCGGCGGAACGTAGTGCCTCCAGCGGGTCTGTCCATTTGCAAAAAGACTGCGTTGGCTCATGACTGGCACCTCACGGTCGAACGAGCCGAACGGAGATATCGGCTCCGTCTATCGAATGCGCGAGGGTGCGAGACAGTTCCCCAGCATCGGTGGTGTCTGACTGGCTGGCCCGGAACTGCCCCGTGACCGACTGGTGCCGATATGTTCCAGCCCGCGGGGGAGAACAATGAGACGACTTCATCTGCGATATGTAGCAATCGGCGACTGGGTGCGGTGCAACCGGGAGCACCCCTGTGACTGAGCTAGGTCAGCCAATTGACGGCCCTATTGTTCTCCCAATCTCCCACGACACGCCACCGCCTCGAACTGTGGCGGAAAGCTGCTGCCCTAACCGCTGCTCAATCACCGGCTTCCACGGCACCAGGCTGAAACCCATGCCGTCATCGAGCATCGCGTAGCGCCCGCTGGCGAGCATGACGCTGCGCCGGTAGATTCCAGCCACACGCTGCCCGTCGGCCACGGGCCGGTGCTCCAGGCCGGTATCGGCGGCAATGTCCTTCCCGGCCTGCGTCAATTCCCGGTTGCGCAGCGTGCCCAGTAGGTTGCGCGCCAGAATCACGCGCTGCCCGCGCCGCTCGGCCAGCCCCTGTTCGGCCAGGAAGTCGGCGCGCTGCTGCATCGCCTGCTTGGCCTCGCGGCCAAAGCCCAGGTCGCCCAGGCCCGAGCCACCGCCGATCAACTGCTGGTCGAGCCAGGTGGCGCCGATGACGCGCGCCTGCCGCTCGATGGGCAGGTGCGATTTCAGTTCCACGGCCACGCCGCCCAGGCGTTGCGCGTCGTACTGGCGGCCCCGCTCGGGCAGGTCGCCTGGCACCTTCCATAGCCCCTCGGCCACGCGCTCCACAATACCCGCCCGGCGCAGGGCTTCCAGCCGGCGGACATGGGCAGCCACGACCTCCTGCGGGTCGCGGCCCGGCACGGCTTGGCCCTGCGCCACCGCCAGATGATGATCGGCGCGGTACAGGCCATCGCTCGCCAGCGCGGCGATGTTCCTGTCGGCCGCGCGCACGTCGGCTGATCCCTTAACCTCCACCACGGCCCCGGTCGGGTAGTTCGCCAGCTCGTCGCGAGCGTTGAGTGCAACGTAGTGGGCCTTGCCGTCCACCCCGTCGATGACCAGATAGCCCCGGTCGCGCAGCTCGTCGGCCAGTCCCTTCGCGGCCACGCGGCCGAGAATGGTTCTGCCATCGTCGCTTGGCTCGAACACCGCCAGCTCACGCGGCTCGCCGCGCATGGCCCGCTGCATGGTGCGGATGATGTCGCCGCGCTCGCCCAGGGCGCGCAGAGTCTTTTCTGCATCAGCATGGACGGCCCAGGTGCCGGGCTGCGTCTCGTCGGCCAGGCCCAGGCGCTGCAAGCGTTGCAGGCGGCCGATCAGCAGCAGCCGCCGGCGTTGTAGCCGGGGTTCGTTGAGCCGTTCGACATGCACCAGTCCATCGTCGCCGGCCTCGCGCTTCAAGGTGCGATCCAGGCTCGTCCATCGCTCCTGTTCCACCTCGCGCCCCAAGGTCTGCTGGATCTCCAGCTCGGTGCGCGGCCCCAGCCATTCGGTCGCCAGTTCGGCGGCGCGATGGCGGAAGCCGTCGGCGATGTAGTCGCCCGCGATGATGAGGTCTTTGCCGGTGTCGTCGCGCCCGCGCACGACGATGTGCGTGTGCGGGTTGTCGGTGTTCAAGTGGTTCACGGCCACCCAATCGAGGCCCGTCCCAAGGTCGGCCTCCATGCGGCCCATGAGGTGCCGCGTGTAGGTGCGCAAGTCTTCCAGCTTCGCGCCATCCTCGGGCGAGAGGATGAAGCGGAAATGGTGCCGGTCGTCAGCGCAGCGTTCCTTGAAAGCATCGAGGTCGGCGGCGTCGGTCTGCGGCCCGTAGGCTTGGCCCGGCTCGCCGTCGCGCCCCACTCCGTCGCGCTCGATATAGCGAAGGTGCTTGGCGAGCGATTGCGGACTGGCCCGTTGGTGGTTCGCCAGCAAGGTCTTGATGGTCGCGCGCCGCGACATGGGTGTCAGCTTCGCCCCGGCGAAACGCGCCGCCGTATGGCCGCGCCCGAGGCGCGAGCCGGGCCGCTGGCCGGTGCCGCGCGCCGATGCCGGACGGCGCACCGTGGACTTTCCGCTGCTGGCCTTGCCCGCCTGCTTGAGCACCTCGGAAACGAAGCTCTGCCCTTGGCCCTTGCCCCGGTTCTTCGGGGCGCTGGGGCGCACGCGGAAATCGTCGTCGTGGCGGTCGCTCATGGCTGCACTCCCTGAAAGCTGTGGCGTGCCCCGGCGTGCGAAGCACGCGGGCTGCCCTGTCTTGGCGCGGGCCTCGCGCCACACGCGGCACGGCGACAAAGCCGCGCCGTGCCGCGCCACCCCCACGTGCAGACTGGCTTTCGACGCGGCCCGGTGCCGCGTCCTTTTGTCTTGCCTTCCGCCTTCGCCTCCCGCTCGCGCTCCCGGCAGCGGCGACCCGGTGGCGCTGTGCTGCTGGCAGCCAGCGCCCCGGCGAACGCGCCGATGGCCGCAGGCCCGGCGCTTTCGAGGCAAGACGCCTGCACGTTGGACGGCTGCGCCGAAGGCAGCGCGAAGTGCGGTGCGAATGCACCCGCACTGCACGCGCGACGACATGGCCTGCACCGAAACGTCGGCCAGCAGAACGACACGCCTGATGGCACGACCAGATGCACGGCAACGTGCAACGAGTCGGCAGCCATCACGGGCGTTTCTCCAGCCAGACCGGATGCGCGACGCCCATCGCGGCGGATGCGCTGACCGGCCCGAAATACCGGCTGTCGAACGACGCCGGGTTGGTCACACTGAGCAGGAACAGCTCGCCCGGCTGAAGCTGCCTGCACTGCGGCCAGGACGGCAGCGAACGGCCCAGCCGGTCGGCGGGCAGCACGGCGGCCGCAGGCACGCCGTCGATGCGGACGATGCCGCCAGCGATGCACACCTCCTGCGGCGCCATCGCGCCCACGCGCTTGAGCAGCGGCACGCGCGTCGGCAGGTAGCCGCGTTGCGCAGCCAGCGCGGCGGTGTCGGCGGGCAAGCGAGTCAAGACGATGCTGCCCACGCGCAATGACGGTGGTAGCAGACGGGGCAGCGAGCCGGTGCGCGGCTCGAGCGGATCGACGCGATACCAGCCGACCGCCACGCTGTCGGACGAGTTGTAGGTCAGGCGCGGCAGCGGATGCACGAAGGACGCCCAGGCCAGCGCAGCGAGGCCGCTGGCGGATAGGCCCGCCAGCACGAGGCGAGCGCGCAAACGTGCACGAGTACGCGAACGAGGCTGCATTGCCATCATCGTGGTCATGACAATTCCCTCCCGGTCCGCCAGGCGGTGTGCCGCTCGGCGGTGTATTCAGGCAGCGGCAGGCGCGCGGCAAGCCGGTTGGCGAGCGTGCGCCAGTACGCGGGCGAGACGGCGACAGGCGCGATGCCCAGCGCCTCGATGGCGTCGATGCGCTCCAGCACGGCGCGCACTTGCCCCTCGCCCTCGGCGTGCAGCAGCAGGCGCGCGCCCGGCTGCACGCCGGGGATGCGCTGCGCCACGTCCAGCGGTGTGCAGGCTTGCATCACCATGAGCTTCCAGCGCACGGTGCCGAAGTCGTTGGCCTGCCAACGGATGCGGCAGAACATCGCGTCCGGCAGGAACACCGCGCTGCGCCGCCAACGGTCGAGCTGGAGCGTGCGCGCGGGTTCACCAAAGCGCAGATAGAGCTTGAAACGGGCCTCGATGTAGGCCAGCGCCACGCGTGTCAGCGGCGCGCTGGCAGGCTGGCCGGAAGGCAATACGGGCGCAGCCGTGGCCGCGACGGCGGCAGGCGAAGCGGATGCGGTCATGGTGTGTTCTCCCTGCGGTGTTCTGGAAACTCCCGCACCAGCAACGCGCGCAGCAGGTCGGCCACCGTCACGCCCTGCGTGAAGGCTGAGACCTTGATGCGCGAGCGCATGGCGGGCGTGATGTCCAGGGTCAGGCGAGCCGTGTAGACATCGCCTTTCTGGAGGTCATCGGCACTGCCCTGGCGAATCCACGCCTCGGCGTGCGGATTCGCAGGCGGGCGCGCGCCGATGCCGACGCGCTTGCCCGTGCGTTTGCTGGCGGGGCTACTCATGTCGGCCACCGCAGCAGTTCGTCGACCAGAGCAGTGACTTCGCGCGCGGCGGCGCTGTCCGGCGCCGTCTCACGCGCGAGCCGGCCAGCGGCCACGCTGTCGGCGAACACGATGCGCTGATGCACTTCCGTGCGCAGCGCAGGAAGCGGCTGGTCGGCCAGCGCTCCGCGTGCTTCGCGCCCGATCACCGTGGTGCTGACGCGTCGGTTGATGACGAAGGCCGCGCGCAGCGCAGGCCGGAACACCTGCGCCTCTCGGATCAGTGCCACCATCTCGGCGCTGGCCCACAGGTCGTAGGGACTGGGCTGCACCGGGATCAGCACGCGCTCGGCCGCCAGCAGCGCGGAGCGCGCCAGCGCTGCGATCCTGGGTGGCCCATCGATGATGACGTGGTCGGCCCGCCTGGCGAGTTCTGGTGCTTCCTGGTGCAGCGTTTCGCGAGCGAGGCCCACGGCGCTGAACAGCCGTGGCAAGCCTTGCTGGCTTCTGCGCTGCGTCCAGTCCAGCGCGGAGCCCTGCGGGTCGGCATCCAACAGCACGACATGCTGGCCGCGGATCGCCAGTTCGCCGGCGATGTGGGTGGCGAGTGTGGTCTTGCCCACGCCGCCTTTCTGGTTAAGCAGCGCGACGATCATGGCCTGGCCCTCCGCATTGGAAAGCCCGGCTGTTGCCGCTGCCTTTGTGGCCGCGCGGCGGTTGTCCACCGAGGTGCGGCGCTTCTACTAAAAGTTAGAGCATTTAAGTTAGGGAAGTTAAGGGAGGCCGAAACCCGCGCCAGCATTGGCTTGGCGGGCGATGGACACGCCTGATAGCACGATAGTCCCACGCCTGATAGCACGAGACTTGGCACGCCTGATAGCACGAGCCCGTCCACAGGCTTCGCACCGTTTATCCCCGTGCCGTCTCCGGCACGGGCCGCACCGGGCGGAACGTCAGCAGCTCGGCCCCGTCCATCCGCTCGATGCCCAGGACGTAGCCGGGCAGCGACTGCCGCGCCACCAGCGCGCGCAGGTCGCAGGCGAAGTCGTAGGGCTTCGCTGTGCTGCCCGACTTGCGGTGCAAGTGACGGAAGTCGAACTGCCAGCCGCCGGGCTGGTGCCCGCCGTGCTTGCGCACCAGGCGGTACAGCCAGCGCTCGATGCCGCCCGTTAGCCGGAAATACCCCGCATCGATGGTCAGCACCAGTGCCGAATCCAGCACGCCGCCATAGAACCAGTCCGGCAGGATCAGCTCGATGCCCAGCGGCGTGCCGCGGACGTCGGCCAGCTCCTTCCACTCGTTGATCCACGAGAAGCGGTGCAGACGCCTTCCCGTGGTCTCGCGGATGGACGTGGCCACCGTGGTGGACTGCAGGCGATCCAGGGCCGCCTTGAGGCGCTGGTAGTCGCGCAGCGACGTACCGCGCCCGATGAAGCGCAGGATCTCGTAGGGCGTGGCCTGCATCAGCCGCGACGGGCGCAAGCCCACGTCGCGCGCCTCCACGATCTGGCTGGCCGCCCAGATCAGCACATCCGCATCCCAGATCGTGGCGATGCCGTGCTCTTGCGTGCCCTCCACGCGGATCGTCACGCCGCTGGCTTGGAAGTCGATCGGCGCCGTGCGCCGCGACTTCGCCAGCGAGAAGAACGGAAAGGCCATCAGGTCCTGGCTGTCGCGCGGCGCCATATCGCCCGGCAAGGCGCGGAACAGGTCGAGCTGTTCGCGTTCTTGCCTGACTGCCCCTGGAGGGCTGGACATGGCGAAGGCCACCCGCGCGCCAGAGATCAGCGCGCACGGCTGTCCGCCGCATGGTGCTCGGCGTACTCGGGATCGGAGGTGCTGTCGAAGCTGCGCTCGGCGGCCCAGGCGTCAAGGTCGGCCACGGCGTACATGACGCGGCGGCCGAACTTGCGGAACTTGGGGCCGCCACCCAGCACGCGCTGCTTCTCCAGCGTGCGCGGCGACAGGCGCAGATAGTCGGCGGCTTCGTCGTTGGTGAGATAGCGCTGCGGCTGCGCGGCAGCGGTCGAAGCGATTGCGGGAGCGGCGGCGGGCCGCAAAGGAGCAGGACGCATGGGGGGTACCTCCATAGCTTTCAAAGTTCCGGCCACACAGCGCAACCGGATGGAGGCAGTCTCAGAAAACGAAGCTCCGCTGCTCAGGGACGTTTTGCGTCCTCTTCAAAACGTCCCTTCTCAAGTGGGGGGAGCTGTGCTAGGCGGCGATAGCCGCCGCGCATCAGCGCATCGCCCCGGCGCGCCAGGCGGCGCACGCGGGCGCGCAGGTCGCCATCGGCATGCCAGTCGGTGGCCACAGCATCGGCACCGAACAGACCTTCGGCCATCTCGCGCAAGGACGCGCCCGCCAGGGTCGCGTCGAGCGCCTGCAGGGTGTGCAACTCCAGCAAGGCGGCGGGCGGTGGGCGGGGCCTTGCTGCATGCATGGATGCCGAGTCGCGCGCAGGCGCAGCACTGCCGCGACCTCCGCGATGGGCATAGGCGACCGCCATGCCGTCCTCCAGGCCGGGCGCCACCGCGAAGCGCGCGCAATGGCCGGGGCTATGGGCGATCAGCGCCAGCCCTTTGCCGTCATGCAGCAGTTGCTTGTGGCCGGGGATGTGCCAGAATGCGAAGGCCGCCGCATCGGGCGGCGGATCGGCGTCGGGATGGAGCTGCACCACGGCATCGTGGCCAGGCAGCCAGGCCGGATGCGCGTCGCGCGCATCCAGGACCGGGTTTTCCAGCAGGCGCAGGCCCCAGCGATGCGCCGCGTTTTGTGCGACCGGATGCATTGGTCGCCGGCGATGGTGGCGTAGCCAGTCGAGCCGGTAGTCGGGATGGCGGCGCAGGTACTCCCAGGCCAGGGCAAGGGTGTCCAGGCACAGGACATAGAGATACGCCGCAGTGGGATACCACTGCGCAAGGTGGTGCGGCTCGGCCATGACGCAAGCTTCCCTGGAATCGCAGGAAAGCCGTCACAGGCACACGCAAACGTCACCACATCAAACCAGCATCCAATCGTGAATAAGCTGGCAGATTGGTAACTTGCGTGTCAAGACGAAAAGCAATACTGTCCGTTGTGCGAATCGTCTGAATGCGACGGTGGCGCGCGAGGAAATGCCGCCTCCTGCGCCATCCACCGTGCCCCATGACGCGCGCTGCGTCATGGCTGGTTTCGCCAGAGTGTCACTGATTTGGTGAACAGTGCCGACTAAGGCCTGACAGGTCTGGAACAAGACCGAAATAGCCTCAATGCGCCCGGCTTGGCCGTGGCGCGAACGGCTCAATCGAAGATGGAACCGTTCTCCTGGGCCAGCCGGGTGTACTCCGACAGGGAGCGCGCCGCCCGGAAATACCGATCCCGCATCACGGGCTGCTGCCGCGGCCCGACGATGGACGCGAGGTCGGACAGCTTGATCTCGCCCAGCTCGGGCATGCCGATCCCCAGGTCGATCAAGCCATAGGCCGTGTCGCCATCGGCTGGGCTGAGCGAAGCCAGCAGCCAGGTGGCGTGCGCATCCGGGGTGAAGAGCCGCACGACGGGCTGCGGGTCGATGGCCTGGCCAGCGACACGAGCCGCGCCGTGGTCCAGCAGTTGCCTGCGCTCGTCCTCGGTGATGAGTCGGTCCACGGGTTACCCCCTCATTCGCACAAAGCCGCCGAAGCGTGAAAGCACAGAAACGTGTCGGCGGATTGGAGGAAAAACACGCAAGCGGCTTTGCGCTTCTGTGCGAAGCCGTGGATGCGGATTTCCGCAAAAGCACAAAAGCGGCAAGCCGGCATGAATGAACACTATAGATTGTAGCCCTATAGAGCGCAATCGACTGTCATCTTGGATTTTGGGGAGATCCAGGGTTGGCAGCGAAACATACATTGTCGGAGGCACTAAAGACCATCAGGAAAGCGCGTGGATTGAGCCAGGAGGCGTTCTCCGACGTGTCCAGCCGCACCTACATGAGCACGCTGGAGCGGGACATGAAAAGCCCGACGCTGAATAAGCTGGCCGAACTGTGCGAGGTCATGGAGGTCCACCCGCTCACGCTGCTGACGCTGGCCTATGCCGGTGACGACCTGCGGCAGGCCGACCAGCTGCTGGCGCAGGTGCGGCAGGAGCTGGAGACGGTGACGAAAAAGGGTGGCACGCCATAGCGTGTGCGCATGCGCTGGCAAGGCCGATCCGGCTCAGCCGGTTCGGCGGTATTCCAGGGGCGCCAAGCCTGCGCGGCGGGGATAGCCCGCAGGGCTTTCCCCCGGAGGCAAGCGAAGCGCGCAGCGCCGCAGGCGCGAAGGCGTGAGGGATTGGAGCCGAATGGCCGTGACGGCAAAGACGGCACGGGGCGCAGCCCGCAAAGCCCGGTGGCGCACCGCGCCGACACGCCAGGCCCAGACAACCACTGCAGACGCTGCCTCTAGACAGGAAGACCAGGAAGACACGGCCCGCCATGGGCCACGACCTGCTGCCGCCGCGTTGGGGGCGAACCCACAGCGCAGCGCCCCGCCGTGTGGCGGGGCGCTGCGGGCGGCGGTCACGCCGCCTGGGGCTTGCTGCGTGACCAGATCAGGTCGTGCGTGCCGTTCTCGCCCTCGATCAGGCGGGCGTAGACCGTGGCCGGGAACGAAGGATCGTCGAGTGTCACGGAGATGTACTCCCGCCCGGCTTCGCTGGTCTTCTTCCACGCCGCGCCGATGTCGTGACCGGCGGCCTGCAGGCGGAAGTCGGGGGCCTTCTCGTTGTCGCCCTTGTCGTTGGGAACCAGTTTGACCTTGACATTAAGCGTCAGGGTGCGAAGCGTGCCGGTGAAGCCGTCTTTGTCTGCGTTGAAGCTGCCGATGTTGGCCATGATGAAACTCCTTTTGGTGGAACAAGGTTCGCGCCCATCGCGTCCTTGTTGTGATCCGGCCGGCGGGGGACGGGCGGGCTGCACCGCTTGCGGTCGCAACGCAGTGGAGAGCCGGGAGGCGAAAAGAATTTGTCGCGCGAGGAATCTGCGCAGCAGAGGGGAAATTGTTTTCGCCGGCCGGTTGCAGCCATGAAGCCCGAGGCGCAGCCGCGCCACCGCCAGGATTCACAACAACACAAGGACGCCTTGGGCCGAACCGCACCGCAAGGAGACGGGGCCGGCTCGGCATCCCCGCACGAAGGCTGCGCCGGCTCGCCCACTAACGCGGGCCAGGTCACCCCCCCCGACGACAGGCGAGAACGCCCGCGCCGCACCTTGCGGCGCCGGTCTTGAGGCGTGGCGTGGAAACTCCATGGCGATGCCGGGCGGGGATGACGTGAACTGGCGTCAATCGTCCTTCGCGACGTGATGGGCAGGAACCGCCAGCGTTGAGGACAGCACGCATTTGCACAACCTGCCGCAGCAAGCGCCGGCGTGTTCGCCAGCGCCCCGTCCATCGCAGCGGGGCGCTGGCCCGGCCGATCCGGCGCATGCCGGTTCGGCGGTATCGAGGGACGCCAATCCATGCGCGGCGGGGAGAGTCCGCAGGACTGTCCCCCGGAGGCAAGCGAAGCGCGCAGCGCCGCAGGCGCGAAGGCGTGAGGGATGGAAGCCGAATGGCCGTGACAGCGAAGTCGGCACGGGGCGCAGCCCGAGAGCCCGACGGCACGTTGCGCCGGCACGCTCATGGTCGTCGAACTACGAACCGCCAACCACCATGAATCAATCAATTTACGCACAATATTGACATTTCATGCGCAACACAATAAATTCACGCACAACACAGCGAAACGAGGTGAATCATGGCGTTCCGAGCAGATGAAGCAGCACAAGCAGGATACGAAGAGGTGGAGAAGTACCTTGTCCCCCGCCCTCGGGATGCGGACGAATCGCAGCGCCTCCGGAGCAAAAGGGCGCTAGAAGACATCGTGACTGAACTCGGGCCGGTAGTTGACCGATACCCCTCATGGCACCCGCTGGTACGCAATCACGATGACCGCCATCCCGTTACCACCCCCAGCGATCGCTGCGGCTACAAGGGCCTCGATCACACGCGGTACTTCGCCCACGGATTCATCACCTGCCCCTATGGCGATGGCCAGAAGGTCCTGGATTCCGTGCTGGCCCTGCCTCGCCACCACGCCGCGTACATCACGGCAGAGAAGCTGGATGTGCAGTTCTACAGCGCGGAGGCAACCCCGATCCTGGTCAAGTGCAACTGGGAAGAGCCGTTGCCGATGGACAAGATGATCCCCCTGGCTATCGCTGTGCCCCTGATCTTGGAGAAAGAAGTTCCGTGCTGGACCTGGTCACAGGTCGCGGAGACCTGGGAGTCGATGCGTTCGTATTTCCTGGGCGCCCCTCACGGCGCCAGGTCATCGCTGTTTGTGAGCCAGGAGACCGGACAGGGGATCAAGAAGGTTTGGGAAACGCTGATCTACACGGGAATGTTTGGCCCGATCAAGGTGTGATCGGGCCCTCGCCATCGACCGACGCGCCAACGCCGCAACCGAGGCGGTAGCGAAGGCTGCGGCGTTCTGGCTGGTCTTCGGGGTTCAACACCGGGCGCGGCCACCGCCGCGCCCGGATTTTTGAATCCACCCGGCCCAGGTCGGAACGGCCTGGGCCGGGTGCTGGCGTCATTCCTTCGTCTCGATGATCCACCACACGGCCCGCGCCAGGGCGCGGCCCGTGATGGGGTGAACGTCCGTGAGGTCGGCGCGGGCCGTCCAGCCCGAGGGTGGACGGTAGCCGCGCACATCGCCCGCGCCGTGCCAGCGGCGGGCGCGCACCGTGCCCGGTGCATAGATCGCCGCCATCCGCGGGCGGCTCGTAGTGTCGGTGGTAAGCATGCGTCTGGCCCCTGCAAGCCAACGCCCCGGCCGGGGCGCTGGTCTGTATCGAGGGTCAAGCGGCCAACGCTTCGGCCGCTTCATCCACCACGGCGGGGGCTTCTTCCGGGCCTTCCTCCGGTGCGGCCTCCTGCGGCCCCTCGGCCTTGAAGATGGCAGGCATCCAGCCCGTGCCACCGGCCAACCGCTCGGCTTCACTGGCAATGTCAGCCTTCTTGAGCTTGCCCAGCCGGTTGACGTGATCCGGAGCGAACTCGCCCACGGCTTGCAGGATCGCGGCCTTCGGAACGTGCTCGAAGTAGCCTTCCGCGCTCGGCTTCCACCATGCGGCCATGTCGAGGCCCACGGCCTGCGCCAGTTCCGCGCCGGGCTGGTGCGGCGTGGCGCGCGGGGTTACCACGTCCACCGCCCCCGCCACGCACACGGCCAGCAGTTGGACCAGCTCGCCTTGCTCCATCGCCAGCAGCGCGGCGAACAGTGCGGCGCTGTCCTCGGGCAGCTTGTCGCCCCATGCTTGCTGCACCTCGCGCAGCGCCAGGGCGGCGGGTGATTCCGGCCAGTCCGGGGCCATGCCTTCCAGCCGGTCTTGCACGGTGAGGCGAACCCCCATCGGCATGTCGTGCCCGTAGTAGCGCCCCTGCAAGACGCTCTGCACCATGCCATGCACCAGCGCGGCCAGCGCCGCTTGCGGATGCCGGGCGACCTCGATTTGCAGCGCGGCGGTGCGGTGCGCGCTCAGGCGCTGCGCCAGCCGGTCGGAGACGGCGGGGGCCTGGGCCTGGGCTTCTTCCGTCGCTTCGTCTTCATCGTCGTTCGCGCCTTCACCCTCGGCAAAGCCTTGGCGCAGCTTCTCCAGCGTGCGCAGCGCCTTGGCCTCGGCCTCGCGCAGCAGCCCGCGATGGATCACGGCGTCCCCGTTGCGGTCGATGGTGACGATGGCACCGGCTGCGGCTTTCACACTCGCGCTGTAGCCCTGCAAGCCGTCTTCCAGCGCCTGCAACTGCTCGCCCGGGCGTTCGCCTTCTTCCTGCAAGGCTTCGGCCTTGTCTTCGTCGTCGGCGTCCATCGCCGCATCCACGGCAACGCCTGCGGCCTGCATCTTCTCTTGCAGCCGCTCGATGCGCTGCGCCTCGCGCTTGTTCGGCGTGCGCCGCTCCCTCGGGGCACGCTGGAAAGCTTGCAGGTCGGCATGGGTCATGGCGGGGGTGGCGTCCACCCAGGCCCAGCCCTCGGTGCGGATGGTGTCGGCCATGCCGGTCAGCTTCTCGCGCACCAGCGTTTCCAGCATCACAGTGCCGGACACATACACGCCCGCATCGCCTTCCGCGAACAGGTCGCGGCGGATGCCGCCGCCTGCGGCTTCGTAGGCGTCCAGCCCGACGAAGCGCACCAGCGGATGCGAGGCTCCAATCTCGCGCTCGGTCAGGCGCTCGCGCAGCGCGGACGGGTTGCGCTGCCACTGCGGCGCATCGTAGAACGCGGCCTCCTGCGCGGCATGGTCGTCGGTGATGGCAAGGGCCATCAACTGATCGAGCGTCACGGCATCGGCACGGTAGTCGTCCATCAGGCGCGGCGAGACGTTCGCCAGCTTCAAACGGCGCTGCACCACCAGCGGCGTTACGGAGAAATCCGCCGCAATGTCCTCGATGGGCCGGCCCTCGGCCACCAGGGCGGCGAAGGCCTCGAACTGGTCAGCCGGGTGCATGGCCTCTCGCTGCACGTTCTCGGTGAGGCTGGCAGTCCGTGCCGTGCCATCGGCCACCTGCAGGCAAGGCACGTTCCAATCCTTGGCGATGCGGTGCTTTTTCGCCAGCAGCTTGAGGGCCGCGAGGCGTCGGCCACCGGCCACCACCTCGTAATGCAGACCATCGGCGGCGGGGATCACGATCAGGTTTTGCAGCAGGCCCACGCGCTGGATGCTCGCGGCCAGCTCGGGGATGGACATGCGCGGGACGGTCTTGCGCACGTTGCGGCCCGTGGGGCGCAGCACCAGCCGCGACAGCGGCACCAGGATCATGTGCTTGCTCGGGTCGGCAGCTTGCAGCACGTTGGCGGCGCTGCTGGCTGCGGTGTGGACGGCTTGGGCTTCGGTGGTGGTAACGGCGTTCATGGTGAATCTCCAATCGAGTGAAACAAGGGAATGGAGGGGAACCGCCCCTCCGGCGGGGGGAACGGTTCAAGCCTTCAACTGGCGCATGCCATCGGCCAGCAGCCACAGGGCGCGGTTCAGGCGAATGTCGGAATCGATGCCCTGCACGGGGCGGGTCTGCTGCCTGCGGCCATTGGCAGCACGGCCGGACAATCCGCCCTTGGTCAGGTTCTCCTGCGTGCGGTTGAACACACTCCACAGGTCGGGGCGGCGATCGTCGAAGCGGCGCGGCATCAGGATTTGTGATTCCGTGACGGGCGCGGGCTTGGCTGGGTCGTCATACTTGAGGGCCAGCGCTGCGCGGGCGAACACTTGCGATTCGCCATCGTCTAAGGTGATGCTGCGCATCAGGTCGCGCGACTCCTTCACGCGGTCAAAGCCGTGCAGCACCTCGAAGGCGCCTTCGATGACTTGGCCCGCCACGTCGCCCTTGTGGTGCACCCGCACATCGGCCACGGTGTCGCCACACACAAGCCCATTGCTGCAAACGAATCTGAACTGGCCCGCCAGCATCTGGTAGCTGCTCGTGCCGTCGTGCGAGTTCAGCAGGATGACTTCGTTGGCCTCTGCGCCGTTGATCTGGCTGGCATGGCGCAGGCGAAGCATGTGTTTCGTGTGCTCGCGCTTGCCTTCATCGCGCACGCGGGTCTGGCACACCATGAAGGGCTGGAAACCCTCCTTGCGAAGATCGGTCAGCACAGCAGCCGTGGGGATGTAGCTGTAACGCTCGGAGCGGCTTTGGTGCGGGGCATCCGCGAAGATGGATGGAGCCACCCGGCGAATCTGGTCATCGGACAGCGGGGTGTCGCTGCGCAGCGCGGGGGAATGGGAGGCAAAACGGTTGGCAAGCATGGCGTTCTCCTAAACAAAATGGCTGTTGAAGAAAACCGCACACCGGATTCCTAGATTCGGAGCCCAGCCTGGTGGCTGTTCGGTGCGGTCGGCACGAAGAACCCGGTTGGCCTCGTTGCCACCGTCTTTCCTGAGTTCATCGCCCGCGACGGTCAGGAGCGCGCGAACGGGCGCCGTCAAGGAGACAAGCGCAGGGTTGGTGCGGCCCGCAGGCGCAGCCAAGGACACGGCCCTGCGCGCCTTGATGGCACACGGGAGCGGGCTACAGTCGCGAGCAAGGTGATGGAGTCAGGGAAGACGGCTGAACAAGGCAACGGCCCCTTCCACCGCCGACCGCACGGCAAGCGAAGCGCGCAGGCCCGAAGCTGGAAGCCGGGCCGGAGGCGTCAGCCGAGCGGAGCGAGGGAACGATGGAAGCCCGAGAGGGGCGAGACTCGCGCAGCGAGGCTCGATGCGCAGCACGACAGCGCGACCGGCCATGTTTCCTTGGCCGGGGACGCACGACCGTCCTACCATCCCTCTATGGAGGAAACCATCATCAATAACGACGACCCTTTGGAGCACATGCTCCGCCGCTCCAATGCCTTACAAGAACGGCTGGATGAACTACTGGGTGATGCCGAGTTCGATGGATCGCCCCGTGGCGAATCAGCCCTCGGCATGTGCTTGGTCGCCATGGAACATGCAGCGGCAATGCGAGCGTTGATGGCGTTGCGACTGCCCACGTCCGCCGTCGGCCTCATGCGCCTGCAGTTCGAGACCCTGACGCGGGCGATGTGGCTGCTCTACGCAGCCAGCGACGCAGCGATTGAAAAACTGCTGGCGCCACTGACGCTGCAAAGCGAACAGGCGGCTAAGAACCTGCCTGGCGCCAGCGAAATGATCGAACAGATCGGCAAGCGGGTCGGGCAAGGCGCGCCGGCAGCCGCTCACCAGATGCTGTCGCACTTCAAGGAGGTGACCTGGCACGCCATGAACTCATTCGTGCATGGCGGCATTCATCCGCTAAGGCGCAATGCCGAGGGCTTCCCGGTTGATCTTGCGCTACAGGTGCTGCGCAGCTCGAACGGTCTGACCACCATGACCGGCATGACGATGGCAGTCCTCACCGGCGACGAAGCCGTGGCCAAGCCGGTAAGCAAGATCCAGCCGGCCTTCGCCGATTGCTTGCCGGATCTGCTGAGACCGTGAACGGGGCATCTTGCGACGCCCCTTGTCCGGTTAGTGGACGATCCGGCCAGCGTGGCGCGCATCACGCGCGTAAGCGCTCAACCGCTTCTCCGCACGAAAGTGCAGATCGCGCTCGATCGGCAAACCAAGCCGACCGCGTACCGAAGCAAGTTCGGCCAAGCTGACCCAGCCCAGTTCAGGCATCCCCAGGCCGAGGTCGCACAGGCCAAAAGCGTGGTCGTAGTCGTCCGGGTCGATCTCAGTTAGCAGCCAGGTCGCGCCGGCATCCGGCGTGAACAGCTTGACCACGGGGGCCGGATCAAAGTCCGGGTTCTGCAAAGATTCGCGGCCGTTGGCCAGCTGCACCAAGCGCTGCTCGTCAGTGATGAATGTGTAGTCCATGGTGACCTCCTGGAAGGTAGTCGGGCGGAATTGCCCAGCCCTTCCGGGTCACGGCGCAGCACAAGCAGTCAAGGGGCAAAGACGGCCGCAGGCCGCAAGCGTGCACGGCACGCGCCGCCCTTGACGGCGAGCACGCCGTGGCACGATGAAGGGAACAGCAAACCGCCCCACCCTTCCGCAGTCCTGCCCTTGCAAGCGAAATTCGCGGACCCGCGAAGGCCGAAGTCGTCAGCGGTCAACGCCGGATGACCGCAACTCGACCCAAAGCGAGGGGCACAGAGCCCGCAAGCCCAGCGGCGGGACGCCCGGATGACTGCAACAAACAGTAAATGACATGGAGGCCCAAATGGAGCACAATGTAGCTACAACCAAGGCTTGAGGCATGCAATGGCAAGCAGCAGTGATGTCGTTCGCGCCCGAATTGACGGGCATATCAAAGAGGAGGCCACGAACGTGTTGGCAGGCATGGGGCTGTCCGTTTCAGACGCCATTCGGGTACTGCTCACGCGCATTGCAGCCGATAAGGCACTGCCCTTCGACATCAACCGTGCGCAGGCCCAGCCCATCCACAAGAAGCCCGGCGCTTCTGCCTGAAAACTCCAAGAACATCAAGGCCAGGGCTCGAACGCATGGATCGCATACAGCAACTCAACTACGAGAAAGACTTCCGCATCGCCTTCTTGGAATCCAAGGGGGATGGGTTTCAACGTCTCTTCGAGAAGCTGATGTCGAAGGCACACCCCAATGACTTTATGGCTTGCCGCCCCTGGGGCAACGTTGGGGATCGGAAGAACGACGGATACCTACCTTCCGCGCGAATCCTGTTCCAGAGCTACGCCCCCAACGAACTGACCGCGGCCGAGGCCATCAAGAAAATCAACGAGGACTTCGAAGGGGCTAAAGAGCACTGGGAAGACTATTTCGATGAGTGGACCTTCGTCCACAACGCACCCGATGGGCGTCTGGGTCCACACATCATCGAAGTCCTGGCCAAACTCGCGCAAGACAACCCGCAGATCAAGATCGGACACTGTGGGTACGAGGAGATGCTGGCGAAATTCCGTCAGTTAAGCCTTCAGGATCTCGAGTCCTGGTTCGGCCCCTCGTTGACGATGGAAGCAAATGTCAACTTGGGCTTCAGCGATCTGGCCGCTGTGCTCACTCACATCAGCATCACGCCCGTACCCACGGCGAGCGAGGTGAAGGACGTTTCGCGCGGAAAGATCGAGGCAAACCTTCTGTCCCAGGCTGTCGCCGACTTCCTGAAAATCGGCATGCAGAAGTCGCCGCTCGTTGCGCAGTTCTTCAATAGCTGGAAGAACCCCACCTACGGCGAGCAGATCGCGCAGGCGTTCAAGAGCGAATACGTGGGGCTGCGGGATGGAGTTCCGCAGCTCCATCCTGATGAAATATTCGGCCGCCTAGAAGTTTGGGCTGGGGGCACGACGAACACCACGCCCGCGCACAAGGCGGCCGTGTTGGCCGTCATGGCGTACCTGTTCGACAAGTGCGAGATTTTTGAAGATGCTCAAGCGATGGGGATTGCATGATCCTGCCATCCAAGCATCTGCCGCAGGATCGTGCGCTATTGACCGTCGGCGCGCATGTTCTGACGTTCCTCGCACGGCCCAAGACTGTCTCCGCGCTTTGGGAGGAATTGAACAAGCATGACGTCGGCTTGGCGGCAACGCCCCGGCGCATTACTTACGACTGGTTCTTGCTCGCCCTCGACCTCCTCTATGCCCTTGGAGCCATCGAACTCGAAAGCGGCCTTGTGGCAAGGAGGGCAGCGTGATTCATCACATCTTCAGCACGCTGCCTAGCTTCAAGAATCTTGGAGATCTGAAGCCTGGCCTGAATGTACTGCTCGCCCAAAAAACCGAGGGGGCAACCAGCAAGCAAACGCGCAATCGCGCCGGCAAAACCAGCTTCGTTGAGCTGGTGCATTTCCTGCTCGGTGCCGAAGCTGGCCCGGAGTCGATTTTCCGCACTGCGGAACTGGCCGAACACACCTTCGGCATGGACTTCGATCTGAAGTCGGAACGGGCGGTGGTCGAGCGCAGCGGCAGTTCCAAAGCTAAAATCTTCGTGACTGTTCCGCCTGCCGCGAAGGTCAAGTTCTCGGCCACCGAGTGGTGTACGTTCCTCGGCGAACAAATGTTCGGTCTGAGCAGCCTTGAAGCTGCTGGTAGCAAGCCGCCTTCGTTCCGGTCACTGTTTGCGTACTTTGTGCGCCGACAGGCGAGCGGCGCTTTCATGACGCCGGAAAAGCAGGCCACGATGCAAGGAACCGGCGACATGCAGATGGCGCTGATGTTCTTGCTCGGACTGGACTGGCAGATTGCCCGGGATTGGCAGGCTGTCCGCGATCGGGAAAAGACTCTCGAAGAGCTGAAGAAGGCGGCCGGGAACGGCGCATTCGGTTCAATCATCGGCAAGGCCGCCGACTTGCGCACGGAGCTGACCATTCAAGAAGCCCGACTCAAGAAGCTTCACGCAGAAGTTGAGACTTTTCAGGTCTTGCCAGAGTACCGGGAACTGGAAGTCGAAAGCGCCAGTTTGACTCGCCAACTCAACGAGTTGGCCAACGCCAATACCATCGACTTCTCAGCTATCCGTGATCTGGAAAGCGCACTGGCCTCGGAGGTTCCGCCAGACCATGAAGACCTCCAGGCGGTCTATCAAGAGGCAGGCATTGTGCTGCCCGGCTTGGTCAAGCGCCGCTACGAGGACGTGAAGAGCTTTCATGAATCGGTGGTGCGCAATCGCAAGGACTATCTGTCCAGCGAACTCGAAGCTGCGAAGCTGCGTATCGAGCTGCGCGATAGCAAGAAAGCTCAGTTTGACCAGAGGCGTGGCGAAATCCTGGGCATTCTCAGGAGCCACGGTGCGCTCGAACAGTTCCTCAAGCTGCAAGGCGAACTGGGGCGACTTGAGGCTGAAGTGGAATCGCTGCGGCAACGCTTCGAAGCCGCAGAGCAGCTTGAAGGCACTAAGAACGAGTTGGAGATTGAGCGCAACCGCCTCACGATCCGCTTGCGGCGCGACTTCGCCGAACAGAAGGACAGACTGGCAGAGGCCATCGTCGCCTTCGAGGAAACCTCTCAACGCCTGTATGAGTCGGCCGGCAGCATGACGGTCGATGAAACGTCGAATGGACCGATCTTCAAGTTTCCGATGCAGGGCGAGCGCAGCAAGGGCATCAAGAACATGCAGATCTTCTGCTTCGACATGATGCTTATGCGCTTGTGCGCCAAGCGCCAGATGGGGCCGGGATTTCTGATCCATGACAGCCATCTGTTCGATGGCGTTGACGGACGCCAGGTCATCAGTGCATTGCGTCTTGGCTCAGAGATCGCGCAAGAGCTTGGTTTTCAATACATCGTGACGATGAACGAAGACGATGCCTTCAAGGAGACCATAGATGGCTTCGACCTCAACAAGTATGTACTCCCCACGCGCTTGACCGACGCCACGGAGGACGGCGGGCTGTTTGGTATCAGATTTGGATGAGTGAGCAGAACGCATGATCGGACACAGAACCCGCTACTCGTTTGCGCAATTCCTCGAACTGCAGGAGCCCATGATTTCCATCGTGCTCCTGAGCAAGTACGGCGTGCAGCACCTTTCGTTCTCTCGAGAGCAACTGCTGTACGAACTGCTGAACATACTGCGCGATCTCGATGACCACATCATCATGCAGGTGCTCGCCGAGGTAGTGGCGACCCAAGGCGATCTGCGAACGAGGGTCAATCCGAAGTATCGGTTCGAAGAGCGAATACGCGATCTGAAGCAGTGCCTACTACTGGACGGCTACATCATCCAAGACGAGAGGCTGGTCCAGACCGACCCGTCGATTTCCGATGCCGCGCCGCTGGAGGATGACCTGATCGACGCCCTACAGAACTCGGGGGCTCCTCGTGCGCAGGAGATCATCGCAAAAATCAACGATTCGGCCAGCGCATTCCGGGCGACACCACCCGACTACAACGCATCACTCGTGAATGCCCGCGTGGCGCTAGAGACGTTGGCAGGTGATGTAGCTGCCGACGTTGCATCGCGGTCGCAAGGCCACGCGACCTACAACCCCTCGAAGTGGGGCGAGGTGCTGTTGTTCCTGCGCACGAGTGGCGAGATCACGACCGAGGAGGAAAGAGGACTCGCCGGCGTATTCGGTTTCCTGAGTCCTGGCGCTCATCGCCCGGTGGGCATTCCGGAAGATCAGATGACACGGCTCGGCCGCTCCTTCGCGCTCAATATGTGCTGGTTCCTGCTCAAGAACCATCTCCTGCGAATCCGACAGCCTTGAACACACTTACTCGATCGCGCAAGGAACGACGACATGCCGTTTGAGATCAGGTCGTGGGAAGCGATTGTCGAGAACTACGGTTGCACAATTCTCCTCGGCAACGGTGCCAGCATTTCCGTCAGTCCGAGCTTTTCGTATGCATCGCTGCTTCAACACGCTGCTGAGCACAACTTGCTTCCCGAGGACGCTCAGCAGTTGTTCAAGTTCTTCCAGACCAACGACTTCGAACTAGTTCTTCGGATCGTCTGGCAGGCGTCGAACGTCAACCGTTCGCTACGAATACCGGATGAGCGGACCCATGCCGCCTACGTCGCTCTTAGGGACTGTCTCATCCAAACGGTCCGCAACATTCACCCGGAGCATGGTGCGGTAAGCGCCCACCTGCCAAGCATTTATCAATTCCTGAAGCGATTCAGTACCGTCATCTCGCTCAACTACGACCTGGTTGTGTACTGGGCTATGACCTACGGGTTGGACATCGACGACCAGCATGCGTTCAAGGACTGCTTTGTGGGAGGCGGTGCCTTCGACGATGACTGGCAGCGATTCAGGCAACCGATCCGAGGAGATCGTTCAACCTCGCTCGTTTTCTATCCGCATGGCAGTTTGGTGTTGTGTCGAAACTTGGTCGAACAGGAGCGCAAGATCCATAACCTTCAGGGCGGTTTGCTGGAGGCTGTCCTGCAACGCTGGCAGGACGGAGAGGTCGTTCCTTTGTTCGTGAGCGAAGGAACATGGCCACAAAAAGTTGCCTCCATCCAGAACAGCTACTACCTCTCCACCGTCTACAGAGAGGTTCTGAAATCGCACCGGGAAACGCTAGTGGTCTACGGCTGGGGCTTCGCGGACCAAGACATCCACCTCCTTCAGCGCATGAAGGACACGGGTATAAATCGTGTAGCGGTATCAGTATTCCGAGGCGATCAGGCGTACTGCAACCGGGTCTTCCAGATGATCCATGATGTATTGGGAGCGCATGTCGAAGTGGAATTCTTCGACAGCGAAAGTCCCGGTTGCTGGACCCACCCGACCCACCAAGAACCACGCCCTGCCGTATAGCGCGCGGCGCAACCCCTCTATGTCATCAATGCTGGACAGGTTCTATGAGCGGTCCGCTCATCTAATTGCCTTGCTGAACAGCAATCCAGCCGAGGCCGTGAAACAGGCCCGAGAGATCAATCTCGATCTCGATACAGATGAGCGATTCAACCTGATGGGCCTACGCGCAGCGATCCTGGTCGATGGCGGCACGTTGACTCACCAGCAGGACGCGATTGAAGAAGGGCTCGCGCTGTTTCGTGAACTCCACAGCTCATTTCCAATTGCTGACGTCACGTATAACTTGGCCAATGGGCTGGTCGCCGCGACAGGTTTCCCACCTCGCAATGCAAATTGGTTGAACCATCAGGAGCTAACTAGAGAGCGACGCGCAGAAGCACGACGATGTTTCTGGAAAGTAGCTCAGGATCCGGATGCCGATTCAGCGCTGCGAACTCAAGCTTGGACGAATCTCGCCAACCAGTTCAGCGGCAGCTATCGGCTTGGCGAAGCCCATGATGGATGGCTTGCTGCACTAGAAATTGATCCAGAGAACGGAGTTGCAGCAAGCTCAGCGGCCCGTAGTTTGCTTTGGCTCTATGAGCGAGGTGGGTGCTCAGAACTCACGCGTGTCGAGGCGATTTTGTTGGCCAAGATCGCGGACCGGCATAGGGATCGAGTCATCCAATACGCCGGCGTGCAGGCCGCGGAGCAGATCGCCGCGTTCGCAAGCAAATTGGGAGATGCGCCACCGCGATCACCGCATCAAGATCCATTCATCAGGTGGGTCGAGCGTGAACGCCTGACGCTTGCGCCCGTCGTCGAGCTCATCGATCCCAACTTGGGCAAGTTGGACTGGCTCATGCTGCCCGGAATTCTGGAGCGAGAGTCAGTTGCAGTCGGGATGCCTCTGCCCGTGTTCGCCATGTTCAACATGCTGAAGAGCGACTTCATACTCGCGCGCGACTTGTTATGGCGGGCTAGCGATGAAAACGCGTGGCCTGCGACAGGGCGATTTGGGGACACTCTCGACTATGCTACCTATGGCCCTGATGCGTCTGCCCTCATCTTGGCACATCGCACGGCGCTCGACTTGCTCGACAAGATCGCCGTAACAGCGAACCATTACTTCGAGCTTGGGCAATCGCCTGACAAGGTCTACTTCGGGAAATTGTGGCGCGGAAAACCTGACAAGACCACCGGCGCGCACCCACTTGCCGAAGAGGTGGAGAAGGCAATTCGGGGGGGCGCCAGTGCCCTCTATGGCCTTGTAGAGCTTGCCGAGGACTATGACAACAGCGCGGGAATTTTGCGTTCTCAAAAGCACCTCCGCAACGCAGGCACGCACCGATTCGTGGTACTGCATGACATTGGCGATCCAGCGAACAGCAGGCAAGCGCCGGAAATCGAGCATCACCGAAGGGAACCATTTACACAGGAAGTACTGCGTGCTTTGCGTGTTGCCAGGTCGGCCATCCAAATGCTTGCACTTTCGATTTCGCAGCATGAACAAGGTTTGGCACAGCGGGCAGGCGGCCTTGTTGGATCACTGATCGTCCCCGACCACGACTGGATTCGTGGGCGCGACGACGAAACTTAGATCCATTCTTGTCCTTACCCTTATGGTGAAACGGCAGCTGCTTTCACGGTGCCGTCCAGCTTGCGGTGAATCAGCGATATCAGGGTCAGGATGTCCAGTGCATCTTGTTCGGACATGGGCCAATTCGTCTTGGGTGCATGCGCCAGCGGATTGCGCACGGCGCCGAACAGGCCGATCAGCAAGTTGGCAAAGCCTTTCTGCTCGCTCTTCTCAGACTCCGTGGTGAGCGGCCCCAAGGCCAGGACCGGCTGCTGGCCTGCGAATGCTTTGTTCACCAGGTCAGCGCCGTCGCCGTTCAGACCTGACAGCAGGCGAATCCTCTCTGCAACGCCTTTTGTTGCCTCAAAGACAGCATGGAAATAGTTTTCGTCCAGCAACTCTGCGCGGCAGTAGTTCAGCACTTCCGCGTGCACGATGCGGCTTTCCAGCGCGGCCTTAAGTCGTCCCGCGCGGGCGCGTGCAGCGTCGAGCGTTGTAGCCTTGTCGGCGTGCGCGACCTTGCCATCCTCGCGCACGTAAAAACCCGAGAAGGCTAGGACGACGTTAAGTTCGTCGCGCCGCCACGCAAACGTCGCAGGGCCACGGGCGTAGTTGACTGGGTTCATCGCCCGGTTGACGAACATGATGAGATGGTTGCCGAACTCATGCTGGTTCTGCGCACCAGCCAGCGCATTGAACAGCCGCTTCCACTTCGTCATGCCGGGCGAGGTGTCCGCAATCTCGATCTCCTGCAACAGGCGCTCGATCTGCGTACCGCTCAAGCCGCGCTCAGTATCGGCGAGAACACGACAGGCAGCTTCCAAGTGCTGTGAGCTGAACGGTGGAATTCGTGTCATGAGTTCTTCTCGGCAGGCCCTCAAGCCCATTCAAGTGCGATGATGATCGCCTGTCCCTCGGTGCCGACCTCCACGAACAGGGCGTGTTCGTAGCCAAGCTGCCGCTTGTAGCCTTGAAGTTTCCGAAGATCGATCTGTCGGTTAACGCGGCTCGTTGATTTCTTGAACTCCAAGACCAGATGGTTCTCCTTCGTTCCACGCCGATGCACGATCACATCTGGAAATACGGTCTTCGCCTCATCATCCTCGCTGTCCGGGTAAAGCTCCAGATGCCCAAGCCTTTTCGGCTCTATGCCATCCCGGTTGTATTCGCAATCGACAGTCCAATCAGGAAAATGACACTGGAGATACATGGCGAAGCGAAAGGTGATGGATCGTTCATTGGCGTCGATGCCGAGCAAGTCATGGTCATTGACCAGTAGCTCGGACAGTGCGTGTACCACCGCATCGCCAGGTGGATGATGCTTGAGGTACGCAATTTGAGCTGCAGTCAGTGCCATGCGATGCCCGCCTACTGAACATCCACATCAAAGGACGCGTGCACGGATCGAAACGTCGTCAGGATTTTCCGCCTGGCTTCGTCCAGTTCGACGGCAACGCGCTCTGTGAGCTCGAACGTGGGGCAGTTCGGTTGACCGCATCCGCAGTGCTTGATCTCTCCTTCCTTGAGCCGGGTCACAAAGATGCGGCGCAGTTCATCGACCTGACGAACAACGTTTGCAAGCACCGCCTGGATACGTTGATCCTGAAGATGGTGGATCGAAGGGATACGCCTGATCTCGTCGCCCTCGCGCGTCCGCCACACGCCAGTGTTGAGTGCGCCAATGGTGTCTTCGACCGCCTGCTGAAAGGCAGGCAAAGAGCTTTCCTGCTGAAACGGCGTGCGAAAGGCCGGACGATCAAACACGGCCGCCATCAATTGCAGCGCATCAGCGTCCGAAAGGTCAGGAAAGTCGTCCACGAACTTTCGGATCTCCGCTTCAGCATCGGGAAATTCGATGCCCTGGACGAAGCGATGCAGCAGGTACTCGGCACGAAGCCGCAGGTTTTCCTCGAACTCCACTCCTGACCATATCGTCACATGCGCAACTCCCAGGGAAGCTGCGGCTTGCTCAATCCGTATTCGGCTTGCGTCTGAAACGGCGCCACGAGAGACGAACTTGAAGGCATCTGGCGCCCCGCCTATTGCCTTGACCGCCTTGCCCATGTCGGCCTCGGCTTTCGCCAACGTCAACGTTCCCCGGTTCGCGCATTGGATGATGGTCTTGCGTGCCGGCTGGTCATCGAATGGCTCGATACCGGAGATGTCCCGCCCTTGGTCGCCTCCCGATTGGCCGTGCCAAACGAGGCCGCGCCAGCCAACGCGCACGTGGTACGCAAAGACCAAGCGCTCAAACTGGAGGCCGCTGTAGTCCTCAAAATGAATCGGAGAAACCGTTACCGTCGCCATGCTCTCCCCCTCTTCCCTCGGCTATTTGTCTTCAGTACGCCTCACTACGCTCCTGAGAGTTTCCGCGATAGCCCATGAAAGACACGATATCGTCACGCGGCGGCAATCCATGCATCGCCGAACAATCACGGAGTTCGACATGGAGAATAACCCGTTAGGAAAAATCGACCTGGACACGGACCTGGCGATGCGCCCGCAACCGGCATCCCTCCCCTTGCCAGGCTCGAACGCCTACGGGGATCTTCCGCAGTTCCCCAAACACGGCGCTCTGCCATTTCGGCGCACCATCCGCCGCCACGAGTTGCGTCAGATCGTCCCCTTGGCCGAAACGACAATCTACGAAATGGAGCGCCGCGGTGAGTTTCCGCGGCGCTTCAATCTGACGCCACGCTGCGTGGTGTGGGACCTGGCCGAGGTGGAGGCCTGGATCGAGAAGCGCAAGCAAGCCCCTCGCATCAGCGCCGGCAAGCCGGATGTCCACCTACGAAAAACCCGCCCTGTTCGGGCGGGTTCCAGTCAAAGATGAGGCTGGCGGCAGCCTCATCCAACGAGAGCTTCCAACCCCTTGGAAGCCGAACCCGATAGCCGCTGCCCTTCCTTGGCAACATTGACCTGGAGAGCCACGCGCGCCACCTCCAGAACGTCCAAAGCCAGCGAGTAGCTGCCCTTGGCCTGCAGCCAGGCCAACACATCCGCCAGGTGCCAGATCGACGCACTGCCCTCATGCACCGGCGCCGGGAAGCTGCCCGGGTGGGCCAGCATCAGCTTGCGCATGTTCTGCCGCGACACGCCGACGATGTCGGCCACATCGGTCAGCCCGACCAAATCCGGCGCAACCTCGATCAGCCTGGCCAACGGTACGGCGCGCCGCACGTCGGCCAGCGCGCTGCGCACAGCCGCGTCCGCACTGTCCGCCTCGCGGGTGAATTCCAGCGCGAGCCGCCCCGGCTGCCCGATGCCGACCAGAGCATCGTCGCAGCCGGCTTCGCCCAGGCGCTCGACCAGCCCATCCGGGTCACTGTCATCATCGGCAAGCTGGTATTTCAGGGTGAAGGTGTATTCCATCGCGCTATTCCTCGGCACCGTCGGCCGCCTCCTGCTGCTTGCGGTGCGTGGTGCAGTTGTCCACGACGCGCCGCAAGGCGCGCGCGTGGTTCCCTGGGTTCTTCGGCGTGCTCCACACGCTGGTGACACAGAACTCGCCGCAACGACACTCCGCGTCGTTGTACGGACAGTAAACCCGCCCCCAGGCGTGGCTGCCGCCGACTTCCACGCGCCAACCCTGCCCTTCGGCATGCCTGAGTGCTTCCTCGACCTCTTTCTTCGGATGAGAGGAACGGGCCATCAAGAATCTCCAGTATGGGAATGATTGGATAGGTTGTCAAGTGACAACCTATCCACTGCTTCAGGCCATTGCACTCAACACCGGCACGACGACGTTGTCGGGCATCAGCTTTGGCACGTAGGTCTGCCCGTCGATCCAGGCATCGACCATGCTGGCCCACTCCTGCAGCATGTGGCGCCGCTGCTCGGCGTACTCGGCCTTGTTGTAGATCGAGCGCGAGGAACGCCCCTCCTCGTGCGCAAGGCACTTCTCGATCCAGTCGCGGTTGAACCCGATCTCATTAAGCAGCGTCGAGCCCGTGCGGCGCAGATCGTGGACGGTGAACGGCTCCAGCGGCAGGCCTGCAGCCTTGGCCCGCTGCGCCACGATCTGCGTGACCCGGTTGAGGGTCGCGTGGGACATGCAGCGGTCGGAGTCGTAGCGCGACGGCAGCACGAACTTCGAGCCGGCCGCGCAGGTGTGCAACGCCACCAGGATGTCCAACGCCTGGCGCGACAGGTAGACCACATGCGGGTTGCGCCCCTTCATCCGCTGCTTCGGAATGGTCCAGGTCGCGTTCTCGAAATCGACCTCGTCCCAGGTGGCCTCGATCAGCTCGCTCTTGCGCACCAGCGTCAGCAGGACCATGCGCAGCGCCAGACGGATGGTCGGATAGGTGGCCACCGACTCCATCTGCCGCGACATCAGGCGGATCTCCAGCGGTGACAAAGCACGGTCCTTCGGTACGAAGGTCGCAATCGAGGCTGCGCCCACATCGGCCGCCGGGTTGTCCACCTTCTCCCCATGTAGGATGGCAAAGGCATAGACCTGCTTCACGATGTCGCGGACGTGCACTGCGGTGGCTGGCGCCCCGCGCCCCTTCACCTTGCCGCACAAGGCGCGCAAGTCATCAGCGGTGATTTCGTTGAGCAGGCGGTTTTGGAAGGCCGGCAGGATGTCCCGATCGACGATGCTCTTACGCATCGCTCGCGTGCTATCGGCCATCCTGGCGCCGGCCAGCCATTGGGCCGTCATGTCGCCAAAGTTCTTGGCGGCGGTCAGGCGGCGCTTCTCGCGCTGCTTCTCGTGGGCCGGAGACTTGCCCTGGGCGACGGCCTTCTTGGCATCCAGCAGCTTTTCGCGGGCCATCGCCAGCGAAATACCCGCCGGCCCATAGCGGCCAATGGTCAGGGTCTCACGGCGGCCGTTGAGACGGTAATCGAAGCGGAACGTGACGGTACCGGTGGGCGATACCGTCACGTACATCCCATCCCGGTCAGAAGCCTTATAAGTCAAGGACTTAGGCTTCAAATTACGCAGTGCGGTGTCGGTAAGCATCGAGGTTTTTCCTCCTGTTCATGACGGCTTTTACCGTCAGGGGTCAGGAGACCTGCTGATGCCCGGAAAGCCGCATGAAACAAGCTTTCCAGAGGAGTGATTTACCGTCAAAGACCGATTTGGTCTCGATAGTCAACAAGGAGGTCTTAATCCGACCTCCGGTTTCTACCGTCACCTCTACCGTCAATCCGTTTCGCTGCCCGGCGATAGCTGCCGATAGCTGCCGCGACGTATTTCCTTTGAAATCAACACGTTACGGCGGATTTTCGATAGGTAGCGATAGTCCCCGAAGGACCTGATTTCACTCCCACTCGATCGTCGCAGGTGGCTTGCTGCTCACGTCATAAGTCACGCGGTTGATGCCACGCACCTCGTTGATGATACGGCTGCTGACCTTTTTAAGCAGCGCGTACGGCAGCTCGGCCCAG
>Ga0209066_10000281_pt1 | contig 76884 bp, 78 predicted proteins | sample All_14_2_FD_187198 | JGI IMG/M metagenome (GOLD analysis project Ga0209066, IMG submission 187198) | Freshwater microbial communities in response to fracking from Pennsylvania, USA - Allegheny Zone_MetaG_DW_15 (SPAdes) (version 2) ...
GGTGATGTAGCAGTATTTATCGATGGTCGTGGCCACCACCATGCCGCCGTTTTCACGGTACCATGCAGGGTAATCCGTGCCGCCGCCAAAGAAGGAAATGCGGAAAGGGGTGCGGGTGATGATCATGGGGTGTCAAAACCTATGGCAAGGTGTAAAATTCTTTAGCCGTTTGATCGTATTACGTACTAAGAACGGCCTGTGGTTGGATACTGAAAATATCCTGCTTTGTCCATCTGGGAATAAAATTATGAAAAATATAAAACCCGCCGCGTTCTTCTGTCTGCGTATTGCTGTGATGCTGGGCGCGTTGGCACTGGTGTTTACCCATGTGAAACTGGCTGATATCGGCGCTATTCTGGTGCAAACGCCTTTATGGGTGCTGGCGGCGGCGGCAGCGCTTATTCATCTGACGCAGTTGGCTGCGGCGTTGCGTATGAAGTTTTATCTGGGCGAGGCTGGCATAACACTACCGCTGCGCGTGGCCGTGCTGATGCAATATGTGGGCGAACTTTATGGCGCTGCATCCCCCGGTGGGGCAGGCGGGGACATTTATAAAACATGGTGGCTCAAACGCTATGCACAGGGGCGCGTGCTCAGTATGGCCAAAATTATGGTGTCTGCCCGCCTCAATGGGGTATGGGCTCTGGGCGTGGTTGCGTGTGTACTGGTGCTTATGGCGCCTGCGCCTGCCGTTATACCGCATCTGCCATTACTCGCTTTGGCGGCTTTGTTTGTGGGCACTGTGGGTTATGTGGCCATTGCGCGTTTTGCCTTGGGTGAGCCATTGAAGCGGCAGGCCATGGCGGGCGGTTATTCCCTATTGCTTCAGGTGGCGCTGGCATTGGCTGTGTGGTGTATTTGTATCGGCATGAATTTGGGGCAGGACGCGCTGGCTTATGTGGTGCTCTGTCTTGTTTCAACCATCATTGCTTTGCTGCCCATTTCGGTGGGTGGCATGGGCGTGCGTGAGCTGACGGTGCTTTATGGCAGCCGCATGTTGGGCATACAGGAAGACCACGGCGTGAGCATTGCACTGATGGTGACTGTCATTAGCCTTACGGTGCCTTTAGCGGGTGCTATTATTCAAAGCGTCTGGAAGCATAAACAGGCAGCGACCGTATAATTTACGCGCGTTCTTTTTCAAAGCTGTTGAGCAGTGTTTCAAGGGCTTGGCGCTGGCGCGCATCAAGCTGACGAAAACGCAGCAACATTACGCGTTCTTCAGGTGACATGGCGGGCGCATAGCCTGATAAATCCTCAGGTTCTATCTGGAAGGTGCGGCAGATTTTAAGCAGCAATTTTTCTGATAGCGGAGTCTGCCCGCGTTCAATTGCGTGTAACGTTTCCTCTGGCTCGTTCAGGGCCTTGGCCATCTGTGCTACATCAAGACCAACAAGGCGGCGGATGGATTGCAGCGGGTGGCGTGCGGGGGTTGTATTGTGGTGGTCATTGGATGGGCGCATGAAAGGCGTTGTGTTGCCGGTAGCGGGTACAGCGCCAATACCAAAAACATCGGCACCGCAGCCAAAATAATCGGCCAGCGCCAACGCGGTTTTATAGCCCAGTTCATTCGGGACGCCGCGCGTCAGATATTGCTGGATATAGGCATGGTTTTTGCCAATAGCACGCGAGACGCTCGCCATATCGGCGCCGCGATCCTCGATCAGGCGGCGGAGGGCCGCCCTGATTTTATCCTGTGCTATCGTTTTCATGCGTAGGAACTTACCTCTTTGGGTTGCAAGCCGCAAGTTTTAGCCCCATCTTATGCGCCATGAGCTTTGCCGAGGGCATAGAAATCATTCGCGCTGTTGCCGTAAACCTGCCGGAAAACCCGGGGGTTTACCGGATGCTGGGCCAGAATGACGATGTTTTGTATGTGGGCAAGGCCAGGGCTTTGCGCCGGCGCGTAACCTCATATACGCAACCTGAGCGTATGTCGCTGCGTATCAAGCGCATGGTGTCCGAGACGTTGCGGATGGAGATTATCCACACCCATACGGAGGTCGAGGCCCTACTGCTTGAGGCCAATCTCATCAAAAAACTGCGGCCGCGTTATAATATTCTGCTGAAAGACGATAAGTCCTTCCCCTATATCCATTTAACCGATGGGCATGATTTTCCGCGTGTTGAAAAGTACCGCGGCACCCAGAAAGACGGGGGCGATTATTTCGGCCCTTTTGCATCCAGCATGGCGGTGAACGATACGATTGCCACGCTGCAGCGTGCCTTCCTGCTGCGTAACTGTTCGGACAATGTGTTTAACAGCCGTAACCGGCCATGCCTGCAATACCATATTAAACGCTGTACGGCACCTTGCGTTGGTTATGTGAGCAAAGAGGATTACGCCCTGCAGGCGAGTGAAGCGCGGGAATTTTTGTCGGGCGAGAGCCGTAAGATTATCGAGCGGTTTGCGACGGCGATGCAAACTGCGTCCGACAACATGGAATTCGAGGAAGCTGCCAAATTGCGCGACCGCGTGCGCGCGCTTGCCCATATTCAGCTACGGCAGGACATCAATGTGAACGGGCTTGGTGATGCCGATGTGTTTGCACTGGCACGGATGCCATCGCAGCCTGATCAGCCATTAAGTACGAGCGTGTGTGTGCAGGTGTTCTTTTTCAGGGCGGGGCAGAATTTTGGTAACAAGGCCTATTACCCCCGCGTGGGCGAAGACGACAGCGATGCTGCCATTCTGGGTGCCTTCCTGCCCCAGTTTTATGGCAGCCGTCCGCCACCCAAAAGCATTTTCCTGTCACTTGATATTGACGAGAAAGAGCTGATCGAGAAGGGTTTGGCCGAAATGCACAACCTGCGTTATGGCGTGGCCATCACGGTGCCGCAGCGCGGCGACCGCGCGCGCGTGATTGATTTTGTGCAAAAAAATGCCGAGGAAGCCTTGGTGCGCCATTCCATTGAACGGGCGGGCGATGCTGCGGGGCTTTTAAAGGTGCAGGAGATATTCGGGCTGGATGAGCCGCCGCAGCGCATCGAGGTGTATGATAACTCGCATATACAGGGTACCAACAAGGTGGGCGCTATGGTTGTGGCGGGGCCTGAGGGCTTGCGTAAAAACGCTTACCGCAAATTCAACATCCAGACGACCGATACAGGCGATGACTTTGCCATGATGCGTGAGGTGATGACCCGCCGTTTCAAGCGCGCCATGGAAGAGGGGCAGCAGGGCGACCCTGAGAACTGGCCGGATCTGCTGTTGATCGACGGCGGTGTCGGCCAGCTAAGTAGTGTTATGGAGGTGCTTGAAGGGTTGGGCATTGCCGATGAAGTTGAGGTTGTGGCCATATCGAAGGGGCCGGACCGCAATGCGGGGCGCGAGTGGTTTCACAGGCGCGGGCAAATACCTTTTCAGCTGCCGATTGACGATGTGGGGCTTATGTACCTGCAAAGGCTGCGCGATGAAGTGCATCGCTTTGCCATTGGTGCCCACCGTGCGCGGCGTGGACGTGCCATGGTCGCATCGTCGCTTGATGATATTCCGGGCGTCGGGCCCACGCGCAAAAAAGCGCTGCTACGGCATTTCGGTTCCGGTAAGGCGGTTGAGCGTGCTGGGCTGAATGACTTGCTGGGTGTTGTGGGGATTAACCGCGCGACCGCGCAGCTGATCTATGACCACTTCCATGGAAGCTGAAACTAAAAAATTCCCTCCAACACATTGAAAAATAACCATCATAGATTCAGGCGTTTAGGCTGTTTATGTTTGTTTTTTGAATGAGGGAAAGCGCGTAGTGCACTGTTAAAACAGTATAAAACTTGAGTGATTTTAGCTGTGAAAAATATGGGTCGAGAATCTTGATTTTCCTGAAAGACGCGTGCTAGGGTCAGGCCATCGCGTCAGCATCCGGGTTGGTATAGTTTAGGTTTCTTTAGAGAGAAACCGCCGCTTGCGCGCCACATACAACTTAAGATAGGGGTTTAACGCGGTGTTCCATAAGCGAAATCCAGGTGCTCCTTTTCCGGGAGGCCAGAATGAAGGCTCTAACGCGTCGCCGGCAGGTTCGCCTTCGGCAGCGTTCGTAGCGCCTGCGGCTGCACAACAGCAACCACAGGCAGCCCAGCCACAACCAACAAGCGGTTTTGTTCCGCCCCGCCCAGCTGGTGTGCGTGAATACGCCTACAACAGCCGCCAGCCGCAGCAGCAGCAGCCAGCGCAGGCGCCGATGCAGCAACAGGCACAGCAGCAGGTACAACAGACTTCGAGTAACCCGAATATCAATACCCCTACACAACAACGCGTCATCACAAACAGCAACACCAGCAACGAAGGACAAGTCATGAGCAACGAAAACAACACCGGCCAAGTCAACCCAACGGCATCACGCCCGATGGATATTCCAGGCACGATGCCTTATGGCCGTCCGATGGCACCTGGCGCTATGGGCTTTGCCGCTACATCGCACACTGCAGCCTATAACCCATATGGTTCGGGCCGCAAACTGATCATCGGCGAAGGCATCACGATGTCGGGCGAGATCGAGCATTGCGACCACCTGATCGTTGAAGGTACTGTACAAGCCACGCTGAAAGACGCCAAATTGCTGGATATCAGCGAAGCTGGCGTATTTTACGGCACAGTCGATATTGAAGAAGCCACCATTGCCGGCCGTTTTGAAGGCGATATCAACGTCAATGGCCGCCTGACCGTTAAGGCCACTGGCACCATTACCGGTTCGATCCGTTACAAAGAACTGGCTGTTGAAGCCGGCGCTTCGATCGAAGGCTCGCTCTCACCGGTTGGCCCACGTAAAGGCGATGACAACATTGCCGCTGCCGATTTCTCAAAAGGTAAAGCCGTTGCCAAACAGGCACGTGATGCTGCCCAAAAATCGGGCGAGCAACTGCCTTTCGGTGACAAAGGCAACGCCGTATCGGCTGCTCAGTAATCGGTTTGACTTTATAGGGGCGGGCATCCATGTCGGCCGCGAAAGTCAGAAAACGTAAGAAATCATCTAACGGCCAGCGCCAAAACGCTGGCCGTCAGGCTTTTGGTAAGCGTTTTTTGAGCGGGCAAGCTTTTGCCCATATGCCGCAGGCCCAGCAGCTCGCTTTACGCCTTCTGGGGCGGGGGATGTTGTTGCTGGTGTTGCTGGTACTGGCTTCAAGCACCATCAGCGACCCTTTGCAGCGGCTGGTTCAGCAGGGGTTGAACGAGGCGCAGGTAGCGGGGCATATCGCCAGTATGACGGATGCCGATGTGCAGGCGCGAGCATCGCTTTTGCGTCGCGTGGCCGAAGATGCCGACGCCGTGCGCGACCTTAAAGGCGATGATTTGTTGTTGCTGTTTGGCCAGCCGGGTTTAAAGCGCGCGGAAGCTGGCGCGCAATCGTGGCATTATGTATCGGCTGAATGTGCGCTGGATATTTATTTTGCCCAGGGCGGTGTTTACCCCGTTTATGCCGAATACCGCCTGCGCGATACGACCGTTAAAGACGGGCGTGTCAAAGATGGCGCCACTATTGATGCTCAGCAATCCTGCGTCCGGTCATTATTTGCCGGCGCGCAGCGTACGGCTTTACTGCCCTAATCCGCATCAGCGTCTATAGGTGACCGTGAAGGTGGCGCTGGCTTTGGCGTGAGCCGCCAGCCAGTTGATGGTCGGTTTGCCTATGGCGTTCAGCGGGTAGGCGGTTGTAGCATTGGGCATTGCGTAAATCGTGAACACGTAATCATGGGCTGCGGCCCCTTCGGGCGGGCATGGGCCGCCATATCCTGTTTTGCCGTAGCTGTTGGTCACCGAATGCGCGCCGCGCGGCAGGCCGCTGTCATCCTCATAACCCGCATGGGGTGCCAGCGAGGTTATGTTGGCTGGTATATCAAGCACAAACCAGTGCAGCCAGCCGCGGCCATCACCTGCATCGGGGTCGAACATCGTCAACGCATAGCTTTGCGTGCCTGCAGGGCCGCCAGCCCATGACAATGCAGGGGAGCGGTTTTCACTCATGCAGCCCAGTGAGTCGTAGGCCATCCATTTCGGGGCCATCTGGCCTTGCTGCAATTCGGAACTGGCAAGCGACATGGGCGTGCTGGCCGCTGGCTGCACACCGTGAATGGGGGCTGTGTCTTCGTCCATGTTATGAGGCATTTCGCCTGATGTAAGCCATATGAAGAAGATGGTGCAAAGCCCCACGGGCAGGAAAAACAGGATCAGGCGTTTCATAGGGTTTTATCCTTATAGAGGCACAAATCATTGACTGGGCAGGCAGGGCATTCTGGCTTGCGCGCCTTGCAAATATACCGCCCGTGCAAAATCAGCCAATGGTGTGCGTGCTGTTTGAATGTCGCAGGGATCACGCGTTCGAGGTCCGCCTCAACGGCATCAGGCGTTTTGCCTGATGATAAACCAACCCGGTTTGAGACGCGCAGAATATGGGTATCAACTGCGATTGTGGGCTGCCCGAAGGCAATGTTTAAAACCACATTGGCGGTTTTGCGGCCAACGCCGGGCAGGGTTATTAGTTCATCGTGTGTGGCTGGCACTTCGCCGCCGTAATTAGCCAGCAGCTTTTGCGCGAGCAGATACACGTTTCTGGCCTTGGCATTGAACAGACCGATGGTTTTGATGCATTCGCGGATACCGGCCTCGCCCAAAGCTACCATTTTTTGCGGGGTGGGGGCGGCGGCAAACAAGGCGGGCGTGGCTTTGTTCACGCCCTTGTCGGTCGCCTGTGCCGACAGTACAACCGCCACCAGCAGGGTGAAGGGGCTTGTATAATCAAGCTCACCAACAGGGTGTGGGTTTTTGGCCTGAAGGCGGCTGAAAAACGATGTGATAGCGGCTGCGGTCAGTCTTGTGTTTTTGGCCATCTCTTTTGGTCGCACACTGTACGGGTGGCGGCAAGGCCATGCTTTTGCGTATCAACGCATTACATCTCTGCGGTTATTGCCGCAAAGCTGATGGTTTTTTGGCCTTTTGAGCTGATGGGTATTTTGCATCGGCCAGTTTTTCTGCTGTCTTGTTCCAGGCTACCAAAGCCGCCACGCCGATGTAGTACCACATCATGTCCTGTGTATCGAATTTGTGCAGGATGCTGGCGGCTTGCGTGAATTTTTCCCAGCCAAAGCCACCCACAATGCAACTTGCACCTGCCAGCAGGGAATGGTCTTTCATGTCCAGAACCGGGCGTTTGCCTGTGGCTTTCCATGTTTTTTCTTCGGCCTTTTCCCTGAAGACCTGCGAGAGCGTCATATTGGCGATTTGCGAATATAGAATGGCCTGCCCGCCACCTTTAACATGGTCGGAAATGTAGCGCATGGTATCGCTGTGTTTTACAAAATCCGTCCATGGACCCAAATCGAGAGCCTGCCCGAACCGCACAGGTGTGTTGACGAGGGCCACGGCCCCGCCAACGCCTGCAACTGCCCAGAATGCCCTGCTCAGGAACTTATTGCGCTTGGTTGCGCGTTGCCTTTCCTGAATTTCGGCGGCGGTATAGCCATGCTCTGCCCAAAACTGGGCGTCGGCGGCTTCGGTATCGGCTGTTATACGGCTCATATCCGCAGTATATATTATTTACATAATATATAAAAGTTTTAAAAACGAGTGGTCGTGGCCAAGTTTTTTTTGGGGGGGCGGAATGCCCGTCTTTAAGCGGCTTTTTCCATCCAGTGATGGGGGATGCCGGCATCCATGAAGCCTTCGCCCTCTACTTCAAAGCCAAGGCGCTGGTAGAATGGGATTGCGTAATCCTGTGCACCCAGACGCAGGCGCGCGCAGTCAGGCATTGTCGCTTTAATGTCGGCGGCCACGGCTTCCATAAGGGCTAAACCAATGCCACGCCCCTGCCAGCTTGGGTGGACGGCGACACGCTCGATTTTGCCGACACCCGGCTTATAGACGCGCCAGCGGGCGGTGGCGCAGGGCTGGCCATCGTCTAGCCCCAATATGTGGCGGCAGGTTTCTTCCAGATCGTCTATTTCATCGTTTACGGCAATGTTCTGGCCCGCGCCGAACACAATACCGCGCAGGAAAACGCAGCGTGCGAAATCGGTTTTGCTTTCGGCCAGACGGAAGATTAGCGCCATATTACATGCCGTGGAAAGGGTGGGGGCGTGGGCGTAAAATACGGCCCAGCAGCATTTTGCGTTTAATATCTTCGTGGCGCTGCCATGCGTCGTGGCGATTTTTGGCTTCCGGCGTGCGGCAGACCAGAATAACCGTTTCTTTATAGTCACCTTCAACGCGGACCATGGGGTACACGCCTGCGTAATATTTTTGCAGGATTTCGACGCCTTTTTTAAAGCCTGCATCATTCTTGATATTGCCTTCGCCGATGGTCATGAAAAAGGCATCGCGTTTGGTGCTGCGATACTGGCCGATGGCGTCCTGAATTGCTTTCAGGTGTTTTTTGTCATCTGCGGTTTGAGTTGGCAGCGGGGCAAATAAGCCGGATGCTTTTTCGGCAAGGGAAGATTGGGTCATGGCAGCCTGTGATTGTTCTGGTCTTGTTATAGAAAACCATTTCACAGGCGTCAATGTTTTCATAACCTTATTTCATAAACTGAAGCTATTCAGTAAGATCGTTCCAGAACTCTTTGACTTTTTTGAAGAAACCTTGCGCTTCTGGTGAATTGGCGCTTGGGTCCTTGCCCGCAAATTCCTTGATCAGGTCTTGCTGCTTTTTGGATAGATTCACCGGCGTTTCAACGAACAGTTCGATATACATGTCGCCGCGTGCGGCGGTACGCATCATGGAGAAACCTTTGGCCTTGAGCCTGAATTGCTGGCCGGTCTGCGTGCCGGGGGGGATTTTAACTTCAGCACGCCCACCTTCTATTGTGGGTACCTCAATCGTGCCGCCTAGGGCCGCGATCGACATGGCCAAAGGCACACGGCAGTGCAGGTCAGCCCCTTCGCGGGTGAACAGTTTGTGGGCAGCTACGTGCATCAGCACGTAAAGGTCGCCCGCCGGGCCGCCATTGACGCCAGCTTCGCCTTCGGATGTAAGGCGGATACGGCGGCCATGCTCGATACCCGAGGGAATGGATACTTTTAGGGTCTTTTCCTTGCGTACGCGGCCATTGCCGCCGCAATTGGTGCATTTTTCGCGGATGGTCTGGCCTACGCCGCCGCAAGTCGGGCAGCCGCGTTCAATGGTGAAAAAGCCCTGTGTTGCACGTACGCGGCCAGCACCCTTGCAGGTGGGGCAGGTTTCAGGTTTGGTGCCCGCTTTCGCGCCTGAGCCTGTACAGACTTCGCAGGTCGAGAAGGTGGGCACGCGGATTGTTTTTTCAGTGCCCTTGAAGGCTTCTTCCAGCGTGATTTCAAGGCCGTATTGCAGATCTGACCCGCGCGTGGCCGTGTTGCGCCCGCCGCCGTAAGCGCCGCCCGCATTCTGGCCGCGGCCGCCCATCATGTCGCCGAACATTTCCTCGAATATATCCGAGAAACCGCCAGCGCCACCGCCGCCGCCAAAATTGAAATCAAACCCGCCTGCTCCTTGCCCGAACGGGTTGCCGCCACGGGGGCCGCCACCGCCGCCTTCAAAGGCGGCTGCGCCGTAACGATCGTACGCGGCGCGTTTGGATGGGTCTTTCAGAATATCGTAGGCCTGGTTGATTTCCTTGAATTTGGCTTCGGCCTTTTTGTCACCCGGGTTTTTGTCGGGGTGCAGCTGCATAGCCAGCTTACGGAACGCTTTTTTGATTTCGTCGTCCGTCGCGGTTTTGGAAATGCCCAGAAGCTCGTAATAGTCTTTTGAATCAGCCATGACTGTTCCTAACCAGAACAGCGCGGCTGTTCAATCCATTTTTACTTACGAACCGGCCAAAAGACGGTTTCAAGGGCGCGCAGCCATGCACGGGCCTTGAGGCCCATGGGCAGGTTGTCGTTGGTTGTGACAAGGCGCTTATGGACGCCACGGCCCATATTCCTGACCGTTTCGTCATAAGCCTTGCGGGCGTCCGGCGTGCGGATGTTGTTGTACGCATCCATAATTGCCTGAAAGCGCAAAGTGGCTTCGCCACGGCGCCAGTTAGGTACGCGGTCGGGGTGCCATGCCAGCGCCAGTTTGCGTAAGGCTGCGTGAACGTCTTTTTGATCAGCATTGAAGTCGATCCCAAGCACATCATAGGCGGTTACTGTGGTTGTTTTTGCGTCGTGGTACATCGGTCTATCCTTTTCAAAGGCCCGTTACTGCCAATTGTTAAAATTGGCGGCATACAGGTGATTCAGGCTGTAGGCGATGCAATAAGCGTACCAAAGCGAGGCTCCCCCACGGAAAATGCGTGTGGGAGCCTCAAAAGCGGCTTAATGCTTGGTTTTGTCGTCGTCGATATCGGTGAAGTCGGCATCGACCACATCGTCAGGCTTGCCTGTGGCATCGGTCGCGGCGGCATCACCTTCCGGTTTAACACCGGCAGATTCTTCCTGTGCCTTGCGATACGCCATTTCACCGAGCTTCATGCTTGCCTGCGCCAGCTTGTTGGTTTTTTCGGTGATGTCATCGGCATTTTCGGCCGAGACGGCGGTTTTGAGTTCGGCAATCGCGTCCTCGATCTGTTTTTTCAGATCGGCTTCAACCTTGTCCTTGAATTCTTCCATCGTTTTCTCGGTGGAATGGATCAGGCTTTCAGCACCGTTTTTGGCTTCGACGAGGGCACGACGTTTTTTGTCGGCATCGGCGTTGGCCTGTGCATCTTTGACCATACCATCGATTTCAGCATCGCTGAGACCGCCGGACGCCTGAATGCGGATCGCCTGTTCTTTGTTGGTTGCTTTGTCTTTGGCGGATACGTTGACGATACCGTTGGCATCGATGTCAAACGTGACTTCGATTTGCGGCATGCCGCGTGGTGCTGGTGGAATGCCCATAAGGTCAAACGCACCGAGTGCCTTGTTGTCGGCAGCCATTTCACGTTCCCCTTGGAAGACGCGAATGGTAACGGCGTTTTGGGAATCCTCAGCCGTTGAGAACACCTGCGACTTTTTGGTCGGGATAGTGGTGTTGCGTTCGATCAGGCGGGTGAACACGCCGCCAAGGGTTTCAATACCCAACGAAAGCGGGGTTACGTCCAGCAGCAGCACGTCTTTGACGTCGCCGCGCAGAACGCCACCCTGAATGGCTGCGCCGTCGGCCACAACTTCATCAGGGTTCACGCCTTTGTGTGGCTCCTTGCCAAAGAAGTCTTTTACGACTTCGATGATTTTTGGCATGCGGGTCATACCGCCGACCAAAACCACTTCGTCGATTTCAGATGCTTTGACACCGGCATCGCGCAAGGCGGCCTTGCAAGGCTCGATCGTTTTTTTGACCAAGTCTTCGACGATGCTTTCCAGCTTGGCGCGGGTCAGCTTGACGTTGAGGTGTTTCGGGCCTGAGGCATCAGCCGTGATGAACGGCAGGTTCACTTCGGTCTGTACAGCTGACGAAAGCTCGATCTTTGCTTTTTCAGCAGCTTCCTTCAGGCGTTGCAGGGCCATTTTATCGCCACGAAGGTCGATGCCTTGCTCGCGTTTGAATTCATCAGCCAGGAAGTCGATGATGCGGTGGTCGAAATCTTCCCCGCCGAGGAACGTATCGCCGTTGGTGGCTTTGACTTCAAAGACGCCATCGCCGATTTCAAGCACTGAAATATCGAATGTACCGCCGCCCAAGTCATAGACCGCGATCATGCCGTGGTTTTTCTTATCAAGGCCGTAAGCCAGCGCTGCTGCCGTTGGTTCGTTGATAATACGCAGTACATCGAGCCCGGCGATTTTACCGGCATCCTTGGTGGCCTGACGCTGTGAGTCGTTGAAGTAGGCTGGCACGGTGATGACCGCTTTCTCGATTTTCTCACCGAGGTGGCTTTCAGCCGTTTCCTTCATTTTTTTCAGGACCATGGCGCTGATTTGCGCCGGTGCCATTTTCTCGCCGTCGATTTCTACCCAAGCATCGCCGTTGTCGCCTTTGACAATGTTGAAGGGGGATAGTTTCATCATTTTCTGGACCTGCGGGTCGTCGAAGCGACGGCCGATCAGGCGTTTGATACCCCAGAGGGTTTTATCAGGGTTTGTGACGGCCTGACGCTTGGCAGGCTGGCCTACCAGACGTTCGCCGTCTTTGGTGAACGCGATAATGGACGGCGTCGTGCGCGCGCCTTCGCTGTTCTCGATGACCTTTGGCTTGTCGCCTTCCATGATGGCGACGCAGCTATTGGTGGTCCCTAAGTCGATACCAATGATTTTACCGCTCATATTCAGTCTCCTCTTCGCAAAATCCGTGGACCCAAATGGCATCCGATCCGGTTTCCGTTGGTTTGTATTTATGGCCCTTGCTTATGCTTCGGGCGTCCATATGTGAAGTTGTCGTTTTGACCCTGTTTATCTAGGCGTCAAGGACGACTTCGTCAACATGTTGGCGCACATATCTACACAAGGAATTAAATCCTATAACAGTTCACCTGTCAAGAAGGTTATAATACGCAATGACACTTTCCATCATCCCCGGGGCGCGCCTGCCCACAAAGCACGGCGCATTCATGCTTGTCGGCTTCGAAGGCTTTGCCGACGGGCAAGACCACGTTGCACTTGTATGCGGTGATATTGCCGGAAAACAGGGTGTTCTGACGCGTATGCATTCGGAATGTCTGACGGGCGATGTTTTCGGCTCCCGCCGCTGCGATTGCGGCGACCAGCTTGAAACCGCTTTGGAAAAGATTGCCGCCCACGGGGCAGGTGTTGTGATTTACCTGCGCCAAGAGGGGCGCGGCATTGGGCTTAATAACAAATTGCGCGCCTATGCACTGCAAGACCAGGGCATGGATACGGTTGAGGCCAACCATGCGCTTGGCTTTGCCGACGATCTGCGCGATTTTACGCCCGCTGTGCAAATTTTAAAGGCGCTTCAGGTGCCATCCGTACAGTTGCTGACCAACAACCCGCGTAAGGTTGATGCGCTGGTAGCCGGCGGTATCGAGGCCGTGCGTGTGCCGCTACTTTCCTGTGTAAGTGTCGATAACGCGGCCTACCTGCAAACCAAGGCTTTAAAGCTTGGTCACTTGATCCCTGATTCCAAGAACCGCGCCGCTTCATAAACGCGCCAAATATCGGGGCCGACATGTTCGGTCGATTTTAAAACCATATCGGAAGGCAATGCAGGTGCGGCAATGCCGTTTTCGCCCAGTGTCACATTGCCCTCAATCATCAGCACTTCATCAACCAGTTTTTCGTCAAGCAATGCCTGCGCCAGCGTCGCGCCTGCTTCCACCAGTATGTGGCTTAAGCCTGCATCGTAAAGGGCGCTTATTGCCGCATGAATATCGAGATGGCCGTCGGCATTGGTTGGCGCGGTTATCAGGCGCGCGCCTGCCTCTTCCAGTGCCTTATTGGGCTGCACGCTTACAACCCATAGCGGGATGCTGCGTGCCGTCTGCACCATGACGGATGTTGCGGGCAGGCGGCCTTGCGTATCAAGCACCACGCGCACGGGCTGGTGGCGGGCATCGCTACGTCTGTCGGTTAATTGGGGGTCATCAACCAGTGCCGTGGTAATGCCAACCAGCACGGCATCAACCTGACCGCGCCATGCGTAAGTGCGCTGCCATGAGGCATCACCCGTGATGGCTGTGCGTTTGTTTGTGATGCCTATTTTACCGTCCTGACTATGGGCGATTTTTAGTGTGATGAACGGGCGCTGTTGTGTAACACGGCTAATATGGCCGCGATGGCTGTAGGCTGCTTCATCGGCCTGCATGCCGACCTGCACATCAATGCCCGCAGCCTTTAATTTGGTGATGCTTTGCCCTGCCATGCGGGCGTCAGGGTCGGGCATTGCAATGAATACCGCTTTCACGCCCGCCTGTATGAGGCCATCTGTACATGAACATGGTTTGGCAGGTGATGCGTGGTTGCACGGCTCAAGCGTTACATAGGCGTGGGTACCACGCGCGGCCAAGCCAGCTTTGGCCAGCGCATCCATTTCGGCGTGCGGGCGGCCGCCTTTTTGGGTGACACCGGTTGCGATGATGGTTTGGCTTACGGGGTCAACCAGCACGCAGCCAACCGTCGGGTTCGGCCATGTCTGACCCTTGTTGGTATGGCTGGCCGCAATGGCTGCCTGCATGAAAGCGCTGTTTGTCACGCGACTTTGGATGATGGTTTTGCCACGCGCTGGGCGTCCAGCATCTGTGTGCGGATGTCATGCAGCAAAGGCGTGCCATAGTGATGGGGTGATGTATAGGCGGCGAGGTCGTAACGCTCGCGCCGCGTCAATTTCAAATCGGCGGCTGATAATTTGTGCTTATCCATCACTACCTGAATGGCTGCGCGCATAACGTGGCCTGTGCGCCACCATGCGGCGCGCATCGCGTCTTCATCGCTTTGAAGTTGTAGTGGAGCAACTTTGGGGGCTGCCATGTAGGTAAACAGCATGGCGGGGCCTGCAAGGCCTTCTAGTACGCCTGCCCAAAATTTTTCACGGCGGTGGGCCGATAGGCGCTTTTTCTGTGCGGCCAGTTCGGCTGCATGCAAGTTATCTTGGATAACATCAAGGTAGAGCATGACCATAGCGCCCGCGCCTGATTTATGCGCGTTCAATTTCGCCAATATGGCGGGGCTTGGTAATTGCTGGATGATGCGTGTTGGGTGCATACCCCGTTTTTAGCCAAACGGGGTTCGCTTTACCAGTTAAAATCTTTCGAAATGCTAACAAGCGCGCGGCTGCCGCATTTCTCGACGCACTCGTTGTCGTCCAGATCGGTATCGACATACTGGAGGCCGAAATCGACGTCATAGTCGGCCCAGTTATACCAAAGGCCCAATGACCAGTCGGTATAGTCGCTGCTGACATATGTTTTTTCGTCAGTGACAAACTGGAAGCCCATATGGGCCTTGGCTGACCAAGATGTCTGGATAGGCACGATAATATCGCCACCATAATAGAAGGATGCGCCCGAGCCGTTGATATAATCGGGCGAGAATGCCCATGAGAGGCTGGCGTAGAACACGTCAAAATTATAGCCGCCCGTGAAGGCGAGTTCCATGTAGTCGAGGTCGTCGTTATCGGTGCTGGGGTAGCCAGTGTATGAGAGTTTGCCGTCATATTCCAGACCGTCAAAATTGCCTTTATAGCCACCGAACAATACGCCCTCGATGTCGGCACCGCCGTCACCCTTCATGTCGATCGTGGAGGCACCGCCGCCTGCGTACACGCCCGTGATATGTTCAAGCTGGATGCGCCCTTGCAAGGCCGGGTTTTCATCGGACCTTGAGATACCGCGGTTGTTATAATCACTTACCACTTGCCCCATGCCCGAGACATTAAAGTCTTTGGCGAAAGCAGGGGCTGCGAACAGCGTTAACAGGGAGGCTGTGAGGAGGAGGCGTGTCATGGATTCTCCGGACGGAGTGGGTGATTAACCATTGGTAACGGGATTCGCGCATTTCTGCCAAAACTTTGCTGAAACTTGACGGTTTGGCCAAGGTTGTCTTAATTAGTTTATGGCAAAAAACATACAATACACGCCCGCAACCGCCCAGATGCTGACCACGCTGTTCGCGCAGCTTGACGCCCATTGGCAGGGCGAACGTGACGGCATGTTGCGCCCCGGCTATAGCGAACGGGAGCAGGAAGCGTTCGAGATCGTCACCCGGCTTGCCATCGCGCAGGGGCAGGATGTGTACGAAGATGCCATGGGCAACCGCATCTTTTTAACTCCTGGTCTCGCGACTAGCCTGCCTATAGCGCTTGGCGGCTCGCATCTTGATGCGGTACCGAAGGGCGGGCGGTATGACGGGCCTGCCGGTGTGGCTGCCCGTATGGCGGCCACCCATATGCTTAATGAAGCGGGTTTCATGCCTGTACGCGGCTATGCCGCCATTGCCTTCCGGAATGAAGAAAGCCCGTGGTTCGGTGATTACGCCGTTGGCTCGAAACTCGCCACGGCACAACTGCCTGCCAGTTTTTTGGATAAGCCCCGCAAAGACAGCGGCCGTACACTGGCCGACCATATGGGTGAGCTGTGCATAGATGCTGCGGCCGCCGCCAAGCATTTACGCGATGGTACCAAGGCTTTACCGGTTGACCGTATTCATAGTTTTCATGAAGTGCATATTGAACAAGGCCCGTTACTTACGCGTGGCGGGTACGATGTTGGTATCGTGAATGGTATTCGCGGCAATGTGCGCTTTGTGAATGATGCCAAGGTCGTCTTTAACGGTGTCGCAGGGCACACGGGCGCGGTGCCGGGGCTAGAGCGTGCCGATGCCGTTGCCATGGGTGCCGAATTTGTGAGTGCGGTGCGCCGCAAAATACTGGCATGGAACAAACAGGGCCGTGATGGTGTTGTGGCGTTCCCCATTGCCAAAACGGCGGCCTATGCCAACCCGACAACCATCCCCGATTATTACGAGGTGACGGTTGAAGTGCGCTCGCTTGACGTAAACGTTTTGAAAGATGCGCAGGCGATGATTGTAAAAGCGGCCAACAAAGCTGCTGGCGCGCATGGCGGGCAGGCCAACATTGAACGCAACAAAATCGTATTTAATAACCCCGCTTTGATGAGTACCGATCTGATTGCAGCCATGCAGGATTTTACGGCCGATGCGGGTATTAAATCCGCTGTCATGCCGTCTGGCGCGGGGCATGATGCGGCCGTGCTGGCATGGAGCGGTGTCGATTGCATCATGACGTTTGTAGCCCACGGCAATAATGGTGCGAGCCACCGGCCTGATGAAATTCTGGGCCTCACGCCCGAGGCCGACCCGTTCGCCGTGGGGTCGTGTTTTGCGAAAGCCGTCATGCTTGATGCCATGCATATCGTACGCACATGCGGCGACACACAGGCGCTTTCAGTGGCATCGGGCACCAGTTTTGTCGAGGCGTTGCTGGCCCGGGGCGGGCGCGTCATTTACAAGCAGGCGCGCGCTTTAGCCGCCATGCCCAAAGCCACGGTCTGATTATTTTAAATTCAGATACGTGCTAAGAATGCGGCGTTTGAGGCGCGTGGCCGATACATCGGTTATAACGCCGCGCGTGACGCTGGTACCGTTATCATCATAGACGAGTTTGCCCGCATGGGGGGATTTCAAACGCACGCGCATTTTTTGCTCGATGGTTTTGACGTGGCCTTCCAAGGCAATCAGCGTCATCGGGTCGTGCAGGCGGGTAATGCCGTCTGGTGCCCATTTACGCACGTGTTCAAGCATCATGGCTTTTGAAAATTCGGCGCTCAGGTCGCCTGCTTTCAGGGGCATGATATCGGCCTCGCTCAGGCTCAGTTTTTCAGTGTCGTCAAACGGCAGGATGGTTGCGCGTGTGCCGAATGTTTTCAGCACGCGGGATACGGCGGCAGGGTCGGCATGGAAATTGAAATCGGGTGCTGTATCGGGCGCGAAGCTGCCACCCATGGCAACGACGCGGCGGATGTGGTGCAGGATTTCAGGCTTGCCTTCTTCATCCAACCCGAACGCATCAATCAGTTCGGCGAGGTTCGTCAAAGGGGCGCAGCAAACGTAATCGACTTGGCCCAGCGTTTTGAGGTGGGTGATGAAATCGGTTTTCCAGCGGCCATCCATGCCCTTGGCTTCGATGCCGCCTGCAGGCAGGCGTACATTGAACATGCCGTTATGGCCGATATTGGCGCGGCGCTGAATTTCAGCGAGGCTTTCGGCGTAAATGGTAATGGGCTCGCTGGCACCGGCCCAGATGGGCGGGATACGCTTGTCTGGCCGCAGGCCATAACCAAGCGCCACTACATCCAGTGTGTTGGCAACGGTATCGCCCAGCTGCTTGTTGCCGTACGAGACCGTGATGGCCGCGATATCGAGGTTTTTGCGGATGGCGCCCAATATGGTCCATGCATCGTCACGGCCCGTGTCGACATCTAGAACCACAGGCAAAGGGTGCAGGCGTTTGGAGGATGTTTTGATTTGGTTGGTTGCCATTTTTGTCACCTCAGTATCATGCCGAGAACGCGGCTTTTTATAGTTGGTATTTGCGCCGCATCAATATGGGTGCGGGTGATTTCAATACCGTTGGTATCGGGGATCAGTTTGCCTGCATCGGGCAGGTCGGTTTTAACGCGCACATGTATGGTACTTGTGGGCAGGCCGTGTTGTAAGGCCAGAAGCGCTGTCGGGTCATGCAGGCGGGAAACATGTTCAGGGATGGAGGCTGCGTGTGCTGCCATGACATCACGCGTAAAACGCCGCGTGGGGGTGTTGGCGGGTATGGCCTCGATCTCAGGGCCTGTCATGACCAGCGTGCGTGTATCGTCATACGGTACGATGGTCAGGCGCGGGCCGAAGGTATTGATGACAGTTTGAACGGCGGCAGGGTCAGCCATAAAATTGAAATCAGGCTTTGTGCCGACTTCCAGTGAACCGCCCACGGCGATTACACGACCGATATATTTTGTGATTTCGGGGCCTGTTGCTTTGATGATTTCAGCTAAATCCGTCAATGGGCCACAGCAAATATAATCAACAAGGCCATGCGTGCGCGCCAGTTTTTTAAGGTGTTCGCTGAAAGCGTATTCCCAATCAGGCCCTTTGATGATGGCGGGTTGTTTTGCATGGGGCAGGGGCACGTTGAAAAGCCCGTTATGGCCGGCATTGGCACGGCGATCAATTTCGGCGGTGTTTTCAGTGTTGGGGATGGTCGGCCCGCGTTCGCCCACCCACACAGGCGGCAGGGCAGTGCGGGTTTGATGTGCTGCCAGCTTTAATACATCGAGTGTGTTTTGTACCGCATTGTTGCGGCTGGTATTGCCGTAGCTGGCAATGACGCTATCGAGGCGGGCATGGGTATTGAAGGCGGCTATTAGGGCCCATGCGTCATCACGGCCTGTATCGACATCAAGAATAACGCGGGCTGCTTTGGCAGCAGCGTTTGCAGGCAAGGCTCTGGTAAGCGCGAGTGCTGCAAAAAACTTCAAAAGAGTGCGGCGTTCAATGGCCTGCATAAAAGAAACACCCGGATTTTGAGATCAGGGTGCTACTTTAAATAGTCTTTTGTAATATGTAAAGTTTAGACGGACTGGTCCAGCGAATGGGCCGATGGCATGACACTGTCGCCTTTGGCCACACCCACACGGGCAGGGCGCAGCAGGCGGTCGGCAATCATGTATCCGGGTTCGATCAACTGAATAATCTCACCCGCGCGTTTGCCGGGAACTTCAGCTTCAAACATCACTTCATGCAAATTGGGGTCAAACTGGCCGCTTGAAGGGGTCAGTTTGCGGATGGCGTTTTTCTCGAACGTGGCGAGCATCACGCGTTCGGTTGCTTCCACGCCCTGCATCAGGGTGTTCATGAATTCGTTGGCGGCGCGCTGGTCGGCGGGCACTGCCTCAATGGCACGGCGCAGGTTATCGGACACATCCAGCAAATCGCGGGCGAAGCCGGCGACGGCGTATTTGGTTGTATCAATCTGTGCGCGTTCGGCGCGCTTGCGTGTGTTGTCGGCATCGGCCAGCGCACGCAAAAGCTTGTCTTTTACGTCGGCCAGTTCGGCCTGCAGGCTTGCCAGCGCTGAAGATGCGGCTTCAGGCGCTGCGGTCGGGGTTTCGGTTTCTGGTGCCTGATCGTCAGGCTGGTGGTTATGGGCTGCTTCGGTCATGGGTCTCTATTTAGTCTGTCTTAGGCGGGCAATCAAGGGTTTGGATTAACCGATGAGACGGGCGATGACCTGCGATGTGTAATCGACGATGGGGACGATGCGCCCGTAATTAAGGCGGGTTGGGCCGATTACACCAATGGCGCCAACCACCTGCTGGTTGGAGTTGCGGGCAGGGGCCACGACCATGGATAGGCCCGCGTGCTTGAACAGCCGGTTTTCGGAGCCGATGTAAATACGTACGCCTTCGCCCTCTTCAGCAGCCTCAAGAAGCCTTGCCATGGTTTCCTGCTGGTCGAGCAGATCGATCAGCTTTTGTATGGCGTCCAGTTCTTCAATGGCTTTGACGTCTTCCAGCAACTTGGCAGCGCCACGCACATACAGGTGCCCGCTGCTTTGGTCGGCGACGGCCAGCCCCTGTTCGACCACGCGGGTGCTTAGCGTATCAAGTTCGGTGCGGTTGTTGGTGATCTCGGCCAATATGACCTTACGTGCTTCGGGCAAGGTGCGACCCGCCAGGCGGTTGTTGAGGTAATTGGATGCACTGATAAGGGCTGCCGCTGGCAATTCAGGCGGCAGGTGCATGATACGGTTTTCAACGCTGCCATCGGCGAACACGATAACGGCAATGGCGCGCAGCGGGTCAAGCTGCATGAACTGGATTTGTCTGACCGCGCGATCAAGCTTCGGCGTCGCTACCACAGCCGCGCAGGCGGAAAGCCCCGCGACCATTTTGCCCGCTTCATCAAACAGGCTTTCGACATTGGCGGTTGCGCGGTTACCCAATGTTTCAATGTGGTTGCGTTCAATATCAGGCAGCTGGCCTACTTCCATGAGTGCATCGACAAACAGGCGCAGGCCGTTTTCGGTGGGCATGCGGCCTGCCGATGTGTGAGGCGCGTAAAGCAGGCCCAGATCTTCAAGGTCAGCCATCACGTTACGGATGGATGCGGGCGAGAGGGATGTGCCCATGAGTTTGGACAAGGTGCGCGAGCCTACAGGCTCACCCGAGGTGAGGTAGGAATCGACAATCAGGCGGAATATTTCCTGCGCGCGGTTGTTCATGTCGGTGATCATGGGATAGATGTAGCGCTAATGGCTCGGTTTGACAACGTTTTGGGTGCTCAGACGCCGCGCCACATGCTCCACATGTTTGGGACTTTGCGCGGATTAGCCGCGCGGGTTGGCAGTCGCCGCCCTAAAAAGGAAGAAGGGGTTTTAGTTTTGGCTTTTTGGCTGTAATGTGCGCCCGAAACCAAGGAGATACCATGCCCCGCCCATCAGGTCGCGCTGCCGACCAACTTCGCACCGTCGAGCTTACGACCAATGTTTCCATCCATGCGGAAGGGTCATGCCTTATCAAGTTCGGCAACACGCATGTGCTGTGCACCGCCAGCATTGATGAAAAAACGCCATCATGGCTTAAAAATACGGGCAAGGGCTGGGTGACAGCAGAATATGGGATGTTGCCCCGCGCCACCGGTACACGCATGGATCGTGAAGCTGCCAAGGGTAAACAGTCGGGCCGTACGCAGGAAATTCAGCGCCTCATAGGCCGCGCCTTGCGCGCCGTGGTTAAACTGGAAGCTTTGGGCGAACGCCAGATCAAAATTGATTGCGATGTTATTCAGGCCGATGGCGGTACACGCACGGCTGCCATTACGGGTGGGTATGTGGCGCTGGTGCAGGCCATCAATCATTTGAAAAAACTGAATGTGATTGCGGTTGAGCCGATCATCGATTCCGTTGCTGCCATTTCATGCGGCATCCATAACGGTGCGGCTGTGCTTGACCTTGATTACGTCGAGGATTCAGCGGCCGAGACAGATGCAAATTTTGTGATTACAGGTTCCGGCAAAATGGTTGAAGTGCAGGGCACAGCCGAGAAAACACCGTTTTCTGAAGAGGACCTCATGCAGCTTCTGGCGTTGGCCAAAAAAGGCTGCACAGACCTCAAGGCCAAGCAGAAAGAGGCGCTGGGCCAATGAGCGTGATCCGCAAATTTGTCGGCGATACACTGGTGCTTGCCACGCATAACCGCGGCAAGGTTGAGGAGCTGAAATATATGCTCGGCGACCGTATTAAAAAATTGCTGTGCGCGGCCGATGTCGATTTACCCGAGCCTGTGGAAGACGGCGCGACGTTTCTGGCCAATGCTTCCATCAAGGCCTTGGCAGGCGCGCGTGATTCAGGCTTGCCTTGCTTGGCTGACGATAGCGGGTTGTGCGTGAATGCGCTGGGTGGCAACCCCGGCATATATTCAGCGCGCTGGGGTGGGCCTGAAAAAGATTTCAAGAAAGCCATGCGCCTTGTGCATGAGCGCATGGGCGATAGCGAAGATACGTCAGCGGCCTTCGTAGCTGTGCTGGTGCTGGCATGGCCTGATGGTCACATTGAATGGACCGAAGGCCGCGTTGAAGGCAATATTGTATGGCCGATGCAGGGTGATGGCGGGCATGGCTATGACCCCATTTTCGTGCCGAAGGGCGAGACGCGCAGCTTCGCGCAAATGACTATGGACGAGAAAAACGGCTATTCGCATCGCGGGTTTGCACTGCGCGCGATGATCGACAAAGTTTTTTAAAGAACCAAATTACGCATCAGGTAAGTAGCCGCGTCGCAACAGCATCAGCTGGTTGCCTTCGCGGCGTGGCGGGGTTTGCCGCAGGTCGCGGCGTTTGGTGCCGCGTTCACCGCTGCCGCGTACGTTAAAGATGTGGCATACCCCGTCTTCCGGTGTTTCAACGTAATCAACGCCTTTCAAAAATCCTGCGCTCAAAATCATATTGATGAGGGTGGTTGAAGCTTCCTTACGGTCTGTCAGATTAACGGGCTCGGCTGGAATGTTGGTCAGTCGCAACCCTTTTTCGGGTGTGAAAAACAGTTTGGTGCCACGTCCGCCGCCATGCGTCCAGATTAGGGATACAGGGCCATCTACGCTAAAGCGTGGGCTGCGCGTATTGAAGCCTTTGCGCGCTTCAAATGACAGCGTCAGGCGTTTGGTTTCCTGATTATATGATGCGTCCATATCCTCAAAAATCGGGTTCCGCTCGCGGTAGCGGTTACGGAAGTTACGCGCGAAAACACGCACGGCGTTGTAGATGTAGCTGTTATGCTCGGCCTCAAAATTTTCGAGCGGTGTATTCTCTTTTTTTGCATTCACATTATTGGCATTCGCGGGTTCTGCGTGCGGGCGGTAATGCATTTGTTGGGCCGCTTCCCATGCCGGACGGACGCGGCGGGTTTTGCTTTCGGGCAGGCCTTGTTCTTTTAAAATGGTAAAAAGCTTTGCGGCCATTTCTTTGTATTTTTTAGCGTCGATTGGCTGAATGCCCGTCATCTGCCCACCGGCTACGTAAGCGTGGCCGGAGAAAGTGAGTTCCTTGCCGTGGCCATCATTATGGCCCCATTGTACCTGGGCGCGCCCTTCAACAAGCGCTATGTGGCGTGGGCGCAGGCGGGATGTGCCAACAGTGATGCGGAAGCGCAGTAATTCGCTTTCGGGTATTACATCCATGGAAAGACTGAGGGCGGGGTTGTGGCCTTTGACCAGTACAGCCAGACTTTCGGCAAGTTTTTTGGCTTTTGCCTGCACAAATTTGCGCTGGTTTTCAGGCATAGCAGGTTCTTCCAAGCCGGGTACATCAAGTACCCGCTTCAGGCTTTTGGCCATTATATGCTCCCTGTCATTTTTTATCGTTACGGACATTCAATCAGCCGTTTTTCGGAAATGCAAATGTAACCTTGCCCACACTGTTTTTTTGTGTGGGCAACGCCAAACCTATATCGGCATACATTGTTATGTCAAAAATTTGAGCCAATAGTTGATTTTGGCGCTGGAAACCTAGAAAGACATGGCTATGACAGTGCTCCACCCCGTTGCTTTGTATATCCATTGGCCGTTTTGCAAGGCCAAATGCCCTTATTGCGACTTTAACAGCCATGTTCGCGACGGGGTGGAGGACGCACGCTGGCGCGCGGCCTTGCTATCCGAGTTGCGCCATATAGTGGCGCTGTTGGGCCCACGGCATGTGACTTCCGTATTTTTTGGCGGCGGTACGCCAAGCCTGATGGCACCTGAAACAATAGGTGCCTTGCTGGCCGAGGCCGATAAATTATGGGGGCTGGACGAGAACTGCGAAATCACGCTGGAAGCCAACCCGACATCGGTCGAGGCGCAGAAGTTTACCGACTTTAAAGCAGCTGGCATCAACCGCGTTTCCATCGGCGTGCAGTCATTGCGCGATGCTGATTTAAAAGCGCTGGGGCGGATGCACAGTGTGGCCGAGGCCAAAGAAGCCGTGGCCCTTGCCGCCAAAATATTTGACCGTTTTTCGTTTGACTTGATTTACGCGCGACCTGAGCAAACCCCCGCTTTGTGGGAGGCGGAATTGCGCGAGGCCTTAACCATGGCGGGCGACCACATGTCGGCCTACCAGTTGACGATCGAGCCCAATACGCAATTCCATACGCTTTACCATTCGCAGCGATTGATATTGCCTGACGAAGACAGCGCTGCCGATTTTTATCAAGTAACACAGGATTTGTTGGGGGCTGCCGGAATGCCCGCTTATGAGGTTTCAAACCATGCAAAGCCTGGGCAGGAAAGCCGCCATAACCTGACTTACTGGCGCTATGGCGAATATGCGGGTATCGGGCCCGGTGCCCATGGGCGTATTGATATTGACGGTGCGCGCCACGCCACACGCACGCACCGCGCACCCGAAGAATGGTTGAACCGTGTTGAACGTGACGGGCATGGCTACCACCCGTTCGAGGCGATTGATGTGCGTGCCCAATTTGAAGAGCGGTTGATGATGGGCCTGCGCCTTAATAAGGGTGTTGCGTTGGCCGGACTTGATATGACGATGTTGAATACACAAAAAATTGCAGCCCTCCAGAAGGAAGGGCTGCTTGAAAAATCATCGACTATGCTGGTGCCAACCGATGCAGGCCGGCTGGTTTTAACATCACTCAACGGCGCTATTTTGCTTTAACTGTATTGGTTTTGACCGCGCCGTTTGTGTTCGCGCCTTTCAGGGACTGCATAGCAGCTGATAAATCGGCGCCATTTAAAAGCACTTTGCCATCGGCACCGAATTTGATTTCGTATGTCAAAACAGGCCGGCCTTGTTCATCATTAGACTGCTTGCCCGTCATCTGTACCATCGCCAGAATATTTGTAATTTGTGGCCCTATAAGTGGTTTGTCGCCCATTTTTGGTGCGTTCGGGCCTGTCATGGCCGTTAGCATTTCGTTGAGGCCGCGCGCAGTTAAATTGAGGTTGCCTGTGGGGCGTGCCTCTGGGCTGGCGGGGGCCTGAAAGTTGGCATTGGCAGTGAGGCCGTAGGCAGGGGCATCCAGCACCAGACTATCAATAACCAGACCCGAGCCGGGCTTCATTAATGAAGATGTGGCGCTGGCTTTGCTTTTTGCCTGAAGGGCTTCGCCCATCGCGATGGATTTGGTTGACCCTTTGAGCAGGAAGCGCGTTGGCGTTACCTGTACTAGTGCCGGGTCAGCTGTGGTTACGCCATCAATGGCGACATTCCATGTTGAATTGGAAGCCGTATCCCGCGGGCCATCAATCGTATTATTGATGACGACTGATTTGGCAGTGCCCGTGAATGACGGTTTTTTGATCTGGACGTTGTTGAAGGTCAGAGCGGTGTTTGTTGCGTCCGAGAATTTGTTGATCATCGGGCCCATCAGCAATTTCATGGCCAATTGTGGTGATTCAGAAGGGCTCACGGTTTTTGGCGCATCCGGATTTGGAACTTCTTTTGCCATGATGTCTTGCTTATCGACATTCATGCGCATGTGGAAGTCACTGGCGGTAATGGTACCTTTACTGCTGGTATATTTCGGGTTGGTGGCGGCCAAGTCGGTTGCGCCGGACCAGATATTACCGCTCAGGTTTGTCATGTTGCGCTTGGCTGTTAAAGCGGGGATCACGATATCGGATTTATCGAACGGATCGATGGAATGGACATTCTGATAGCTGGCATCGAGCTGCACGAAATCCATCGCTTTCATGTGCCACAGGCCGTTCATGGTTTGCTTGCCGATGGTGATATTGCCGACAACTGTGCCGTCAGCCGCTTTGTCAGTAATAGGGGTTGGCAGGGCCATGGCGATTTTTAAAATATCGGGCGTATCGGTCGGGATGGCGTTAATTGCCAGCATCCCGATATTGCGGGTGATGTTCGAGCCCATGTCCAAAGTGAAGGACGGCGTGGTGATGGCATAGTAACTTCCAGCGGGCTCAACTATCAGTTCGCCCTGCTTTTTGAGGGTCATTCCGTATTCTTTGAATACACCCTCGAAATGGGTGATGGTGGCGGCCACGAAGGGTTTCAGGGCGTCTGCGCCAGCCTTGTCGATAGCGGGGGCTGCCATTGCCGGTGATGCTAACAGAAGGGCAAATACAAATACTGCAATGCGACGCATGGGCTTTTCTCCAACTATTATCCAGACAGCACTGATTATAGACGAGGTTCTGTGTCATTCCAGTGGCCTTTAATACTTTAAGGCAGAGATTGCAGAAACCCGCGCAGCCCCTTATAGTCTTCGGCGTTATGACTGACGCCGCACCAGCAGTACCCCAAGCCCCGCTTCAAGGTCGTTATTCGGCCGCAGAGGACGGACAGATTCTATGGCAGGAAAATGCCAGCAACCCGCTTCCCGGCGTAGCCGTCGGTCGCCTGCAAAAAGGTGCCGCGATGCTCGCGCCGCAGGCCTTAGCAGATGGGCACGCGCAGGCTCAGGAATGGCTCGATATTCATGTGCGCTCGGTACTCGAACCATTATTCATTTTAAAACAGGAAGAGGGCGAAGGCGCCCTGAGTGGCGTTGCCCGTGATATTGGCGCGCGTTTGTTTGACCATCTGGGCGTCATGCACCGCTCAGACCTTGAAGACCTAATTTCCGGCCTTGATGCCGATATGCGTAAAGCCTTGCGCGCCAAGGGCGTGCGCTTGGGGCCTGTATTGGTATTTTTGCCTGCACTGGTTAAACCTGCTGCTATCCGCATGCGTGCGATGCTGTGGGCAATCTGGAACGGTAAAGCACTCCCTGTTGCCAAGCCTGCTGATGGCCGGGTGTCTGAAGTTGTGGACGCAGCGCAGGTCGATCGGCATTTCTACCGCATGATCGGCTACCCCGTATTCGGGCCTCGCGCTATTCGTATCGATATGCTGGACCGCGTCGTCACTGATATTTACGACACCGCCCAGCAGGGCGTGTTTGAAGCCAAGCATAAATATGCTGAATGGCTTGGTTGTGGCCTTGAAGATTTGCACGCCGTTTTGGAGTCCATGGGGCATCGCAAAATGAAGGCTGATGCGGCAGCCGTCGTTGCTGCGCCTGATGCCGCCGTAATGCCGGAAGGTGAAGCGGCCCCTGTAGCCGACGCACCTGTCGCTGAGGATGTTGCCACCCCTGTTGCCTTGCCTATAGTGGCGGTCGATGGTGCGGCCCTGCCTGCAGCGCCTGATAGCGTGCAGGCGATTGCGCCAAAAGCAGCACCAGCGGTCGTTAAGTTCATGCTGAAACGCGGTAAAATGTCGGACCGTCCGGCCCCGCGCAACAACAAGCCGCAGCACAAAAAGCCCGAACGTGCAGCCGCCCCTGTGCAAACAGATACGCCCGCAAAAACCGAGCGCCCAGAAAAGCTAGGCGACAAGCACGAGCGTTTTGAAAAATTCACGCCTAAAAAGGCCTATGACCCTAATCGTCCGAACCCTAAACGCGAGGGTGACGCCAAACGCCATGACCCGCGCGGCAAAGGTGATGACGAACGCCCGCGCAAGTCAAAATTCGGTGGCGATAAAGACCGTGACCGCGAAGCCCGCGTATATACCTTTGAAGGTAAAAAAGACGCAGCGGACGACAGCAATAATCCGTTCGCCATCCTCAAAAACCTGCAGAAATAATTTTACTGTTTGAACGCCGCTTCAATGGTGTGCGCTTCGCGTGCGCGCTGCTGGCTGACCGCATAGGTGGCGGCAGCTTCGGGCAAACCAATATGCGTCAGCAATTCATGCGCCACATGCAATGACCCTTCGATCACATCCGGAATGGTCACGGTTGCGCCCAGCCTGTACAGCTCGACCGCGTGGGCATTGTCACGCGCGCGGGCAACAATCAGCATACGGGGCATGATGCCGCGCACCGTTTCAACAACCTGCTTGGCCGTATTGGGTTCGTCGATCAATACGGCTACAGCAATTGCGCGGTGGATGCCGGCTTTGGTCAGTGCATCGACATCGGTCGCATCGCCTTTCAAAATCGGGATGTGGCTATCGGCTTGAATATTGGGGCTGATATCGATGGCCACACCTGGAATATGCTGATTTTCAAGAATTTCAGCCAGCAGGTGCCCCATACGGCCGTAGCCTGCCAATATGACGTGGTTATCGATAGCATCGACCATGCCGACGGCAGGGCCATAGATGGATGTATCGGGCCCGTCGATAGCAAGGCGTACACGGTAGGCCAGCTTAGCCACTAATGGCGTCAGCATCATGCTCAGCGATGTTACGATCAACATGAACTGGGCAACGTTATCGGGCATGAGGTTTAGGCCGGTAGCCATGGCCAGCAATACGAACGCGAATTCGCCCGCTTGCCCCAGCAGCAGGCCCAGCTCGATCGCACGGCCTTTTGTAATTTTAAAGGCGCGGGCGACGATATAAATCATCAGGCCTTTGACAGCAAAGAGACCGATGACCGATGCCGGCACCCAGAAGGGGTTTTTAACCAAGGTTGTCAGGTCAACGCCCATACCGACCGACATGAAAAACAGCCCAAGCAAAAGGCCTTTAAACGGGTCGATCGTGACTTCAATATCGTGCCTGTAATCGGTTTCGGCCAGTAGCAGGCCCGCGAGAAACGCACCCAGAGCCATGGACAGGCCTGCAGCTTCAGCGCCTGCGGCAATGGAAATAACAGCCAAAAGGGTAGCTGCCATAAACAATTCTTTATTGTGGCTTTTGCCTACCATGTTGAAAAGTGGGCGGAATGCCAGACGGCCGATGGTGATGATGACGACCACGGCGATGATGGCAGAGCTAACGGCCTTGGCCAGATGCAGCACGACGTCGGGCGAGAGGCCGTCTTTCAAATCGAGTTCCGCAAAGCCCAGTATGAAGAGCATGAGGATGACGCTTAAGTCTTGAAACAAGAGGATCGCGAAGCTGTGACGCCCGATCATGCTGCCCATGCGTTTGTTTTCAGACAGGATCTGCATGACAATTGCGGTGGACGATAAGGCAAAACCAATGCCCAGCAACAAGGCTGTTTCAGGGGCATTACCAAACGCATAGGCGATGCCGCCGATGACGACAGCGCATGATACGACCTGCGCCGTACCGATACCGAACACCTTGCGCCGCATGGATGACAGGCGTTCGAAAGACAGTTCAAGCCCAATGGTGAACATAAGGAATACGATGCCCATTTCGGCCAACGCATGGACGCCCTTGCTTTCGGTAATAACGATGGCGCCGATAGGCGGCCAGATATTGACGAGCAGGCCTGCACCGTGCGGCCCCAGCATCAACCCCGCTATCAGGAAGCCCAGAACCGGGGATACCTTGAACTTCTGGAAAAGAGGGACCAATACCCCTGCGGCAGCAAGGAATACGAGGATTTCGCGGATGTGGGGTATAGAAGATTCCATGCGCTATTTTAACATGAGCAATGTGGCATTAGCGCGACGTTTTTTTGATGCAAAATAACGCAGGGGCCCGAAGGCCCCTGTGCTTTGTTCTTATGCGCTTTCGGACTGTTTCGCCATGCGCTTACGCATGTTGGGGTCCAGATGGCGTTTACGCAGGCGGATCGATTTTGGTGTGACTTCGACCAGTTCGTCATCGTTGATGTAGGCGATGGCTTTTTCCAGTGTCATCTGGATGGGCGGGGTCAGTTTCACGGCATCGTCCTTACCGGACGCACGCATGTTGGTCAGCTTCTTGCCTTCAAGAATGTTGATGTCGAGGTCGTTATATTTGCCGTGTTCACCTACGATCATACCTTCATATACAGGTACGCCGGGCTGGATCATCATCGGGCCGCGATCTTCCAGTTTCCACATGGCGTAGGCAACAGATTCGCCCTGGCCTGTGGAAATGAGCACACCGGTATGGCGGGTCGGGATCGGCCCTTTATGTGGTGCATAGGAATGGAAAATACGGTTCATGATGCCTGTGCCGCGCGTTGAGGACAGGAATTCCGACTGGTAGCCGATCAGGCCGCGGGAAGGGGCCAGAAATTTCAAGCGGACCTTGCCGGCGCCCGATGGGCGCATATCGGTCATTTCGCCTTTACGTTCGGAGATTTTGTTCACGACGGTGCCTGAATATTCTTCATCGACATCGACCTGAACTTCTTCGATTGGCTCCATGCGCTGGCCGTCGATCTCTTTAAAAAGAACGCGCGGACGGGAAATCGTCAGTTCGTAGCCTTCGCGGCGCATCTGTTCGATAAGAACGCCGAGCTGCAATTCACCACGGCCTGCAACTTCGCAGGCGTCTTTCTGGTCGCTTTCACGCACGCGGATGGCGACGTTACCTTCAGCTTCGGCAAACAGGCGGTCGCGAATGGCGCGGCCCGTTACTTTTGTGCCTTCGGTGCCAGCCAGCGGGCTGTCGTTGACCGAGAAGGTGATGGCGATGGTTGGCGGGTCAATCGGGTTAGCAGGAATTGGCTCCATGACAGCCGGATCGCACAATGTGTCGGCTACGGTGGCTTTGGTCATGCCGGCGATGGAAACGATGTCGCCAGCCGATGCTTCATCAACCGGCACGCGTTCCAGACCACGGAAGGTCAGGATTTTGGTGATACGGCCCTGTTCGATAATTTTGCCATCGCGGTCCATGGCCTTGAAGGGCATGTTGGCTTTGACTTTACCGGTCTGGACACGGCCCGTGAGAACACGGCCGAGCCATGGGTCGGATGACAGAATGGTTGCCAGCAGCGAGAAGGGGGCGTTTACGTCCACTGTCGGGGCAGGTACGTGCTTTACGACCAATTCGAACAGCGGGGTCAGGTCTTTGCGTTCGGCTTCCAGCGTTTCAGCAGCCCAGCCGTTACGGCCGGATGCGAACAGCATCGGGAAATCGAGTTGTTCTGGCGTTGCATCGAGCGCTGCGAACAGGTCGAAGATTTCATCGTGCACCATGTGCGGGCGACCATCGGGACGATCGACCTTGTTGACGACAACGATCGGGCGCAGGCCTTTGGCCAATGCCTTACCGAGCACGAATTTGGTTTGCGGCAGAACGGATTCAGCGGCATCGACCAACAGCACAACGCCATCGACCATACCCATGATACGTTCGACTTCACCGCCGAAGTCGGCGTGGCCGGGGGTATCAACGATGTTGATGCGCGTATCTTTCCACAGGATGGATGTGACTTTCGCTAAAATCGTAATCCCACGCTCTTTTTCAAGGTCGTTTGAATCCATGGCGCGTTCGGCCACTTTCTCATTTTCATGGAAAGAACCGGCTTGTTTCAGCAATTGATCGACCAGAGTGGTTTTACCATGGTCAACGTGGGCGATGATGGCAATGTTACGCAACGACATAGAACGAATCCTTGAAAGTGTTCAAAAGTGCCGTTGTTATGCCTGTTTGTGCGCTGCAATGCCACAAAAATCTGGTGTTTTGACATATAGGTGCCGCGAAAATACAAAAAACCGCCTGTGAAGGGCGGTTTTTGCTGTTTTCGGTATTGGGCAACGCTTACGCAGCGCGGACTTGACCCAGAAATTTCTCAACATGGTCAGCCAGCTGGTTGGTCATGCGGGCCAATTCTTGCGATGCGCTTAGCACCTGGCTTGAATTTTGCCCCGTTTCGGCGGCGGACTGGGTGACCGATGTGATGTTATTGGTCACTTCTTCCGTGCCTTTGGCAGCTTCCTGCACGTTGCGGGCAATTTCCAGCGTGGCGGCTCCCTGTTCTTCGACCGCGGATGACACAGCCAAGGATATGCCGTTGATCTGATTGATCGTCTGGCTGATGTTGCGAATGGCACTGACCGTTGAATCCGTCACTGACTGCATACTGTTGACCTGTTCTGCAATGTCTTCGGTGGCTTTGGCAGTCTGCGTTGCCAGATTTTTGACTTCGGACGCGACCACGGCGAAGCCCTTGCCGGATTCGCCCGCGCGCGCCGCCTCGATCGTCGCGTTGAGCGCGAGGAGGTTGGTCTGCCCTGCGATCTGGTTGATGATCTGGATCACCTCGCTGATTTTCTGGGCTGCGACTGACAGGTCGGTCACTTTGGAATCGGTTTCCTGTGCCTGTGTAACGGCGCGCTGGGCTATGTCGGACGCGTTGCCCATTTGTTTGCTGATCTCACTGATGGATGCCGAAAGTTCCTCTCCAGCAGAGGCCACCGTTTGTACGTTGGCCGATGCTTGCAGGGCGGCGGCGGCCACATTGTTGGCCTGATTGGTTGTTTCCTCGGCAATCGCCGTCATGTTCTGGGCGGATGACTGCATTTCGGTCGAGGCTGCTGCCAATGCTTTGGTGACACTGCCAACGGCACCTTCAAATTCGGCGATATATTCTTCCATTAGTTTGGCACGGCGTTCGCGAGCGGCCTGTGCTGTTGCTTGTTCGGCGCGCAAGCGTTCGGCTTCCTGCCCGTTTTCAGCAAAAATATTGACAGCGCGTGCCATCATACCAATTTCATCGCCCTGAGTTTTATAGGGCACCTGGGTGTCCCATTTCGCATCGGCCAGCAGGCCCATGACATCGGAGAGTTTGGTGATGGGCACTGATACAGCGCGGATCAGAACAACAGCGGCGGCGCTCGCAATCAGAATTGACAGTGCGATGAACCCTATCATGATCGCCTCGGCTTGATTGAAGCTGGCTTCAGCTTCTTGCACTTGTTCATCGGCGCCAGCTTTATTCAGTTCAACAATAGCATCAATTTGTTTTGCTGCATCAAGATAGAGCTTGCGGCCATCCCCTAGAAAAAGTGCGCTGGCTTCATCGATTTTGCCTTCTTCTGCCAAAGTTATCACCTGTTCGGCTGCGGGCATGTAAATAGCAAGATCTTTGACAACCTGATCGTATAATGCGCGTTCTTTAGGGGCGCTGATCAATTGTTCGTAGGCGGCTTGTGCAGCCTTGAGGTCTTTTTTGTAGCCTTCGAGGCGGCCGATTGTTTCTTTACGTTTTTCTTCTGCCTGCGGAATGAGGATCTGCCCTTGTGTACGGCGCACGGCTGCAAGCCCGTTTGCTACACGCAGTGACAGTTCGATGCTTGGCATCCAATTTGTCGCTATAGTGTCTAGATCATACTTTACTTTACTGAGCGAGTGGAAAGAGGCCGCGCCCAGTGCGATTACGCCCAGTACAAGAATGGTAAAGGCCGTGATGAACTTGATTTTAATAGAGACGTTTTTCATGAAACTTCTGTTTCCTGTCGTTTTTTTGGGGGGGGTGCGGATATTTAAGTGTAGCTAAAAAGAATTGATAAAAAGTAAGGATATTATGTGCAGTTTTTTGCTGCGAATGCGTATGAATTATTCATTTGTATAATGAACCTTGATTTTAAGCTTTTCAAGCTGATCTGTTGGCTTCATCCGATGTTATGGTGAGTGATGCTGGTTTATTTTTTGAATAATGGTCGGGGCGGGAGGATTTGAACCCTTGTGCGCCATGGCGCACAAACCGTCATATGTCGGAGGTTCTAGTAAGAGGAAGATGGGGGTTAAATGGTCGGGGCAAGAGGATTCGAACCTCCGGCCTCTACGTCCCGAACGTAGCGCTCTACCAGGCTGAGCTATGCCCCGACGCGGAAGCATATTGCGGGAAAAAACGGCGGTATTAATGGTCGCGTGCGACCACAAAGTCAAGTAATTCATCAAGTACTTTGGCGGTTGGCGTCACGGGCAGGGCGGCAATCGCGGCCCGCGCCGATTCGATATGTTTTTGTGCGGTTGCACGCCCTTGGGCAATGGTGCCGTGGCTGGCAATTATTTCTCGCGCGGTTACCAGATCAGCCGGGGTTTGGTCATGCCCTTGCATGGTGCGGGCCCAGAAAGCGCGCTGCGTATCGTCAGCTTTTTGTATGGCCAGAATAACCGGCAATGTCATTTTACCTTCACGGAAATCATCGCCTGCGTCTTTGCCCATAGCGATGCCGTCAGGTGCGTAGTCAATCAAATCATCAACAATCTGGAAGGCCATGCCGAGGTGGTGGCCATAGAGGCGCCAGCCTTCGGCGGTCGCATCATCGGCCTTGGCAGCGAGCGCGCCTGCATGGCAGGCGGCAGCAAACAGGGCGGCAGTTTTGGCTTCGATAATCGCGGCATATTGTTCAAGCGTGATGTCGATATTGCCGGTGAGTGACATCTGCAAAACTTCACCTTCTGAAATGACGCGCGATGCGCGGGCCAGAATATCGAGAATGCGGATATCGTTGCTTTCGACCATCAATTCAAACGCGCGGGCGAATAAAAAGTCACCCACCAGAACCGATGCCTTGTTGCCGAAAATGATGTTGGCGGATGCCTGCCCACGGCGCTGCGCGCTTTCATCAACCACATCGTCATGCAAAAGGGTGGCCGTATGAATAAATTCAACAGCGGCGGCAAGGCCGCGTGCATTGGCGGCTGGGTCACAGGCATTACAGGCAGCCAGCGTGAGGAGGGGGCGGATGCGTTTGCCGCCAGCGGCAATCAGGTAGGCGGCCAGTTGCGAAACCAGTGGAATATGGGACTGCATCCGGTCCAAGATAAGGGCGTTGGTCGCGGTCATTTCCGCGCCGAGCATGGTCGCCATGCGGTCGAGCGGGGATTGCGCAGTCATTGACCCGTCGGGTTGCTTGTGCTTCAAGGCAGTCATGAACTTCTTTTAATGGGAATGTATGCCAAAGGCAAACCCTTCGGAATTTGATGAAACAACCCTGCTTGATGGCAGGGTGCGCCTTTTGCAGCCCATGGTTGGTTTGCGCGCAGGGCTTGATGCCGTGATGGCGGCTGCCTGCGTGCCCGCGCATGCTGGCGACCATGTGCTGGATCTGGGGTGCGGCACGGGGGCTGCCGGCTTTTGTGTCCTGGCCCGTGTGCCCGAAGCGCATCTGACGGGGCTCGATATACAGGGTCCGCTACTTGAGTATGCGCGCCAAAGCGCCGTGCTGAATGGCTGGCAGGGGCAGGCTGCCTTTATAGAAGGCGATGTGCGCGATAAAGCCTGCCTTGGCGCCGATACGTTTCACCATGCCGTCTGCAACCCGCCTTATATGCAGGAAGGCGCATGGTATGAAAGCCCTGACCCCATTCGCAAAAAGCAGGTGGGTCTGACCCTAGATGACGCGCGCCTAAGTGACTGGGTGGATTGTTTGCAGCGCGTGGTCAAACCTGCCGGTTCAGTCACGCTTATCCACCGCGCGGACCATGCGGATAAAATCATTCAGGCTCTGGGGGCGCGTTTTGGCGGTGTTGAGTTGTGGCCGCTGCACCCGCGTGCGGGCGATGCGGCATCGCGCATTGTGATACGGGCTCTTAAAAACCGGCGTAGCCCTGCGAAAATCCATGCAGGTATCGTGCTGCATCAGGCTGATGGCAGCTGGACGGCGGATGCCGAAGTGTTTTTAAGGAAGGCCGCGCCGCTGGCTTAGGGGGCAATAAGCGTTTGCGATATGATTTGTGCTTTATCGCCTGCGCGTTCGGTATCCTTATGGATGCCTTCAAACGTGTTGGCGCAGGCTGTCAGGCCCAAACCCATAAAAACAAGAAGTGTAAGTGTGGATAGTCGCATTTGCACATCTTAACAAAAAAGCAGCCGCATTTACAGTGGTGACTTGTAAGACGGGGGGATTATGATGGTTTGCATGAAAGACTTTCTGAGCGATTTGCCGTTTATCGGCGATTTTGTTGAGCGCAGACCCAAAGTGGCTGTCGTGCGCCTTTCCGGCGTTATTGCCGATGGCGGGCAGCGTCGCGGCGGCATTTCATATGCGCGGTATGTCAGCGCAATCGAGGATGCGTTCGATTTAAAAGATGTGCGTGAAGTAGCTCTCGTCATCAATTCGCCGGGCGGCTCACCGGCACAAAGTTCATTGCTGGCGGCGGTTATTCGCCAATGCGCGCAGGTTAAAAAGGTGCCGCTCACGGCCTTTGTTGAAGACGTTGCTGCATCCGGCGGGTACTGGCTGGCCTGTGCTGCTGATAAAATATACGTGCAGCCCAGCTCGATTGTTGGCTCGATCGGTGTGGTTGCAGCTGGTTTCGGGTTTGAAGATTTTATCCGCCGCTATGATATCAAGCGCCGTATCCATACATCGGGCCGCGATAAAGCGATGCTGGACCCTTTTTCGCCTGAGAAAAAACATGATGTTGACCGCCTGAAAGCTTTGCAGGCCGATATTCACGGGCAGTTCATAGACTGGGTGCGCGAGCGCCGCTCCAATCGCCTTAAAGGCAAAGATGCCGAGTTATTTGAAGGCGATATATGGACCGGTTCGGCGGCCATACCTTTGGGCATTGCCGATGCGATTGGCGATCTGCGCGGTGTCATGCACGAAAAATACGGTGATAAGGTAAGGTTGATTGAATTCGCGCCTGACCGGTCTTTCGTACAGTCGATTATGGGCGCGCGGGGTATTGGTACCAAGGGAGGCAACATTGTCGATGACTTCATGGCGTCTTTGGAAGAGCGCGGTTTCTGGCAGCGTTTTGGCCTGTAATAACGGGAAAAAGTTGACATAGGTTTGCTTTTTTCCTAAGTTGCCCATCAAAATCAAAAAATGGTGTGAGCACATGAATCAGAACGACATGCAGAAAGCCCTGTGGGACGCAGCCCAAAAAGGCGATAAAGAAAAAATCCGCGTATTGGTTGTTGAAGGTGCCGATGTGGTACTGACCGACGAATTGGGCCGCACCGCGCTTGATATTGCCAATGAATACGGACAGTTGGATGCCATTAAGACATTGATGGCTGCACGCGAAATGCAAACGCTGATGAAAGCGGGTATTACCCCCGGCCAGCGCGAAGCAGCCTAAAAAACAGGCATTGCTTTTATGCTTTAAAACCAGCCGATTGGCTGGTTTTTTTATGCCGTAATATCAAAAGGTTTACGAAACGCATTGCATGAGCGCATGATGCTTTCAACGCATCGCGTTGGTTAAGGTGATATTTTCTGTGCAGTAACATTTGACCAACAAGGGAATGCGATTAATTTGGCCTTATACAAGGGGCTACCATTAACAAAGGGGTGTTGCATGTATGATGTCGCGATTATCGGCGCGGGGCCAGTGGGCCTGGCACTGGCCTGTATGTTGGACGCGCAGGGGCTTAAGGTGGCTGTCATCGAACGCCAGTCTTACGATGCCTTGGCCATGCCCGCCTATGACGGGCGCGATATTGCCCTGACCCACCGCGCGATTACGACCCTTGATACCATTGGTATGCTGAACCGTATTCCGGCGGCGCTTGATGCGCCCATCCGCCGTGCGCGGGTGCTGAATGGCACGTCGCCCTATAGCCTGCATTTTGAAAATGATGCCAGCAGCCCTGATGGTTTGCTTGGGTATCTGGTACCCAATAACCTGATCCGCAAGGCGGCATTCGATGCGTTCGAGACGTGTAAAAACGTAACACTGATGAATGATGTATCGGTCACGCATGTTTCAACCGATAATGTCGGCGGCACGCTTGAGCTGTCGGAAGGCAAACGCGTCCATGCCCGCCTGATTGTGGCGGCGGATAGCCGTTTTTCTGAGACGCGCCGCAAAATGGGCATTTCAACCCGCATGAATGATTTTGGCCGTGTGTGCATTGTATGCCGCATGGGCCACACGGACGCGCATGACGAAACCGTCTATGAATGTTTCCAATATGACCAGACGTTAGCGGTGTTGCCTGTTACGGCACGTGAAGCATCTGTCGTGCTAACGCTACCGTCTGACCGTGCGGATGCCGTCATGCGTATGAGTGATGCTGAGTTTAACGCCGATATTACCCGCCGTTTCGAGGGCCGCTTTGGCGATATGACGATTGTGGGCAAAAAGCATGCTTACCCGCTGGTTGCGGTGTATGCCGACCGCTTTTATGCGCGCCGCTTTGCCGTTGTGGGCGATGCTGCCGTGGGGATGCACCCTGTGACGGCCCATGGCTTCAATTTTGGCCTGCTGGGTGCAGAAACGCTGGCGAACGAGATTGCGGCGGCGGTTGCCAACGGCATTGATTTTGCCAGCAATGCGGTGCTTGGCCGCTATAACACCGCACACCGCAAGGCCACGCGGCCCCTGTATTTAGCCACGAACGCGATTGTGAAGCTTTACACCGATGACCGCCGCCCCGCCCGCATGGCGCGCGATGCCTTGCTGCGTATTGGCAATGCCATGGCGCCTGTGCGGCGTATCATCACGGGCAGGCTCACGCATATACCGGCACGCGATGCAGGCTGACGGCCTCTTGTGCTGACGGGTTTTGAGGGGTAGTTTTCGTGTGACTCGAAAACACATACCAACAACGGAGAGTATAGAATGGCACGCGCGAAAATCGGTTTGGTAGGCGCAGGGCAAATCGGCGGTACGCTGGCGCTTCTGGCAGGTCTTAAAGAATTGGGCGATATCGTCATGGTCGATGTGGCCGAAGGTGTGCCGCAGGGCAAAAGCCTCGATATTGCAGAAGCTGCACCCGTTGAAGGCTTCGATGCCTCCATCACAGGCTCCAACAATTACGACGCCCTCGCAGGCGCGGATGTTGTGATTGTCACCGCAGGTATTCCGCGCAAGCCGGGTATGAGCCGTGACGACCTGATCGGTATCAACACCGGTATCGTCAACATGGTTGGCGCAGGTATCAAACAATACGCCCCGAATGCTTTTGTTATTGTCATCACCAACCCGCTGGATGCCATGGTTGAAGTCATGCAGCGCGCTACAGGCTTCAAGCCTGAAAAAGTGGTCGGCATGGCAGGCGTGCTGGATTCAGCCCGTTTCCGCCACTTTCTGGCCGAAGAATTCAAAGTGTCCGTTCAGGACGTCAATGCTTTCGTGCTTGGTGGCCACGGCGATACGATGGTGCCGTTGGTTCGTTATTCAACCGTATCCGGCATTCCGTTGCCTGACCTCATCAAAATGGGTTGGACCACGCAGGCAAAACTTGATGCCATGGTTCAGCGCACGCGCGATGGTGGGGCTGAAATTGTGGCCCTGCTTAAAACCGGTTCGGCATTCTATGCTCCGGCTTCAAGCGCCATTGAAATGGCTGAAAGCTACCTGCGCGACAAGCGCCGCGTACTGCCATGCGCTGCCAAGCTGAACGGAGAATACGGCGTTAAGGGCCTGTATATTGGCGTGCCTTGCATCATCGGTAAAAACGGCGTTGAGAAAATCATCGAGATCACGCTGAATGCTGAAGAACAAGCCATGTTCGACCATTCGGTCAACGCGGTTAAAGGCCTTGTTGAAGCTGTCGATAAAATCGGCAAAGCCGCTTAATCGCTTTTCAAAACACATAAGCCCGCGCATTGGTTTTTGCGCGGGTTTTTTATTGCCCGCCTGCCTGCTTTGTATTACCAATATGGAAAGATAAAAAAATACAGGGACGGTACGATATGGACATCATCAAACGCCTGGCCGAGGTGGTCGCGCAGGCTTTCATTAATCCTGACCAACCTTTTGGCGCGCCTGACCTCATCAATGCTGGGGTGAACCCCTATTACGCATGGATGCATGTGTGTGGTGTCGATGCCAAAACGCTTGCTTACGAAATGGACCTGAAGGACCAGTGCGATGTTGGTGCCTGGCCTGTATCGTTACCGCGCCTGACGCCTGAACGGATGATCGACACTATTATTAGTGGGCATGAACAACCTGACGTATCTTTTATTTTGAAATTTTGCGAAGTCTGCCGCATTACACCCGATATGCTGCTACCCCGTGAGCGCGATTTGGATGACCCGCAATTTTACGCCATGCCAGCACCTACCGAGATTGTTGAAGCCGGTGTGCAGTACATAATCGACAAACGCGAGCTTGGCGTTTTACCAGAAAGCCTTGTCGATTTTTTGGGCACTGAAGTGCACAAGGCCAACATACTGGCCGTGCGTGCGCGCATGCCATTTTCCATGGCCAATGCGGGTTATATGCATCTTGCCGAAAAAACCTATGAAGAGGCTATCGTCGAAGACCCGTCGCTTATGTTCGATGAAACGGATGATGGCGATGAAGACGCGTCGCCGGTTGATGATATCCGCAATTCGATGGATGAAGTTTTTACCCTGCATGAGAAACGTACGGAAAAAGGACTGTCTAATACGCACCGTGCTGCCGTCATTGAAAAGGGCCGTGCGAAAGACGCGCTGGATAATCTTCATGCTTGCGTAAATGCCATGGCGGCCATGAAGAAGTCGAAAGAGTGGCTGGAGCGATTTAACAAGGCCATGGTGGCACAGGGGCTTGAAGCGACGCTTAAGAAACTGACTGCAGACCCTTACGCACTCGTGCCCATGCGCTCTTATTGGCCTGGTTCGGCATCGGTCAAATTACCGAATGGGGGTTTTGTTGCGGGCAATAGCATTATTGAAGCCTTTGGCGACGCCTACCGCGCCTATCAGAAACACAAGCCGCTTTTGACCAAACTTGAGGAAGATGAGAACAAGAATCTTAATGCCCTTGTCGATTTCAAGGAATGGCGGCGTGCGCCCCAAACCGCAATGTACCTGAGAGCCGAGGCCAACCGCCGCCATATCATGGGTAATCTGGACCGCGAGGAGCTGGGTATGGCACCCCTACCTGCCGCCCCCTTGCTATTGCCGCCGGCTGTCCAGCAGCGACGTCCTTCGATTTAGTTTAAGCTGAGGCCGGAAGCCTTCATTCGGCGCTGGCCGTTAGGCGCGCCGTGGGGCTTGAGCACCAGAAGGTCGGTCAGGCGCTGGGTGAACATGCGGCCAAGGTCTTGCGGGTCATTGACGCTGAAAGACCGTTCCTGCCCGTAATGTTCCGATACGTCCGATTTGATACCCATGGCCACTACATCAATGCCGCGCGTGGCGTATAGAAGCTTGATGGCTGTTGCCAGATGGTCATTTGTCGGTTGTTGCGACTGGATGATCATGCTCGATGGCCCGTTATCGCACATCACGAACAGGATCTTGCGCTTCTCTGGGCGGGCCAGCAACTGCCCGCGTGCCCATAGCAGAGCCTCTGGGTCGGCGTTGCCGCTTGTCGGTAACTGGCCGTGCACCAGACCCAGATGGTGTTCTGTTCTTTGCATCGGTTCCTTGAAATCCTTGAACATGACGAAGGCAGCCCTGTTGCCGATGATGCCACGGCCATTGCCCTGCCCGTAACCGGCAATAGCAACCTTGACGCCGACCCGCGCTAGCTGCGTTGCCAGCGCCCGCGCGCTCAGGGTCGCGAACTGGATAGGGTCGTTATGCATCGACCCTGACATATCGAGCAGGAACATGACGGCCGCGTCATGCGTACCGCTACCCTGCTTCCACTGGATTTCAGCATCGCGGTAAATATCCTGCGCCGTCGGGTCCATGATGATGGTGGACAGAAGATTCGTATCCAGATGGCCTTCAGGCTGACGGAAGATGGGGAGCGCGTGTTCTTGCATGCGCAGGGCCCTTTCCAGTTTGCGGGCGAGCGTGTTGAAAATGGGCAGATGTGCTGCGTGTTGTTTTAGAATGATCTCGAAATTACGGGCCAGTTCGCTTTCATCGAGAATAAAATCGGTCGCGCGGAAGACCTGTTTGCCGGCAATGCGCTGGACCTCTTCATAGGTTGCTAGCAGTTTTGCTTCCTTGGAATCCGGCGCCAGCACAATGCCGCCTTTGCCCGTGGGTACGGTCGCAGGGTCAAGCTTGGCCTTTTTTGCATCTTTCGTTTCATCTGCCGCCATTTCCTCGAATAGGGCGGCGAGATCGACATCGTCTGATTCCTCGATTTCGATATCAAGATCGTCTGCTTTTTCTGGTCCGGTTTCCTTAAGCGGTGCTTCGGGCGGGGCGAGCGGTTGCGCTACGCGGCCGGTATCCTGCAGGCGGTCGAGCGCGCCAAGATTATGCGCGCGTTCCGGTTTATAATGATGTCTGCGGTTGCGTTTCTTCTTTTTCTTTTTGGGCTGCTCGATCGTCGGGAACAGGTCTTTCGGGTAGGCCTTGATATAATTTTCGATCACGATACTGGCCAGAATGGCGAAGCCGTCGGGGTCGTGTGCGAAGTGGTGGATGTCGGTGATTTCGGGCTGTGCGGCCTTTGCGATGCGCGCGGCCCACAGCTCGGCGCGATGGGCGACATCGGGTTGCATTGCGCGTGTGCCCGCCAGCAATGCGATGGTGCCCAGATAAAAACCTTCGGCTATATCGGCGCGGTCGGCATAGACGGATGATATGCGTTCCGGCTTATCGCTGCTCCAGCGGGAGAAGCTCCAAGACAGGCGGCTGTAAATAGGGTCATTATAATCTCTTGCTGCCAGTGCTTTTTCCGCGCGCTCGAGAATGTCTGATATCCGTTTGCCGCCGATGCGTGTGAATTCCGTTTCGAGCGGTCTTTCGGGATTGATGCGGAAATTGAAATTAAGAACACCGCTGATAAGCGTGCTTATATTCGAGGCCAGCGCTTCCGCATCCCATTTATCTGTTGTGTGAATAATGGGGTGAAGGCGTTGGGATACAAGCGTGCCAAGCATGTTCACGCGCAGGCCTTCGGTATGTTCGCGCGCAATCATCAGCGCTTCGCAGCGTGCTTTTTCCATGGCTTCATGGAAGAGCCTGATATGCTCGTTCTTCTGGTGGAGCGGCGTTACGATGTATTTTGTCTGGTTGATGAGCGGGGCCTCAGGGTAGCGCCCTGACTGAAATGCAGTCGCGTCATGATACCGGAACCATGCGGCGGCACGGTCGATTTCGCCGCGCAGGATTGCCCGGTCGGATGAATCGTCAGGCCGCATGGAGGCGGGTAGGGTGATCTTGTTGGATTTAGGGGTGCGCAAAGGGTCGGGGTAGTAGCGGGCATCAAAGGCGAAGCTCAGTTGCGGCTTGCCCGAGAGCATGCGCAGCATCGTGTGGCTTGCCTTGAGAAAGTCCTTCGCGGCCTTGCGGCGCATCAGGGATGCCTGGGTCACACTCATTGAAAACCTGTTTTACGTATTGCTGACCGGCATTTTATAAATACTTTCACATAATAATAAAAGTATTTTTAGCAGGGGCCGTGGCCCGCAACACGGCCCGCCTATGCGTGGTACGTCCATTTTAGGCAGAAATTAGCCCGAAACGGCGTTTGCTTTTGCGCGCGCGCATGCTAGACCTTGGGGCGACAATTCAAGCGATTTACACGGAGATTTGTTCATGAACATCCATGAATACCAAGCCAAAGAACTTCTGACCAAATACGGCGTTGCTACCCCTAAAGGCATTGCTGCCATGAACGTGGCCGAGGCTGTTGCCGCCGTGAAAGAACTGCCAGGTCCGCTTTACGTTGTGAAATCACAAATTCACGCAGGCGGCCGCGGTGCGGGTAAATTCAAAAATAACCCCGAAGGCAAAGGCGGCGTACGCCTCTGCAAATCGGAAGCGGATGTGAAAGCCGCTGCCGAAGCCATGATGAACCAGGTGCTTGTGACCAAGCAGACCGGGCCTGAAGGCAAGGAAGTCAGACGCCTTTACGTCACAGACGGCGTTGATATCGCCAAGGAATACTACTGCTCGGTCGTGCTTGACCGCGCGACAAGCGGCGTCACCTTCATGGTTTCGACCGAAGGCGGCATGGACATTGAAGAAGTGGCCGAACACAACCCTGAAAAAATCATCAAGGTGCCGGTTGATTCCGCCATGGGTATGCAAGGGTTTCATGCCCGCAAGCTGGCTTTCGGCCTTGGTTTGACAGGTGCTGCCCAAAAATCGGCCATCAAGTTTTTCACCAGCCTTTACAAAGCGTTTGTTGAACTGGATGCATCGATTGTCGAGATCAACCCGATGATCGTATCCGACAAAGGTGACGTTATGGCGCTGGATGCGAAAATGACGTTCGATGACAACGCCATGTTCCGCCACCCCGACATTGCTGCCATGCGCGATGAAAACGAAGAAGACGCATCGGAAACCGAAGCCCATAAATGGGAATTGAACTATGTGCGCCTTGATGGCGAAATCGGCTGCATGGTTAACGGCGCGGGTCTTGCCATGGCCACGATGGACATTATCAAGCTGTATGGCGGCACACCTGCCAACTTCCTTGATGTTGGCGGCGGCGCTACGACCGAACGTGTTACGGCTGCTTTCAAAATCATTCTGGCTGACAGCAACGTCAAAGGCGTGCTGGTCAATATTTTCGGCGGGATCATGAAATGCGACATCATTGCCAACGGCATTATTGCCGCTGCCAAGGAAGTCAAATTGTCGGTACCGCTGGTTGTGCGCCTTGAGGGCACGAACGTGGAACTGGGCAAGAAAATCCTGGCTGAATCCGGCCTGCCGATTATCTCGGCCGATAACCTCGCCGATGCTGCCGACAAAATCGTCAAGGCAACCGAACAGGCTAAAAAAGCGGCTTAATCGCCGCTTTTACACCAAGATTACAAGCGCGCGGCGGGCACAACCTGCCGCGCTTTTGTTTGTGTTTGTGCTGCATCTGATTCAATGATCAAGGCGCCGATGGCGTCAGTCGCGGTGGCGCCGGCTTGCGGCTTTTGGGCTGGAAATGTTGTTGCGTACCAATTGGCGGCCAGTGTGAACGCGGTTGTTGCGAGTAATTCGCCCTGACGTGCATAGGTGATGATTTGCGGGGCTTTTTCCTGCACGTAGATTTTTGCGCTCAGCGATGCGATTTCTAGCCTGTTTGTGGTTTCCGGTACGATTGCGTGGATGGTTTCCGGTTCGTTTGCACAGATTTCAAGGGCGGTTGTACCACGCGCCAATGCGCTTTCCAGTTTAGCCAGAACCGGTGCTGACCATTGAGCGCTAAAGCGGTCAAAGCCTGCGCTGGCTTGTGCTGCAGTGGTTTTCACACCTTTCGTGAATACGGCAGGGTTGCGTGATGCCGCGACTTTCAGGTAGTTCGCGAAATAGGCAACGGTTTCCGGTTTTGCACCGTGGTTGTGCTTTTTGTACAGCGCGCGCAGGGCTGCATTGTCATTCATTTTCGTATCTGGTGCGTGGGCCAGTATGTAGGCGAAAAATTGCGCGCCCTGTGGGCCCAGCATATGTGTGCGGTAATACCGCGCTGTTTCAGCGCCGACTTCTGCCGTGGATTTGCCTGCAAGGTTTTCGGATGACAAGTAAGGTGCGTTTTTCGCGAGGTCAGCCGCCATCAACTGACCCGAGAAAACAGGGTCGTTCGTGCTGTTCATCACCATCTGGTAGGCGAGGTTGAGCTTACCGTCTTTTATGGTTTGCAAAACTTTTTCGGGGTCTTTCCTGTAGTCGGCTACGACCACGTCAATTGCGCTTACGAATGTTTCGTCTGTCGAGCGACCTTCATAGGGTGTGGTCGATGCGAGGCGGCGTTGAGCATCAAGATAGTAAGGCGTTTTCTGCGCGAAGTTTTTAAGCTGGTCGAGCTTGGTTGAAGTTACGGTCTGGTATGCACCTGACGCAGTTGATTCGAGCGCAGTTACATCGCGCCCGCCGCCCGTTTCCTGCATCGAGACGATATAGGTGGCAACCGGGGATATGCCGTATTTGGTGCTTTCAAGGGCTGAGATGTAATGCAGGCGCTTGACTGGATTGTTGGTGTCAAGCCCGACAGCGAATGCGGCTGTAAGGTTATCACTTGTCATAGCGGGCAGGTCGTTCTGGCAGGCAAGTAGGAACGTGGCCGGCGTGATTTTGCCGTGTGTAAATAATTCGGCGTGCGGGGCTGCACTCATTGGCATGAGCATGGATGCGCCTGCCAATGCGGCGGCACCTGCCAGCATGGCGTGGCGCGTAACCGGGCCCCAGCCAATAAGGTTGGCGCCAGCGACCCAGAAATTGGCGAGCGGCGCGACCGACAAATTGGATGCGGCCGAAAATGTGCGCTTGAGTGTGGCCACTGGCGGGTGGCTTACCGCATAGAAGGGCAGGGTGGATGCGTGCAGCAAGCCAAGCCCGATTGATTTCAAGCCTTTAAGGGTGCTTGTGCGTGCTTTTTCAAGTTGTTCTGTGCGGTTGTCAATTTTTGCCTGTTCGGCCTCGGGCGATGTTGTGCGGATACGCATGCGGCCAAGGTCGTAATCGGTAATATCCATGCCCGAATGCTCGACGAATGTCGCCAGTGTATCGCGCAGGTGTTTTTTCGCGTAATCGGCTTTTCGTGCGTCCTGTGATTTAAGGTCGCCCAGTAATTCATCGAAATAGGTACTGATCTGCACCATACGGTGACGGCCATGAAAGGCTTCGATGGCATCGAAATTGGCGTCGGCAAAGGCTATAAGGGTTTTGGTGTTGCCCTTTTCAATGGCTTGAATGAGGTTCGCCATGTTGGCGCGTTCCGCGCGGGCATGGGCTTTTTGGGATGGCGGGCTCAAGACTTCGCCTTTCAAAACGGTGCCATCGTCCATATTTTGCGCTGTGGTGCTGAATACCATGTGAACCCTTATAAAATCTGAAGTTACTATTTATAATATGGAAAATGTTAACAAGTCAAGTATTTCCGGCATTTAAAGGGTCGTTTTCGGGTTTTTTGTGTGAAACGGGGCTTTGCATTCGCAAGTGCAAACAGTATAAGTGAGATGATTTTTTGGGAGGGGCGATTCCTGCCCCCCCATGACCTAAATTGGAGAGATAAATGGCCGTTCTGGTTAATAAAGATACCAAAGTCATCTGCCAGGGTTTTACGGGCGCACAAGGCACGTTCCATTCCGAACAGGCGATTGCTTATGGCACCAAGATGGTTGGCGGCGTGACCCCTGGTAAGGGCGGCACCAAGCATCTGGATCTGCCAGTGTTCGATACCGTGCAGCAAGCTGTTGAAGCCACGGGCGCCAATGCTTCGGTCATTTACGTACCGCCACCATTCGCGGCAGATGCCATCATGGAAGCGATTGATGCAAAAATTCCGCTGGTTGTCTGCATCACGGAAGGTATTCCCGTGCTTGATATGGTTAAAGTTAAAAAAGCCCTCGTAGGTTCAAACACGCGCCTGATCGGCCCTAACTGCCCCGGCGTAATTACGCCCGGTGAATGCAAAATAGGCATCATGCCCGGCCATATTCATAAACGCGGCAAAGTCGGCATTGTTTCCCGCTCGGGTACGCTTACATACGAAGCTGTTGCACAAACAACAGCAGCTGGCCTTGGCCAGACAACCTGTATCGGTATTGGCGGCGACCCTGTTAACGGCACGAATTTCATTGATGCTTTGGACATGTTCCTGAAGGATCCTGAAACCGAAGCCATCATCATGATTGGTGAAATCGGCGGGCCTGCTGAAGTCGATGCCGCGCAATGGTACACGCAGCAGAAAAACCGCAAGCCTATTGCCGGCTTCATTGCGGGTGTAACGGCCCCTAAAGGTAAGCGCATGGGCCATGCCGGTGCTATTATTTCAGGTGGTGACGATACGGCTGAAGGCAAAATCAAAGCGATGAAAGCTGCTGGTTTTGTGATGGCTGATTCACCTGCCGGTTTGGGTGAGGCTGTTAAAAAGGCTATTGCGGCTTAATCAACCGATGCTGGTTTACGAAGTCGATTCAGTTGAAAAATCAGATATTGTTGTGCGGGCCGTTTCGGCCCGCAACGCTGCAGACTTACTGGTTTGCAAAGCTACCGTGCGCGGCGCCGCAGCAGGCCGCGATGATGTGTGGTGTTTTGTCGAGCGTTACCTGAAAGACAAATCCCATCGCGTATATTTTACAGACAATGCCGCCGAAGCCGAGTTGACCATATGCTATGTGCCGCATCGCGGTGCTGCCGGGTGGGTCAAGATCCATGAGCTGCAAGACCAGCTGGCTTAAAACCAATCAACGATTAATTGCTGTAGGACAGCGCGGTTTTCGGTAACGGCTGGCGGCGGAACAGGTCAATCAGCGTTTTTGGTTGTTCGTCAGTCGCAACCACAGTTTCTGCAGTATTTGTATTTCTGTGTTTTTTGATGCCTGCATAAGCACGCGTTTGCGGATTGCTGATGCATTCGGGGCGAATGTCTTTTCTGCCGCAGGCGGCAACAGCCGTGAAGTAAGCGCCAACGCCGCCATTGTAGCAAATACGCACGCCTGTTTCATGCCCGCCGCAACGTGGTTGTAATGATGCCGAATAGCGGCGCGCGCCTGCTGATGCATCGGCACGGTCAAACGGGTTATCGATATTCTGTTCTTCAAGCCCAAAATACATCAGCTGGAATGCGCCCATGGCGCCGCCCCAATCGCCGCTTGGCATCGGACGTTTTTTCTTCATCAGGCGGGCGATATGCGCGTCATCAACACGGTCGCGGCCCCATGACACTGAACAATCGTAACCCATGCCGCGGCCTTCGCCGCGCGCAGTTTCATGTTCGCTGATACGGCTTGGCGGAAAAACCAGCCCTTTGTCGTGTGCGGCGGAAATGAAACGTTTGGTCTGGAAGCCGTTTTCGACAAGGCAGGCTTTGAATTGTTCAAACAGGCGTTTGCTGCGCTCTGGGTTATTCGGAATAAAGGGCAGGCGGCTGATACGCATATCGCTTAAAGCCTCACGGACAGTGATTTTGCAGCCCTCAGCCGTCATGGCCAGCGTGCTGTCGAGCGTCACGCCGTATTCTTTCATTTGTGCGGCTGACCGGAATGTATTGATAGCGAGGTTGCCACCGCGCATAGGGCTCTGGCAGACGGGGGCGGCTTCGATGGCAGCCAGACGTGCGGCTTCAGCACGCGCTTCGGCGGCCTTGGCATCGGCTATTTTTTTCAGGCGGGCATCTTCAGCAGCCTTGGCGCGAGTGGCTTCCATTTCAGTTGTTTGTGCACGCAGGGCGGTTGCCAATTGTGCTTTGGCAGCTTCCATCAATTCGGGTGAGATGATGGCCGACATCATCGGCGTGCCAACAACTGTAAGCGCCGGATACGATACAAGACGGACCGTATGGATAGGCACGCCTTCCTCGGTGACCTGTTCGGTCGCGGCAGGTGTGACGACGGCTTTATCGGCCATCTTGGGTTTGAACATGTCACGAAGCATGGTCAGGATTTCGGGGCGGTTCGAGGCTTCGGTGCCTTCGGACCGGCGCGGCGAAAATTCCCAGACGCCAACGGTTGCCAGAAATACACCGCTTAAGGTGCCCATGACACGGCGTTTGGACAGTTTGCGTTTGCTAACAGGTGCTACTTGGGCCGTCTGCAGCGCAATGGCTGTTTGTTCTGGTTGCGCGGCGGCGGCCATGGCAGGCGCTGTTACGGCAGTTTTTTTCTTTTTGGACAGGATGGCGAGAATGGCCGCGAGGCTGTTCTTTTTACCGTTTTTGGTGTTTGCGGCTGGGGCCGTGCTACGCGCTGCCCTTTTGGGGGCAGGTCTGGAAGCTGCTGGCTTCTGCGCGGTTTGCTGTGGTCTGTAGGCAGACACAACACTCGCGCCGGGCTTACGCCCCGCGTTGTACACACCGTTCATTTTAGTACCGCCGTTATAATTTACACACACACCAGGCGATCTTTTGTCGTCCTTGGTTTGTTAAAGTAACATAGAAATTAGGTTTTTGTAAATAATTTATGGGAAATATGTTAAGAAGATATTGTCACACGGTGATGCGGCCGGTCAGGCCTTTTTGGCTGTCTGGGCAGGCAGGGCCAATACGGCGCCGTCTTTCCATTGAAGATTGACGGTTTTGAGGTTTTTCTTTTTGGCGTCGATTACGGCATCTGAAATGGCATCTTCGAGCCAGCGCAATATTTCGCGGGCGCCATAGCTTTCCAGTGCCTGCCATTGCACCAGCCCTTGCGATACAAGCCCTGCATCGATGTTGGCGACTGTAATGTCGTACTGGCGGGCAATGCGGCCAATATGCTGGGCAATGACCTTGCCGCGCGCCTGCGTATCAAGCGGGGAGAAGCTGGTAACAAGGTCGATCCGGGCCAAAAATTCGGGCGCGAAGTAGCTTTGAAGTTCGTCTTTCGTAGCGCGCGTTAACGCTGCGGCATCTTCCTTGTATTGCTCGTAAATGGCGCCCAAGGCTTTGTGCGCGGCATTTGACGTCATTAAAATGACGCAGCCTGTTGCATCAATGGTGGCGCCTGTTGATTGTTCTGTGAAGCGGCCTTCGTCAAGCAGCGAGAGGAGGAGTCGGAACAGTGGGCTTTGTTGACCCTGCTGGCCCATGGCCTTTTCGATTTCATCAAACAGAATGACTGAATTGGGGAAACGCTGCACATGCGCTGTTAAAGCGCCCGGTTTATCGGACCCCATATATCCCGTTGGCGCGCCAATCAGGGTCTGGAGGCCTGCTTCACCCAGTACGTTGCCGCAATCGACTCTGAACAGTGTTTTCTCACTGCCCAGTAAGCCAACTGCAACCGCTTTGGCCATCTCGGTTTTACCAACGCCGGTTGGCCCTGCGAAGAGGCCTGTAAATACGGGCTTACCCCGGCGCTGTTGAGCCATGCGGCGGGCTACGGCCTTTGATAGCTGGTTTGCAATAACATCTTGGCCGATGACACGCTTTTTAAGCGATGCGGAGAGGACTTCGGGGTCAATGTCTCGCAGTTCGGCCGGTGGAGGGGCTTTGATGGTGCCAACAATATTTGGTGCATCCGGGTAGGGGCTTGCAGCGGCGCCTTCGGCCTGCGGCTTGTGAATGGGGGTAATCAGGTCGTATAGCCACCGGTCCATCGGGCCGCGATACCCTGTAATGAGAAGGATAAACGTAAGTGCGCCCAGGCCCAGCAACTGCAAATAAGCGGGGGATGACAGCATGCCGATATTAAAGCCTATGGGGGTGGCTGCAATTGCAGCGGCTATAGACAATGTGGTTGTAACGAGGGTGAGGATCAGGCCTGCCATGGCGGCATCGACGCTATTCCAGCTGGCGAGGGAAATTTTTTTAAGGGTAAAGACCAGCGGCACGAACAGGGCGGCATAGGCGACCTTTATGAAGGGGGTGGCCCATAAAGCAGCGGGCGAGGCGGATTGATAGGCAAGTGCCGTCCACCATGTCACTACGGACGGGGCGGTTAGCCCCAGCACCCAGAAGGGCCATAACTGGAACAGGAAGCGCAGACCGAAGACCACCAGCGCATAAGCGCTTTGTGGTTCATATGGCAATTCCTTGGGACGGGTAGGCGTGATCATGCCCATCCAGTGTATAAGGATTTGAAGTTAAATAAAAGTTAGGGGGACCGGTTTTAAAGGGATCGTTTTGCCTGCCAGAAGCGTTCTTTTATCAGGGTGAGCTATATATACGCTAATACGGGGCTACTTATGCAAAACAGCGATTCAGTGGCGAAAGTATATTCCGATTACTACAGGGCCAAGGGCAATGCGCGGAACGATGTGTTTGCCCCCGACGTACTTTTCCAGCTTCTGGCCTACGAAAAATGCCGTATCGAAGCCTTCCGCCATGTGAACCGCACTGTCAGAGTGGTCGATATAGGTGGCGGGGGCGGCAGCGGTATTTTCAGCCTGCTCAAATTCGGGTTCCAGCCAGAGCAGCTCAGTATTGTTGATATCCACCCCGACCGGATTAAGCAGGCCCGCGAATGCCTGCCCGAGCATGTGGAAGCGATTGAAGGCGATGCATCGCGCATGGAGTTTTTCAAGGATGCCGCATTCGATGTCGTCACGTCATCAACCATGTTTTTGCAGATTGTCGACCAGAATTTAGCCAGATCTATTGCACAGGAAATGGTGCGTATTACCAAGCCCGGCGGCACTATGCTGATATTTGACTGGCGTTATGATTTCTGGCGCAAAGGCTACAGGGCCTGCGACACCGCCCGTATGAACGACCTGTTTTCGATAGGCCGCCAAACCATGTTTGTGCAGAAAATCAAAGGGCAGCTGGTGCCGCCGCTCGGGCGTTTTTTATCGAAGCATTTGCCTTCTCTGTATTTCCTCATGCAGGCAGTGCCCTTTATGACAGGGCTTTATTGCTACGTGCTCACCCGCAGGTAATCAGCCCGCAACCTGTACCTTGCCATGGCAATGCTTGTATTTCTTGCCTGACCCGCAGGGGCAGGACGCATTGCGCGGCAGGTTTACCCATGTGGCAGGGTTTTCAGGGTCGATCACGACATTGTAGGTTGGGCGCTGGGTGTCATCGCCTTCCTCGCCCTGCAGGAGGGCAGGGTCCTGCCGTGTTTCGATGAGTTTGCGGTTGGCCGTCGGCATCAGGTTCAGGGTGCCTGCGGTCGGGTCCACTTCGATGTAGGCCAGAGTCAGCGTGATGGTTTCACGCAAGGTTGCCAGCATGGACTGGAACAGGTTGAACGCTTCCGACTTGTATTCGTTCAGCGGGTCGCGCTGGGCGAAGGCACGCAGATTGATCCCCTGACGCAGATGGTCGAGCATCAGCAAGTGTTCTTTCCACTGGTTGTCGACGCGCTGCAATACAATCGCCTTTTCAACGCGGCGGAAAACTTCAGGGCCGGTGCGGGCGACTTTTTCAGCCATGAAAGCATCCACGGCATCAAGCACGCGCTGTTCCATCTTGCCTTCATCGATGCCTTCTTCCTTGGCCCATACATCAACTGGCAGATCGCAGTTGAAGATGCGTTCGATATCGGCTTTCAGGCTTTCGATGTTCCATTGCTCGGGGTAGCTGCCCGTGGGGATGGCGCGTTCAACCACGTCGACCACGACATCGGCGCGCATGTCGCGCACCAATTCTTCAAGGCCGCTGGAGTTCATGATCTCGCGGCGCTGTTCATAGATAACCTTGCGCTGGTCGTTCATCACGTTATCGAATTTCAGCAGGTTCTTTCTGATCTCGAAGTTCTGCTGTTCAACCTTGCTTTGCGCTTTTTTAAGCGTGCCTGAAATAAGCGGGTGGGAAAGCGCCTCGCCATCACGCAGGCCGATTTTGCGGTGCGCGAGTAATGCGCCTAGGCGTTCGGCACCGAAAATGCGCATCAAGTCATCTTCCAATGACAGGAAGAACAGGGTTGCGCCCGGGTCACCCTGACGGCCGGAGCGGCCGCGCAGCTGGTTATCGATACGGCGCGATTCATGGCGTTCTGTACCGATGACAAGCAGGCCGCCGGCGGCGCGCACTTCGGCACGGGCGGCTTCAATTTCGGTTTTGATTTGCGCTTCCATGGTGTGGCGCACATCGTCTGTCGCGTCTGCCGGAATTTCCTGTGCTGCGCGCATTTCAAAGTTGCCGCCCAGTTGAATATCGGTCCCGCGGCCAGCCATGTTGGTGGCGATGGTGACAGCACCGGGTTTGCCGGCCTGTGAAATAATATAGGCTTCCGTTTCGTGGTAGCGGGCATTGAGAACCTGATGCTCGATTTTAAGCTTGGTAAGTTCGCTCGACAGCATTTCTGATTTTTCAATGCTGGTCGTGCCAACCAGAATTGGCTGCTTTTTGGCATGTGCCTCACGGATGATAACCATGATCGCGGCGATCTTATCGGCGTATGATTTGTAGATACGGTCGTTATGGTCGATACGCTGGACATTCACGTTGGTCGGGATTTCAACGACCGAGAGGTTGTAAATGTCCTCGAATTCGGCTTCCTCGGTTTTGGCTGTGCCTGTCATGCCCGCCAGCTTGGGGTACATGCGGAAATAGTTCTGGAAGGTGATGCTGGCCAGCGTCTGGTTTTCGTTTTCGACCTTGGCGCCTTCCTTGGCCTCGAGCGCCTGATGCAGGCCGTCAGAATAACGGCGGCCTTCCATCATACGGCCGGTGAATTCATCAATAATAATAACCTTGTCGCCTTTGACGATGTAATCGACATCGCGGGCAAACAGGTTGTGGGCTTTGAGAGCCTGATTGACGTGATGAACGATGGAAATATTTTGTGCATCGTAGAGGTGCCCGGTTTCAAGCAGGCCCATTTCGCGCAATTTCTGTTCGGCAAATTCGACGCCCGATTCCGTCAGGTTGACGGTGCGGGTTTTTTCATCCTTCTCGAAGTGGGTTGCCTTGAGCTGGGGGATGATTTCATTGACCCTGATATACAGGCCTGATGAATCTTCGGCCGGGCCTGAAATAATAAGGGGGGTGCGGGCTTCATCGACCAGAATGGAATCGACTTCATCGACAACGGCGAAGTTGAAGGGGCGCTGGACCATATCTTCCAGGCGGAATTTCATGTTGTCGCGTAAGTAATCGAACCCGAATTCGTTGTTGGTGCCGTAGGTGATGTCGGCCGCGTAGGCGCTTTTACGTTCAGCATCAGAAATTGTGGAGAGGATGCAGCCGATTTCCATGCCGAGGAAGCGGTAGATGCGGCCCATCCAGTCGGCGTCACGTTTGGCCAGATAATCGTTCACGGTTACGACATGTACGCCCTTGCCGGAAATGGCATTGAGGTAGGCGGCCAAGGTTGCCACCAGTGTTTTACCTTCGCCGGTACGCATTTCGGCAATTTTGCCCTGATGCAGGATGATGCCGCCGATCAGCTGTACATCATAATGGCGCTGGCCCAGAACACGTTTGGATGCTTCGCGTACGGTTGCGAAGGCTTCGGGCAGAATGGCGTCCAGATGTTCGCCTTTTTCAAGGCGGGCGCGAAACTCGGCTGTTTTGCCGCGCAGCTCGTCATCAGACAGGGGGGTGAATTGTGGTTCCAGCTCGTTAATGCGGGCCACGGTTTTGGACAGCTTTTTAAGGGTACGTTCGTTGCTTGAGCCGAACAGTTTTGCTGCGAGGGATAAAACCATGGTTTTCTTAACTTTCTTAAATCTTCAAAATCATCACAAAATACTGGCCCAAACGTATAGAAGCTGGGGCCGGAAGCGTCAATCTATAGTAAAAACCAACGGAGTGTAGCCACCTCAGCCAAATAGTCTTGTGACATATTTGTGGCAGGGCTTGCCAAGGGGGGCGCGGGGTATCAGTATATCCCCCATTATTACTTAGCGAAAACAAAGGGATTTTACGATGACACACGAACACGGCGCCGGCTGCTGCGGCGGCAAAACTGATAAAACCGAGAAAACGGCTGGCTGCTGCGGCGGTACGGGCGCGGACGGCAAAAAAAGCGGTTGCTGCTGCTCGGGTAAAATCCAGAAACTGATTACGGCCTCGGCTATTGCCATCGCTGTTGTGGCCCTTGGTTACGCTGTAAGCGCCAATAACGGCGGCCTGCACAAGTTCGGCCCTAAGACGGAAGCTGAAGTTTCAGCCCTGATCGTGGGTAAAGATACGGCTGTTGCCAAGGTCAACGGCGATACCATCCATAAAAGCGACATTGCTGCCGCCATCAAGGAACTGGGCGCCAACGTCCCGCCTGAAAGCGTTGATTCCATTCTCCCGGCCTTTGTTGAGCAATATATCAACATGAAGCTGATTGGTGATGCCGCAAAGCATGACGGCATTGCTAAAGACCCGCTGGTTAATAACCAGTTGGCCGCTACGGAAGAGCAAATTTTGCGCGCGGCTTACCTGCGTAAGCTGTTTGAAGGTAAATTGACCGAAGAAGCCCTGAAAGACGCCTATAAAGCAAAGTATGAAGATAAACCTTTGGCATCGCAGGCCCATGCTCGCCACATTCTTGTGGATAGCGAAGCCAAGGCCAAGGATATCATCGCGAAACTCGCTGCCGGTGGCAGCTTTGAAAAGCTGGCAGCTGAAAATTCCAAAGACCCGTCCGCCCGCCGCGGTGGTGACCTTGGCTATTTTTCACAAGCCGATATGGTTAAAGAATTCGGCGATGCCGTATTTGCCATGAAGCCGGGCGAAGTATCCAAAACGCCTGTCAAAACCCAGTTCGGCTGGCACGTTATTAAACTGGAAGACATGCGCGCTGGCAAAAAACCAACCTTTGAAGAAGCCAAAGGGTCGCTGGAGCAGGAATTGCGCCAGTCGGTTCTGGATGCCAAGCTGGCTGAACTGCGTGAGCACGCCAGCATCAAAATTGAAGATGCGTTCCAAAAGACTGCACCAGCAGCAGCGGTTGAAGCACCTGCCACGGAAGAAGCTGCGCCTGCTGCCGCTAAAGAAGAAGCGCCGGCTGCAGATGCTAAGCCTGCCGAAGCTCCGGCTGATGCCGTGGCTGAACCCGAAAAGAAGTAAGCCCGCATGACCGCGCAACCGGCGCCACATCACCATGATGATGAAACCGGTTGCTGCGGCAAGCCGTTGCCTACAGATTTACCTGCATTTCCGAACGCCCGCGTCGTCACTGTTGTCGCGGGCGTTTTGATTGACGCTGACCGCCGTATTCTTTTGGCGCAGCGGCCCGAAGGTAAATCAATGGCCGGTTTGTGGGAATTTCCTGGCGGGAAAATAAACGCAGGCGAAACGCCGGAATACGCATTGGTGCGGGAGCTTTCCGAGGAGTTGGGTATTATAACATGCACTGATTGCCTGCAGCCTTTGACATTCGCATCGCATGAATACCCAGACTTCCATTTACTCATGCCAGTATTCGCCTGCCGCAAATGGCGTGGTACGCCCGAAGGGCGTGAGGGGCAGAAGCTGGCCTGGGCCACGCTTCAGCAATTATCGTCTTACGATATGCCGCCAGCCGACAAGCCGCTGATACCGATGCTGTTTGATTTGATCGGGTAAGGGGCATGATGTTCCCATCCGCCTACGACCTTAAGGAATATTATCTGACGCCGCAGGGGCAGGGTGTTTCAAGCCTGCTGTTGCGCCGCTTTGCGAGCTGGTGGCCGGATGCGGATTTGAAGGGCGAAATTATGATCGGTGCCGGTTATGCGCTGCCTTACTTGAGCGCCAGCCGCGCCCCGCGCAAATTATATGCGCTGTTGTCAGGGCGCATGGGAGCGATGGCGTGGCCCGTGGGTGGGCCGCAGCGTTGTGTGCTGGCCGACCATGGCGTATGGCCGCTGCCTACGGCTAGTGTTGATTACGTGGTAATGGTGCATGAACTGGAATATGCCGAAGACCCCGCAGGCGTGCTTGATGAAGCGTGGCGCGTGCTTAAACCCGAAGGCAGGTTGATGCTGGTTGTACCCAACCGCACAGGTTTGTGGGCGCGGGCCGAGGCGACGCCGTTTGGCCATGGCCGCCCGTTTACTTCAACCCAGTTGCACGATTTGTTACGCGATGGAAATTTCGTGGTTGAACGGATGACTGGTGCGTTGCTGGCACCGCCTTTCAAACGGGCTTCGCTTAACAAACGTATTTCACCAGTGGCTGAACTGGTGGCCCCTTTATGCGCGGCTTTATGCGGTGTGATTGTGGCCGAGGCCAGCAAAAGGTTATATGCGCCTATACGCGGCAAGCCAAAGGCTGTGGCGGTTAAACCCGCTATTATATGGGGCGAAACTTTGCCACAGGGGAATTAAAAGTGGATCATGCTGTGAACAAATTTTCATGTGGTGTTATTGGCGTTGGCGCATTTGGTACGCTGCTGGCAAAGCATGTGGCCCCGTTATCAGATATGGTGCTGTATGATGCCGCGAAAGACCTGAGCGTGCATTCAAAAACGCTTGGCGCGCGCGTGGGCACACTGGCTGATGTGGCCCAATGCGATGTTGTGGTGCTGGCTGTGCCCGTCCAGAAAATGGAAGAGGTGCTCACGCAAATAGCCCCATTATTAAAAGCTGGGGCGCTGGTGATTGATGTAGCTTCAGTCAAAGTTAAAATCGCAGCGCTGATGGCACGGCTGCTGCCTGATACGGTTGATATTGTGGCCGCCCACCCGCTATTTGGCCCGCAAAGCGGCAAGAACGGCATTGCAAATCTGAAACTGGTTGTTTGCCCTGTGCGCGGCCAGAAAGTCGGCTTTGTGCGCCGCTTCTGCCGCAAGGCGCTGGGGCTTAAAGTGTTTATGGCGACACCGGAAGAGCATGACCGCGAGATGGCCTATGTACAGGGTCTCACGCATTTGTTGGCTAAAGTTGTCGTCAAGCTGGATGTGCCCAAATTGCGCTTCACGACCAAGACCTATGAGCTCATGGAACAAATGGTCGATATGGTGCGCTACGATTCCGATGATTTGTTTCGCGCCATCCAGCGCGAAAACCCCTTTTCAAAGCCGACCGAAGCTGCCTTTTTTGATGCCGCAGCCCAGCTTGAAAAATATCTGGATGTCGGGAAAGCTGATTAATCCGCTGTTCTGTTTCTTTGAAAAAATAATAGAGCTTGTAAATATCCCTACATTTGTCATTGATAAGCTGTCTGTAATGCAACCGATTGGTGAAAAATGATCAGGTGTATCGTCGTTTTGTTATCTTTGCTTACGCTTACTGCATGCGCAGTGCCCCTTAAAGGTTATGAAATGATGCCCAAATCAGGGGTATATGATCATTTAAGCACCAAGCTGGATAGAAAGATCAGTCTTGGGCTTGTCGGGGCCGAAAAAGGTTTGGGTGGCCCTGCACCCGTTATTGCAGAAGAATATAAAGAGGCTTTGGCCTTAGCTCTGAGACAAGCTGGCTGGTATACAGCGGACGCCACTCCTGCGTATACGCTGAACGCAAAAATGATCAAAATTGACCAACCCTTTATTGGGTTCAATTTTACAGTTAAGGCAACTGCACAATATTCACTAGTTCGCGTTAAAGGCGGCGATGTGGTTTATGAGGAAACGCTTACGCTTCCCTGCACGGTCATGTTCGCTGAAGCTTTCGATGGCATCATAAGGTTACGCCGTGCGACAGCTTGTTCGGTCGGTGAAAACATCACCCATTTGTTAAACGTACTCTCACAAGAAAAATTGTAAGGCTTCACCATGAAAAAGTTCGCGCTTGTTTTATTCGCTCCCCTTTTTTTGCTTTCTGCGTGTGAAACGCCTAGCCAGAATGTCTATGATTATCGCGAGGCTGGGCAATCCGTAATCGTACAGTTTGGGACAGTGGTTGACGTTCGTCCTATCAAGATTAAGGGACCGAATAGTGGAGCTGGCGCTGTTGCAGGCGGCGTTGCGGGTGCTGCGGTAGGTTCGCAAGTAGGGCAGGGCGATGGTGCTGCAGTAGCGGCTATTGGTGGGCTAGTTGTTGGTGCGGTCGCAGGGGCAATGGCCGAACAGGCGCTTCAGGACAAGACGGGGCTGGATTTTACCGTTGTGCTTGAGAACGGAAAAACAATCACATCTTCTCAGTACTTTAAAAAGGATGAACCGCTTATTAAAACGGGCGATCGTGTCATGGTGCAAACAAGCGGCAGCTACCAGCGCGTGTTACCTGCCAATCATCTGCCTGAGCAAATTAAACGCCCAAAAGGCATAAAAATCGTAGATTAAGCGACCCTGATGACAAGGCCTTTGGCCTTTGGTGCGCGCATACTGCCCTGATAGGTGTAGCCATATGCAGCACCGTCCGCATCGCGGAATTTGTTTTCATGGTGGGTGAGTACGACATCGGCGCGGCTCCCGAAAATACTTTTGGTGATGGTGGCCAGTGATGTTCGTGCTTCCTGTGTTGCGTCACTATCAATTTTGATACATACGCGCACACCGCTTTTAGCAGGGTATTTATTGGGGAAGGTCATCGGTAAAATTTTGATGGCCGATACGGGGCCGAGGGTTTCGGCTTCGGTTTTAAAGCGCGCAGCCAGTTGCTGCCCCTGCGCCTCGATCAAGGCTTCGGCTGCTTTGGGTATCGGGCGCTGGTAACTATCAAACATCAGGCCGTAAGGGCTGCGGCGCGGAACATGGTGCCGCGGCCTTTCGGCGTTAGCAATTCCAGCAGGAATTTTTCGTCCATGATAATCACGGCGGAGCCTTCGTTCATGAGTGATGCGGTCGTGAAGGCTTCCTTCACTTTGACGAGCATGCCGTCGGAAAGTACACCGCGGTTGACGAGGTCTTCGACTTCATCGTGTTTGATTTCAGAGATGATCTTGCCTTCTTTATCGAGCACGCCCGGTACGTCCGAGCACATGAGCAAACGGTGCGCCCCCATACCGGCGGCCAGTTTTGCGGCTACGCCATCGGCATTCACGTTTATTTTGGTGACACCATTTAGCGGTTTGGAGTTCGAGCACATGTTGGTGATGATGGGGATGGTCTTGCCGTCATCAAGCAATGATTCCAGATACCCTTTGTTGAAATCCTGCACGCTTTTGCCCGAGAAGTTGTTGTTATTGGCATCAATCGGTTTTGAGGTCATGTTGAGATTACTGTCATGCCCAGAAAGGCCAATGGGTGCCGTATGGCCGTTGGCAGCTTCCGTAAAAGCTGAGCAGAGGGTTTCATTCGCTTTACGTGTAGCCGCATCAATAATCTCGATATGGTCAGCCTCGCTGATCCGCAGGCCATCGGCCTTGCGCGATACTTTGCCGACTTCGTTGAGAGCAATGTCGATTTGTTTGCCGGCACCGTGAACCACGATGACTTTCAGGCCCAGATCACGGCGCATGACGGTCACTTGCTGGGCGAAACTGCGGCGCAATTCAGGGTTATCAATGATTTTGCCGCTGGCTTTAACCACGAAGATGCGGCCTTCATGCTCGTGTTTGAAGGCAAAGGCCTGCGAGAGGATGTCGGCGACCGCATCATCGGAGAGTTTAGGGGCGGTAGGTTCGATGGCTGTTGCGGCGGCTTCGGTCATTTTCAGGAACACCCGTTCGTTTATCGTTATGTGGGGAAGAAACTAACTAATAATTGGTATTATGTCAATTATAAAATTAGCCCAAACATTGGCTTTTTTGAATGGGATCAGCTTCTTGCCCTGAAAAAACGCCCAAAATGCGGCGAGGGGCTGTTCTTTTGTGGTGTCACGTTATATTCCTCGTCATTCAACAACTGCCTTCACCAACGCCAAGGGACCATCCATGACCATCGCCGCCAAAGGTTACGCTGCTGCCGCCCCCAAAAAAGCACTGGCCCCATGGTCGTTCGAGCGACGCGACCCGCAGCCGCATGACGTGGTGATCGACATTCTGTATGCAGGTATCTGCCATTCGGATATTCACCAGGTGCGTGATGAATGGGCTGCAGGCACATTTCCCATGGTGCCGGGGCATGAAATTGCCGGTGTCGTCAAAGCCGTTGGCACGGCTGTTACAAAATACAGCGTGGGTGATAAAGTTGGTGTGGGCGTATTCGTCGATTCATGCCGCAAATGCGCGCCTTGCAAACGTGGCCTTGAGCAATATTGCTGCGAAGGTATGACAGGCACCTATAACGACACCGAACGTGATGGTAAGACGCCGACGCAAGGCGGGTATTCAAACATCATCATCACCAATGAAAACTATGTGCTGCGCCTGCCTGAGAATTTGCCGATGGATGCAACGGCACCGTTGCTGTGTGCGGGCATTACGCTGTATTCCCCCTTAAGCCACTGGAAAGCGGGGCCGGGTAAAAAAATCGGCATCGTTGGTTTGGGCGGGCTTGGTCATATGGGCGTTAAAATCGCGCATGCAATGGGCGCCGAGGTAAGCGTGCTGAGCCATTCTGCCAAAAAAGAAGCCGATGCCAAAGCCATGGGTGCCGACCATTTCTACAACACGTCGGAAGACGGTTTCTTTGAAAAAATGGCCAACCATTTCGACCTGATTATCAACACGGTCTCGGCCACGCTGGACTGGAATAAATATCTGGGTTTGGTCGGCCTTGACGGGTCGCTCGTGAACGTGGGGCTGCCGGAAGAAACGATGCCGGTCTCGCCATTCTCGCTGCTGACCAACCGTCGTTCACTGTCCGGTTCCATGATCGGCGGGATTGCCGAGACGCAGGAGATGCTGGATTTTTGCGGCAAGCACAACATCGTCAGCGATATTGAGCTGATTACGCCCGACCAGATTAACGAAGCTTATGAACGCGTCATCAAAAGCGATGTGCGTTACCGCTTCGTTATCGATATGCAGAAAATCTGATTTACGAGAACGCCTGAAGGCCGGTTTGCGCGCGCCCAAGTATAAGGGCGTGTATGTCGTGTGTGCCTTCGTAGGTGTTCACGGCTTCAAGGTTCAGCATATGCCGGATGACGTGGTATTCATCAGATATGCCGTTGCCGCCCAGCATATCCCGCGCGAGGCGCGCGATATCAAGCGCCTTGCCGCAGTTGTTGCGCTTCATAAGGCTGATGGCTTCGGGCGCGGCTTGCCCGGCTTCCATCAGGCGGCCCAGTTGCAGGGCGCCGCACAGGCCTAATGTGATTTCAGTTTGCATGTCGGCCAGTTTTTTCTGGACCAGTTGTTGCTGGGCCAAGGGTTTGCCGAAAATCACGCGGTCCATCGTGTATTGGCGGGCCTGATGCCAGCAGGCTTCGGCCGCACCCATGACGCCCCAGCTGATGCCGAAGCGCGCCTTGTTGAGGCACATGAACGGTGACTTGATGCCCTTGGCGTTGGGCAACACGTTTTCATCAGGCACCAGTACGTCATCCATCACGATGCCGCCGGTCACTGAAATACGCAGCGCGAACTTGCCTTCGATTTTAGGGGCGCTCAGGCCCTTCATGCCCTTGTCTAGAATGAGGCCGATAATTTCGCCTTCGTCGTTCTTGGCCCATACGACAAATACGTCGGCCAGTGGTGAATTGGTGATCCAGATTTTATTGCCGGATACACGATAGCCGCCATCAACCTTGCGGGCGCGGGTTGTCATGGCGTTGGGGTCGGAGCCGCCATCGGGTTCGGTCAGGCCGAAACAGCCTATGGCATCGCCCTTGGCAAGGTCTGGCAGGTATCTGAGGCGCTGTTCGTCTGAGCCGAAAACGTCAATCGGGTACATCACCAGCGAGGACTGGACGGAGAGGGCGGAGCGGTACGAGCTGTCAACGCGCTCAACCTCCCGCGCGATCAGGCCGTAGGCGACATCGGATACGCCTGCGCCATGTTCTTTCAATGTCGCGCCCAGTAAACCCAGCGCGCCCATTTCGCGCATTAATTCGCGGTCGAAAATGCTGTGGCGGTTGGCGTCAACGACGGTGGGCAGCAGGCGGTCTTGTGCGAAGTCATGCGCGGTTTTCTGGACCATGCGTTCTTCATCGGTCAGGGAGGCTGATAAAAGAAGCGGGTCCTGCCAGTCAAAAGCGGTTTTGTTTGCCATTTTTGTATTTTAACATGGGCGCATGAAAGCTACCAACCCCCTTGAAGGGCGCGAGATACTGATCGAGATGGCCCAGCAGGGCCAGTACGTCAAAGTCACCGCGTTTGACACCAAAAGCCTGACGGAAGTCTCGATACAGGGGCCGCGATCGGCGGGCGAATCCATGTTGCAACGCAACGCGATCAAGCGGCTTGAATACGTGCTGCGGAAGAACGGAATTATTAATTAGGATGTTTTAAGTTTGGCTTCCATGGCCTCGATGGCTTCGCGCATCAAAGGCAGGTTTGACTTGCCAACCTGAAACGACATCTCGGCCCCGCCCTGAATACGGAAGGTGAGGGTGGGTGCCTTGTTTGCATCGACATCAAAATTCCAGAACACACAGGGCAATGCCTGTTTTTGGGCTTTTTCGCCTGCTTTCAATTGCGCGTTCTGGGCGGCTATGGTTGTGAGGGTCATCATCAGCATGGTGATCTGGTCGTCCGGCAGGGCGATTGTGAAATCGCCTTGTACGGTGCCGAACTTGAGCAGGGCGTGCGACCCGTCGAGTGTGTGGCTGCCATTGATGAAGGTTTTGAATTCGACTGCATTGATTTCGTTGCTCATGCCCCTAAAATATAGAACATGACAGAAAAGCCAAACCCGTTATTCTTGAAGCCATGACAAAACCGATTGCCATTGCCTGTGACCACGGGGGTGTTGCCCTCAAGGACTTTTTAAAAGCAGCCCTGCCTGATGTGGTGTGGCTGGACCTTGGCACCAGTGGCACCGATTCGGTCGATTACCCTGATTATGCCAAAAAGCTGGCCGACGCCCTGAAAGCAGGTCAAGCCGAGCGCGGTGTGCTGATATGCGGCACCGGCATCGGCATATCCATTGCCGCCAACCGCTTTGCCCATATCCGCTGTGCTTTGGTGCATGACGTGACAGGCGCGCGTCTGGCCCGCGAACATAACGATGCCAACGTGCTGGCCCTTGGTGGCCGCACCACGGGGCAGGAAGTTGCCAAAGACTGCGTGACCACTTTTTTGAATACCGCCTTTGCCGGCGGGCGGCATCAGGCCCGCGTGGATAAATTGTCGATTTGCTGAGGCAAATCTTGACAACATAGCGGCTTATTCCGTATCTAAGGCAGCAGGGAAGCGGGGGTGTAACTGACGCTTTTCTCTTGGTTTGTATTTCGCAGCCACGCGGCGTGCCGTATGTCGGAAATACAAATGAACAGAATCTGGGTGGAAACGACCATCGAGAAACACCTCCGTTTTAATCCGCCGCGCGTCTGGGCTCCTTTACTCCCGATAAACCCTATTTACGCGGAGCCATGACATGAACGCCCAATCCCAGAAAAACGAAATGATGATGAACGACTTCTTCTCAGCAGACGTATCGCAGACCGATCCTGAAATTTTCGGCTATATGCAGTCGGAGCGTGACCGCCAGCAAAACCAGATTGAGCTGATAGCCTCTGAAAACATCGTATCCCGCGCTGTCATGCAGATGCAGGGCTCGGTTGCCACCAACAAATACGCCGAAGGCCTGCCCGGTAAGCGTTATTACGAAGGCTGCGAATTCGTTGATAAAATGGAACAGGCGGCCATCGACCGCGTGTGCAAGCTGTTCGGCTGCAAATTCGCCAACGTCCAGCCGCATTCGGGTGCTTCGGCCAATATCGCCGTTTATTACGCCCTTTGCGAAAATGACGACCTTATTATGGGCCTGTCGCTTGACCAAGGTGGCCACCTGACCCACGGGTCACTGGTCAACTTCTCCGGTCGGCAGTCATGGCGCGGTAAAGACGGCCAGTCGGAGAACAAGGGCTACAAAACCCTGTCTTACGGCATTAACGAAGACGGCCTTGTCGATTACGATGCGCTTGAAGCGCAGGCGCTTGAAGCCGGCCCCCGCATGATTATTGCAGGCGCATCGGCTTACCCGCGTGCATTCGATTTCAAACGCTTCCGCGAGATTTGCGATAAAGTCGCCGCCAAAACCGGCAAGCCATGTTATTTGTTCGCCGATGTGGCTCATTATGCAGGCCTTATCGTGGCCGGGCTTTATCCTAACCCATTCCCGCACGCCCATGTCGTCAGCACCACCACGCATAAAACACTGCGTGGCCCACGCGGCGGCGTTGTCATGACGAATGACGAGGCACTGGCCAAGAAATTCGACTTCGCCGTGTTCCCCGGCTTGCAGGGTGGCCCGCTCGAGCATGTTATCGCTGCCAAGGCTGTTGCCTTCGGTGAATGCTTAAAGCCAGAATGGAAGATTTACGCACAAGCTGTTCTAAATAATGCAAAAATTCTTGCTGAAACCTTGAAGGACGGCGGCTATGACATCGTATCGGGCGGGACAGATTCCCACATGATGCTGGTCGATCTGCGTTCCAACAACCTGTTTGGTAAGGAAGCTACGCATAGCCTTGAAATGGCTGGCATTACGACCAACAAGAACTCGGTTCCGGGTGATAAATCGCCTCTTAACCCGTCGGGTCTGCGTCTTGGTACGCCTGCTGGCACGACGCGCGGTTTCGGCCTTGCCGAATGGAAGTTGATCGGCGCTTACATCATTGAAGTGCTGAATGGCCTCAAAGCCAATGGGCCTGATAAAAACCAGGCGGTTGAGCAAGCCGTGAAGGCTAAGGTGAAAGCTCTGTGCGCCCGTTTCCCCATTTACGAAAACTGTATGGGGTAAGGCCTATATATGCGCTGCCCTTTTTGCGCTCACGAAGATAGCCAAGTCAAAGACAGTCGCCCCGCAGATGACGGGTCGGCTATCAGGCGTCGTCGTGAGTGCCCGTCTTGCGGGGGCCGCTTTACCACGTTTGAGCGGGTCCAGCTGCGCGAGCTGCTGGTCCAGAAGAATAACGGCACCAAGGAAACCTTTGACCGTGAAAAGCTGATCCGTTCTCTTCGTACGCCTTTGCGTAAACGCCCCGTGACGGGCGACCAGATCGAACGCGCAGTTAATGGTATCGTCAGGCAGATCGAGACATCGGCTGATGGCGAGGTGACGTCGCGCAAGATTGGCGAGCTTGTGATGCAGGCGCTGGCCAATCTTGACCAAGTCGCTTATGTCCGCTACGCCAGCGTGTATAGAGATTTCAGCGAACCTTCAGATTTCCGCGACTTTTTAGGAAATATGCAGAAGGAAAGCACGACCAAATAATAATAAAAAAAGGCGGTTCTGCGTGTTTACTGGCATTGTTATGGATATCGGCACGGTTGTGCGCATCGAGCCTCGCGACGGGGCAGGCCTTTACGAAATTTCAACAGCTTTGCCTGTGGCCGACATGGCCATCGGGGCATCAGTTGCCTGCGCGGGGGTTTGCCTGACGGTCATCGACAAAGGGCCGCGGTCATTCATGGTGCAGGTATCGAATGCCACGCTTGATAAAACGACCTTGCGTGACTGGGCCCCCGGCACACCCGTTAATATCGAACCATCGCTCAAAGTGGGGGATGAAATCGGCGGGCATATCGTGACAGGGCATGTGGATGGCCGCGCGACGCTTGATAAAATCTACCCTGATGGCGCATCGTATCGCCTTGTGTTTACCGCGCCGGACGAGCTGGCGGCGATGATCGCGACCAAAGGGTCGGTCTGCCTTGATGGCGTATCGCTTACTGTGAATGTCGTCGATGGTGCGAGGTTTTCGGTCAATATCATCCCCCACACCTGGGCTGCGACCACACTTGGCCAGACCAAGGTTGGTCAGGCCGTGCATATAGAAGTTGACCCACTGGCCCGTTATATTGCCCGACGTATGGAATATGCGCTGGAAGCGCCTTTGCCTAAAGAAGCGTAATATAACCTCCTTTAAACTTGAATTTTTCTGGTTTACCGCGCATATAGCCCACATGACCGTTCTATCCATTCAGGACGTGCGCGACGCACGTCTTTCCGTTGATGACCAGATGGTGCTTTCACCCGCAGCCGAGCTGATTGCCGAGGCGCGTGAAGGCCGCATGTTTATTCTGGTGGATGACGAGGACCGCGAAAACGAAGGCGACCTCATTGTACCCGCCCAAATGGCTACGCCCGCCACCATCAATTTTATGGCGACGCATGGCCGCGGGCTTATTTGCCTTGCGATGGAACGCGCGATGGTTGAGCGCCTTGGCCTGCCGCCGATGGTCAAACGCAATACCGAGAATTTCAGCACCGCCTTTACCGTTTCAATTGAAGCGCGGGAAGGCGTCAGCACCGGCATTTCCGCGCCTGACCGTGCACGCACCATTCAAGTGGCTATCGACCCCAATGCGACATCGGGCGATGTGGTCACGCCCGGCCATGTTTTTCCGCTGCAGGCGGTTGATGGTGGCACGTTGGTCAGGGCTGGCCATACGGAAGCCGCGGTTGATATTGCGCGGCTTGCAGGCCTTAGGCCCGCAGGCGTTATTTGCGAGATTATGAAGGATGACGGCACGATGGCCCGCCTGCCGGACCTTGTAGCTTTCGCGCAGTTTCATAAATTGAAGGTGGGCACGATTGCCGATTTGATTGCTTTCAGGCTGCAGACGGAAAAGCTGGTTGAGAAAACATCCGAGAAGATGATCGAGTCAGTCTTTGGTGGCGCCTTCCGTATGGTCACATACCGCAACCGGCTGGATAACAGCGATGTATTCGCGCTGGTCCATGGTGAGGTCGCGCCTGATAAACCAACCCCCGTGCGCGTGCATGTTATGAACATGGCGGCTGATGTGCTGGGTGTGGGCGAAAGCGGCCTGCAGCAGGCCATGAAGGCCGTGGCCGATGCAGGAGCTGGTGTCATCGTGCTTATGAAGGGCATGTCGATGGCGGCGGATGCCGACGCGCAAGACAGCCGACATATTTTACGCAGCTACGGTATCGGCGCACAGATTTTGCGCGACCTTGGCGTGCAGGATATGATTTTATTGACCCATTCGGCCAAGCATATTATTGGCCTCAATGGTTTTGGCCTCAACATTGTCGAACAGCGACCTCTATGAAAAACGATATTAAGAATACAACTGCCCCCGAAGTGACGGGAGGCAAGGCCCTGATTATCGAGGCGCGCTTTTATGTAGAGATTGCAGATAATCTGGCCGCGGGTGCAACCCGCATACTGGAAGCGGCCGGCATGGACGTTGAGCGCGTGTCGGTACCAGGCTCGCTCGAAATTCCGGCGGCTTTGCAGTTCGCGGCCCTGAGCGGCGAATATGATGCCTTTGTGTTGCTGGGCTGCGTTATTCGTGGCGAGACCCGCCATTTTGAAATTGTCTGTGATGAAAGCAATCGCGGCGTTTATGCCGTGGCGCTGGCGCATGGCTTGGCCGTGGGCAATGGTATTTTGACCGTTGATACGGTTGATCAGGCCATGGAGCGTGCGGACCCTGACCGCCTTGATAAAGGTGGTGACGCCGCCCGTGCGGCTGTTGCCATGTTGGGCCTCAAGAAACGTTGGGTCGCATGAGCAAGCCAAAAGGTTCAAAGAAAGCACGCAATACCGCCGCACGTCTTGTGGCTGTCCAGTGCGTCTATGACATGATTTTGACGGGCCATACGGCCATCGAGTCGCTGGAAGGGTATCGCGATCACCGCATGGAAGAACTGATGGAAGACATCGAGTTCGTGCCGGCTGATCTTGAGTTATTATATAAAATCGTGCGTGGCGTGGCCGAACGCCGGGTTGATCTGGTTGATATGGTGCAAGGAGCCCTTGAGGGCCGCAAAGGCCAGAGCCAGCCTGAAGCGCTGTTACGGTCGCTTTTGCTGTGCGGTGCCTATGAAATGCTGGCCCATAACGACATTGATGCGGCTTTGATTATTGCTGAATATCTGGCTGTAGCCGAGGGTTTCTTCGATGAAGCTGAAACCAAGCTGACCCATGCGGTTCTCGACCGTCTCAATAAAAACCTGCGTAGCTAATAGATCGCATTTTAGGGATACCTAACTGCCTCTTAATAATTGGGCTTGCATACTAGTTGCAGGTCACAAATTGCTGCGACTGCAAACAGGTATGGTCTCTCTTTGAAAAAAATCATGGTTCCCCTGATGGCGTTTCTTCTGTTGCTGGGTTGTGGCGCAGGCGCTTATTTTTATATGGGGCGCTCAGAGGCATCGACGGGCGATGCCAAGCAGGAAGCTAAAGCCAAGCCAGTTGAAAACGAAGGCGGCAAGATCACTTATGTATCGGTACCCGCCATTGTGCTGCCGATTATCGACCGCGAGGGGATTACGCAGACCATTTCGCTGGTTGTATCGCTGCAGGTGAATAACGAGGAACGCGCCAAGGAAGTTACAAATAACCTGCCGCGCCTGTCGGATGCGTATTTGTCGGATATGTACGGCACGCTTTCCCAAAAAGCAGCCATGGAATACGGGGTTATCAAGGTATCGGCACTGAAAGCCCGCCTGATTGAAATTACTACCAAGGTGATGGGCAAGGATGCGGTTGATGGTGTGCTGCTGCAAGTTTTACAGCAGCATCCGACCTGAAATATCTGATATGATTACAAAAAATGGCGGCCTTGGGCCGCCATTTTTGCGTTTAGCCTAGTTTGAGTTCGGCCCGCACCAGACGCACGGCGCCGATAATCGGCTCATCCCTGTCAATTCGGGTACCTTGGCCCAGTCGGTTGAATACCCATGATTTATTGGCACGGGTACGGCTAGGTGTGGATGACCGGTAATGGCGGGCGGGTAGCGTGGTGGCCAAGGCCCCGTTAAGTTTGTTGCCCAACAGGTTGTCGGTCACGACGTCACGGGGCGGGATAAACCATTCCCCCTTATAGGTGCTGGCTGTTACAAGCGAGGTGGCCGAGCTTGCTGCCATGGTCACTGCGTGGCCATGGAAATGGCCAAGTTGCGCGATTTTTTTAGCGGCTTGGTTGAATGGCATCTTTTTGTAAAGGCCGGGGACGTCTTCGGGGGCTGCGAACAGGTTGAAAACCTGCCCGAGGTGCCGCCCTTCGGAATCGGCCGGAGCCCATGTGCCTATAAAGACGCCGCGGCCTTCGATCAGGGCACCCATCGCGTAATCTTTATTCAAAACGTCGGTTGTCATTGTTGTGACCTTGCTGGCTATAGGTTGTTGTTTTGCATATTAAATAAACGCAAGGGGTTTGGCAATTGGGTGTTATGAAATCGATTTTATTTTCAATTGTCATAATTTTAATTAAAATTTTACCTATTAAGCCTATTGTTCTCTCATAGACGGAGATAATCCGCAAAACAGACAGGGAGGTCAAAATGTTGGCATTACAAGCGTGGATTTTCGAGCATATGAGATCGATCTTTACGGTCGCGATCACCGCAGGGGTCGTCCAAATTGGCAAAACCTGTGCCTTTACCGCTGCCATGTACGGTATCAAGCTACCTTTTAGCGGGTTGATAATGTAATTTCGCTTATAACGGTATAACGGGGGGCGGTTGCTGCATCGCCCCTTGCCAAGCCCATAACCCTATGATGTCGTTACACGCCCGCACCTCATGTGACGGGCGTTTTGTAATTTCATCAAAGGACTCGTTTCCATGACTCAAGAACAAACCATTGTGCTGGCTGCTGGTGGGCTTGCGCTGCTTTACGGTCTTGTGACCGCAGGCAGTGTACTCAAGGCTGATACCGGCAACGACCGTATGCGTGAAATTGCAGCCGCCATTCAGGAAGGCGCTGCCGCTTATCTTAACCGCCAATACACTACCATCGGTCTTGTGGGCGTGGTTGTGGCGCTGGCTCTTGGGTATCTTCTGGGCTGGCATGTGGCAAAAGGCTTTGCCATCGGCGCGGTGCTTTCGGGCCTTGCCGGTTATATCGGCATGAATATTTCGGTGCGTGCCAACGTGCGTACGACACAGGCGGCGACGCATGGCCTGCAAGCGGCCATGAGCCTTGCCTTCAAATCAGGTGCCGTGACCGGCCTTCTGGTTGTAGGCCTTGGTTTGCTGGGTGTTGCTGGCTATTATTTCTACACTCTCGAACAAGGCGTTGAATTGCGTACCAACCTTGAAGGCTTGGTTGGCCTTGGGTTTGGCGCTTCGCTGATTTCAATTTTCGCGCGTCTGGGCGGCGGTATCTTTACCAAAGGCGCTGATGTGGGCGCGGATTTGGTCGGCAAGGTTGAAGCCGGCATTCCTGAAGACGACCCCCGCAACCCTGCCGTCATTGCTGACAACGTTGGTGACAACGTGGGCGATTGCGCTGGTATGGCTGCCGACCTGTTTGAAACATACGCCGTCACGGTTGTGGCCACGATGCTGATTGCTTTCAGCGTGTTCAAAGCCAGTGTTGTACCGACTATGATGATGATGCCGCTGCTGTTAGGTGGGCTTGGTATTGTCGCCTCCATCATCGGTACCTACTTCGTGCGCCTGTCATCCGGCAGCACCAATGTCATGGGCGCTTTGTATAAAGGGCTTGTGGTTGCGGGCGTTCTCTCGTTCGGCGCGATTGCCTGGTACGTCAAAAACCGTATCGGTATGGATGCCACGTTTCCGCTGCTGAATGGCGGCGTGGTTACGGGCGAAAACCTGTTGTGGTGTGCGGGCGTAGGCCTTGGCGTGACGGCATTGCTGGTGTGGATCACCGAATATTACACGGGTACGGCTTACCGCCCCGTGCGTTCGGTTGCTGCTGCATCGGCTACGGGCCATGGCACAAACGTCATTCAGGGGCTGGCCGTATCGATGGAAGCCACGGCATTGCCCGTGATCGTCATCTGCGCCGGTATCTTTCTGGCGCATACACAAGCAGGCCTGTTCGGTATCGCGATTGCCGCAAGCACCATGTTGTCACTGGCCGGTATGGTTGTGGCACTCGATGCGTTCGGCCCCGTGACCGACAACGCAGGCGGGATTGCCGAAATGGCTGACCTGCCTAAAGAAATCCGTGTTACAACTGATACACTGGATGCCGTTGGTAACACCACGAAAGCGGTGACCAAAGGCTACGCCATTGGGTCAGCCGGCCTTGCAGCCCTCGTGCTGTTTGCGGCCTACACGGAAGAGCTGAAGCATTACCTGCCGAAGCTCAACGTGACGTTCTCGCTCGAAGATCCGTTCGTGATCATAGGTCTGTTCATCGGTGGTTTGCTGCCATATCTGTTTGGTGCGCTTTCGATGACGGCCGTTGGCCGTGCGGCTGGCAGTGTGGTTGTTGAAGTGCGTCGCCAGTTCAAGGAGATTCCAGGCATCATGGCGGGTACCGCCAAGCCTGATTATTCCAAGGCTGTCGATATGCTGACCAAGGCCGCCATCAAGGAAATGATCATCCCATCCCTGTTGCCGATTGCAGTGCCTGTTGCGCTGTACTACGTCGTCACATGGGTTTCGGGCAGCATGACAGCGGGCTTCCAAGCCGTTGGCGCGTTGCTTCTGGGTACGATTGTGACCGGCCTGTTCGTTGCTATCTCGATGACATCGGGCGGCGGCGCATGGGACAACGCCAAAAAATACATTGAAGAAGGCAACCATGGCGGCAAGGGGTCTGATGCCCACAAGGCAGCCGTGACCGGCGATACGGTTGGCGACCCTTACAAGGATACAGCCGGCCCTGCCGTGAACCCGCTCATCAAAATTGCGAACATCGTCGCGATCTTGCTGGTGGCGGTTGTTGCCAAGACGCTTGGATAAACGTTTCTGTTTTCGACGCGCGTTAGCGCGGCTGTAAAACAGAAAAATCAAAAGTTTAAAAACCCCGCTTAGGCGGGGTTTTTAAATGGGTTTTTTTATTAGGCGGTGTGGGTGGCTGTGTTGCCTTTGTAACCGGTGATGGTACGAAGGCGGGCCAGCACGTCCATATTATCGGGTAACCATTCGCGCAGCAGGGTGTCGCCCGTGAAGTCCATGCCGACAGCGTTTTCTAGCACATTCGGGCGTGCTTCCTTAGTGCGGGCGCAGCGCACAGTCAGGGCTGTGCCGCCACATGGGGCTTTCGCTTCCTCGAGGTAAAAGCCGCCGCCAAGCGGGTGGGCAATAATGTGGGCGGGCCCGGCTTTTTGCGGGGTTACGGCGGCAGTGGCGAAAATGGTGCTTGAGCGCATGGTGATTCCTTTTGTGGCCCTGTGGATAACACATGGCGGAATCGGGCGTCAATTTATGACACGTTCAGATATTGGGCATTCTTAAGGCTTGAGGGGGCTTATACGCCGCCGGGGAGGCCTGCGCCCTTGGATGATTTGTTGAATCGGCCCAGATTGCCCAGCAATTGCTGGGCGGCAGTCAGATCATGCCCGCTGGTTGGCGTTTTGCGGCGGACGATGGGTACATCAACCGCGTTGCCATCGACTTCCTGCAGGCTTGCGACCGTGCCGTCTTGGGTAAATTTCAGCTCATAGACTTTGCGCTCAATGACTTTGGGGTCAAAAAAGGCGCTTTTGGCCGTTTTCTGGCCTACATAATACCAGACGTTATCGTCAAATACGGCGGTGGTTGTAGGGGTGCCCAGTGCCTGCAACACATCGGTGCGGCTGGCGCCAACAGATACTTTGGCCACATCATCCGGCGTTAAAAATATGCCGTTGGTGTTGTGCGTTGGTGCGCAGGCGGTCAGGGTTAAAACGGCGAGGGCGGTCATCAGGGCTTTTTTCATACGCACCATCTTGGGTTTTTCTTGCCTGCGGTCAAGGGTGCTTTATATACAGCTATCATGTTCGGACTTTTTAAAAATAGCCGCAGGGATGCGGTCGCGGTATTCGAGGCGGCTTTGGCTGCCAGCCGTAACCCCTTGCTTTACCGCGATCTGGCCGTGCCGGATACGTTTGACGGCCGGTTTGACGCCCTGCTTTTGCATTTATGGCCGGTTTTCAGGACGCTTGAGGGCGATGGCCGTTTCGGCCAGCGCGTTTATGACATAACCTTCAAGCGTATGGAGCTGGCTTTGCGCGAATCCGGCGTGGGCGACCTTGGCGTCGGTAAACAGATTCGCAAAATGATGACTGCATTTTATGGTCGTCTGACTACCTACACGGCCTGCACGACTGACGATATGTGGCGTGATGCTTTGCGCCGTAACGTTTATGGCACGATTACCGATGAGGCTTTTCAGGTACCTGACGGCATGGTCGCCTATGCCCGTAAACTGGCGATGATGCAGCCCCCTATTGATGATGTACGGGCAGGAAGGGTTGTTTACGCTGCATGAGTCCGGTTCACGAATTTCCACACCCCGTTCAGGCCGCTAAAATAGGGCATGAGCCGATGACGATCGGCTTTAAGGCCGACGAACACCAATGTGCGCTACTGGCGCGGCGCTATAACATATTGTCGGTTGAAAATGTTGTGGGCACGGCCAGCCTGCACCGCGAGGCTGACGGCATGACGATCGGCGTGCGCGGCACCTTTACCGCCGATGTCACGCAGGCCTGCGTGACCACGCTCGAGCCTGTGCCTGACCATATCGAGGAAGACTTTGAGGGCTGGTACCTTGACGAATCGCAGGCATCTTCCTTCAAACGCGCGCAAAAGCGCCGTATTGAAAAGGATGAGGATGATATTTTCGATGAAGCCGAGGACCATATTGCCGATGAGCGTGACGACCCCGAGCCTGTTGTTGGTGGCCTTGTTGATGTGGGCGAGCTTGTGGCGCAATACCTGTCTTTGGCGCTAAACCCTTTCCCCCACAGCGAAAAAGCCCTTAAGGAGGGGCCGGTTGGCGATGAGGCCGAGCTTAAAAAGCCAAACCCTTTTGCTATTTTGAAGGATTTGAAAACTAAATAAGCGTTGTTTTACAGGCGCTCAGGCGCCGCGCCGCGTGCGCCGCACGCTTGGGGCTTCGCGCGGGTAAGCCGCGCGGGGCCTCAATGGCCCAAAGTGTAGCAGATTTTCAAATAAACCTTGCGTGTAGGCGTTGATTTGTCTAAAAGCACGAGGCTTAACATTTACAAGGACGTTAGCTATGGCTGTTCCAAAGCGCAAAACATCACCAATGAAACGCGATCAGCGTCGTTCCCACGATGCGCTGACAACCACCAATTGGGTGGAAGACAGCCACACGGGCGAACCGAAACGCCGTCACCACATTGACCTGAAAACCGGCATGTACCGCGGTAAACAGGTCATTGACGCTAAAGACTAAGTCTTTACATTCTTTCGTTGTGGCCCCGTCACGGGGCCGCATACGTTTTCAGAGTGCATCTTACTTCACAGGTATTCCTTGTCGGACCCAATACGCATTGCATTAGATGCCATGGGCGGCGACCATGGTCCGGGTGTTGTTATTCCGGCTGCTGCCCTTGCCCTTCAGGCAAGGTCTGACCTGCGCTTCCGTATTTTTGGCGATTCTGCCCATATCAGGCCGCTTTTAAGCGCTCATCCGGCACTCGATGCCGTATCCGAAATCATCCATACCGATGTCGCCATCAGCAATACCGAAAAACCTTCGGCCGCTTTGCGCAAAGGTAAGAATTCGAGCATGCGTCTGGCCATTGACGATGTATCGGCCGGTGCATCGCAATGCGTTATATCGGCCGGCAATACGGGCGCGCTTATGGCCACGGCCAAGCTGGTCTTTCGTTGCCTGCCGGGTGTTGACCGCCCTGCGATTGCAACTGTATTGCCAAGTATCACGGGCCGTACTGTCACGCTCGACCTTGGTGCCAATATTACGTGCGATGCCGAAAACCTTGTGCAATTTGCGCTGCTGGGTGCCTGCTTTGCGCGCACCGTTCTGGGTATTGATAAGCCGACGGTGGGTATTCTCAATATCGGGTCGGAAGACATGAAGGGCCATGAAACCCTGCATGACGCAGCCGCTGTGCTTCAGGGCATCACATTCCCCGGGCGTTATATCGGCTTCGTTGAGGGTAACGACATTACGGCAGGCACGGTCGATGTTGTTGTGACCGATGGTTTTACCGGCAATGTCGCGCTTAAAACGGCTGAAGGCGTTGGCAAGTTCATCAGCAAGGTTTTGAAGGAAGAGCTTGGCGGGTCGTTCATGGGCAAGCTGGGCTACCTGATTGCTTCAAAAGCTATGGGCCGTGCCCGCCACCGGATGGACCACCGCGTTTATAACGGCGCTATGTTCCTCGGTTTGTCGGAAGTGTGCATTAAAAGCCATGGCGGGGCAGATGCTTTTGCGTTTTCGCGCGCTATTATTGTGGGTGCCGATATGGTGCATAATCGTTTCAATACCATGGTAGCGGACCAGATCGGTAAATTGGCCGAGCAGGAGACGTTTGTTTCAATGCCCATCCCATCCCCTGTTGATTTGAACGCTGATTAAAATATGCGCGCTGTTATTCGTTCCACTGGTTCTTATTTACCTGCCCGCATTCTGACGAATGCGGAACTGGCGGCGACCGTTGATACATCGGACGAATGGATCACGCAGCGCACGGGCATTCGCGCGCGCCATGTGGCAGCCGAGGGCGAGCTTACATCGGATATGGCTTTGGCTGCTGGCCGCATGGCCTTGGCGAATGGTGGTTTTACCGCAGCCGATATTGACGCGATTATTGTGGCTACCACCACGCCTGATGACACATTTCCGGCTGTTGCCGTTAAGGTGCAGGCAGCTTTGGGCATGTTGCATGGCTTTGCGTTTGATGTGCAGGCCGTATGCTCCGGTTTCGTTTATGCGCTATCAACCGCCAATAACATGATTGTCAGCGGGCAGGCGCGCCGCGTGCTTGTGATTGGCGCTGAAAAAATGTCGTCCATTCTCGATAAATCGGACCGCACAACCTGCATCCTGTTTGGTGATGGGGCGGGGGCTGCGGTACTTGAGGCCGGCAGTGATGACAAACAGGGCATTTTAAGCGTTCACCTTCATTCTGACGGGCGTTACCGCGATATGCTTTATACGGATGGCGGCGTTGCCAGTACGGGCCGCGCTGGCGTTATCCAGATGCATGGGCGCGAAGTATTCAAATATGCCGTTGAAGCTTTGGCGCAGGTGGTTGACGAAGCTTTGGTCGCGACCGGTTACACGGCAGCTGATATTGATTTGCTGGTGCCGCACCAAGCTAATTTGCGCATTATTGAAGGCACAGCCAAGAAACTACATATGTCGATGGACAAGGTTGTGGTGACTGTTGACCGCCATGGCAATACGTCGGCTGCTTCCATTCCGCTGGCCCTTCACGAGGCCGTGACACAAGGCCGCGTCAAGCGTGGCGACTTACTGCTGATCGAGGCTATGGGCGGCGGGTTTACTTGGGGTTCACTGCTCGTCCGCTGGTAAAATTTTCGTATTTTGCCTGTGGACAGGTGTTGATTCGTCTGCATGGCGCTTGCCAGACCCGCTTTAAGTTGTTAGTCTAACACACTCACTTAACAAAGGTTTTAAGCGATGAGCAACCGCACTATCACGCGCGCCGACCTCTCAGAAGCCGTTTACGCCACCGTTGGCCTGAGCCGTTCTGAATCC
>Ga0209066_10000282_pt1 | contig 76722 bp, 87 predicted proteins | sample All_14_2_FD_187198 | JGI IMG/M metagenome (GOLD analysis project Ga0209066, IMG submission 187198) | Freshwater microbial communities in response to fracking from Pennsylvania, USA - Allegheny Zone_MetaG_DW_15 (SPAdes) (version 2) ...
ACATCTTCATGACGTCGATGTGCTTCAGACCATTGATCGGATCACCACCGATACCGACAGCGGAAGACTGGCCGAGACCGATTTCGGTCAGCTGACCGACGGCTTCGTAGGTCAGCGTGCCGGAACGTGAAACGACGCCGATACGACCCTTGCGGTGGATGTGACCCGGCATGATGCCGATCTTCACTTCGTCCGGGGTAATCAGGCCGGGGCAGTTCGGGCCGAGCAGCAGCGTCTTCTTGCCGCCCTTGGCTTCCTTTTCCTTCATCTTGTTGCGCAGCATCAGCATGTCGCGAACAGGAATGCCTTCGGTAATGCAGATGGCCAGATCGAGGTCGGCTTCAACGGCTTCCCAGATCGCAGCGGCAGCACCCGGGGGCGGCACGTAGATGACGGAAACGGTCGCGCCGGTTTCGGCAGCGGCTTCCTTGACGGAGGCGTAAATCGGAATGTTGAAGATCGATTCGCCAGCCTTCTTCGGATTCACACCGGCAACGAAACACTCCTTGCCGTTTGCGTATTCCTGGCACTTTTCCGTATGGAACTGACCGGTCTTGCCGGTGATGCCCTGGGTGATGATCTTGGTGTTCTTGTTGATCAGGATAGACATTCGCTAGCTCCTTACTTGACCGCTTCGACGATCTTGGTGGCGGCCTCGGCCATGGAATCGGCAGAGATGATGGGCAGGCCGGAATCCTTGAGGATCTGCTTGCCCAGGTCTTCGTTGGTGCCCTTCATGCGAACAACCAACGGCACCGACAGATTGACTTCCTTGGCCGCAGCGACCACGCCGGTGGCGATGGTGTCGCACTTCATAATACCGCCGAAGATGTTGACCAGGATGCCCTTGACGTCCGGGTTCTTGAGCATGATCTTGAAGGCTTCGGTGACCTTTTCGGTCGTGGCACCGCCGCCGACGTCGAGGAAGTTGGCCGGCTCGGCACCGAACAGCTTGATGGTATCCATGGTGGCCATGGCCAGACCGGCACCATTCACCAGACAACCGATGTTGCCGTCGAGCGAGATGTAGGCCAGGTCGAACTTGGACGCTTCGATTTCGTCGGCATCTTCTTCGTCCAGGTCGCGCATGGCGACGATTTCCTGCTGACGGTAGAGGGCGTTGGAATCGAAGTTGAACTTGGCATCGATCGCCTTGACGGTGCCGTCACCTTCGTGGATCAGCGGATTGATTTCAGCCAGCGAGGCATCCGTTTCCATGTAGCAGGTGTAGAGCTTCTTCAGCGTGTCGATGCACTGCGGAATGGAGCTTTCCAGCATGCCCATGCCCTTGGCCAGTTCCAGAGCCTGCTCGTCGGTCAGGCCGACCAGCGGGTTGATGAAGACCTTGACGATCTTTTCCGGGGTCTTGTGGGCAACTTCCTCGATGTCCATGCCGCCTTCGTACGAAGCCATCATGGCCACGGACTGGGTAGCACGATCGGTCAGCGCGGCGACGTAGTATTCGTGCTGGATGTCAGCACCTTCTTCGATCAGCAGGTGACGAACCTTCTGGCCTTCCGGACCGGTCTGGTGCGTGATCAGTTGCATGCCGAGGATCTGGCCGGCGTACTCGCGCACTTTTTCCAGCGAGGTTGCGACCTTGACACCGCCGCCCTTGCCGCGACCACCAGCGTGAATCTGCGCCTTGACGACCCAGACCTTGCCGCCCAGGGTTTCAGCTGCCTTGACTGCGTCATCGACGGTCGTGCAGTGAATCCCGCGCGGAACCGTAACGCCGAATTTCTTCAGGAGTTGTTTACCCTGATATTCGTGAATTTTCATGCGCTTTCCTTGCGTTGAGTTGAGTTGCGAGCAATGAGCGGCGCCATACATCCCCCGACCCCGCCCGGTTCTACTTCTTCGAGCCAAAAATCTTACCACAGCCGCAACAAATTATTGCAGGCCAAAATTCATAATTACAATGGGCGTGGTTGAATTTCAACCTGTAGTTCAGGCAGCCCAGCCACCCCCGCCGTCAAGACATCGCCCGGCAACAGCGGCCCGACACCCGCCGGCGTCCCAGTCAGGATCAGGTCCCCGGGCGCCAGCGCCACCAGCATTGACAACTGACTGATCACCTCGGTCACCGACCAGGTCATTTGCGCCAGATCGCCCTGCTGCCGTAGCTGACCACCCAGGCTGAGCCAGATCCGTCCCTGATCAAGCGCTGCACATTGGGCGATGGGCTGCAGCGGACCACAAACCACCGACTGATCGAAGCCCTTGCCCATGTCCCAGGGATGTCCCTTGGCTTTGGCTGCGGCCTGCAAGTCACGCCGGGTCAGATCAAGGCCGACCGCACAGCCGAAAATCGCCTTGCCAGCCGCGTCGACCGTTAATCGCTCGCCACCGGCTGCCAGCGCCACCACCATCTCGACTTCGTGATGCAAATTGGTAGTCGCCAGAGGATAGACGACAACCAACGGACCAAGGCCGCTGACCAGCGCATCGACCGGCTTGCTGAAGAAAAAAGGGGGCTCGCGACCATCAGCCTGGGCATCGGCCCCCATTTCACGCGCATGTTCAGCATAGTTTCGGCCCACGCAAAAAATTCGCCGGACCGGAAAGTACTGCGTCGAACCAGCAACGGGGACCGCAACAGGTGCGGGCGGCGTGAAGACAAATTCCATGATGTGCGCAGCCTCGGTGGGAACTGGCAGCGATTATGCAATACTGCGAGCGCTTTGCACCGTCTTCCCTGCCTGATTTATCCATGCGTCCCAGCCCAAGTCACCGCCGCCGATCCCGCCTGCCAAGTATCTTGCTGCTGATCTGCATGCCCGGCCTGGCGTCAGCGATGGGTCTGGGCGAACTGACCCTGCACTCGCGCATCGGCGATCCGCTGTGGGCGGAAATCGCCCTGCCAGGCGCCGTCACCCGCACCGACTGTTTTCGCCTGGTGCCCGGCAACGACGACGGGCTGCCCAGTGTTCACCGGGCCGAATTACGCCTGGCACAACGCAATGGCCAATGGCTATTGCAAGTCATCCAGCGCCAAGCACTGACAGAACCGGCCCTGCACCTGGGCATCCATGCCGGCTGCGGCAGTCAGTTCGAACGCCATTACACCCTGTTACCAGCCGCCCCGGACGGCAAACCCGGCCTGCCAGGCCCATTGCCCACCGCCGTACCGCCAACACGACAATTTGTCGCCCACGGCCCCAGCCCGGCCGCTCCTGGCCGGCCGCAGCACGATCAAGTCCGCTCGCCCTCCGGCGCACGCGGCGACCGCCTGGAACTAAGCAACGAAACACCTCCCCTTCTGCCGGAGGCGGCCTGGCACGACGATCGCATGGCAAACCTGCTCCGCCTCGATCAGCAACTATCACATCTGCAGCGCACCACCTCGGCGCTGGATCAGGCCATCCGCCTTGGCCGCGAGGCAGCACACTGGCGCAGCGCCATCAAACAGGCCAACGCCGTGATCGACCTGCCACAGGCCGCTGCCCAGCAGTTAAATACCCGCCGCCAGACGTGGCGCCCCTGGCTGGAACTCGGCGGTGGTCTGCTGCTGGGCGGCGGGCTGAGCGCCGGCCTGCTGCAGACGCTCAGCCCGCGCGCACGGTCGACTGGCAAAAAATCGATCAAACCGGATTGTTGATATCAACGAATTGGCAATCCAGACCGAACTGGGTCGCCAGATGACCGGCCAAGGCCTTGACGCCATAACGCTCAGTCGCATGATGACCGGCGGCGATGTAGGCCACACCGCTTTCATTGGCCAGATGCACCGTCTGCTCGGAGATTTCGCCTGATAAATAGGCGTCGACCCCGAGCGCGATGGCTTGTTCGAAATAAGATTGCGCCCCGCCGGAACACCAGGCGATACGCCGTATCTGGCGTGCACCATCGCCGATCAGCAAGGGTTGCCGACCCAGCAAGGCCGTCAATTGCGCCGCCAGTTCGAGCAAAACGCACGGCTGCTCCAGGCGACCGTACCAACCGATGTCCTGCTCGCCGAAACGACCTTCCGGCAGCCAGCCGGTCAGCCCGGCCAATTGGGCATTATTACCCAGCGTCGGATGCGCATCGAGCGGCAGATGATAGGCCAGGAGACTGATGTCATGACGCAGCAAGGTCTGCAGCCGGCGCTTGCGCAGGCCGGTCACCCGTCCATCCTCACCTTTCCAGAAATAACCGTGATGAACCAAAATAGCCTGCGCACCGCGGTCGACCGCCACATCGAGCAAAGACTGGCTGGCGGTGACGCCAGCGACAATGCGGGAAATCTCGCCGCCACCTTCCACTTGCAGACCGTTTGGGCAATAATCCCGAAACTTTGCCGGCTCGAGCAAGCTGTCGAGATAGCGAGTCAATTCTTCCAGTTTCATATTGCGGATACTCATGTACAGGTTGTGGCTGATTTTTGCACAAACGGTCACCGTTGCGCTGGCGATTCTCTTCGTCCTGACGACGCTCAAACCGTCGTGGCTGCCGCACGCACAAACTGTCGTCGCCCTGCGCGAAGCATCGACCAGCCCAACCGGCGAAGGCCGCGCCACCGACTCCTACCGTGATGCCGCACGCACCGCCCTGCCCTCGGTGGTGCACATTTACACCACGCAGGCAGTCAAGCAACAACGCCACCCGCTGTTCGACGACCCCATCTTCCGCCATTTTTTCGGTGACCGACAGGACGGCCCCAGCCGCCGCAATTCCGGCCTCGGCTCGGGCGTCATCGTCAGCGACAACGGCTACATCCTGACCAATTTCCACGTTATCGAGGCAGCCGACGACATCCAGGTCTCACTCAACGACGGCAAGACCTATCAGGCGCGCATTGTCGGCAGCGATCCGGAATCCGACCTCGCCATCCTGCAAATCCGCGCCACCGACAAATTGCCGGCCATCACCTTCGGGCAAATGGACAATCTGCGCGTCGGCGATGTCGTGCTCGCCATCGGCAACCCCTTCGGCGTCGGCCAGACCGTCACCATGGGCATCGTTTCGGCCCTGGGCCGCTCGCACCTCGGCATCAATACCTTTGAAAACTTTATCCAGACCGACGCCGCCATCAATCCCGGCAACTCGGGCGGTGCGCTGGTCGATGCCCACGGCAACCTGGTCGGCATCAACACCGCCATCTACTCACGCACCGGCGGCAACCACGGTATCGGCTTCGCCATTCCCGTCTCCAGTGCGCGCAGCATCATGGAACAAATCATCCAGAACGGCGCAGTGACACGCGGCTGGATCGGCGTCGAGGCACAGGAGATCACCGCCGAACTGGCCGAGTCCTTTGGACTGCCAGACACCGAGGGAGCCCTGATCGCCGGTGTTGTGCGCAAAAGTCCGGCCGACCAGGCCGGCATTCGCCCCGGCGACATCCTGCTCGCGGTCAACGGCCAGATGGTCAAAGATCCACAAGTCATGCTCGATCTGATCGCCGACCTGCAACCCGACGACAAAGCCAACTTCCGCCTGCGCCGGGACCGGACCATTCGCGAAATTCAATTCAAGATCGGCAAACGCCCAGCCCTGCGGCCGGACGAAGAATAGGCCACACCGCACTCGGCCAGCGCCGGGCGCCATCACTGACTGAACGGGGACAAGGAACATGTGCCAGCTCTTGGGCATGAACTGCAACGTACCAACCGATATCTGTTTTTCCTTCACCGGCTTTCAGGCCCGAGGCGGCACAACCGACGTCCATGCTGACGGCTGGGGCATTGCTTTTTTCGAAGGCCGGGGCTACCGGCTGTTTCTCGACCCGCAACCCTCCTGCGCCTCACCGATTGCCGAGTTGGTCCGTCATTACCCGATACGCTCCAAAAACGTCATCGCCCACATTCGCAAAGCCTCGCAAGGGGTGGTCGATCTGGAAAACACCCACCCCTTTCTGCGCGAAGCGTGGGGGCGTTACTGGATATTTGCCCATAACGGCAATCTGGTCGACTTTTCACCACCGCTCGACGGCAGTTTTTTGCCCGTCGGCAATACGGATAGCGAGCGGGCATTCTGCTGGTTACTGCAATCGCTGCGCCAACGTTTTGCCGACCAGTTGCCCGGTCGAGACGCCTTGTTCGATGCCATACACAATCTGACACTGGCCATCTCGGCCCATGGTGAATTCAATTTTCTGCTCTCGAGCGGCGATAGCCTGTTCGCCCACGCCTCAACGCGCTTGAGCTACATCATTCGCCGCGCGCCATTCACCCAGGCACACCTCAGCGATCAGGACCTGACTGTGGATTTCAGCGAACTCACCGGTCCGCAGGACCAAGTGGCTGTCATCGCCACCTTGCCGCTGACGGATAACGAAAGCTGGACGACCATGCCCGCCGGCAGCCTGTGGTGTTTTGAAGAGGGCGCGCCACACCAGCAACGCGCGACGCGCCCGGGAAGCCCCGCCTCGCCCAGTTGATCAATCGCCGGACAACTTACGGAACTGGGCTTCGGCTTCGTCCATTTCCTCGTCCATTTTTGCCGACTCAGACGGGTTGACCGCAGTCGTCTCGGCCGGTGCCGGACGCGTAACCAGCTTTGCCGCCAAGATGCCCAGTTCATAGAGCAGACACATCGGGATAGCCAAGGCCAGTTGCGACACCACATCGGGGGGGGTGACCACGGCAGCAACGACAAAAGCACCCACAACAAAATAGGAGCGCCATTCCTGGAGCTTGGCAACGGTCACGACCTTGAGCTTGACCAGCACAACCAAGGCCACCGGCACTTCAAAGGCAATCCCGAAGGCCATGAACATCGACATCACGAAGGACAGGTAAGCTTCGATATCAGGCGCTGGCGTAATACTCTTGGGCGCAAAACTGGCGATGAAATGAAAGACCTGACCAAAAACAAAGAAGTAACAGAAGGCCATACCGAGCACGAACAAAAGGGTGCTGGAAATGATCAGCGGGATCCCCAGGCGACGTTCGTGCGCATACAGACCGGGCGCGATGAAGGACCAGGCCTGGTAAAGGATAAAGGGCAGCGCGATAACGAAGGCCAGCATGGCCGTCACCTTGAGTGGCACCATGAAGGGGGTGACGACGCCGATCGCCACCATCTTGGTCCCCTCCGGCAAGGCGCTGGTCAGCGGCGCAGCCAGCAAGTCGTAAATAGCGCCCGGGCCCGGATACAAGGCCAGAGCCCCAAGGACAACGGCCACCGCAATCAGGCTGCGCAACACACGGTCGCGCAACTCCACCAGATGGGAAATAAATGAATCCTGGACGCTGCTGCTATCGCTCATGCGGTTTTCTTGTCTGACGAATCGGCAACGGGCGGGGTGGGGCCCATGAAATCACTGGTCTGGCGAGCACTCGCCTCCAGTTCAGCAATGGCAGCCTGCGCCGGCGTACCGATGGCGCTGCGCGCCGCATCAAATTCCTGGCGAACCGAATCTTCGAGCGAACGCGCCGAGTCGGTCACCTGCGCCTGCAACTTCTTCAACTCATCCAATTGCATCTCGCGATTGATATCGGATTTGACATCATTGACATAACGCTGGGCGCGCCCCAGCAACAGGCCAAGGGTACGTGCCACTTTGGGCAAGCGCTCGGGACCGATGACGACCAACGCCACGACGCCGATCACGATGAGTTCGGAAAAACCAATATCAAACATAAATTCCAGGATGAAGGATTCAGGGATGCGGGCTCAGCAAGATCTCGCGATCCGCGGCCCGAACGGTGTCATCCTAGCTCTTGGTTTTTTCCTGAACATCGACGTCGATGGTTTGGCCGGAAACTTTCTCGGCCGGCTTGCTGTTGTCAGCCGCTGCATTATCTGCTGAGGCTTCCTTCATGCCATCCTTGAAACCCTTGACCGCACCGCCCAGATCCTGGCCGACATTGCGCAATTTCTTGGTTCCGAAAACCAGCATGACGATCACCAGAACGATCAGCCAGTGCCAAATGGAAAAACTACCCATGATGTTGTCTCCTAGATTCGTTTGAGCATCGGGCCAACTGGCTCCGGACCGCCCACGATATGAATATGCAGATGCGGCACTTCCTGCTGCCCCACCCGACCGGTATTGATAATGACCCGGAAGCCATCCGGGCTCCCCTGTTCAACGGCGATGGCATTGGCACGAGCCAGCATGCGCCCCAGCACCCCGGCATCGTCCGCGGCCAGGGTAGCCAGCGAGGTAATATGCTTTTTCGGGATCAGGAGGACGTGAACCGGGCGCGCTGGCGCAATATCCTTGAAGGCCAACATATCGTCGTCCTCGTACACCTTGGCCGATGGTATCTTGCCTTCGACAATCTTGCAGAAGAGGCAATCGCTCACTTCTGGCCCCGCGCCGCCTTCTCGTCAATCCCTGAAATGCCCTCGCGGCGACGCATTTCCTGCGAGACGTCTTCGATCGACAATCCGTAAAAAGCCAACAGAACCAGGACATGGTAAATGACGTCGGTTGATTCCCAGACCACTTTCAGGCGCTTGCCTTCCTTACCCGCCATGATCAACTCGGCACACTCTTCGCCGATTTTTTTCAGAATGGAATCCGGCCCTTCGGCAAACAACTTGGCGGTATAGGACTTTTCCGGGTCGGCGTTGCGACGGGAAGCCAGCGTCTCGGAGAGACGATGCAGGATGTCATGGGTGCTCATGCGTAAATTTCCTTCGGGTCTTTAATAACCGGATCAACGGCAACCCAGTGTTCGCCGTTCAATTCATTGAAAAAACAGCTTTCACGGCCGGTATGGCAGGCAATGCCGCCGACCTGCTCAATCGCCAGCAACAGCACGTCGCCGTCACAGTCGGTGCGAATCGAGCGGATTTTTTGCCAGTGGCCTGACTCTTCCCCCTTGCGCCAGAGACGCCGGCGGGAACGCGACCAGTATACCGCGTTGCCACAGCGCAGCGTTTCCTGCAGAGATTCGCGGTTCATGTAAGCGAACATCACCACGCGACCATGCTCATCCTGAGCAATCGCCGGAATCATGCCATCAGCGTCCCATTTCAGGGCATCGAGCCAAGGTTGGGATGAATCGAGATCGGCCATCAGAGACGCACTTCGATACCGCGCTCGGCCATGTAGGCTTTGGCCTGACGGACGGTGTATTCGCCAAAATGAAAAATCGATGCCGCCAGCACGGCATCGGCCCGGCCTTCGGACACGCCATCGGCCAGATGCTGCAGGTTGCCGACCCCACCGGACGCAATCACCGGAATACGCACGGCATCCGATACCGCACGAGTCAGCGCCAGGTCAAAACCATTCTTGGTGCCATCGCGGTCCATACTGGTCAGCAGAATTTCGCCGGCACCCAGCATTTCCACCTTTTTTGCCCAGTCGACCGCAGACAGGCCGGTGTCGTTACGGCCACCGTGGGTAAACACATGCCACTCACCGGGCGCCACCTGCTTGGCGTCAATGGCGACGACAATGCACTGCGAGCCGACCTTGCTCGACGCATCGAAGACCAGGTCCGGATTCTGCACTGCGGCCGTATTCATCGACACCTTGTCGGCACCGGCATTGAGCAGACGACGCACGTCCTCGACCTTGCGCACGCCGCCGCCGACGGTAAGCGGGATAAAAACCTGCTCAGCGCAGGCTTCGACGATGTGCAAAATGATGTCGCGCTGATCGGACGAGGCTGTGATATCGAGAAAGGTCACCTCATCAGCGCCCTGCTCGTTGTAGCGGCGGGCAATCTCGATCGGATCACCGGCGTCGCGCAGACCGACGAAATTTGTCCCCTTGACCACCCGGCCAGCGGTGACATCAAGACAGGGGATGATGCGCTTGGCGAGCATCAAGCGCCCAACTCGTCGGCCAACTTCTGGGCAGCAGCAAAATCGAGCGAGCCATCATAAACAGCACGACCGGCAATGGTGCCGACCACGCCCTCGCCTTCGACTGCGCACAAGGCCTTGATATCGTCGAGGTTGGACAGGCCGCCGGAGGCGATCACCGGAATGGTCAGCGCCTGCGCCAAACGGACGGTCGCCTCGATATTCAGACCGGAGAGCATGCCGTCACGGCCAATATCGGTATAGATGATGGACTCGACGCCGTAATCCTCGTATTTCTTCCCCAGGTCAACGACATCGTGGCCAGTGAGTTTGGACCAGCCATCGGTCGCCACCTTGCCATCCTTGGCGTCGAGACCGACGATGATGTGCCCGGGAAAGGCGACGCAGGCATCGTGCAGGAAGCCCGGGTTTTTCACCGCCGCGGTACCGATGATGACGTAGGACAAGCCCCCATCCAGACAGGCTTCGATGGTATCGAGATCGCGAATACCGCCGCCGAGTTGGACCGGAATGTCGCTACCGACTTCCGCCAGAATGGCCTTGATGGCTGCAGCGTTTTTCGGCTTGCCGGCAAAGGCGCCGTTCAGGTCCACCAGATGGAGGCGACGAGCGCCCTGATCCAGCCAATGCCGGGCCTGCTCGGCCGGGCTATCGGAAAACACGGTGGCCTGTTCCATCAGGCCCTGCTTGAGACGAACGCACTGCCCGTCCTTGAGGTCGATCGCGGGAATAATCAGCATGGGAATTTCAACAAGGGAGAGTTCGGCCGAGGCGGGTCAGGGGCGCCATTCGACAAAGTTTTTCAGGAGTTGCAAGCCGTCGCGGGCGCTTTTTTCAGGGTGAAACTGAACGGCAAAGATATTATCCCGCCCCACCGCACAGGTAAAGGGCAGGCCATACTCGGTCGTCCCGGTGGTCAGGCCCGGCGTCAGGTCCTGCACGCAGTAACTATGCACAAAATAGAAGCGGGCGCCATCGTCAATCCCGGCCCACAGGGCATGCGGCACCTGCCACACTTCGTTCCAGCCCATGTGCGGCACCTTGAGACGCAGGCCATTGCGGTCAACCATCTTTTCATCCGGGAAACGCCGCACCACACCGGGAAAAACGCCCAAACCGTCAACGTGGCCTTCTTCGCTACGCTCAAACAGCATCTGCTCGCCAACGCAGATACCGAGAAAGGGCTTGTCCTGCGCCGCCTGCAGCACCGCTCCCCGCAGGCCACGGGCGTCGAGTTCGCGCATGCAGTCAGGCATCGCCCCCTGGCCGGGGAAAACCACCCGCTCGGCTGCCATAACAAGCGCCGGGTCGGCCGTAACAACGACCGGCGTACCGCCAGCGACATGTTCCAGAGCCTTGGAGACCGAGCGCAGGTTGCCCATGCCGTAATCGATGACCGCGATTGTCACAGCGAGCCTTTCGTCGACGGCATCTGGCCGGCCATGCGCTCGTCGGGCGTCACGGCCATGCGCAAGGCACGGCCAAACGCCTTGAAAATAGTTTCGGCTTGATGGTGGGCATTCTTGCCGCGCAAGTTATCGATGTGCAGCGTCATGCCGGCGTGATTAACCAGGCCATGGAAAAACTCGCTGAACAGGTCGACATCGAAACTGCCAATCACCGCCCGTGCAAACTCAACATTGAGCGTCAGTCCCGGACGCCCCGACAAATCGACCACCACGCGCGACAAGGCTTCGTCGAGCGGCACATAACTATGACCATAACGGGTCAAGCCTTTTTTGTCGCCCCAGGCCTTGGCCAGCGCCTGACCGAGCGTAATGCCCAGATCTTCGACCGTGTGGTGAGCGTCGATGTGCAAATCGCCCTGTGCCGAAATGTCGAGATCGATCAGACCATGACGGGCGATCTGGTCCAGCATGTGGTCGAGGAAAGGCACGCCGGTGGCGAATTTGCCCTGGCCGGTGCCATCAAGATTAAGACGCACGGTGATCTGCGTCTCGAGGGTATTGCGAGTGACTTCAGCTTGCCGCATGGAGGATGGCTGCAAAAACGTGGAAACGGAGGGGCATGATACCATTTCGCTCGTCTTTTACGCCTTCGCGAAAACCCCATGAGCCGCTTCTGGAGCCAGGTCGTCCGTGACCTCACCCCCTATGTCCCGGGCGAGCAGCCCAAGATCAGCAATCTGATCAAGCTGAACACCAACGAGCACCCCTATCCGCCATCGCCGTGCGTCGTCGCAGCCATCCAGGCTGAACTGGGCGACGACGGTAGCCGCCTGAGGCTTTATCCTGACCCCAACGCCGACCTGCTGAAAACGGCCATCGCCGCTCACTACGCCATCGAGCGCAACCAGGTGTTTGTTGGCAACGGTTCGGACGAAGTTCTGGCCCACGTCTTCATGGCCTTGCTCAAACACGAACAGCCCATCCTTTTCCCGGACATCACCTACAGCTTCTATCCGGTCTATTGCGGCCTTTATGGCGTTAATTATCGTACCGTGCCGCTGGCCGACGATTTCAGCATCGACCCGGCCGACTATTGCGGTCAACCGAACGGCGGCATCATTTTCCCCAACCCCAATGCGCCAACGGGCTGCCTGCTGTCACTAGCCGCCATCGAGCAGATCCTTGCCGCCAATCCCGATTCGCTGGTTGTCGTTGACGAGGCCTACATCGATTTCGGCGGAAAATCGGCCATTTCGCTGGTCGACCGCTACGACAACCTGCTGGTCACCCACACGCTGTCCAAATCGCGCTCACTGGCCGGACTGCGTGTCGGTTACGCGGTCGGCCACCCGGCCTTGATCGAAGCGCTGGAACGCGTCAAGAACAGCTTCAATTCCTACCCGCTTGATCGTCTGGCTATCGTCGGCGCCGTCGCCGCCATCGACGATCAGGCTTATTTCGAACAAGCCTGCGCCCGCGTCGTCGCCTCTCGCGACCACTTGAGTAGCGCACTGACCACACTCGGCTTCACCGTCCTGCCATCCGCTGCCAATTTCATTTTCGTGCGCCACCCCGAACACGACGCGAGCCAACTGGCCGCCGCCCTGCGCCAAAGAAACATCATCGTCCGCCACTTCAAGCTGCCGCGCATCGACCAGTTCCTGCGCATCACTATCGGCAGCGACAGCGAATGCCTGGCCTTGAGCGATGCCCTGCGCGAGGTCATCGCCTGAGCATGGCCGAACACGACATTCTCTGGCGCCGGGCGGACGGTTCCATCGTCGCCTGCACGGAAAAAATCAAGGTGCTGCGCGAAAACCTGGCTGAACTTCGTCAGATAGCGCAAGATGCCTTCGAAGATGCCTTGCTGATGGAATGCAGCGAAGCCCAGATCCGCTCGGTTTTCCAGGAGGTGATCGATGAATTGGCCAACCCCTACCCTCCCCGCTGACCCACCCGGCCGCCGCGGGCAGGCAACCACCCCATGATGATGTATCGAGCCCGACCGGAACTACCGGTCTTCGAGCGCAGCTTTTTTAAACTGCCAGATACGCTCTTACTGGTTTTTGACCAGAATTGGGCGTTGACCCTGATCAGCGACGCTTGGGCAAACACCCTGGGCTACCCAACGGAAATCCTGCAATCACGCTCTTTCATCGACCTGTTTCACGATGACGACCGAGCACGCTGCATCGAGCAGGTCCAGCGCCTGCAGCGCGAGGCGCCGACCTTGCGCTTTGCTTCGCGCTGTAAACGCAGCGACGACAGCTACCTGGGCATTGCCTGGAATATCAGCTTTGATGCCGACAGCGGTTTTTACTATGCCTCGGCCCACGAAACGGCGCTCAACCTGAATGGCGAAGGCGCCCGTCTGCCTGACATGTTCCTCGATGGCCTGACCGGCCTGCCGAATCGCAGCCTCTTTCTAGAGCGCCTGCAGCACACCCAGCACCGCGTTCAGCGGCGACCGGACATGCAATACGCCGTGCTGTATTGTGGTGTCGACCGTTTCAAGGTCATCAACCACAGCCTGGGCCACAGGCAGGGTGACTTGCTGTTGATGGCCGTCGCCAACCTGTTTTATTCGATTATCCGACCGACCGACATGGCCGCCCGAATGAATGGTGACGAATTCGCCTTGTTGCTCGAAGACATCCGCGACATCAGCTCGACCCTGCAGGTGGTCAACCGCATTCAGCAAAAACTGGTTGTTCCTTTCATGCTCGACAAGCACGAGGTTTATTGCACCGTCTCATTCGGCATCGTCGCAGGGGATCATGGGAAAAAACCGCCCGAAGAACTGCTGGCCGACGCCAACCTGGCGATGATTGACGCCAAAAACCAGGGCGGCGGCAGCTACGTGTTGTTTGACAAACAAATGCACGATCGCGCCGTACAGCGACTCGAGCTGGAAATGAACCTGCGCCGGGCGATCGACAACCACGAATTCGAAGCCTATTACCAACCGATCATGGCTCTGGACAACGGGCGCCTGACCGGTTTCGAAGCCCTGGTCCGCTGGAACCATCCCGACAAAGGTCTGATTTCACCCGCTGAGTTCATTCCGGTCGCCGAAGAAACCGGCATGATCATCCCCATCGGCCGCCTGATGTTGCACGCCGCCTGCCAACAGGCGCAGCAATGGAATACCCACCTCCAACCCGCACAACCGCTCAGCATCAGCGTCAATATCGCCGCGCGCCAACTCAGCCACCCCGACTTGCTGAATGACGTCGCCAGCGCCCTAAGTGGTAGCGGCCTGCCAGCTCATCTGCTCAAGCTGGAAATCACCGAGAGCGGGATGATGGCCAACGCCGATGACGCCATCGAGCTTCTCAGCAAACTCAGGGCACTCGGCATCCGCCTGATGCTGGATGATTTTGGCACCGGCTATTCATCGCTCAGTTACCTGCACCGCCTGCCAGTGGACACCCTGAAAATCGACCGCAGCTTTGTCCATCGCCTGCACGATCACGAGACCGATCGCCACTTTGTCGAAACCATCGTCGACCTGGCCCACAAGCTAGGCCACAGCCTGGTTTGCGAAGGGGTCGAGCAAGCCTGTCAGGCCAGCATTCTCAAGGCCATGGGCGTCGAATTCGCCCAAGGTTATCTGTACTCCCGCCCAGTAACGGCCAACGAAGCGACCATGTTGATCCTAAACGACACCGGACAAACCTGACCCGGAAACAATCAGGCTAGGGCCAGGCCACCCAAGATCGCCCCCACCACAATGAACCACAGCGGATGCAGCTTGCTGCGCAAATTAGCCAGCACCGTGGCCGCCACCAGCACCCAACTCGCCCAGCCAAACTGCGCTGCCTGCGCAATCAAGGTCGCCCCGGAGAAAATCAGGCCGATCGCCAGTGGCGCTACGCCCAGACTGACCGCCTTTTGCCAGCGGCAACCCGCAAACCCCTGCCAACGGTCGATCAACAGATAAATCAGCACACTCATCGGTAAGCACATGGCCAGCGTCGCTGCAATAGCGCCTGCCAGACCCGCCACCTTCCAGCCAATCAAGGTCACCACCAGAACATTCGGCCCCGGTGCCGCCTGGGCAATGGCATACAGATGCGTGAACGTAGTGTCGTCCAGCCAGTGATGATGCTCAACCACCACGCGATGCATCTCGGGCAACAAGGCTGTCGCCCCGCCAAAGGCAACGAAAGACAACAGGCCAAACTCCAGAAAAAGTTGCAGGACAATCATCGCACTGAGCTCGAACCCAAGCGCCAGTAGGCCAGACCGCCGGCGCCAAGCAAGCCGAGCAACATCACCCAAGGCATCGGCCAGCGCCAAAAAGCGATGGCGAGCACGGTCAACGCCGTAAAAGGCAAAAAAACCGCTTTGTCACGAAGCGCACTCGCCATGCGCCAGGCCATGGCAAACAAGAGCCCGACTCCAACAGCCGCGACGCCACGCAACACCCCCTGCACTACCGGCTGCCTACCGAAGGCGTCGTACAAGAGCGCCAACAGCAAGGCGATCAGAAAGGGGCCAAGCAACAAGCCCACCGGCGCCACAATCGCGCCGGGCAAACCGCGATAGCGCTTGCCGACGACCACCGCCAGATTGACGACATTCGGTCCGGGCAAGAACTGACACAGGCCCAGCAGGGTATTGAACTCTTCGGCGCCCATCCAGCACCTTTCTTCGACCAGCATGCGCCGGGCGAAAGGCAACACACCACCGAAACCGGAGAGCCCAACCGATGAAAAAGCAAAAAAAAGCGCCCGGAGGTCCGGGCGGCTTTCGTGGTCGCTTGCGGTCAACACGGGCAGCAACTCAAAGGTCGAGCCGGAGTTCCGCCGACTTCGCATGCGCCGGCAGGCCTTCACCGTGCGCTAGTATCGACGCGATGCGACCGAGCGTCTGCGCCCCGGCTTGCGACACCTTGATCAGGCTGGTCCGTTTCTGGAAATCATAGACACCGAGCGGCGACGAGAAACGCGCCGACCCCGAGGTGGGCAGCACGTGATTCGGGCCGGCACAGTAATCACCCAGCGATTCCGAGGTGTAGTGGCCGATGAAGATGGCGCCGGCGTGATGGATTTTCTCGACCCAGGGATCGGGATCGGCCAGCGCCAGTTCGAGGTGTTCCGGGGCAACGCGGTTGGCAATGCTCACCGCTTCCTCCAGATCACGGACCAGAATGAAGGCGCCGCGGTTGGTCAGCGAGGTACGGATCACTTCCTGTCGCGGCATGGTCGGCAGCAATTTGTCGATACTCGCTTGCACCTGCTCGAGGAAAGCGGCATCGGTACAGATCAGGATCGACTGCGCCAGTTCATCGTGCTCGGCCTGCGAGAACAGGTCCATCGCCACCCAGTCCGGGTTACCGGAACCATCCGAGACGACCAGGATTTCCGACGGGCCGGCGACCATGTCGATGCCGACAATGCCGAACACCCGGCGCTTGGCGGTGGCCACGTAGGCATTGCCCGGGCCGACGATCTTGTCCACCTGCGGCACGGTCTGCGTGCCGTAGGCCAGCGCGCCGACCGCCTGCGCGCCACCGATGGTGAACACCCGGTCGACACCGGCCAGGCAGGCCGCCGCCAGCACCAGCTGGTTGTGCTCGCCGCCCGGCGTCGGGACGACCATGATCAACTCCTTGACGCCCGCCACCTTGGCCGGAATCGCGTTCATCAGCACCGACGACGGATAGGCCGCCTTGCCGCCCGGCACGTAGAGGCCGACCCGGTCGAGCGGCGTGATCATCTGGCCAAGCAGGGTGCCGTCGGCTTCGCGATAGGACCAGCCCTCGAGACGCTGTTTCTCGTGATAAACGCGCACCCGCTGCGCCGCAGCCTCCAGCGCGGCGCGCTGGTCGGCTGGCAAACCCTCCAGGGCCAGCTGCATTTCGGCTGCCGACAATTCGAGATCGGCCATGCTGCTGGCACTCAGGCGGTCAAATTTATTGCTGTATTCGACCACCGCCGCATCGCCGCGCCTTTTCACGTCGGCAAGAATAGCCGCGACAGTGCGCTCGATACCCTCATCCGCCGCCGCCTCGAAAGCCAGCAGCGCCTTCATGTATGCCGAAAAATCGGCGTCGACCGTGGACAGACGCTTGATCGCGACAGACATTTACTTCTCCACCGCCTGGGCAAAGGCGTCGATGATCGGTTGCAAGGTGTCGCGCTTGACCTTCAGCGCGGCCTGATTGACTACCAGGCGCGAGGAAATATCCATGATGTGCTCACAGGCGAGCAGTTTGTTAGCCTTCAGCGTACCACCAGTGGACACCAGATCGACGATGGCGTCGGCCAAACCGGCCAGCGGCGCCAGTTCCATCGAGCCGTACAGCTTGATCAGGTCGACATGCACGCCCTTGGCTGCAAAATGCTCGCGCGCCGTCTTGATGTACTTCGAGGCCACCTTGAGGCGTGCGCCCTGGCGAACGGCATGGTCGTAGTCGAAGCCTTCCTGAACTGCCACCATCATCCGGCACTGGGCAATCTTCAGGTCCAGCGGCGCATACAAGCCCTCGCCGCCGTGCTCGATCAGCACATCCTTACCAGCCACACCCAGATCAGCCGCGCCGTACTGCACATAGGTCGGGACATCGGTCGCGCGAACGATGACGACTCGAACGCCAGGCTGATTAGTTTCAATGATCAGCTTGCGGGAAGTTTCTGGATTTTCAGTGGGTACAATGCCTGCGGCAGCCAGCAACGGCAGGGTTTCGTCAAAAATGCGACCCTTGGACAGGGCGATGGTGATACCAGTCACGGGCAATCTCTGAGGCAAAGGGGCAATTTTAACGCAAAGGCGAAAGGCTGACCGACCCTCCAAAGCAAAAAGCCCGGCAAGCCGGGCTTTTATCAACCAAACAATCCAGGCGCTTATTCAGCCGGGCGGATGTTGGCAGCTTGCTTACCCTTCGGGCCATTGACGACGTCGAAGGTGACCTTCTGGTTTTCAGCCAGGGTCTTGAAACCGTTGCCTTGAATGGCGGAGAAGTGGGCGAAGAGGTCTTCACCACCTTCGGACGGGGAGATGAAGCCAAAACCCTTGGAGTCGTTGAACCACTTAACGGTGCCAGTTGCCATTTTTTATTTCCTTGGAAAAGATAGACGGGCCGAAGCCCAAAAAATTACGAGAATCAAGACCGAGGAGCTGACAAACCGATTACGGTGCAGGAACAACACACTGCCTGGAAATCCCGAGCCTCGAAGTATGGGGCCACCGGCCAATTACGCAAAGCTTTTTTTGTGTTTTTCTGCGGTCGACCGTAAAAAAACACAAAAAAGCCAATCAGCGAACCCGCCGCACCGACGCGCCAAGTCGTGCCAACTTCTCTTCAATCCGCTCGTAGCCTCGATCGAGGTGATAAATACGGTCGATTAAAGTCTCGCCGCGCGCCACCAACCCACCGATAACCAGGGAGGCCGATGCACGCAGATCGGTCGCCATCACCGTCGCCCCCTCAAGGTGATCGACCCCGCGTACCACGGCATTATTGCCTTCAATCTGAATATTGGCGCCCAGGCGCATCAGTTCATTGACGTGCATGAAGCGATTTTCAAAAATGGTCTCACGGATGGTCGCCACGCCCTCGGCGATGCAGTTGAGGGCCATGAACTGAGCCTGCATGTCAGTTGGGAAAGCCGGATAAGGCGCTGTACGCAAACTGACGGCCTTGAGCCGGGGCGGCGCCACCAGACGGATGGCATCGCGTTCGACCGTGATGTCACACCCGGCATCCATTAATTTATCGACCACGGTATCGAGATACGCTGCCGAGGTCTTGAGTAGACGCACATCTCCCCCTGTAACCGCCGCTGCACACAGGTAAGTGCCGGTTTCAATCCGATCAGGCATCACGGCATGTGCGGCACCGTGCAGGCGGTCAACGCCACGGATACGGATCACATCGGTGCCCGCCCCAGAAATTTGCGCCCCCATGGCGATGAGACAGTTGGCCAGATCGACCACCTCCGGTTCACGCGCGGCGTTCTCAATGATCGTTTCGCCATCGGCCAGGCAGGCGGCCATCATCAGATTCTCGGTCCCCGTCACCGTCACCATGTCGGTGCAGATGCGAGCCCCCTTCAGTCGCCGAGCCTTGGCATGGACATAACCCTGTTCAACCGTCACTTCGGCGCCCATGGCCTGCAAGCCCTTGATGTGCTGATCGACCGGCCGCGCGCCGATGGCACAGCCCCCCGGCAGGGAGACGCGGGCCTCACCACAGCGGGCCAGCAGCGGACCGAGGACCAGAATCGAAGCACGCATGGTCTTGACCATTTCGTACGACGCCACCGGATTGTTCAAACCCGACGCATCCAGCGACAGCCCGTCGGCCTCATCCATACGTACCGTCACCCCCATTTCACCCAGCAGACGCAGCATGGTGGAAATGTCATTGAGGTGAGGCACGTTCATCAGGTCGAGCGGCTCAGCCGTCAGCAAGGCCGCACAGAGAATCGGCAAGGCAGCATTTTTGGCGCCGGACATGGCGACTTCGCCTTTGAGCGGCACACCGCCCTGAATCAGCAATTTATCCACGCCGCACACTCCATTCATCCGGGGTCAGTGTCTTGAAGGACAGGGCGTGCAACTGCCCACTGTCAAAGTGCGCTTTCAGAATCTGGTTAACGTGCTGCTGGCGCTGCACACGATTTTTGCCAACGAACTCGGCACTGACCAGCAGGGCTTGAAAATGCTGGCCATCGCCATCGAGTTCGAGATGCTCGCAGGTCATGCCGGCGAGTATGAGTTGCTTGATTTGATCCGGGTGCATGGCGATTCAGGTTCTCAACTTCCAACCCTGCTGTAGCAGACGCAGCGTCAACAACGACACCACCGCCAGGCAGGCGACAACCACCGCCAGGCTAAACTCGGGCGCCACATCAGAGGCACCAAAGAAGCCATAACGAAAGCCATCGATCATGTAAAAAACGGGATTGTAATGCGACAGTTGCTGCCAAAAAGACGGCAAGCTGTAAATTGAATAGAAGACACCGGACAACATGGTCAGCGGCATGATCAGGAAATTCTGGAAGGCGGCCAACTGATCAAACTTTTCGACCCAGATGCCGGCAATCATGCCCAGCGCGCCGAACAAGGCCCCGGATAAGAGAGCAAACGCCAGCACCCAGAGCGGCGACACTAAAGACAATTCGGCAAACCAGAGGCTGGCCAGCAGAACCCCCAGCCCAACCAGCAAGCCACGAACCACGGACGCCAGCACATAGGCCGCGAAAAAAGCACCGTAGGGAATCGGTGGCAACAAGACAAAGACGATGGAACCGGTGATTTTGGCTTGAATCAGGCTGGACGAGGAATTGGCAAAGGCATTCTGCAGCACCTGCATCATCACCAGGCCAGGAATCAGGAAACTGGTGTAAGGCACGCCATGGACCTGAACATGTGCATCAAGCACATGGCCAAAAATCAGCAGATAGAGCAAGGCAGTCAATACTGGTGCCGCCACGGTCTGAAAACTAACTTTCCAGAAACGTAGGAATTCCTTGTAAAACAGGGTCAGAAAACCAATCATTGGCGCAGGGTCCGGACAAAAACCTCTTCCAGCGAGGCCCCCGGATAGGTGGCCAGCAAATTAGCCGTGGTATCGAGTGCCACCAACTGCCCCTGCTTCATCAAACCAATGCGGCCACACAAGGCTTCAGCCTCCTCAAGGTAGTGCGTGGTCAGAATGATGGTGTGGCCCTCGCCATTGAGACGACGAATGAACTGCCACAAACCTTGCCGTAATTCGACGTCGACCCCGGCGGTCGGCTCGTCAAGCACGATGACCGGCGGCTTGTGCACCAACGCCTGGGCGACCAGGACCCGGCGCTTCATACCACCAGACAAGCGACGCATATTGGCGTCCGCCTTGCTGGTCAGGTCAAGATTGTGGAGAATTTCGTCGATCCAGCGATCATTATTGCGGATACCAAAATAACCGGACTGGATACGCAAGGTCTCCCGCACACTAAAGAAGGGATCGAAGACCAGTTCCTGCGGCACCACCCCCAGACGGCGGCGTGCTTCACGAAAATCGCTGATCACATCATGTCCCATGATGCGTAGAAACCCAGCATCCGGTCGCGAGAGCCCGGCCAGGGTCGAAATCAGCGTAGTCTTGCCAGCCCCGTTGGGGCCTAACAGGCCAAAAAACTCACCTTGGGCGATCTCGAGGGACACCCCGCGCAAGGCTTGTAACGAGCCAAAGCGCTTGACCACGTTAACGATGGAAACCGCCGCAGGAATCGTATTCACCATCGACGGCGTCAGGCCAGCGAGAGGAGTTCGCCAACCCCGTAGAGATCGGCCAGCGAGCGGACACCTGCCGGCACGTTAACAAATTGCAACGTCGCCTGACGCGCCGCCGCCACCCGCAACCAGCCGAGCATGACGGCAATAGCCGACGAGTCAGCCTCTGTCACCACCGCCAGATCAACACGCCAGGCGCCCGCCTGCAAAAGCGCAATACCCGCAGCCTGCAACAGCCGGGCATTGTCGAGCGTCATCGGGGCAGTGACCCGCAGGTCAGTGCCATCGCGTTCAATCATTTGCCAGCCTTGGCCGAGGCTTCGAGCGTGTCATTCTTGGTTGCCAGGGAGGCGATCAGGCCATCGATGCCATTGGCTCGCACTTCCCGCGTGAACTGGTCGCGATAATTGGTCACCAAGCTAATCCCGGCGATGATCACGTCGTACACTTTCCAGCCACCGCTCTGCAATTCAAGGTTGTAATCGATTTGAACCGGCTTGGCACCAGGCTGTAGCACTTCAGTGCGCACATAAACATCCGTCTCGCCAGCACTCATCGTGAACGGCAGGTAGCGGATGCGCTGCCCACGGTAGCCATCGAAGGAATTGGCATAGGTGCGAACCAACAGGTTGCGGAACTCTTCGCTCAAGCGCATCTTCTGCTGCGGAGTCGCCTTGCGCCACTCCTTGCCCAAGGCAAGTGCCGTCATGCGCTGAAAGTCAAAATTCGGCAACACCTTGGCGTCGACGAGAGCAATCAACTTGCTTTTATCGGCCCCCTGCAGGGTTTTGTCCTCACGGACAATTTTCAGCACATCTTCAGTCACCCGTTTGACCAGGGCATCCGGCGCCTCCTGAGCGAGTACGCTGAACGAAAGCAGCAGGCCGGCCAACAAGGTCAGAATTTTCTTCATCATGCGTTCAACTCACTCTCAATCGTCAAGGCGCGGCGGGCGACCATCGTAAATCTGGCTCGTACGACGCTGCAGATAAGCAGCCCGGATGTAGGAATACTTATCCAGTGCAGCCTCTTCAACCACCTTATCAGCCGGCAGCAGCCCCGCCCGTAGATCAACGATGCGCAGTCCGCGCACGCTGTTGCGTAGCGCCACTTCATCAATCTGACCGACCGGGTCGCTGAAACTATCGACCAGCAAACCCGCCGTGTCTCGAAGCGTGCGCGGCCCAAAAATCGGCAAATAGAGATAGGCGCCGGAATCAACACCCCATACTGCCAGCGTCTGGCCAAAATCTTCATCATTACGGTAGTAGCCCAACTCGGAGGCAACATCGAACAAGCCAAAGATACCCAGCGTCGAATTGATCAGCAACCGGGCAAAATCGTTCCCGGCACTGGACACTTTTCCTTGCAAGGCGTTGTTGACCCCGACCATCAGGTCACCGGCATTCCCAAAGAAATTACCGACACTGGCCTTGACCGGCAACGGGGTCGCCACGTCATACACCCGGGCTAGCGGTCGTAGTGCGTACTGATCAATCACTTCATTGGCCGAAAACATCGCCCGATTGAAGCTTTCGTAAGGATCCTGCGGATTACCCTGTGCCTGCACCGTACTCACCAGCACCAGGCCAAACAGCGATGATGCGGCCAGACGACGGCCACAACAGGCCAGCGCATGCATGTTGATTTTCATCATTTAGCGTCCTGAGATTCCGAAGCCTTGCTGAAAAGAAACTGTCCAATCAATTTCTCCAACACCACGGCTGATTGCGTTTTGGAGACGGTATCACCTGCCTGCAACATCCGTTCATCCCCGCCAGCATCCAGACCGACATACTGCTCACCGAGCAAGCCGGCGGTATAGATCGACACAAAAGTATCTCGCGGAAAACGATAACGACCATCGATCGTCATGGTCACCAACGCCTCGTAACGCTCAGCATCGAACCGAATATTAGCAATGCGGCCCACCACCACACCGGCACTCTTGACCGGCCCGCGCACTTTCAAGCCACCGATATTATCGAAACGGGCTTGCAGCGTGTAGGTATCGGACAATGCAGCACCAGAAAGGTTGCCGACCTTGAGTGCCAAAAAAAGGACCGCGGCAATACCCATTGCCACAAAAAGACCCACCCACAGATCAAGTGCCGTGCGATTCATGAAGTACCCCGGAACATCAAGGAAGTAAGAACAAAGTCGAGCGCCAGAATGGCCATGGCCGACGTCACCACGGTACGGGTAATCGCCCGCGACACCCCTTCCGCCGTTGGTACCGAGTCAAAACCTTCGAACACGGCAATCAGGGATACGGCAAAGCCAAAGACGATGCTCTTGATCACGCCATTGACGATGTCGTAACGAAAGTCGACGCTCGCCTGCATTTGCGACCAAAAAGCACCATCATCAACCCCAATAAAAACAACACCAATCAGCCAACCGCCCAGCACGCCCATCGCCGAGAACATGGCGGCCAACAAGGGCATAGCGATCACGCCACCCCAAAAACGCGGCGCCACGACACGAGCCAACGGATTGACCGCCATGATGTCCATCGCCTTCAGTTGCTCGGTGGTCTTCATCAAGCCAATTTCCGCGGTAATCGACGAACCGGCGCGCGAGGCAAACAACAACCCCGCGACCACCGGCCCCAATTCACGGGTCAGCGACAAGGCAACCAGAACACCCAGCGCCTCGGTTGAACCATAGCGCTGCAAGGTCTCGTAACCCTGCAGGCCAAGCACCAGACCCACGAACAACCCGGACACCAGAATGATCAGCAGTGACAGGACACCGCTGAAATAGATCTCACGCATCATCAACGGCAAACGGCGAAAGGCCATCCCCGAATGCCGCAATACGGCAAAGAAAAAGCGGGTGGCAAATCCGAGGCGCCAGATGCGGTCGACCGTGCCATGCCCCAAAGCACGCACCCAGTTCAGCAACTTAGTCATGCGCGACTCCCGGCAGGAAATCATCAGCCACCGGTGGGGCAGGATAATCGAAATGCACGGGCCCATCCGGCTGGGCGTGAACGAATTGGTAAACGAAGGGATCGGTCGACGCGCGAATTTCATCCGGTGTCCCCTGCGCAACCACCTGACCACCGTTCATGAAAAAAATGTAATCGACGATTTGCAGCGACTCCTGGATATCATGGGTCACCATGATCGACGTGGCGCCCAAGGCATCGTTGAGACGACGGATCAATTGGCCGATCACACCGAGCGCAATCGGGTCAAGGCCGGTAAAGGGTTCGTCGTACATGACCAGCATCGGGTCAAGCGCCACCGCCCGCGCCAATGCCACGCGACGTGCCATGCCCCCGGAGAGCTCACCCGGCATCAGTTGTCCGGCGCCGCGCAGACCCACCGCTTCGAGCTTCATCAGCACCAAGTCGCGAATCATCGCTTCGCTCAGGTCAGTATGTTCGCGCAACGGAAACGCCACGTTCTCGTAAACCGACATATCGGTAAATAAGGCACCAAACTGGAACAACATCCCCATCTTGCGCCGCAGGCGGTACAACTCACGCTCCGACATCCGGCTAACCACATGCGAACCAAAGCGCACCACGCCGGACGATGGACGTAATTGGCCGCCAATACAACGCAACAGCGTTGTCTTGCCACAGCCCGACCCCCCCATGATCGCCACCAACTTACCACGAGGAATCTGCATGTTGATTCCCTGCAACACCGGCCGGCCATCGTAGTTGAACTCGAGCGCTTCGATATCGACCAGAACATCGTCCGACAAAGTCGTGCCCTCAAAAAAACTCGGCGGATTCTAACAGAAGCCCAGCTTTTCCAACATTTCGCATCGCCACGCTGATGCCAGCGAAAGATCCAGCGCAAAAAAATAAATGACAAAGTAATTATTTGCCAATATCATTCAATAAACCATTTGTCATTTATATCCATGCTTCGCTTGCCGCTGATGATTGTTGGTCTTAGCCTTTGTCTCGGCGCCTGCGCAACGGGAACGGTGACGCATCGCTCGGCCGGTCACCTGACACACGCCAACAGATCGTACGCCAGCCCCATTCCCGAGATCGTGACCAGCGAACCGGCCAAGCCAAGTGCCGCCGAACAGCGTCGCCAGGATCGTTTCAGCGTCACCGTGCACCAGGTCCCGGTTCGCGATCTGCTTTTTGCCCTGGCCCGCGACGCCGGCATTGATATCGACCTGGCTGCAGACATCGACGACAAAATCACGCTCAACGCACAGGAACAAACCCTACCCACCTTGCTACGACGGATTGCGCGACACAGCGAACTGAATATCGAAATCGACCAGCAAACCCTTGTTGTCAGTCGCGACCAGCCTCACACCCGGCACTACCCGGTTGATTACGTCAATCTCGCCCGCCGGGTCAGTGGCAACATCGCCAGCAACATGCTGATTGGCCCGTCACCCAGCACCAGCAGCGACCCGGGCGCCGGCAATTTGTCAAACACCCGTATCGAAAGCAGCTCGCGGCACGATTTCTGGCAACGTATCGAGCGAGATCTGCAAGCGCTGACCGGTGCCCTGATCCCTCAACCGACCGACGAGCGGGACAAAGCCGTGCCGCCAGGCAGGCCTGTCGTGCTCACGGTCAACGCCGAAAGCGGCCTGATTTCCGTCCATGCCCGGGCCGCCCAGCATCGCCAGGTGCAGGACTACCTGGATCGCCTACTCGACGCCGCCCGGCGCCAGGTATTGATCGAAGCCACCATCGTCGAGGTCAGCCTGGCCGAAGGTCATGAACAAGGTATCGACTGGAGCAGCCTGCTCGCCGGCGGACTGTTCGAGTTCGCCGGCAATCCGCTCAAGAACACCGTCAACCTGCGCTACACCCGCGATGACAATCCCAAGGCATTGATCAGCCTGCTCGACAGTTTTGGCCACACCCGCGTTCTGTCCAGCCCCCGTCTGTCGGTGCTCAACAACCAGACCGCCCTGCTCAAGGTCGTCGAAAACTACGTCTACTTCACCGTCAAGGCAGACACCACCAGCACCGCCAACGTCGGCACCACGGTGACCTACACCACCGTACCCCAAACCGTTTCGGTCGGCCTAGTCATGGGGGTCACGGCACAAATCGCCGCCAACGACAGCGTCACGCTGAACATCCGCCCGACCATCACCAGCATCGGCCGTGAAGTCGCCGACCCCAACCCCGATCTGCGCAAGAACGGTATTGAAAATCTGGTCCCAATGATTCGCACACGGGAAATCGAATCGGTCCTGCGCGTCAATAATGGGCAGATCGCCGTTCTCGGTGGTCTGATGGAAGACCGTGTCGATTACCAGACGCAACGCCCCCCGGCTCTGGGCGAGATTCCCATGCTGGGCGAAGCACTCACCAATCGCAACAATCGCAGCCGAAAAACCGAACTGGTCATTTTCCTGCGTCCGGTAATCATCCATGACCCCAGCCTACACGGCGACTACGCTGCCCTGAGCGCCCACCTGCCTGATCACAGTTTTTTCGCGGCACCCGCACATGCCCGGCCTTTTGGCCACTTTGTGGAGCAATGAAAACCCATGCGCAAAAACGATCACAAGCCGCATATTTTCATCAGCCTGTGCCTGTGCGGCCTGCTCGGCACCACACAGGCCGGCGAACCGGAGCACAGCGCCGACCGCATTGCCATTCAGCGCCACGATTGGCTGGCGCCCAGCCTGACCGAACTCGCCGGCCAGCCACCACTCAATCAAATTGGCTTATTGCGCCAACTACAGACACAACACCCCACCGACCCCCGCCTGCCCGCCTTGCTAGGCACCTTGCTGGCCCGGCAACAACGCTGGCCAGAAGCCCGCCAAGCCTTTGAAGACGCCCTGCAACTGCGCCCAGCAGACCCGGACACCCGCTACAACCTGGCGATTTGCCTGGAACACCTCGGGCGACAGGACGAAGCGATCCAGCGTTACCAGCAAGCGCTGCGTCTGGCCGGCCAATCACCGTTCCGCTTTGAGCAGGCGCAAGTCTGGCAACGCCTGAATGAATTGGCGGCAATACCATGAACCTCACCCCACCTCGCCCCCAGCGTCTCGGCGAACGCCTGCTGGCCAACCAGCACATCGACCGCGACCAACTGCGGATTGCCTTGCTTGAGCAGCAACAAACACGACAGCGCCTTGGGCAAACACTGGTTCAGCTCGGTTTTATGGACGAAGCCACGCTGCTCGACCACCTGGCTGAGACACTACCTTGCCCTCGAGCACAACTCGACGCCTCGATTCCTAGCGCCCAGGCCCTGGCCCTGTGCCCGGTCGAACAAGCACGCCTGCATCGCCTTCTCCCCCTCGTCCTCGACGCGGCCCGCCAGACACTCGTCGTCGCCATGGTTGACGTCAACGACCCGGCCGCCCTGAGCTATTTGCGTCATCGCCTGTCACCAGGCAGCCGGATCGAAGCACAACTGGCGGGGGAGGGCGAAATTGAAACCGCCATTGATCGCCACTACGGCCATGCCCTGGCGATCGACCGCCTGCTACTGGCCTGCGAACCCCCCGGAGCAAGCGGCAACTGGCCAGACAGTAGCCGACAGGCCTCAGCGATCCAAGTGGTCGATGCCCTGCTCAGCGATGCCGTCAAATGCAACGCCTCCGATATTCATTTCGAACCGGAAAGCACCAGCCTGCGTATCCGTTACCGTATCGACGGCCGTTTGCAATCCATCCGCACCTTGCACCGCACGCTCTGGCCCGCCTTATGCGGTCGACTGAAGGTACTGGCCGGTATGAACATTGCAGAACAACGACTGCCCCAGGATGGCCATCTGCAGCAAAAAATCGCCGGTCGACAAATCGACTTTCGAGCCGCCACCCACCCCACCCTGCATGGCGAAAACCTGGTGCTGCGCATCCTGGACCGGCAAAAAGGCATCTTGCCACTCCCCGCCCTCGGCCTGTCACCGCACCAGACTGGCCAACTGGAACAAATGCTCACTCGGCCACAAGGACTCTTGTTGATCACCGGCCCCACCGGTAGCGGCAAAACCACCACGCTTTACTCACTGCTCGGCACGCTGGACAGCAGCGCCAGTCACATCATGACGCTGGAAGACCCTGTCGAATACCCATTACCCCACCTGCGCCAGACGTCGCTCAATGAAACCGCGAAAATGGGTTTCGCCGACGGCATCCGCTCCATGCTGCGTCAGGACCCCGACGTCATGCTGATTGGCGAAATACGCGATGACGAGACTGCCGCCATGGCTATCCGCGCGGCAACCACCGGCCATCAGGTGTTTTCGACCCTGCACGCCCACAGCGCGATAGGCGCTTTTGCCCGGCTGGCCGATCTCGGCATTTCCAGCCGTCGGCTGAGCGACAACCTGATCGGCATCGTCGCCCAACGCCTGGTCCGGCGACTGTGCCCACAATGCAGCCAGACCCGGGCCAGTACGCCACAGGAACGCCAGCAATGGAACGTGCCAGAACAGATCCCACAGGCCGTCGGCTGCCCGGCCTGCCATGGCCTGGGCTATCGCGGTCGACTGCCCTTACTTGAAATTTTGCGCATCACGCCAACTATCGACCGACTGCTGGCTGATCACGCCAGCAGCGCTCAGTTATTGGCCGAAGCCCGTCTGAGCGGCTTCAGCAATCTGTCGGCAGCAGCACTCGACGCTGTTTGCGGTGGCCAGACCAGCCTGGAAGAAGCCGGCCGCGTCGTCGATCTCGGCGGAGGCGACTAAGCCATGTGGTTCAATTACAAAGCAATTGGCGCTGACCAGCAAATCGTGCACGGTCAACGGCAAGCCACCGACCAAAATGCCCTGGCCGCGGCCTTGTCCGACAACGATCAGGTCCTGCTGGCCGCACACCGCACATGGTGGCCAAAAAGTCCGAAAAAACTCGGTCGACCGCAAGTGACTGATTTTTGCTTTCAACTGACGCAACTGCTCAGCGCCGGCATTCCTCTGCTCTCCGCCCTCGATGATCTGGCGCACGGCCTGGACCACGCCCTCGGCCGGCAGCTCGCCGCACGCCTGGCCGAGCGCGTCAGACAAGGCCAACCCTTATCCGAGGCGCTGACCAGCGAAGCCCATCAATTTGATGGCATTTTCATCGGTCTGGTCCGGGCCGGTGAGGACAGCGGCCAACTACCCGTCCTGCTCGACCGCCTGCATCAGTCGCTCAGCCGCCAGGACGCCCTGCTGGCACAAACCCGCCGCCTACTGCTCACCCCCTTGATCGCTGGCACCGTCGTCGGTCTGGCTAGCCTCTTCCTGTTACTGTTTTTGGTACCGCAAATCCGGACCTTCCTCAACGACAGTGGCCAACCCCTGCCCTGGATGACGCACGCGCTCTTTCTGGTCGCTGACACCCTGGCCATGCCCCAAGCCTGGCTAGGCGAACTGCTCATCGTCAGCCTGGCCGTCACCGCCGGGCAACGCCACCCCTGGAGCCGCGCCCACCTCGATTACTGGAGCATGCGCCTACCCGGCATTGGCCCCCTGCGCATGAAAGCAATCAGCGCCCGCCTGGCCGACACATTCGCCTTGCTGTACGGTGCGGGCATCCCGGTCATCGATGTGCTACAGCGCTTGCGCGACCTGGCCGGCAGCCAGCAAGTTGCGCTTGCCCTGGATGGTATCCACCAGGCCGTCGAAAGCGGCCAGCCCTTGTCGCGGGCCTTCGCCCATAGCCGACTGTTTCCACCACTGCTGGTCCGCATGCTGCAAATTGGCGAGCAAACCGGGCAACTGGACCGCTCCCTTGCCAATCTAGCCGAACTACAGCGCCGCGAACTCGACCTGGCGCTGGAGCGACTGCAAACCCTGATCGAACCAGCGATGACCGTCAGCCTCGGCTTGCTGTTGGGCTGGATCATGCTCGCCCTGCTGCAGCCGATTTATAGCCTGATCGGCCAATTTCAGCCATGAGTCCGCGATGAGTTCCGCCGTCATTCTGCTCATTGATACCGAAGGTTTGCATGTTTGGCGACCGGAAGACCGGCCGCCGCTGGCCCACAGCCACTTCCGGACCGACGCGAACGGACAACAAGCTTTCCGCGCATTTCTCGGGGAAAACCCCCACGCAGCCTACACGTTAGTCATCAACCTGCCCGGCGAGCGCTATCTGAGCGAAAGCATCCCCCATCTGCGCGGCCAGGAGCGACAACGCCTGCAAAGCGACCGCCTGCAGCGTCACTTTCCGGACAGCCGCTGGCGCTGCGCCCATCTACTTAGCCACGGTCGCACCGACAGCGCACAATTATTGCTAATGAGTCTGGACGAGTCGCCGGCCATCAGCCTCTGGCTCCAGTTATTGCAGCGCCGACGCAGCGCCCTGCTGGCCATTCATAGTCTGGCGCAATGCGGGCCGCCCCTGGTGCACCAGCACGCCCCGCACGAAGATGCTGTCTTGCTGCTGGCGCGCTACGGCGACACCCTGCGCCTCAGCTGGCTGGCTAACGGTGAGCTCATCGCCTCCAGCCTGCAAACACTCCCCGCCAGCACCGATCTAGCCGCACATTGCCGACACTTCCTGCAACAATTATCCGGCGACGCACCGTGGCCACCGCCCTACGTTCTGGCGCTAGCCATTGACCCGCCAGAGGACGGTACCTGGGGTGCCTGGCAGCCCATTGAGACAGCTGACGATGCCACCCTTTCCAGCCTGAATGCCCTGCGCCGGCACCCGCCACGCGAACAATTTGCCCCCCTGAGCGAGCGCCAACACGGCCAACGCTATCGACGCGGCCAGCGACTCGAACAAGGCTGCTGGGCCGCAGCCCTCCTTGCCCTGCTGGCCTGCGGTGGACTGCTGACCGATCGCCAGGCGCAGCACGAAAAACTGATCCAGACCCTCGCCCAGCAACAGGAAAGTAGACAACAACTTGCGGCACTAGACGCCGAAATCTCGACTTTGCCGCTCACACCGGCCCCTCTGCAACGTCTGATCGACGGCTATACCCACCTGCGCTCGGCACAGCCACGCCTGCGGGAAGGATTGCAAACACTGAGCCAGGCACTCGACGACAACCCCGCCATCACCTTGAATGCCCTTGGCTGGGACTACCTGCCTGCCGCCCCCCAAACCATCCGACTACATATCGAGGCCCACTTTTCAGACCGGCAGATGACCGAGATAGCGGCCCATTTCCAGCGCCTGACCCGGCAACTCGCCAGCCATGGTGAACTCGAAATCGTCAGCAATCCTTGGCAAACCACGGCACCCGGGCACTTCATTCTTCGCCTGGTTTTACGGTCGACCGCATGAACCGCAGAATTTTCCGACAACTGGCGGCCTGGACACAGGAATTGCAACGCCCGCTCCGTCACCTGTTACTCAGCCTCCTGCTCGGCAGCGCTGCGGTTCTGACCTGCCAGCAGGCCAAGCAACACGTCGCTGACGCGCTTGCTACTGAAACACGACAGCAACAACACCTGGCCGCCAAACTCGCCGAGCAACGGACGCGCTTGGCACGCCTCAAGGAAGCCGGGCCGCTGATAGCCCACTTTATCGAGACGCCAACAATCGATCGAACCCCCTCCGCACTGGCCGAGCATCTCCAATCAGCCTGGCCCGGCGCCAATGCCCCCCGCCAGGCAATGGAACAGTTAGACGCCCGCACCCAACTGCTCGACTTGCCCGACGGCTGGCGACAACAGCACCTGGCACTGACCTTACAACCCTGGCATGCCGAACAACTCCTGCATTTCGCCGACGGTCTGGCCAGCCTGGCAGGTGGTTTCGGACGCCTCAATCACTGCGACATTCGCCGCCCAGACGGCCCGGGCACCCCCTTGCACGCCCGCTGCCACATCGCTTGGTTAAGCTTTGAAGTGGAGCCCGCACCATGAAGCGTCCGCGCCGCTGGCTGGTACTGTTCTGCTGCCTGATGCAGCCAGCCCTGGCCGCTCCGCTGGGCCGGCTTTTTTTCACGGCCGAAGAACGACGGGTGATCGAACAACAACAGCCAGCGCGCGACAGCGCATCACTCGAACTGAACGGCCGCATCCGCTACCCCAATGGCCGTCTTGAATACTGGTTGAACGGCCAGCCGACCTCCCGCCCCGCCTCTCACCACCTGGCAGTCGGTGACCGCCTGCAGCCCGCCAGCCACACCCGCCAGCCTTTGCTCGGCGACGGCAAAATTCTTTATCAGCCAGGCGGCCCGCAACCATGATGCTTCGTTCCTGCCAGTCCGGCGGCTCGCTACTTCCCGCCCTGCTACTACTCAGCCTGCTCAGCCTGGCGTACGGCAACTACCGCCACGTGCTGGCCGGCGGGCTCAACGCCAAAACCCAAGCCGCTCATCGCCTACAGCAAGCGGCGGAAGCTCTGCTGGCCCGGGCGGCCAATGACGACAACCGCCCCGGCAGCTTGCCCTGCCCCGACTTGCTTACCAATAACAGCGCCATGGGCAATCTCCCGGGTGACGGCAAGGCCGACTTGCTCACCCGCAACCAGTGCCCCACCCCGCTGGGCCTGCTGCCCTGGGCCACGCTGGCCCTGCCGATCCCCCATGATCCGCAAGGCAATACGCTGTGGTACATGCTCGCCCCCGGCCTGACCGACGATGACAGTAGCCAGCCGCTGCATGGCAATACCACGACCCGACTGCAATTCGATGCAGATCCCGAGGTCGCCGCCCTGCTCATCGCCCCAGGGCCACCGCAATCCGGACAACGACGCCCGACTTTCGACCCCGCGCATTATCTTGAAGGGCAACTGTCCAGCACTAGCAATATCCACCATTACCAGCAACAAACCGGCAGCAACGACCGCATTCTGGCGATCTCCCGTCAAAGACTGCAGCACGCAGTGGGTCAGCGGGTAACACAGCAAGTCCGGCGCTGCCTGCAAGCACATGGCCACAATCGGGGCGCATACCCCTGGCCAGCGGCCCTTGGGGATGCCACAGCGCGCGGGGAAAGCCATCGCCTTTTCGGCCGACTACCACTCACCCAACCCAGCCCCGGGCTCGCTGACGAAATCAGTCGTGCACACCAGCGACTCACCACTACTCGTCCGCCCGACCCAAGCAAGCTGGGCACCAACGACCAACTGGCCGCACTCGATGGCATCGACGATGCACTGAGCTGGCACGACCAACTGTTTTACAACATCCGGCAAAGCACCCAGGCGATGAGCGATGCGGCCAGGTTCGCCGAAAGCAACCTAGCCAGCCTGTGGCTGGGCATCGAACAGGCCATTGCCAACAACCGCATTGCCCGCAGCGAAGGAAGCAACCTGCGCAGTCAAGGGCACAACACCCTGGCTGCCCTGAGCAGCCTGCTCGACGCCATTGACCGCCTGGGTTTCGATGCTCAGTCCTGGTCAGCAAGTGCTGGCGAAGGGCCGGCCAACACAACCGAAAACCGCAGCAGACAGCAGTTACAAGCCATTCACTCCAGCTTCTCCGCGGCCCTCCAGTCCTTTGAACAACAGGATGGCGCCAATCCCCGCCCGCTGCAGCAAGCACTGGTTCCCTACGCCATGGCCCTGCAGACGACCACGGTCGACCTGCCCCACAACCTGGAAATCATCATCCAGCATGCGTTGACCGCGAACAGTCAGGCCATCGAGGGACAACAGCGCGTTGGCACCGCGAGGCTGTCCCTGAGCAACGCACAGAAAATCGTCCCGCAGCCACCCCCAAAATCAGGCACCAACACCGCAGCCCAGCAGGCCTGGACTCGCCTGAACAGCGATCTGGATGCCCTGCAAGTCGCCAACCGTCAGCAATTGCTGCTGGCACACGGCAGCGCGGCTCAAGCCTGGCCCATGAGTTGGGCCACGACACATTGCCGCTTCCTGTTCCCGAATACGGTGTCGTGGTGGCAGGCCAATCAATGGCACGACGACATTTTTTACCAGATTAGCCACCCGGATAGCGCCTTGACAGGCTCGTTACACAGCGACCATCACCGCGACCTGGCGTTGGTCGTCATCGCTGCCGGACCTCCGCTGCTCGGCCAGCAACGACCTTCCAGCGCCTTACATGACTACCTGGAAGGTGCGTTGACCAACCCATCTCGGCAAGGTCCGGCCACCACCCCGGAAACCACACTGAACGCCTGCCCCGAAGCTGCGCACAACACCCACTGCAATGACCTGCTGGCCTTTTGATCCCCGGCCAGCCGCCGGCTTCACCCTGATCGAGATGAGTCTGGTCCTGCTCTTGTTCGGCCTTCTGGCCGGTGGCAGCCTGAGCACCCTTTATGGCTGGCAGAACCAGTTGGCCGACACTCGCGCCAGCAGCCAGTTGGATAACGCACAGGAAGCTCTCTACGGCCATGCCATCAGCCACGGCCGCCTGCCTTGCCCAGCCGACGGCAGCTTGAGCCACGACCAGATCGGCGCCGGCCTGGAAAACTGCACCCTGGAACACGGCGTCCTGCCGTGGCGCAGCCTGGGGTTGCCAGAAACCGATCCCTGGGGCCAGCGCCTGAGCTACTTCGCTCATGCCACCTTTACCGCCCCGTTGAACAATGGTGCCCGAGCCGCCTTCACCCTCGACAGCCAGGGCAATGCCTACGTGCGTCCCAGTGCCAGCGCCAACAGCAAGGACGCCGACAGTCTGCCCGCCGTGCTGGTCAGCCACGGTCGCAATGGCCTGGGCGGCTACCGCCACGATGGCCGGCGCAGCCCGACCAACAACAGCGACGAGCAGGAAAACGCCGATGCCGACCTGGCCTTTGTCAGCCAGCGCCCCAGCCCCAGCTTCGACGACCAAGTCCGCTGGCTCAGCAGCGACATCCTGAAAAGCCGCCTGCTGGCGGCCGCCCGACTGCCCTGAATTTTTACCACCACTGAAAGGAAGCACCATGAAACAGCAACACGGCTTCACCCTGATCGAAATTGCTATCGTCCTGGTAGTCATCGGTCTGCTACTTGGCGGCGTACTCAAAGGACAAGCGCTGGTGACCCAGGGCAAGATTCGTGCGGTCGCACAGGAACTCGAGAGCGTGGCGGCTTCCCTGCTCAATTACCAAAGTCGGTACCAAGCCCTACCGGGTGACGATAATCGCGCCGCCGGGCGATGGTCTGCGGTCAACGGCAATCTGGATGGCAATTTGAGCGGTAACTTCAACTCGCTCACCGATACCGACGAAAGCCGCTTGCTGTGGAGCCATGTCCGGCACGCCGGCTTCATCGGTGGTGACACGGCCTCCCTGGTCCAACCGGCCAACGCTGCCGGCGGCATCATCGGCGTGGAAATGGATGCCGGCGTCTCCGGTAGTGGCAGCACCAGCAGCATTGATCTGCCTGGCCTGGTCGTCTGCGCCTCCAACCTGCCGGCCAAAATCGCCGAAGCGATCGATCAGCAGAGTGACGATGGCCTACCCGGCAAAGGCAGCATTCACGGCTTCAAGCAGAGCAGCAGTCTGACCCTCGGCGCCAGCAGCCCGACCGACAGTGCTTCGGCCAGCGCCTACGTCGACGAAGCAAATAATCTTTACACCGTCTGTCGCAAGGTCTGAACGCAATCAGCGGTGCAACAAGCGCTCTTCGGCGGCGGTCACTGCCGCCGGTTCGCCCAGCACCACCACCACATCACCTTCGTTAAGGCGCGTTTCCGGTGCCGGCTCCACCGCCCGGATACCGCGCCGGCGAATCGCGCTAACCTCACAACCCAGCGACTCCAGATTTAAATCAGCCAGCGTCTCACCAATCGAGGCCGCACCCGGCGTCAGCCAGACGGAATGCAGCCGTGGCTGGCGATCCTCATCCTCATCCCGGTCAGTCACCCCGCGATAAAACCCACGTAACAGACGATAGCGCTGCGAACGCGTCTGACGGATGCGTTTGAGCACGCGGTTGATTGGAATACCAAGCAAGACCAAGGCGTGCGATGCCAGCATCAGCGACGCTTCCAGCGTTTCCGGCACCACTTCGGCTGCACCGGCATCGCTCAAGCGGCTCATGTCACGCTCATCGGCCGTGCGTACCACCACGGGCAAGTCCGGACGCAACTCCTGCACATGGTGCAAGACTTTTTCGGCCAATGCGGTATCACTCATCGTCACGATAACGACGCTGGCCCGCATCAGGCCCGCCGCCATCAGCGCCTCCTTGCGACCGGCATCACCGAAAACCACGCTCTCGCCACCCGCCGCCGCTTCACGCACCCGGTCCGGGTCCAGGTCCAGGGCAATCGACTGCACCCCTTCCTGAGCCAGAAAGCGGGCCAAGTACTGACCGTTACGGCCAAAACCACACAAAATGGCGTGCTTTTCCGAAGTCATCGAATGCGCGGCAATCTGTGTCAATTGCATCGAACGCACCAGCCACTCACTGGCCACAAAGCGCATCACCAGCCGCTCGCTAAACTGGACAATAAACGGCGCAATGAGCATCGACAAAACCAGCGCGGTCAGAGCAACCTGCTCAATTTCCTTCGGCATGTGCGAGACCTCGCCCAGGAGCACAAAACCAAATTCGCCACCGGCACACAACCACAAGGCAGAACGGATGGCATTACCCGGTGTCCCCCCCAACTTCCAGGACAACAAGCCGACAATCAACGCCTTGACCACGAACAAGGCCAGCAAAACCAGCAGCACCTGCCACCACAGGCCAACCAGAATGTGCAGATCGAGTTTGACACCGATGGTGACGAAAAAAAGCCCCATCAAGACATCACGAAAAGGCTTGATGTCCTCCTCCACCTGCAGACGATACTCGGTCTCCGAAATCAGCATGCCGGCGACGAAAGCCCCCAAGGCCAACGACAAACCCGCCAGTTCAGTCACTGTCGCCAGACTGAGCGTGATCAGCAATACGTTGAGAACAAAAACCTCTGAAGACTTGGCTCGAGCCACAAAATAGAACCATTTGCGCATCAACTTCTGGCCAAAAACCAGAATCAACGCCAGCACGGCCACCGCCTTGAGCATGGCCACCGCCATCAGCATAGCCAGCTTTTCCGGTGACTGGGTCAACGCCGGCAACAGCACCAGGAGCGGCACCACGGCCAGATCCTGGAACAACAGCACACCGATCACTTCGCGGCCATGATTGGAATCCAGTTCCATCCGCTCGCTCAGCAACTTGGTCAACACCGCGGTCGACGACATGGCAAACACGGCCCCCAGGGCAATCCCCAACTGCCAGCCGATCCCCAGCGCCATGACCAGCAAGAGCACGAACAGCATGGTCAGCAAAACCTGCAGCAACCCCAGCCCGAACACAATACGTTTCATTGCATGCAACTTGGGCAATGAAAACTCCAGACCGATCGAGAACATCAGGAAGACCACACCGAATTCGGCCAGGTACTCCGCCGTATGGATATCCGACATCAAATTGAGGGCGTGCGGACCAATCACGCTGCCCACCGCCAGGTAACCCAGTACCGGTGGCAGATTGAAGCGACGGAAGAGAACCACGGCCAAGACCGAGGCCCCCAAGAGAAGAAGGACGAGAGAAAGTGCGCTCAAAGCATCAATTTGAAGTCAGGTATACTGCGGCCATCATAACCTCTGGACCGTCATGATCCCAAGCCCACCCTCCCGCCGCTATTCTGCAGAACGCGCCCTGGCCCTGGGGCGGCAGACGCTCGGCATCGAAGCGGCCGCGGTCGACGCCCTGCAACATCGGATTAACGGCGATTTCGCACGCGCAGTTGCGTTGATCCTGGATAGCCAAGGGCGGCTGATCGTCAGCGGCATGGGGAAATCCGGCCATATTGCGCGCAAGATTGCCGCCACCATGGCCAGTACCGGCACGCCGGCTTATTTTGTTCATCCGGCCGAAGCCAGCCACGGCGACCTCGGCATGATTACCCGCGACGACATCCTGCTTGCTTTGTCCAACTCCGGAGAATCCGAAGAACTGCTGCGCATTGTCCCGGCCATCAAACGCCAAGGGGCTCGCCTGATTTCCATGACCGGGGTCCCGACCTCAACCCTGGCCCGCGAAGCTGACGTTCACCTTGATGCCGGCGTGGCACAAGAAGCCTGCCCGCACAACCTCGCCCCGACGGCCAGCACCACCGCCGCCCTGGCTTTGGGCGATGCGCTGGCCGTCGCCCTGCTCGACGCCCGTGGCTTCGGCCCCGAAGATTTCGCCCGCTCCCATCCGGGCGGCTCACTGGGAAGGCGCCTGCTGACCCATGTCCGCGACGTCATGCGTCCGGCCGAACGCGTCCCGACCGTTGTGCCTGGCACGGTCATCGGCGACGCCATTGTCGCCATGTCACGCGGCGGCCTGGGCCTGGTTGCCATTACTGATGACACCCAGCGACCGATCGGCATCTTTACTGATGGCGACCTGCGGCGCGCTTTTGAAAATCGTCTTGATTTGCGCGATGCCCGCATTGACCAAGCCATGCACCACGCACCACAAAGCATCGGCCCCGATCGCCTGGCCGTCGAAGCCGTCGAAATGATGGAACGCCTGCGCATCAATGCCCTGCTGGTCACCAACGAACACCAGCAATTGATTGGCGCCCTCAACATGCACGATCTGTTCACGGCTAAAGTCATTTGATGATCCAACATCGCACCGCCAACCGATGAAACACTGGCCCAGCCAAGTCTTCCCACTCACCCTGCTGGCCCTGCTGGCCGGGCTGACGTTCTGGCTGCAATCCACTATCGACCCCGATTTGCCCCCATCAGACAGCAAGGCCCGCCACGACCCGGATGCGATTGCCGAAAATTTCGTCGTCCGGCGCTTTGACGAGCAAGGGCTACTGCGCTATCGCTTGACCGCGCCCTATATGGCCCATTTCCCGGACAACGATAGCTCAACGATTCGCCAGCCCCGTCTGCAAGCCTTTCGCCCCGGGGCCCCAACCCTGACCCTGCAAGCTGATGAAGCCGACGTCAGCGGCAAAGGCGAAACAGTCCAGTTACATCGGAATGTGCTACTGACCCGCGCCGGCCAAGCCGGCGGCCCGCCGCTCATCGCTCGCATGCCAGAATTGACCCTCTACCCCGAACAGGGTCTGGCCCATACCCGCAGTCCGGTCCATATCACGCAAGGCGCCTCCTGGCTCAAGGGGGTCGGCATGCAGGTAGACCAGAAAGCCTCCTCTTTTGTCCTGCTCTCAGACGTGCAGGGCGCCTACCTCCGCGCTCCCAGCTCACCATGACCCTACGCCTCACCTCCCTTGCCCTTTGTCTGCTGTGCAGCCTGCCCGCCCATGCTGAACGGGCAGATCGCGACAAGCCCATGCTGCTTGAGGCCAACAAGATTTCAATCGACGACGCCAAGAAAGTTCAGATCCTGGAGGGCGACGTCGTCGTCACCAAGGGCACCATGACCCTCAAGGCCGAGCGTATCGTGGTAAGCGAGGACGACAAGGGCTACCAGAAGGGGGTCGCCTTCGCCGGCAAAGGCGGCTTAGCCCGTTTTCGACAAAAACTGGAAGGCAAGCCGGAATACATCGACGGCGAAGCCGAACGCATCGAATACGACACCCAGCGAGAAATCGCCGAACTTTTCCAGCGCGCCTGGGTACGCAGTGGCCAGGATGAAGTTCGCGGCGACTACATCTGGTATGACGCAGTCAGCGAAAAATACTTGGTCACCGCTGGCGGCAAGACCAGTGACCCCAAATCGCCCCCCGGCCGCGTTCGGGCCATCATCCAGCCGCGCAATAAGGACAATGGCACCCCAAGCAGCGCCCCCCAGAGAGAAACGCTGGAACTCAAACGAGACGAACACAGCAGCGCACCACGTTAGTGCCACCAAACAACCAACACCTCCAAGAGACTGATTTATATCGACAAAAATAATTGTGCAGCGCACAAAATATGTGTTGACAATACGACAAGGGCTTCTATAATTAGAGACATGGTGCAGTGCAGCATCAACATCGATACAGGCACTGCCGCAGTCAATCACTGTTTGTCAGACTTTAATTATCAGGAGCCCTCCCATGTTCAATACCCCCGAGCAATTCGCCGCCGCCAACAAGGCCACCGTTGATTCCCTGCTGTCGCTGGCCAACTCCGCCCTGGCCTCCGCTGAGCGCATCGCCGCCCTCAACCTGAACACCGCCCGCTCGGTCGTCGAAGACTCCGTATCCGGCGCCAAGGCCCTGATGGGTGCCAAGGATGTCCAGGAAGCCTTGGCTATCCAGGCATCGCTGGCTCAACCGAATGTCGAAAAAGCCGTTGCCTATTCGCGCTCGGTCTACGAAATTTCTGCCCAGACCCAGGAAGAACTGTCCAAGATGGTCGAAGCCCAGTTTGGTGACTTCCAGAAAACCGTTGCTGACCTGCTCGACAAAGCCGCCAAGTCGGCCCCGGCCGGCTCCGATGTCGCCGTCGCAGCCGTCAAGAGTGCCGTTGCTGCAGCCAACTCGGCCTTCGACAACATGAACAAGGCCGCCAAGCAAGTCGCCGAAATCGCCGAAGCCAACGTGGCAGCTGCCACCAACGCCACGGTCAAAGCCGTCAGCGCCACGGCGGCCGCTGCCAAGAAGAAATAATCAACGTCATCAAACCCCGCTGCGGCGGGGTTTTTTTTAACTTTTACCCGATCAAACGAGACAGGAGATGATGATGAGCAACCCGAATATCGAACAACTGACCGCTGCCCAGAAGGCCAATGCAGAAGTCATGATGGCCCTGCTGCGTACCGCCTTCAACGGCGTCGAACGCCTGACCGCCCTGAATATGGCCGCCTCGCGTGACTTCTTCAACAACACCGTGGCCAACGCCCAGCAGCTGATGGCGGCCAAGGATGCCAACGAAGTAGCCAAGCTGAACGGCGAACTGGCCAAGCCGAATGTCGACAAGCTGGTTAATTACTCGCGCAGCGTTTATGACCTAGTGTCTGAAATGCAGAAGGAAGTGACTTCGGTCATGGAAGCTCAGTACAGCACCTTCGCCCAGAACGCGACCACCGCCGTTGAAAAGGCCAAGGCCGCTGCCCCGGTCGGTGGTGATGTGTTTGCCGCCACCATGCAGTCCATGCTCGGTGCCTCGACCAAGGCTTTTGACCAGATGACCTCGATGGCCAAGCAACTGTCGGATATCGCTGAAGCCAACATCCAGGCAACGACCAAGCCGACCGCGCCGGCCAAGAGCGCCACCGCCGCCGCACGCAAGGCCGCTGCCAAGTAAGCGATGCCCCTGCCCCCAGCGAAAAGCCCGCGTCACTGCGGGCTTTTTTACGTCCGTACAGCGGTCGACCGTAAGCAAGGGGCAAAAAGCGGACTCAGGGCCGCCAGCACCAGGTAATACCCCGTTGCTCAATCTCCTGACGAATTTCCGCCATCGCCTGATCAACCAGCGCCGGCGCCCCTTCAACCCCCAGTTCGAGATGTTTACGCTCCTGACCGACTAGGGACGGCAGGGAAAACAGGCGCAAGCGGGGATAGGCGACAACGATGCGTTCCATCAGATCAAGCAAGGCACTTTCGTAGGCATTTGGTCCGGTCAGCAGAAAAGCGCGTTCGACCATCTCGCCCACCGCCTGAAATTCGTCGCGGTAAAAAGTATCAAGCGCCCATTCGATCATCGGATGAGCCATCTGCGGGAAGCCGGGAACGAAGTAGTGGTCGTTGACCATAAAACCGGGGATACGGTTGAAGGGGTTGGGAATGATGTCGACCCCGGCCGGAAAGGTGACCAGCAACTTGCGTTTATCGGTCATTTCTTCGTTGGCAAAGCGCGCCTGCAATTCTTTATAGCCCTCGGGATGCATTTCAAGATCCACCGCCAGCGCCGCTGCCACCGCTTGCCGCGTATGGTCGTCGGGCGTGTTGCCGATCCCGCCACAAGAAAAAACCACGTCGCCGGCCGCCATGGTGCGCTTGAAGGTAGCGGCCAGGCGCGCCCGGTCATCCCCCAGATAATTGACCCAACTCAGGCGTAGACCGCGAGCAGCCAGCAATTCGGCAATTTTTGCGAAATGTTTGTCCTGCCGTTTACCTGACAGGATTTCATCGCCGATGATGACGGCGCCAAAGGTACGACTCATAGACGTTCTCCTTCAAGGGTAACCAGAGCCCCGCCGCGCGAACGACGCAAGGCTTCCAGCCCGTAATGGACAAAAGACAGGGCCGCCAAAGCCGGCACCAGCAAGCCCAGCACCGGCACATGGGCCAGCAGCGCCATACTCAGACCCAGCATGAACAATGGCACTTTTTGCTGAGCGCGCAAGCTTTGCCATTCCGCCGTGCTTGCATGCATTGACAGCGCGTCATAGGCGAAGGTCCGGCGGTTCAGCCAGGCCATCAGCAGTAGCGGAATCAGTAGCGACATGCCAGGAATCAGCCACAACGGAATGGTCAGCAACCAGCCAGCAATGAACAAAACCGAGGCCAGCACGCTGTTGACCGCAGCCGCGACGAAGCTGTCCTTGCCCATCGCTGCCACGTCGCGATATTCGTTCTCTGACAGGTGCTTCAACATCAGCGGCATGATGACGATGGCGGCGATCAACGAGGCCGCCAGGTAGGCGACGGCAAAAATCGCCATCCAGCCGCCGAGGTAGGCCAGGATATGGGCCAACCAGACCAAACCCCAGCCAACCAGCAGAGTCATCGGTGGGTAATCCATCATCTGTTGCACCACCCAGCCGAGCGCCCAAATCGCCAGCGCGATGCTGAGCAGCAAGGAAAAAACTGCTGGGATCAGCACGTAAACCCAGACCTTGCCCTGTTTCAGGCTGTCCAGCGTGCGCCCCAGCGCCAGCATGACATCACCCATGCTTCATCCCTTCCCATTGTTTTTCCAGCCGTTTCACCGATACCGGCACCGGCGTGCGCAATTCCTGCGCGTAGAGGCCGACACGCAACTCCTCCAGCAGCCAACGGAATTGCTCAACCTGCGGATCGACCGCCCCCAGCTTAGCCAACTGGATAGCGCGACGCTCGTAATGAGTCCACAACGACACAAAATCGGCCATCAGTTGCGCATCGCGAGCCGGGTTGGCTTTCAACTTGTCGAGGCGGACGCCGACGGCCTTGAGATAGCGCGGGTAATGCTGCAGACGCTCGAAGGGCGTATCGACGACGAAGGTCTTGCCGAGCAGTCGCTTCAACTGCGCCTCAATATCGGCGACAACCGCCCCCTGCGCCTTGTACGCTGGCAGTTTTTTCACCACTGCCTGCCACTCGCTCAGCACCGTGCCGACCAGCCGGCAGACTTCCTGCATGATTAGCCCCAGCCGCGCCTTGGCCTCGGCACAACGCGCCTTGAAGGCTTCCGGCGTGGTCGGCAGCGGCTCGGTCAGGCAGGCGCGTTCGAAAGTCAGTTCGACGATCTGCCGCTTCAACTCGTCGGTCGAGCCCAGCGCCATGTACTGCATGCCCATATCGTTGAGGCCGGGCACGTTCTTGTCGAAGTACTTCACCTGCTCCTTGAACTGCAACATGAACAAGCGCGACAAGCCCTTGCGGTGCGCGTCGGCGGCCTCCTCGGCGGAATCGAAGACTTTCAGGCTGACCGTCTCGCCATCGTCGATCAGCGCCGGATAGCCGATCACCGTCTGCTTGCCGACCGGCACTTCCATCAGTTCCGGCAATTCGCCGAAAGTCCAGTCGGTGAGTTTCGTGTATTCGGACGGCGTTTCGTGCAGTTCGGCGAATTCCTCCTTCGCCTCCTTGCCCCACTCGCCGCGCAGCGCGACCAGGCTGCGGTTCATGTCGAGTTGCCGGCCGTGCTCGTCGATCAGCTTGTAGTTCATCGAGAAGTGGGGCGGCAGCGCGTCGGGGCGGAAGGCGTCGGGCGTCACCGCCCAGCCGCGCGCGTTCAGGCCACGCGCTTCGAGGATGAATTCGATCAGCGGGTTGATGATGCCCTGGTTGAGCTTGCGGTCGTTGCCGTCCACGGTCGACAGGAATTCTTCGACAAATTCCGGCACCGGCACCAGCTTGGCGCGGATTTTCTGCGGCAGCGTCTTGATCAGCTGCACCAGCTTTTCCTTGATCAGCCCCGGCACCAGCCATTCCATGCGCGCCGCCGGAATCTGGTTCAACTGCGCCAGTGGCAACGTCAGCGTCACGCCGTCACGCGGCGAACCCGGCTCGAAGTGATAAGTGAGCGCGTACTCCACACCGCCGGCCTTGAGCTTGTGCGGGAAGGCCTCGGTGGTGACGCCGGCCGCCGAGTGGCGCATCAGGTCGTCCTTGGCCAGGAACAGCAGCTTCGGGTTGTCCTGCTCGGCGGTCTTGCGCCAGTGGTCGAAGGTGGCGCCGTTGTGGATGTCTTCCGGGATCAGGTGATCGTAGAAGGCGAAGATCAGTTCGTCGTCGACCAGCACATCCTGGCGGCGCTGCTTGTGCTCGATCTTCTCGATGTCGCGGATCTGCTTCTGGTTGTGCTGGAAGAAGGGCCATCTCTTCGCAAACGACTCCTCGATTTCCTCGCCGACCAGCCCCTGGCGGATGAAGATTTCGCGCGCCTCGCTGGGCGCCAGCGGGCCATAGTGGATGCGCCGCTTGGGATTGATGACGATACCGTAGAGCGTCGTCCGCTCCCAGCCGGCGACCTGCATCGCCTTCTTTTCCCAGTGCGGATCGAAGTACTGACGCTTGATCAAGTGAGCGCCCACTTTCTCGATCCAGTCCGACTCGATGCGGGCGACGCAGCGACCAAACAGCCGCGTCGTCTCGGTGATCTCGGCCGCCATGATCCACTTGCCGGCCTTCTTCTGCAGCGGCGACGACGGATGGATCAGGAAGCGGATACCGCGCGCGCCGAGGTAGTAACCGGACTCGTCCGACTTGCAGCCGATGTTGCCCAACAGCCCGGAGAGCAAGGCCATGTGGATGGCGTCGTAGGTGCCGGGAATGTCGTTTTCCTTCCAGCCGAGTTCGGTGACCATCGCGTGCAACTGGCCATGCACCTCGCGCCATTCGCGCAGGCGCAGGTAGGAGAGGAAATGCGCATGGCAGGTATCAACCAGCGATTTATTCGATTTTTTATGGTCGACCGCATTCCTGAACCAGGCCCACAATTTGACCCAGCTAAGGAATTCGGACTTCTCGTCGGCAAACAGCTTGTGCTTCTCGTCCGCCGCCTGTTGACGCTCCTGCGGCCGTTCGCGCGGGTCCTGCGTCGCCAGCCCGGCGGCGATGATCAGCACTTCGCTCAAACAACCGAGGTCGCGGGCGGCGACCAGCATGCGGCCGATGCGCGGATCAAGCGGCAGCCTGGCCAGCGCTTCGCCGACCTTGGTCAGTTTGTTGTCGTCGTCGAGTGCACCCAATTCCTGCAGCAGCGCGTAGCCATCGCTGATCGCCTTGGCCGGCGGCGGCTCGATGAAGGGGAAGCTCTCGACGTCGGTCAGGCGCAGCGACTTCATGCGCAGGATGACGCCAGCCAGCGAGGAACGCAGGATTTCCGGATCGGTAAACGGCGGGCGCGCGTTGAAATCGGCCTCATCGTACAAACGGATGCAGACGCCGGCCGCCACCCGGCCGCAACGACCAGCCCGCTGGCGCGCCGCCGCCTGCGAAATCTTCTCGACCTGCAACTGCTCGACCTTGTTGCGGTAGGAGTAACGCTTGACCCGCGCCAGCCCGGTATCGATGACATAGCGGATGCCGGGCACGGTGAGCGAGGTTTCGGCCACGTTGGTGGCCAACACGATGCGCCGCTGGCCGCCGGACGGCTTGAAGATGCGGTCCTGATCGCCAGCGGACAGCCGCGAGAACAGCGGCAGGATTTCCGGCGCGTGCGCGGTGGATAAACCGGGGCGGGCCAGCGCGTGTTTGCGTAAAGCTTCCGCCGCCTCGCGGATTTCGCGCTCGCCGGGCAGGAAGACGAGGATGTCGCCGGGGCCGAGCCGGGCCAGCTCCTCGGCGGCGTCCACAATCGCGTCGTAGAGGTCGCGCTCGTCGTCCTTCTTGTCGATGTCTTCGACCGGGCGATGGCGCACTTCGACCGGGTACAAGCGGCCGGAGACTTCGATAATCGGTGCTTTTTTGCCGTCGACCGTGAAATGTTCGGCAAAACGCTCGGCGTCGATGGTCGCCGAGGTGATGATCAGCTTCAGGTCGGGCCGGCGCGGCAGCAACTGCTTCAGGTAGCCGAGCAGGAAATCGATGTTCAGGCTGCGCTCGTGCGCCTCATCGATGATGATTGCCTCGTAGGCGTTCAGGTAAGGATCGGATTGCGACTCGGCGAGCAGGATGCCGTCGGTCATCAACTTGACCCAGCTATCGGCGGTCGACTTGTCGTGAAAGCGGATTTTAACGCCGACCCCGGCGCCAACCTGCGTCTTCAATTCCTGCGCCAGGCGCGTCGCTACCGAACGCGCCGCCAGCCGGCGTGGCTGCGTATGGCCGATCAGGCCGCGGGCGCCGATCCCCAGATCAAGGCAGATCTTCGGCAACTGCGTCGTCTTGCCCGAACCGGTCTCGCCGCAAACGATGACCACCTGGTTGCTGGCGATCAGCTCGGCGATGTCGGGACGCCGCTCATTGACCGGCAGGTCGGGCTGAAATTCCGGTTTGGGCAGTTTGCCACGCCGTTCGGCGACAGCCGCCTGCGAGGCGGCGAGCAGCTTTTCCAGATCGGCCTGCAGTTTCTGCCGTTTTTCACCGGTCGACCGTGGCAGGTCGCGCTGCAGCGCCCGCAAACGGCGGGCATCGGCGGTCATGATGGACTGTGGAAGATCGTTGCGCTCAACGCGCTTGCTAGAAGAGTTCGCCATGGTGACGGATTATATTCGGCCCCACGAAAGCCCGCGCCCAAGATCATGCAAATGCCTTCCCCTGAAAAAGGATCGCTATACTGAAGACATATTTAAATTCAACCAATGTCGCCATGGCCGTCATCCGCTGTAACCACTGTACGTTGCTCGCTGAACAAATCGATACCCTCGCCGGCCAGAAAATTGACTGCCCAAAATGTGGAAAGCCGACGCAGGTCTATCCGACGCTATATTTCATCGAAAAACTCCTCGACAAATATTTCACTGCACAGCGCGAACTCCTTCGACTGAAAACACCCACCAACCCAACGCCAGGCATGGCCACCCAAGGTCACGAAGTGGCCGATATTGATCTAGCCAACACCGACTCACTGGCCAGCGAGTTGCAGCATGGCCCGATCTACGACTGGTTTCACAAGAAGCAGATCAAGGTCCAGGCCAATCTGCGCGCCGTCGATACCAGTGGCTTTTTCGATGAAGTCGCCGAAGCCATTGGCGCCAACCTGTCAGTGCTCAAAGAGGTGCTGGAACGCATCCGCTGGTCGCAACAGAAGGAACATGCCAGCACCACCATCAGCCTGGACAAGAAATCACCCGAAGATGCCCAAGCCATTTCCTCATTTTGCCAACAGCTTTACGACTTCTCCTTCGTCGCCAAGTGTTTCCACAACAAACCGGAAAACAACGTTCGACTGATCCTGCAAACAGCACCCACCATCCGTAATTTCTTCAACGGCGAATGGCTGGAATGGCACGCCTTGATGAGCTGCTTGCGCTATGCGAAGGAAAGAAACCGCCGCTTCTCCTGCGCTCGCGGCCTCGAACTAACGCTCAGCAACAATGAAAGCTACGAAATCGACGTTTTCATGTTGATTGATGGCCACACCGCCGTCTGCATCGAATGTAAAAGTGGCGAATTTCGCCAGAACATCGATCGCTACCTCGCGTTAAAAAAACGGCTGGGTCTGGAAGGGCGACAGTTCGTCATGTGCATCGCGGGCCTCAGTGACGAGAACGCCAAAGCCTTCTCGGCGATGTACGATCTCAGCTTTGCCAATGAGCGCAGCTTGGCTGAACGGCTGACTCGGCTGTTCTAACCACAACAAAACCGGGAACAGACCACGGTTTCCCGGGCGCGCACAGCTTCTGGTTTATTTCCGCCACTTCGCCCAAGGATCGGCGTTATCCGCTGCGGTCGACGCTGACGGCCTCGGCGCGCGGCGCGGTTCTCGCTCGCTGCGACCGCCGTCGCGATCATGTTCGGCGGCCTTGCGGGCGCGCTTTTCGCGCAAGCGCTCGGCGTCTTCCAGACTCAACACAGCGGGGTCCCCCGGTGTCTGGTCAGCAGGAATGATGCGGTCGCGCGGCGGCAGTTCGAACTGTTCGGCCGAGGCGCGCGGCAAGCTCTTGAATTTATAGAGATAAAAGGCTTCAACTTTTTCGCGCGCCCAGTCGGTCTTTTTCAGAAACTTGACGCTGGACTCAATGCTCGGGTTATTGGCAAAGCAATTGATGTTCAGATAGGCGAACAGAATGTTGAAGCCGTAATAGTCGGCCAGTTCGGTGACCAGCGTTTTCAGGCTGACGCCGTGCAGCGGGTTGTTCTGGTAATTGAGATCTTCTGTCATGGCGCATTCCGGGCGAGGGAGGGTGATTACCTGGCGCAGAAGAACGGCAAGAACTGCGCCCTTCTCCGAAGTCTGCCAGAGAAGGGGGCGCATGCTACCCGTTTTTACAGTTTCTCGCGCAGCAACGGCAGCACTTGCGCCAGCCAGCGGTCAATGCGTTTGCCGGACAAATCGAGCGTCTCCGGCTTGTCGCACAGTGCGTCGCTCAGCCTCTTTTGCATTTTCTTGGTCACCAGCCGCGTCGTGCCGGTTTCGGTGCCGAAAAAGATGCCGATCTTGTTCATGTTCTCTCCTTGAAAAATTCCGGGTGGCACGCCCATTGCACGCCCCTTTGAGAAAACCCTGCCGGCGTCGACTTTGCGACACGCCACCACCCCACTGGAGCCTGTCATGCCTGCCACCACCATCGATTGCAAAGGTCACACCATCGCCCCTGGCGATAGCGTGCGCATTCTCGCCATCACGCCCGACCTCAGCCTTGACGAAGACGACCTCGACCTGTTCATGGACATGGTCGGTTCGACCTGCGAGGTCGATTACATCGATGCCGATGGCGCGGCCTGGGTGGCTGTCTGGTGGAATTGCAGCGAAGGGACGCTGACAACGCAGGTCGGCCTGGCGCCGCAGCAAATGGAAAAAAGCGCCATCTAAGCGACGTTCCGGCGCCATGCTTGTCGCCATCTTGTGCTCTGTGTCAAAGGATTGGGGTTTGAACCTTATTGCAGAGATGATGCCAACCCAGGCAAGCCCCTGATTTCAAATGGGCGTGCGCTTTGCTCAAGGCCATCAACCAAGGAAAAACCGCATCGTGTCGGATACCCCACAAAATCCCCTGCGCGCCTACCACGCCCGCACCAAGCACCGCTTTGAAGCCTTTGCCGAAGGCCCCGGCCAGCTCGACTGGGATGCCCAGCCCGCCGCCTTCCGTCATTACCCGGGCGCGCCACGGCTGGAACTGCCGCTGAGCGCCGACCGCTTCGAACGCCCTTACGGTCAACTGCCGCAAAAACCCGAAAATACGGTGCTGCCTAATCTGGACAGTCTAGGCGCACTGCTTGAACTGAGTTTGGGCATTTCCGCCTGGAAAAGCTGGGGGCCAAGCCGCTGGGCGCTGCGCTGCAATCCCTCATCCGGCAACCTGCATCCGGTCGAGGCCTATGTGCTGAGCGCCGGTCTGCCCGGTGTCGGCGATGGTTTGCAGCATTACGATCCGGAAAACCACGCCCTCGAAGGCCGCGCCCTGCGCCAGCCCGACGGCGCCCGCTGGCTGGCCATCGGCCTCAGTAGCGCGATGTGGCGCGAAGCCTGGAAATACGGCGAACGCGCTTTCCGCTATTGCCAACTCGATGTCGGCCATGCGGTCGGCGCGCTGAGCTACGCGGCCGCGCTGCTCGGCTGGGAGGTCGAAGCGCTGCCTTTAAGCAGCGACAAACTGGCGCATACGCTGGGTCTCGACCGCCCCGAGGATTTCCCGGCGACGCGCTTCGCGTTCACCGAAAATGAGGAACCGGAAATCCTGCTGACCATTCGCGCCCCCGGCCTGGCCGAAACGCCGGTAGCCGAATTGGCCGAATGGCTGCAAACCGCCATCTGGCAAGGCGCCCCGAGCCGCATCGACCCCGCGCCCGGCTATCGCTGGCCAATGGTCGACAAAGCCGCGACCGCCAGCCGGTTTCTGCGGTCGACGGCGGAAAAAGTCGATTTTCCAGCCTACCCGCTACTGGCGCCGCACCCGACCGCGCAAGGCGCCGCAGAAATCATTCGCCAACGCCGTAGCGGCCAGCGTTTCGACCCCAAATGCAGCCTCGACAAGGCGGCCTTCTACCGCCTGCTCGACGCCACGCTGCCGCGCCCGCAAGCGCCGTTCAATGGTCTGGAAGGCGACACGGCGATTCACCTGCTGCTCTTCGTGCTGCGCGTTGATGGCCTGCCCAGCGGCCTCTACCTGCTGCCGCGCACGCCGCAGGCAGCGACCGAACTGCCCGCCGTTCTCGGCCAAAGCGACGAACGCTTCGCCGGCCAGTGTCCGGTGTCGCGCGTCGATCACGACTGCCCACCGCACCTCGGCCTGACCCTGCTCGCCCCCTATGGCCTGCAGGAAATGCAGCGTCTGGCGCGCAGCCTCTCCTGCCATCAGGACATCGCCGCCACCAGCGCCTTTTCGCTGGGCATGCTCGGCGATTTCGCCAATCTTGCGGTCGACGACTCAAATTACCGGAAATTGCTGCGCGAAGCCGGGCTCGTCGGCCAGACGCTCTACCTCGAAGCCGAAGCCGCCGGCGTGCGCGGCACGGGCATCGGCTGCTTTTTCGACGACCCGGTGCACCAGGCTTTCGGCATCACCGATCCGCGCTGGCAAAGCGTCTATCACTTCACCGTCGGCACACCGATCATGGACAGCCGCATCGAAACGTCCCCACCCTACCCCCAACGAGAACAAGCATGACCCCGACCCTCACCGCTTTTTTCGACCAACACGGCTTTCCCCACGACCAACTTTCCGCCCCGCAAGCCGATGGCCGCTTCACACCGGATTGGGCAATTTCGAGGACTTCAGCGCCCTCGACCTGGCAGCTACGGTCGACTGCCTGAAACTGCTCAAAAAGCCCCATTAAGCCCAGATTCGCGTCGCCCCGACGCTGAGCAGCCCCAGATAGGTCGCCGTCAGCGAACCCGCCAGGTGCACGGACGCCAGGCCAATCGCCCAGAACAACTGACCGGCCAGCAAGCGTTCGACCACTTCGGCGGAAAAGGTCGAAAAGGTGGTCAAGCCACCGAGAAAGCCGGTGATCACGAATAGTTTGAGCGCCAGCGGCAGGCCCGAATTGAAGTGAAAAAGTCCGACGGCGACGCCGATCAGGTAGCCACCGCACAGGTTGGCCAACAGCGTGCCCAGCGGCAAGGCGACAAACAGCGGGTTCAACGCCAGGCCCAGTAGCCAGCGCACCCAGGCACCGGCAGCAGCCCCCGCGCCCACGGCCAGAAATCCGATTGCATTCATACAACCTCCTTGGCCTGATTGTAGCGCGGCCGGCACGCCACGCTGCCCGGCGACCATTTGTCACCAAAATGCAATCAAAATGTCACAATAGCGCCTTTGCGATTCAAGAACGCCGACAGACCAACCGAACGGCGTCAGCACAGAGGGAGCGAGCGGGATGGAACTCAAGAACTTTGCCGATATAGAAAAGGCAACCAAACGCGGGCGCCGTGAATCGACCCGGCTCGGCATCGGCCTGCTCTTCGTCGTCGGCATCATGATTTACACCGCGCTCGGCGTCGGCGTCACCGGCACGCAAGGCATCATGCTGGTCGTCGCCTCAATGATCGGCGGCTACATGGCGATGAACATCGGGGCGAATGATGTCGCCAACAACGTCGGCCCGGCCGTCGGTTCACGGGCCATTTCGATGGTCGGCGCCATCATCATCGCCGCCATTTTTGAAATGCTGGGCGCCCTGGTCGCCGGGGGCGATGTCGTCGCCACGGTGCAAAAGGGCATCATCAACCCGGCAGCCATTGCCGATAGCAACCGCTTCATCTGGCTGATGATTGCTGCCCTGCTGGCTGGCGCCATCTGGCTCAATTTCGCCACCGCCGTCGGCGCCCCGGTCTCCACCACCCATTCGATCATCGGCGCCGTGCTGGGCGCCGGCATTGCCGCCGGCGGCATGGATGCGGCCAACTGGGGGACGATGACCGGCATCGTCGCCAGCTGGATCGTCTCGCCCCTGCTCGGCGGCGCCGTCGCAGCCGGTTTCCTTTACTGGATCAAACGCGCCATCACCTACAAGGCAGACATGATTGCCGCTGCCCAGCGCACCGTCCCCATCCTGATCGGCCTGATGGCTTTTGCCTTCACCACCTATCTGGTGATGAAAGGCCTCAAACAGGTTTGGAAAGTCAGCACATCGAGTGCCCTCCTCCTCGGCGCCGCTACCGGCATCCTCACCTACTTCCTGACCGCGGCCAACGTTCGCCGCCGGGCCGCCCGCCTGGAAAATACCAAGGAAAGCATCAATACCCTGTTCACCCTGCCGCTGGTTTTCGCCGCTGCGCTGCTCAGCTTCGCGCACGGCGCCAACGATGTCGCCAATGCGGTCGGCCCGCTGGCGGCCATTGCCGATGTCGTCCATAGCGGCCAGATCGCCAGCAAGGCGAGCATTCCTTTCTGGGTGATGATGGTCGGCGCGCTGGGCATTGCCATCGGCCTGACCCTGTATGGACCGAAACTGATCCGCACCGTCGGCAGCGAAATCACCGAACTCGACCAGATGCGTGCCTTCTCGATCGCCATGTCGGCTGCCGTCACCGTCATCATCGCCTCGCAACTCGGCCTGCCGGTCAGCTCGACCCACATCGCCGTCGGCGGCGTCTTCGGCGTCGGCTTCCTGCGCGAATTCATCAAGACCAACTACTCGCAGATGATCGATGAAATCAAGCTGCATCACCTGGGTGCCGACAAGGACGCGGTCGAAGCCTTCCTCAATCGTTTTTCAAAAACCAGCGTCAAGGAAAAGCGCGAGATGCTCGACCAGTTGAAAGCCCGTACCGCCCAGGCCGACCTGTCGAAATACGAGCGCAAGCAGATCCGCAAGGTTTATCGCCACGAACTGGTCAAACGCGATGCCGTTTTCAAGATCGCGGCCGCCTGGATCATCACCGTACCCGCCTCCGGCATCATGGCCGCCATGATCTACTACATGATCTTCGGCATCGTTCACGCCTGACCGTCCGCGGATCAAACCCCAGGGCCGCCTTGTTGCGGCCCTGGCCACGTCTACAGCCCCTGACGGACTGGTAGAATGCCGCCTTTATGGCTGTTGCCGCCTCACTGATCAAGCCCATGTCCCAAGACAACACCTCCTCGGTCGCCAACGCGCCGGTTAGCAATTTCATCACCAACGTCGTCGCCGCCGATCTGGCCAGCGGCAAGCTGGCGCAGCGCCACTGGGCCGGTCGTCCCGGCCCCGCCGCCGATCACGCCAGCGCACCGCTCGACCCGGCGAAAATCCGTACCCGCTTCCCGCCCGAGCCGAATGGCTACCTGCATTTCGGCCATGCCAAGTCCATCCTGCTCAATTTTGGCCTGGCCGAGCAATACGGTGGCCGCTGCCACCTGCGCTTCGACGACACCAATCCTGAAAAAGAAGACCAGGAATACGTCGATTCAATCATCGACGCGGTGCATTGGCTAGGCTGCTCGTGGGACAAGGCGGGTGAAACCAACCTCTACTACGCCTCCAGCTATTTCGACTGGATGCTGCAATGCGCCGAGGCGCTGATCACCGCCGGCCACGCCTACGTTGACAGCCAGTCGGCCGACGAGATGCGCGCCAACCGCGGCACACTGACCCAGCCAGGCAAGAACTCGCCATTCCGCAGCCGCAGTGTTGCTGAAAACCTCGACCTCTTTAAACGCATGCAGGCGGGCGAATTTGCCGACGGTCAACACATCCTGCGCGCCAAAATCGACATGGCGGCACCCAATATCAACCTGCGCGACCCGGCCATCTACCGCATCCGTCACGCCACGCACCACGCCACCGGCGACCAATACTGCGTGTATCCGATGTACACCTTCGCCCACCCGATCGAAGATGCCCTGGAATGCATCACCCACTCGATCTGCACACTGGAATTCGAAGACCAGCGCCCGTTCTACGACTGGCTACTTGAGCGCCTGGCCGATGCGGGCCTGCTGCAACGCCCCTTGCCCCACCAGTACGAGTTCTCCCGCCTCAACCTGACCTATGTCGTACTGTCCAAGCGCAAGCTAATCCAACTGGTGGACGAAAAGCATGTCGACGGCTGGGACGACCCGCGCCTGCCCACCTTGGTCGGCGCCCGCCGCCGCGGTTATTCGGCCGACGGTTTCCGCCTCTTTGCCGAGCGCATCGGCGTCTCGAAAAATGACTCGCTGATCGATTACGTGCTGTTCGAAGATGCGATGCGCGAAGTAATGAACGAATCTGACCTGCGTCGCATCGCCGTTCTTGACCCCATCAAGCTGATCATCGACAACTACCCGGCCGAACAGGTTGAGGAATGCTTCGCGCCCAACCACCCGCTGCACCCTGAACTTGGCCAACGCAGCGTGCCGTTCAGCCGCGAACTGTGGATTGAAGGCGAAGACTTTATGGAAGTACCGAGCAAGGGCTTCCGCCGCCTTTTTCCCGGCAACAAGGCCCGGCTCCGCTACGGTTACGTGGTCGAATGCACCGGCTGCGACAAAGATGAAAACGGCCAGGTCATCGCGGTCCACTGCAATTATTTGCCCGAAACCAAATCCGGCACCCCGGGCGCCGACAGCGTCAAGGTCAAGGGCAACCTGCACTGGGTCTCCGCCGCCCATGCCTACCAGGCCGAGATTCGCCTGTTCGACCGCTTGTTCACCGTGCCGGCACCCGGCGCCCGCCGCGACGGCGATGCCCCGGAACTGGAACGCAACTTCCTCGACGACCTCAATCGCCATTCAAAAACCGTCATCACCGCCCAACTGGAGGCCTGCCTGAAGGATGCCCAAGCAGAAGAACGTTTCCAGTTCGAACGCCACGGCTATTTCGTCGTCGACCGCGTCGATTCGCAAACCGGCGCCCCGGTGTTCAACCGGACGGTGACGCTGAAAGACGCCTGGGGCAAGGCAAGCTGACATGGCCGGCAGCGGGAACAACGCCCCGGCATGGCCCCCCGGCCCCGGCAAAACCCGCTGACCCAGCGTGCGGAGAAGAGCAAAAACTGATGCAACGCAATATTGAACAACTCGGCCAGGTCTTCACCCCACCTCAGGTCGTCGAATTTATGCTCAGCCTGTGCCAGAACCACGGCCGGGTGCTGGAACCATCCGCCGGCAATGGCGCTTTTTTGGCCGAACTCAAACACCAGGGCCGCGATTGCGTCGGCATCGAGATCGACCCCCGACATGCACCGAAAGGGGCACGGGTGATGGATTTCTTCGATTACCCGCTCGACGAGCAGTTCGACAGCATCGTCGGCAACCCGCCCTATGTCCGTTTTCAGGATATTGCGGTCGACACCCAGAAAAAGCTGAAATCGCCGCTCTTCGACAAGCGCAGCAACCTCTTTCTATTTTTCATCGAAAAGTGCGTCCGCCACCTCAAGCCCGGCGGCGAGCTGGTTTTCATCGTACCGCGCGAATTCATCAAGCTGACCTCGGCCAAAAAACTCAATCACTGGTTGTTTGAGCAAGGCAGCATCACGCATTTTTACGAGACGGGCGATAACCGGGTCTTTGGCGAGCACACACCGAATTGCGCCATCTTCCGTTTCGAGAAAGACCGGACTGACCACCAGATGGCTGATGGCCGGCGCTGCACCGAGGTCGACGGTCAACTGATGTTTTTACGCGAAAACTACCGCATCCGCTTTGCCGACCTCTTTTCGGTCAAGGTCGGCGCCGTCTCCGGGGCCGACCAGATTTACACCCACCCGGCCGGCAACATGGAGTTCGTCTGCTCAAAGACCGTGGAAACCGGCGAAACCCGGCGCATGTTGTACGGCATCAAACACCCGCATCTCGACAAGCACAAGGCCGAACTACTGGCTCGCCGCGTCAAGCCCTTCGACGAATCGAACTGGTGGCAGTGGGGCCGACATTTTCCGATCAACCTGCACCCGCGCATTTACGTCAATGGCCGCACCCGGCGGCCCGAGCCGTTTTTCCTGCACGACTGCAACGCCTTCGATGGTGCCATCCTGGCCTTGTTCACCAAAAACAAGCAACTCCCGCGCCGCGAGCTGATCGAATGCACGCTGCTGCTGAACAAGGAGGTCGATTGGCAAGAGCTGGGCTTTGTCTGCGACGGCCGCTTCCTCTTTACGCAGCGCAGCCTGCAAACCTGCCTGCTACCCGACACGTTTTCCCGTTTTCTCCCGAAGGATCACGCATGACATTTACCGATCAGCTCGCTGCTGCCTGGCAAAAGAACAATTCGCTGCTCTGCGTCGGCCTTGATCCCGATCCGGCCAAATTCCCAGCCCACCTCAAAGGCCGCGACGACGCCATCTTTGCTTTCTGCCAGGAGATCGTCGACGCCACCGCCGACCTCGTGTGCTCGTTCAAGCCGCAAATTGCCTATTTCGCCGCCCGTCGCGCCGAAGACCAACTGGAAGCGCTGATCGCCCACATTCATGACCGGCATCCTGGCATCCCGGTCATTCTCGACGCCAAACGCGGCGACATCGGGTCGACCGCCGAACAATACGCCGTCGAAGCCTTCGACCGCTTCCAGGCTGATGCGGTCACGGTCAACCCGTACATGGGGCGCGATTCGGTCGATCCCTACCTCGCCTACCCGGACAAGGGTGTCATCCTGCTCTGCCGCACCTCCAATCCTGGTGGCTCCGACCTGCAATTTCTCGATGTCGGCGGCGAAAAGCTGTACGAGCGGGTCGCCCGCCTGGCCGCCGAACAATGGAACAGCAGCGGCCAGATCAGTCTGGTGGTTGGCGCCACCTTCCCGACCGAAATCGCCCGCGTCCGCGACATCGTCGGCGACCTGCCGCTGCTTGTCCCCGGCATCGGCGCCCAGGGCGGCGATATCGAAGCCACGGTCAACGCCGGCAAAACAGCCAAAACCACCGGGCTGATGATCAATTCATCACGCGCCATCCTCTACGCCGGGCGGGACGAAGACTTTGCCACCGCCGCCCGCCAGGTGGCACTTGAAACACGCAACACGATCAACCGTTACCGATAAGGCCGGAATCAGGAGTCAGCCGCATGCGCATGGATGATTACCGCGAAAGCGAGCATGTCGAAGACCGTCGGGGCAACCGTTCGGCGGGCACGGGCGGCCTGCGGCTGGGCGGTGGCCGCATGGGCCTGGGGACGATTGTCATTGCCCTGGTCGCCAGCTATTTCCTCGGCCTCAACCCGTTGACCGTACTCAACCTGCTGAGCGGCGGCGGATTGCCGGCCATCGAACAGCAGGCACCAGAAATACGCCGCACGCCAGCCAATGACGAGACGACACGCTTCGTCTCCCGCGTCCTCGCCTCGACCGAAGACACTTGGAACGAAGCTTTCCAGCAAATGGGCCAACGCTATCAGGAACCAAAGCTGGTGCTCTTTTCCGGCATGACGCCAACTGCCTGCGGCACCGGCCAGTCGGCGATGGGACCGTTTTACTGCCCGGCAGACCAGAAGGTCTATATCGATCTTGCCTTCTTCAACGAACTGAAATCGCGCTTCAAGGCCCCCGGAGAATTTGCCCAAGCCTATGTCATCGCCCACGAAGTCGGCCACCATGTGCAGAACCTGCTCGGCATTGCCGATCAGGTCCACAAAACCCAGCAGCGGGTCAGCAAACGGGACGCCAACGCGCTGTCGGTGCGAATGGAATTACAAGCCGACTGCCTGGCCGGCGTCTGGGGCAAGCGCACCGATACGATGAAACAGGTGCTCGAACCAGGCGACCTGGAAGCCGCTCTGACCGCAGCCTCGGCGATCGGCGACGACCGACTGCAACAGCAGGCGCAGGGCCGCATCGTCCCGGAAAGCTTCACCCACGGCAGTTCCGAACAACGCATGCGCTGGTTCCGGCGCGGCTTCGACAGCGGCGATTTCAACCAGTGCAACACCTTCAAGGCCGCGCGGCTCTAATCCGATGAGCGCGCCGCAGCCCGACGACGCCCGTCCATTACGAAAAAAGCCCCGCTGGCGGCGCTGGCTGGTTGAAATCGGCATTTTCATTGTTGTTTTCGCCGCCTTCCAGGCCTGGCAACTGCGTGATACGGCGCGCGGCCCGGCACCGGCCATTCACGGTCAACTGCTCGACAACCGCCTTTTCTCGCTCGCCGACTGGCGGGCCAGCCAGCCAGATCAGGCCCATCTGCTCTACTTCTGGGCCGAATGGTGTCCCGTCTGCAAAACCACCGCCGGCAGCGTCACCAATATCGCCGCCGACTGGCCGGTGACCACCCTGGCCAGCCAGTCCGGCCCGCCCGATGCGGTACGGCAGGTGATGGCCGACCGGGGCTACACCTGGCCCACCGTGGCCGACCCGACGGGACAGGCCATGCGCGACTATCGCCTGCCCGGCGTGCCCGCCTTTGTCGTCATCGACCGCAACGGTCAAATTCGCTTTGTGGCGGTCGGCTACACCAGCGAAATCGGCCTGCGTCTGCGGCTGTGGTGGGCCAACCGGACAGCGGCCGCATGACTACCGTTGGCAAAATCCTGCTGGCCGCGCTGTTGACCGTAAGCGCCATCCTGCCCGCCCAGGCGCTGCCGCAACACGCGCCAGTCCCCGGCGGCGTTGCCGTCATCGACCTCGGCCCAGCCACAGCGACCGCACCGCGCGCCCGCTGGGATCAACAGCCGCTGGCCGTGGTCCGCGACAACGGGCGCTGGTACGCCTTGTTCGGCATCCCGCTCGACATGCTGCCCGGCGAACTGCAGGTCATCGTCGACAGCCCATCCGGTCAGCAGTCAATCAGCGTACCGATTGGCGTCAAGGCCTACCCTGAACAACGGCTGACCCTCAAGAACCAACGCCAGGTCGACCCCAACCCGGCTGACTTGCGCCGCATCGAGCGCGAGCAAGCTCACACCGCCGCCATCAAAACGATTTTTTCTGATTTTCCCCCGTCGACCGCGTTCACCCTGCCGGCCCGGGGGCGTCTCTCCTCGCGCTTTGGCCTGCGCCGCTTTTTCAACGACCAGCCGCGCAACCCACACGCTGGGCTCGATGTCGCCGCCGGCAGCGGCAGCCCGGTCCGCGCACCGGCGGCCGGCATGGTTGTCGATACCGGCGATTACTTTTTCAATGGGAACACCGTTTTCATCGACCATGGCCAGGGGCTGATCACCGCCTACATGCACCTGTCGCGCATGACCGTTAACAAGGGGCAACGGGTCAAGCCAGGCGACGTGATCGGCGCCATCGGCGCGACCGGACGGGCCACCGGGCCGCATCTGCATTGGGCGGTTCTGCTCAACAACACCCCGGTCGATCCCGAGCTTTTCCTGCAGCCGCGTTGAGATGCCGGAAACGGTGATCCATCTGCACCGCGCCGCGCCGGCCAAACCGCCGGAGGGGGCGCCCTGCAACGGCTGTGGGGTCTGTTGTGCCCTGGAAACCTGCCCGGTCGCCCGCCTGCGATTCCGGCAAATAGCCGGGCCGTGCCCAGCACTCCATTGGTCGGTGCACGAAACCCGGTATTTTTGTGGGCTGCTTGAACGGCCGGCCGCCTATCTGCCGAGCCTGCCACGCTGGGCGGAGCCCGCGCTACGTCGCTTGCTGCGCCGCTGGATTTCCGCCGGTAGCGGCTGCGACTGCCACGCTGATGTCACCTCCTGAAACGTCGAAGCCCATGCGTTTGGGGCATGGGCTTCGTTTGCTGCAACCCCGGCAGCTTGGTCGGGGCAATCGGCCATCAGGCCGTCATGGAGTACTGCACGATAATCTCAAGAACCACTTCCTTTGATAACGGCCATAGACTCTCCTGCAACGCAGCAGTGAAGCTACTTCGTGCCGGGCTTGCTGCTAACCTCAACACGACTCCACCTTATCACGGCGAAGCAAAAAAGAAATAGTCCGTTTTCAACTGTTTCGATAGCCCGTGACAATCGGTCACGCCTTGCCGGTTTGGTCATTCGCCCGCAATCGGCGAGAATATCGTCATTCAATGATACGGCGCCCCATGGACAATCTGATCAAGGACACCGCGACCCTGGAACTGTTCTGCTGGCTCGACACCAGCGCCGAACTGCCAGGATGGGACATCCTGAAGGGCAGCCCCTTTGGCGCCACGCTGGCGTCACCGGAAGGGGGCGCCCAGACACCCGGCGACCAATTACTGTCAGTGCAGAATTATTTTGCCGAGTATCACCTCGAATATTTCCGGCAACGCCGCTACAACCATTTCCCCAGCCGCTTGCATGCCCTCTTGCAGTTCGCCACCCGCACCGATGCCATGACCTTCCGCGCCAAGCACCCGGCCCGGGTGTTCGGCAAAAACCTGACTTGCTCACGCACCCAGGGCGCCTATCTATGCTCCTTTCACGACGCCAGCTGGCTCGATTATCTGCGCCTGCCGCACAGCCTGTCGCTGGCCGCCCTGGACGAAGTGGCCGATTACTATTGGTCGGGCAAAACGGTGGAAGAAGCCGGCCTGAGCTTCATGGACGAGCCCTGGCGCGAGCCACCGGTCATCGAAGCGCTCTACCAGGGCGCCCTTGCACCGGTCTGGGGCCATGAACAATCCGGGTGGCTACCCGGTTTTCGCTGAAAGTAAACCATGCGTCGAATTACCTTCATTTCACTGATCATTCTCATCGTCGGCGCTGGCCTGTACTGGCTGAACCGTCCCAAACCGATCGCCGTTGTGGTCGCCGAGGTGGGCACCGGCACGGTCGAAGCGACGCTGGCCAACACCCGCGCCGGCACGGTCGAAGCCTGTCAGCGCACCAAGTTATCGACCATCGTCGGTGGGCGCATCGAATATCTTGGCGTCAAGGAGGGAGACCGAGTCAAGAAAGGACAATTGCTGCTCAAGTTATGGAACGACGATCAGCAGGCCAACGCCGCGCTGGCGCAAGCTCAGATCACGCTCGCCGCTCGCCGCAGCAGTGAGGTCTGCATCGCCGCGGTCAACGCTGAAAAAGAGGCCAAAAGACAGGGCGAATTGCGCCAGCGTGGTTTCGTGTCACCCAGCAAGGAAGACGCTGCCCGCACCGACGCCGAGGTCCGTCGCGCCGCCTGTCAGACCAGCCAGGCCGATGTCGCCCAGGCCGAAGCCAAGCTGACAGCCACCCGGGTCGAACAGGGCCGCGTCACCCTCTACGCGCCTTTTGCTGGTACGGTCGCCAAGATCGTCGGCGAACTGGGCGAATACGCCACCCCGTCGCCGCCGGGCGTGCCGACGCCGCCGGCGATCGACCTGATCGACGACAGCTGCCTTTACGTCAAGGCGCCGATGGACGAGGTCGATGCACCGAAAATCGCTGCTGGCCAGCCGGTACGCATCAACCTCGACGCCCTGCCCGGCAAACAACTGGCCGGCACCGTTCGCCGCGTCGCCCCGTATGTCACCGCCGTCGAAAAACAGGCGCGCACGGTCGACATCGAAGTGGACTTCAAAATCCCCGAGGAAGCCCGTGGCCTGCTGGTCGGTTACAGCGCCGACGTCGAGATCATCCTCGATGGCCGGCAAAATGTGTTGCGGGTGCCCACCGCCGCCATCCAGGAGGGTAGCCAGGTCCTACTGCTCATCGACGGCCAGCTATCCACCCGCACGATCAAGACTGGCCTGAGCAACTGGGAATACAGCGAAGTCAGCGAGGGCCTGCAAGCCGGTGACCGCATCGTCACCTCGCTGGAGCGGGTCGGCGTCAAGGCGGGGGCCAAGGCGGTGATTGACGACAAAGCGACCAAGTAAATGGCACTCATCGAACTCGCCGCCATCGAACGACGTTTCCAGTTAGGCGATACCACGGTCAACGCGCTGGCCGGGCTGAATTTGCACATTGCGGCCGGCGAGTACGTCGCCGTCATGGGCCCATCCGGCTCAGGCAAATCGACGCTGCTCAACCTGCTCGGCCTGCTCGACCGTCCGGATGCCGGCACCTATCGACTGGAAGGGCGTGACGTCACCACCCTGTCGCCAGACGAACAAGCCGCTGTGCGCAGCCAGCGCATCGGTTTTGTGTTCCAGAGTTTTCATCTCGTCCCGCGCCTGACCGCCGCCGAAAACATCGCCCTGCCGATGATGCTGGCCGGCCTGGCACCGGCCGAACGGACACAGCGCGTCAATCAGGCGCTGAAGGATTTCGGCCTCGATCACCGCGCCGACCACAAGCCCGACCAACTGTCCGGCGGTCAGCGCCAGCGCGTCGCCATCGCCCGCGCCACCATCATGCAGCCGCCCTTGATCCTGGCCGATGAACCGACCGGCAACCTCGACCGCCATACCGGCGAGGATGTCGTCGATTTGCTGGAAACCCTGAACAGCCGTGGCGTGACGCTGATTGTCGTCACCCACGACCCCGGCCTCGGCGCCCGGGCCCGCCGCCAGTTGGTGATGGAAGATGGCCGTCTCAAGCACGACAGCCTGGCGAGCCGCCAAACCGCATGCGGCTGATCGACACCTTGCGCTTTGCCCGCGATGCTGCCACCGGCTACCCGGTACGCACCACGCTGTCGGTGCTGGCAATGTCGATCGGCGTGGCCGCCGTCGTCATCCTGACCGCCCTGGGCGACGGAGCCCGGCGTTATGTGGTCGGCCAATTCTCGTCGATCGGCACCAATCTGGTTATCGTCTTGCCCGGCCGCTCCGGCACCGGCGGTTTCAACCCGGCCAACGCGATCACCAGCACGCCGCGCGATCTCACGGTCGACGATGCCGCCGCCCTGAAAAGAGCGCCGGCGGTCCATCGCCTAGCCCCCCTGGCAGTCGGCACCTCCGAAATTTCCTACGGCGGCCGGCTACGCGAAATCATGGTCGCTGGCTCGACCCGAGACTTTGTTGCCATCCGCAATTTTGACTTGCTGCAGGGAGATGCCCTGCCCGATGAGGACTGGAATCGCGGCTCGCCGGTGGCCCTGATTGGGGCCAAGATCCGGTCCGAAATGTTCGGCAACGCCCCGGCCCTCGGTCGCCTGATCCGCGTCGGCGACCGCCGGCTGCGCATTATTGGCATCCTCAAACCCACCGGCCAGGGACTGGGCATGAATACCGACGAACTGGTCATCGTCCCGGTATCGGTCGCCCAGTCGCTCTTCAATAGCAACACGCTGTTCCGCATTCTGGTCGAAGCGCGGAGTCGCGAGGCGATCCCGCAGGCCCGGGATGAGGTATTGGCCATTCTCAAGCAACGCCACCGCGGCGAGGAAGACGTCACCGTCATCACCCAGGACGCCGTACTGGCCACCTTCGACAAACTACTCGGCGCCCTGACCCTGGCTGTCGCCGGGATTGCCGCGATCAGTCTGGCGGTGGCCGGCATTCTAGTGATGAACGTCATGCTGGTCGCCGTCACCCAACGCACCGGTGAAATTGGCCTGCTCAAGGCGCTGGGTGCGCCTGCCCGCACCATCCGCCTCGCTTTCCTCAGTGAAGCAGCCATGCTGTCCAGCGTCGGCGCCCTGCTCGGCTATCTGCTCGGCCAGGGCGGCGCCTTCGCCATCCGCCAGGCCTTCCCGGTGTTTCCGGCCTACCCGCCGGACTGGGCTGTCATCGCCGCCCTGCTCACCGCCTTGTCGACCGGCCTGCTGTTCGGCGTCATGCCGGCCCGCCGCGCCGCCCAGCTTGATCCGGTACTCGCCCTGATGAAGCACTGACATGCGCTTTGCCGACCTCCTTCAACTGGCCAGCCGCGCCGTCATCGCCCAGCGCCTGCGCAGCTTCCTGACCTTGCTCGGCATTGCGGTCGGTATCGCTGCCGTCATCCTGCTCACCTCGATCGGCGAGGGCATTCACCGTTTCGTGCTCGGTGAGTTTTCGCAATTTGGCACCAATGTCATTAACGTCATGCCGGGCAAGACGCGCACGGGCGGCAGTTCATCCGGCCTGCCATCGAGCGCCCGGCCGTTGACGCTGGACGACGCCCAAGCCCTGGTGCGACTGCCCAACGTCATCGCGGTCACCCCCAATGTGCGCGGCAATGCCGAAGTGGAAGGCAACGGCCGCACCCGACGCACGCTGATTTACGGGGTCAACGCCCAATCCCGGCAGGTTTTCCGGTCGACCGTGAAAAGTGGTCAATTTCTTCCCGATGAAGACGCCGGCAGCGCCCGGGCCTTTGTCGTGCTGGGCAGCAAGCTGAAACAGGAACTGTTCAGTAGCGACAATCCGCTCGGCCAGCGCCTGCGCATCGGCGGTCTGCATTTTCGGGTGATCGGCGTCATGGAACCGAAGGGACAATTTCTCGGCATCGACCTCGACGACACCGCCTTCATCCCGGCCGGCCGGGCGCAGGAATTATTCAACCGCGTTGGCGTGGATGAAATCAATGTCGCCGCCCGCGATGGCGTGCCAGCCGCCCGGGTCGCCGATGCCATCCGGCAGCGCCTGCTCGAACGGCATGGCCGCGAGGATTTCACCCTGATCACCCAGGAAGACATGCTGAAAACGCTGTCCAACATCCTCAATGTGCTGACCCTGGCAGTTGGCGCCCTGGGCGGCATTTCGTTGCTGGTTGGTGGCGTCGGCATCGTCACCATCATGACCATCGCCGTCAGCGAACGCACCTCGGAAATCGGCCTGCTGGTCGCCCTCGGCGCCCGTCGCCGCACCATCCTGCTGCTTTTTCTGGGTGAAGCCATCGCCCTCTCCGGCCTCGGCGGCCTGCTTGGTCTGGCGCTGGGCATTGGCCTTGCCCAACTGATCCACCTTGCCCTGCCCGCCCTGCCGGTCCATACGCCGCTCAGCTTTGTCCTGCTTGCCGAGGCCCTGGCCCTTGTCATCGGCCTCGCTGCGGGTGTTCTGCCAGCCCGTCGCGCCGCGACCCTGAACCCGGTCGACGCCCTGCGGACCGAGTAAACGGACGGTCACAACCATACGCTATCGTATGCTAGAGTTCGCTTTCCAATTTCAATAAACCGAGTAAGGAGTACAGCCATGGCCTATCACATCGACGAACTGCAACCAGGCATGTCGGCCAGCACGGCCAAGACCGTCACCGAAGCCGACATCATCCTGTTTGCCGGCATCTCGACCGACGTCAACCCCGCCCACCTCGACGAGGAATACGCCAAAGGCACCATGTTCGGCGGCCGTATCGCCCATGGCATGCTGTCAGCCGGCTTCATCTCCGCCGTCCTGGCCAACAAACTGCCTGGCCCCGGCACCATCTACATGTCGCAAACCTTGAAATTCAAGGCGCCGGTCCGCCCGGGCGACACCGTCACCGCCACCGTCACCGTCCGCGAAGTCAATGTCGCCAAAAACCGCGTCATTCTCGACACCGTCTGCACCGTCGCCGGCAAACCGGTAATTGAAGGTGAATGCCTGATGATGCCGCCGGTTCGCCCGGCAGCGTGATCAGGGGCGCTTGGGCGCGCTGGCACCCACGCAAAAACGCCGACCAGGCAACCCCGGTCGGCGTTTTTCATTCCTGATCACGGTCGACCGTGATCAGCGCTTAAAAACTCTCGTCGGCTCGCAAAAATCGCCACTGCCCCATCGGCAAGTCACCAAGTCGAACCCGGCCGACCCGCACCCGTTTCAAACCGATGACCTGCAGCCCCACCAGTTCACACATGCGGCGAATCTGGCGCTTCTTGCCTTCTTTCAAAATGAAATGCAGCTGGTCTTCGTTGAGCTGCTTGACCCAAGCCGGCTTGAGCGGCTTGCCGTCCAGTGCCAGACCATGCCGCAAGAGATCCAGGCCATTCGGGATCATCTCGCCGCTGACGCGAACCAGATATTCCTTCTCGACCGGACTATCCTCGCCGATCAACTTTTTGGCGACCCGACCATCCTGGGTCAACACCAGCAAGCCGGTCGAATCAATATCCAGTCGTCCGCTGGGCGCCAGATTACGCAGCATCCACGGCTTGAACGCGGGGTCGCCGGATTGCACCACCTGATTTTCAGCGGTAATCAAGGTGATGGCGGGCGTATAGCCTGGCTCGGGCTGGCCGGAGACATAACCCACCGGCTTGTGCAATAGCACGGTGACCTGTTTGGCCTGATCCTTGACTGCCTCTTTCGAGATCGTGATCTCGGCCGCTGGGTCAATGCGCGAACCCAACTCGGCCATTTGCTGGCCGTCGACATAAACCCAGCCGCGCTCAATCCACAAATCCGCCTCGCGCCGCGAACAGAGCCCACGCTCGGACATCACCTTGGACAGGCGCACCCCCTCCGGCGGCGGACGATCACTGACCACGGCAGGGCTCGCCGGCAGCGCCTTGGCCGGCGCCGCATCGCGCCGCGTAGGCGCCGTCTTCAACGACTCCGCCGACTTGCGGACTGGCGAACCACCCCGCAAAGGACGACGACGTTCACCACCAAGCGGTTTGTCGACCTTGCGCACACCCAGTGTGCCGGCCGGTTTGTCTGCCTTAGGCAGTGCTGCGGCCGGCGAGTCAACTGGCAGCTGTTCCGTCGGGACGACCGAACTCGCGTTTTGTTGCGGCGCACGCGGTGCCTCAGGCGCCGGCTCGGCCGCGGCAGGTTGCCGCCACTTGGCCCAAGGATCGTCGCCAGCGCTCATTGCACGCCAAGCAGTTCAACTTCGAACACCAGCGTGGCGTTCGGCGGAATGACGCCACCGGCGCCACGGGCGCCGTAGCCGAGGCTGGCCGGAATGGTCAGCTTGCGGGTACCGCCAACCTTCATGCCCTGCACGCCCTCATCCCAACCGGCGATAACGTGACGCTGACCGAGCGGAAACTCGAAGGGGTCGTTGCGATCCTTACTGGAATCGAACTTGCTGCCATTGGTCAGCCAGCCGGTGTAATGCACGGTGACAAAATTGCCGGATTTCGCCTCGGCGCCTTCGCCGACAACGATTTCTTCATAAACCAGCCCGGAGGCGGTGGTGACTTCAGCCATGGCGTTCTCCTCGAAAAGCCGCGCAGTTTACCACAAGGGCACTCAAGGCTTTGACTTCTAGGCATTTTTCCGTATAATGCGCGGTTCTTTGTAGCACCCTTTGGTTTATTTTCGGAGTCCAACCCATGTACGCGGTCATAAAAACCGGTGGCAAACAGTATCGTGTTTCCGCTGGCCAAAAACTTAAAGTAGAACAGATACCGGCAGACGTTGGCGCAGAAGTTACCCTTGACCAGATCCTCATGGTAGGCGAAGGCGAGTCGGTAAAGATCGGCGCCCCCTTCCTTGCTGGCGCTTCCGTCAAGTGCACCGTGGTTTCCCACGGCCGCCACGACAAGGTCAAGATCTTCAAAATGCGTCGTCGTAAGCATTACCAGAAGCGTCAAGGCCATCGTCAGAACTACACCGAACTGCGCATCGACACGATCGCTGCCTAAGTTCAGACAAGGAGCTAAAACATGGCACACAAAAAGGCAGGCGGCAGTTCACGTAACGGCCGCGACTCACAAGCCCAACGCCTGGGCGTCAAGCGCTACGGCGGTCAATTCGTCCTGGCTGGCAACATTCTCGTTCGCCAGCGCGGCACCGAATTCCACCCAGGTGAGAACGTGGGCTGCGGCAAGGATCACACCTTGTTCGCACTCAAGGACGGCGTCGTCCAGTTCTCCATCAAGGGCGAGAAGAAGCGTCGCACGGTGACCATCGTTCCGGCCGCCGAATAATCCTCGGCCTGGCGGACACTCAGAAGCCCTATCCGCCGGATAGGGCTTTTTAATTTTCAGAGGCGGAAAACATGAAGTTCATCGACGAAGCCAAGATTTACATCAAAGCTGGCGACGGCGGCAACGGCATCGCCACCTTCCGCCGTGAAAAATACATTCCCATGGGTGGCCCCAACGGTGGTGATGGCGGCCGCGGCGGCAGCGTTTATGTAGTCGCCGACCGCAACATCAACACCCTGGTCGACTATCGCTACACCCGTAAATTTCTCGGCCAGCGCGGCGAGAACGGCGGCAGCGCCGATTGCTACGGCAAGGGCGGTGACGACATTTACCTGCGCGTCCCGGTTGGCACCGTCATTACCGACCTCCATACCGAACAAGTCATCGCTGACTTGGCTGAACACGACCAGACCATCCTGCTCGCCCAAGGCGGCAAAGGCGGTCTCGGCAACACCCACTTCAAATCGTCGACCAACCGCGCACCGCGCCAATGCACCAAGGGCCAGCCGGGCGAAGAATTCGAACTGCGTCTTGAACTGCGCGTCCTGGCTGACGTGGGTCTCCTCGGCCTGCCCAACGCCGGCAAGAGCACGCTGATCCGCGCCATTTCATCCGCCCGCCCCAAGGTCGCCGACTACCCCTTCACCACCCTGCACCCGAATCTAGGCGTGGTCCGGGTCGACGCTGAAAAAAGCTTCGTCGTCGCCGACGTCCCCGGCCTGATCGAAGGCGCCGCCGACGGGGCCGGCCTGGGTATTCGTTTTCTCAAGCACCTGCAACGCACCCGCATCCTGCTGCACTTGGTCGACCTCGCCCCGATGGACCCAGGCGCCGACCCGCTGTACGACGCCCAGGCGATTGTCGGCGAACTTCTGAAACACGACCCGGCACTGGCTGACAAGCCACGCTGGCTGGTGCTCAACAAGCTCGACCTGATCCCTGAAGAAGAACGCGAACAGCGCATCGCCGACTTTCTCTCCGCCTATCGCAAAGCCAGCGGCTACGCCGGCCCCGCCTTCCCGATCACCGCCATCAGCGGCAACGGCACCAAACCACTGATCTATGCGATCCACGAAGCGCTGGAACAAATGGCCCGCCCAGAAGTAGCCGATGACCTCGACGAGAACGAGGCCACTCCGGACCCCACGGCGGCTTAACATGTCCACCACCCGCCTCATCACGGCCAAGCGCCTGGTCGTCAAGGTCGGCTCAGCCCTGGTCACCAACAGCGGCCACGGCCTTGACCTCAAGGCCATTAGCGACTGGGCCCGACAAATCGCCCTGTTGCGCACGCAAGGCAAAGCGGTGGTCATGGTTTCATCCGGCGCCGTGGCCTGCGGCGTCCAGCGGCTGGGCTGGGGCCGCCGACCGAAAACGGTCCATGAAAAGCAGGCCGCCGCCGCCGTCGGCCAGGCCGGCCTGGTTGAAGCCTACGAAGCCGCCTTCAGTCGTCATGGCCTGCATACCGCACAGATTCTGCTCACCCACGACGACCTGGCCGACCGCAAGCGTTACCTCAACGCCCGCTCCACGCTGACCACCTTGCTGGCACTGGGCGTCGTCCCGATCATCAACGAAAACGACACCGTTATCACCGATGAAATCAAATTCGGCGACAACGACACGCTCGGTGCGCTGGTTGCCAACCTGATTGAAGCCGACGCCCTGATCATCCTCACTGACCAGAAGGGCCTCTACACAGCCGACCCGCGCAAAGATGCCAACGCCACGCTGATTCAGGAAGCCCTCGCCGGCGACCCGGCCCTCGAAGCCATGGCCGGCGGCGCCGGATCACACGTCGGCACCGGTGGCATGATCACCAAGATCATTGCCGCCAAGCGAGCCGCCAAAAGCGGCGCCCACACCGCCATCGCCAGTGGCCACGAAATCGACCCCATCATTCGCCTAGCCAACGGCGAACCGCTCGGCACCTTGCTCATCTCGCAAACCCCGGCCCTTGCCGCCCGCAAACAATGGCTAGCTGACCACCTGCAACTCGCCGGCCGCCTGCTGCTCGACGATGGCGCGGTCAACGCCCTGAAATCGGGAAAAAGCCTGCTACCGGTTGGTGTTCTGGCCGTCGAAGGTGAATTCGAACGCGGCGCCGCCATCGCCTGCATCAGCCCCGCCGGCCAGGAAATCGCCCGCGGCCTGAGCAATTACGGCAGCAGCGAAGCCCGCCGCATCGCCCGCCAACCCACCAGCGAAATCGAACGCCGACTCGGCTACATCGACGAACCCGAACTGATCCACCGGGACAATCTAATCATTTCTTGAGCAGAGCACATCCAGCAAAAACCAGGAAAACTCTGTACCGGACATTTACTTTCATCGCCCCTCTACGACTTTGTAAACTGCATTCTTGTCCCGCTTCCCGACGGCCACCACCAAGACAAGCAACAGATTATCCTGAACCTCGTAAACCAATCGGTAGCCAATGCTACGCAATTTGATCTTGTAGCGATCCTGATGCCCGGACAGCCTGGCGGAAGGCAAACGCGGATGCTCCAAGCGCTCGGCCAACTTCTTCTTGAATAACGCCTTTACCGAGCCATCGAGCCGCTGCCACTCCAACAACACCTCTTCAAGAAACTGCAGTTCATAACTCATCGAGCGTGACCTTGACTCGCTTCTGGCCTGCACGGGCATCAGCCAGTGCGTTCAACTCGATATCATCGAGGCGTTCGATCATGCGCTCGAATGCCAAAGCCGGGACGCAATAGAAAGCCGGTTCATTCCGGTTCAAAATTGCGACAGGAAAACCATCCCCCGCTGCAACGGTTCCCATGGGATTGCGCTTCAATTCGGAAATACTTGCTGCGGTTTCTGACAATATCTGGTGCGCCATCATCAAACCTCCTTTTAATAGCACCGACATTAGCACCTTTGAAAGAGCAGAAGGCCAGGGACAGACCACGGTTTTCAGGCATCACCCCGAAACAAGACGAGGGCGATGTGGCATGTCTCTGCCCCAAGCAAAAAAATGCCGAAAGTATAGAACCAAAGCGAGCTTACCGACCTCAGAAGCCGCAACAAAGGAAACCGCGGTCTATCTCCTATTGCACACGCAGAATACGATCCACGCTTCCTTGCCACACTCGGTCACCCTCATGCAGTTGCATTTCACTTCGTTCGTCGTGATCAACTTACAGCGGGACTTACACCCGCAGGAGTGCGCCCATGCTGGGCGCACCAATAAAAAAAGGAGGCCGAAGCCTCCTTTTTGCTCTCAACTGGCTTAAGCCAGATTAGAAAGAGTGACGCAGGCCAACACCGTAGGTGTTGACGTTGTTGTTGCCACCTTCCGGATTACGCTGGTTGATAGCAGCGTAAGCGGTGGTGCGCTTGGACAGCGAGTAGGTCGAAGCCAGGGTGATAGCCTTGACATCATCAGCAGCAACGGTGGAGTCCATAGACAGGCTAGCGAATTCGCCGATCACAGCAACCTTGGCGCTAACCGGTGCGGAGACAGAAATCACGTACTTCTTGTCCTTACCGACGGCTGCGGTTGCATCGTTCTTTTGCTGCTGGTAAGCGGCTTGCAGCTTGGCAACGCCGAAGTCGTAACCAGCGCGCAGACCCCATTCCTTGTTGTCATCGCTAGCAATGGTGTTGGCGTTGCTCAGCTTGGCGTAAACCAGGCCAGCGGTGATCGGGCCATTGGCGTAGCTGGCGGAAACCAGATTTGCGTAGGCATCAGCAGTCGGCGTGCCCAGAGCGGCTTCGGTCATGCGAGCATGATTGACAGCCAGAGTCAGGCCAGAGAAAGACGGCGAGATGTAAGCAACAGCGTTGTTTGCGCGAGCGACTGCGGTCAGCAGCGTGCCGCCACCGACGACGTTGGTGGCACCAATACCAGTAGAGCCGCCCAGGGCGCTACCAGCAACGGTGTAATCCAGACCGGTGGTCTGCAGACGGCCAGCAACGGCGGTACCGAAGTTGCCGGTCAGACCGACGAACTGTTGGCGAGCATTACCCGTAGCAACACCACCAGGTACCGTAGCAGTCATACCAATACCGTTGTTTGCATCAGCAGTCAGACCATATTCCAGGGTGAACAGAGCCTTCAGGCCGTTGCCCAGATCTTCAACGCCCTTGAAACCCAGACGGGAGGTGGAGAGGACGCCAGAGTTAACGCTGAACTGGTTCTTGCCATCAGCTTGGCCGTCTTGATACAGACCAGCCACATCAACGATGCCGTAAACGGTGACGTTGGATTGTGCGAAGGCAGCGGTGGAAGCCAGGCCGGCGACGGCCAGAGCGATCAATTTCTTTTGCATCAGAAAATCTCCTTAGTGGTTAGTGTTTAACCGGCCACGGGGGCCGGTTAAGCTTTACCTCTCGGATCGAGAAGTTGAAGGGCATTGTGCAAGCCGCCCGGAAGCGCGGCAAGCGCTAATCTTCATCAGCAATGAATTTAGCAAGACCATTGTTGCATCGATGCAACACCGGGCGGCAAAACACTTTGCTAGACTGATTCACCCTTCCTTCCCGCAGCACGGAGCCCCGACATGGCACAGGTCAAACTGAAAACCCTCAGCGAATCCGACTATCTGGCCGGCGAGCAACTGCCCGGCCCGCGCCACGAGTACGTCGCCGGCGAGATGTTCGCCATGGCCGGGGCGAGCAAGACGCATGGGACGATCTGCGTGAATATTGGCTTTGCCCTGAAAGGCCATCTGCGCGGCAGCCCTTGCCGTAGCTGGATGGCCGACATGAAGGTGCGTGTCGGCACTGCCACTGCTTATTACTATCCGGATGTCGTTGTGTCCTGCGCCGACGCAGATCGCGCCCCCGATTCGCCCAGCGATTACCTGCAAGCGCCCAGCTTGATCGTCGAGGTCTTGTCGCCGAGCACGGCCAGTACCGACCGCCGGGAAAAACTGCTCAATTACCGCCAACTCCCCAGCCTGCAGGAATACGTGCTGGTGGACCAGGAAAGGCAATGGGTGGAGGTTTATCGACGCAGCGACGACGGCTGGCTGCACCTGATGGCCCAGGCGGGGGAAAGCGTCGAGTTGCAGAGCATCGGACTGTCGATCAGCGTCGCCGATGTTTATGAAGACACCGAGGTGCCGGTCGAATGGGAAGACTGCGGGTTGCCGGCGCGGTGAGTTTTTGACCGGATGATGTCATCGAGCCATATCACCGCCCTGGCGCTGTTCGTCCAGACGCGAGCCGAACAGCCACACATGCTGCCACTGACAGCCGGACAGCGCCTGACGCAAAGCGGCGATTTCGTCCTGAACAAGGCGCAGGTCAGGCAAACAAGCGTGCCAGTTCTTCGCCCGGTTCGGCGGCGCGCATGAAGGCTTCACCGACCAGGAAGCTGTTGACCTGATGCTGGCGCATCAACGCGACGTCTTCCGGCTTGAGGATGCCGCTTTCGGTGACGACGATGCGGTCGCTCGGAATGCGTTCGAGCAGATCGAGCGTGGTTTGCAAAGTGACCTCGAAGGTACGCAGGTTGCGGTTGTTGATGCCGAGCAGCGGGGTCTGCAAGTGCAACGCGGCGTCGAGCTCCGCGCCGTTGTGGACCTCGACCAGCACGGCCATGCCGTAGTCCATGGCCTGCTTTTCCAGTGTTTTCATCTCATCCACGGTCAACGCGGCAGCGATCAGCAAAATGCAGTCGGCCCCCATGGCGCGCGCCTCGGCGACCTGGTAACGGTCGACCATGAAATCTTTGCGTAAAACGGGTAGACCGCAAGCAGCACGGGCGGCCTGCAGGTATTCCGAGCAACCCTGAAAATAATCGCGGTCGGTGAGCACCGACAGGCAGGCGGCACCGTGGGCTTCGTAACTGCGGGCGATATCGGCCGGCTGGAAATTCTCCCTGATCACCCCTTTGGATGGGCTGGCCTTCTTGATTTCGGCAATCACCGCCGGTTGACCGTGGGCAATCTTGTAACGAATGGCGCCAACGAAGTCGCGTGGCGCAGGCTGGGCGGCGGCGTCAGTTTCGACGGCAGTCAGCGGTCTGATGGCTTGCGCAGCGATGATTTCCTGGTGCTTGGTGGCAATGATCTTGTTGAGGATGTCGCTCATGATTCGGGTTGTTCTTCTTCAGTATCTTCCAGCACTGTAGACACTGGCAGGTTCAGGGATAGCACGGCGAACTCGATCGTCTCGCCTTCGAGGTATTCATACAGCACCCAATGCTGCTCGGCGTTGCGGCGAAAAACTTCGACCCGTTTTGCCGACAGATCCACCAGCACGTATTCCTGCAGGCTGGCCAGTTTGCGGTAGGCGGCGAATTTGTCGCCGCGGTCGAAGGCGGCAGTGGACTCGGAGAGGACTTCGATGACCAGCAGCGGGTGGCTGATGTAGTCCGGCGTGGCGCGGTCGCGGGCATCGCAGGTGACAACGACGTCCGGGTAGAAGAAGCAGTCGGCAGCCTCGACGCGGGTCTTGACCGACTCGATAAAGACCCGGCAGGGGCTGCCTTTGAGGGCTGCACGCAGGGCGGTGGCGATATTGAGCGTGGCGATGTTATGCGCCTGCCGCACGCCGACCATCGCGAAGGCCTCGCCGGCGATGTACTCGTTGCGATCGGGCTGTTCTGCCTCCCAGGCCAGGTAGGCAGCGGCGTCGAATTTCGGCTTTTCCTGCGGCAGGGCCATAGCGTGCTCCTTGGGTCGTGTGGGCGAAGATTATGCCGCCAAACGCTGCGTACACTCGACGAAAGCCGCCAACTTGGCCCGTGCCGCGCCGCTGGCGATGGCTTCGCGGGCTTTGGCGATACCATCACCAATGCTGTCGGCCACATTGGCCACGTAGAGCGCCGCGCCGGCGTTAAGGCAGACGATTTCGCGGGCAGCGCCCGGCGTATTGTCGAGCACACCCAGCAACATGGCTTTGGACTCTTCAGCCGAGGCCACGCGCAGGTGGCGCAGGGACATCATCTGCAAGCCAAAATCTTCCGGGTGGACTTCGTATTCGTGAATCTGGCCGTCTTTCAATTCACCGACCAGCGTTGTCGCGCCCAGCGAAATTTCGTCCAGACCATCCTTGCCGTACACCACCAGCGCGCGTTCGGCCCCCAGGCGTTGCATAACACGCACCTGAATGCCGACCAGATCGGGATGAAACACCCCCATCAGCGTATTGGGCGCACTGGCCGGGTTGGTCAGCGGCCCCAGGATATTGAACAGGGTGCGAATACCCATCTCGCGCCGCACCGGCGCGACGTGTTTCATCGCGCTGTGGTGATTGGGGGCGAACATGAAGCCGATGCCGCACTGCGCAATGCAGGCGGCGACCTTTTCCGGACTCAGATTGATGTTGACGCCGAGCGCCTCCAGCACATCAGCACTGCCGGAACTCGACGACACGCTGCGCCCGCCGTGCTTGGCAACCTTGGCACCGGCGGCTGCCGCAACAAAAATCGAGGTGGTTGAAATATTGAAACTATGCGCTGCATCACCACCGGTGCCGACGATATCGACAAAATTTCGGTCATAAGGCAGGTCGACCGTGGTCGACAACTCTCGCATCACGCTGGCCGCCGCCGCAATCTCGCCAATGGTTTCCTTCTTGACGCGCAGGCCAGTGACGATGGCGGCAATCATCACCGGCGACACCTCGCCCCCCATGATCTGGCGCATCAACGACACCATTTCGTCGTGAAAAATCTCGCGATGTTCGATGACGCGTTGCAGGGCGGCTTGCGGGGTCATGGCTTGTGCTCCAGGAGGAAATTGTTCAACAGATCGTGACCGCGCTCGGTCAGAATGGACTCGGGATGGAACTGCACCCCTTCGACGGCCAGCGTTTTGTGGCGCACGCCCATGATTTCACCATCCGCGGTCCACGCCGTCACTTCGAGACAATCCGGCAGACTGGCGCGCTCAATGGCCAGCGAGTGATAGCGCGTACAGGTCAGGGGATTGGGCAAATCACGGAAAACGCCCGCATTTTGATGGTGGACCGCAGAGACCTTGCCATGCATCAGTTGCTGGGCATGGACAATACGGCCGCCAAAGGCTTCGCCAATCGACTGATGCCCCAGACAGACCCCCAGCAAGGGAATGCGGCCGGCAAATTGCTTGATCGCCGCCAGCGACACCCCGGCCTGCGCCGGCGCACAAGGGCCAGGCGAAATCACCAAATAAGCCGGCTGCAAACGCTCGATCTCGGCGAGGGTGATTTCATCATTGCGAAACACCTGCACCGTCTCACCCAGCTCGCCAAAATACTGGACCAAGTTATAGGTAAAGCTATCGTAGTTATCGATCATCAGCAGCATAGTTAATCTAACCCTTTGTTATAACAGACTATAGCCTGCTTTGCCGCCGATCGATACCCGCTTTAATACCCGCTTTTTTCTTTCGCTGGAGAGAGGTCGGTGCTGACGGCACCGGAAAAATACATTATCCGGCACAGCAGCAAAGCATTCAAGACTGTAGTGACATAGGCGCCAATATCAACTGGTATTAGTGAAAGGAAAGTTAGGGACAAAGCCAGGACAGGCATCTGCATCAGGCAGTTATCCACCTTAAACGGACCTTGTTTGCGGCCTAACTGATGGCAGCTTCCAGCCGGTAGTACATGTCCTTAATTTGTACCCTGAAGCCGGTCATTGGGAAAGCACGACGAGGCCCACCGTCAGCTTTGGGCAAGTCACCCAACAGGTACTTCCGGCCAGGGGCGCCGCCCGGCGTTTCTTCAGGTCGGCCATCCGAGCATCTGCTTTACTCGGAAATCTGCCGATTAATCTAGGCGAGCAACTCGGCCAAAGCGGTGGTGCCCATGAAACTCAATGTGGTCGTTATGAGGGCTGGACGATCACACATTTTTCAATCGTCAACATCCGCCCCAATGTTGATCGCTGTCAGCGGCGGATGTAAATTGATACAGGCCAGCGATTGAAAGTTGATACACCGAGTTGAGGGAAGATCGGCGGATTTGAGGCGCCGGTGATCACGAACGAGGTGTATATGGAAATCGAAGTATTAA